>Ga0180434_10002926_pt1 | contig 22133 bp, 32 predicted proteins | sample SS_ome_7_FD_132453 | JGI IMG/M metagenome (GOLD analysis project Ga0180434, IMG submission 132453) | Hypersaline lake sediment archaeal communities from the Salton Sea, California, USA - SS_1_D_2 metaG | ecosystem: Environmental > Aquatic > Non-marine Saline and Alkaline > Hypersaline >...
AATTTCAATACTTTAAAATATGGTCACATTCTTAATGTCGGAGCTGTTGTTAAAGTGTCTGGAAAATGCGATACCTACCAAGGCGCTCTTCAAGGGAATTTGGAAACCATCGAAGCCAGCGATAAATCTCCAGAAGATTTCACACAATCCACTCGCTTTAGTATTGATGAAATGTATTCGGACATCATGAAGATCTTGGAATCTTTTACTGAGGTGTTGCCTAAATACATAGCACATACGTTATTAACAAAATATAAAACTGAATTTTGTAGATCCCCAGCAGCTCTTGGAGTCCATCAAGCTTGGGTAGGTGGTTTATTGGAGCACACGCACAATATGCTTTCCCTTGCACTGCCTATTGTCGGACTTTACCAATCCAAATATGGTCATCATGTGGTTAGCAGGGACAAGGTTTTGTTTGGTGTCATAATGCACGACTTCGGTAAGATCTTTGAGTATGATAGTTCAGGTGCTGCGTTTAAGATGAAAGCTGGTGGTATTTTAGCTAATCATATTGTGAAGTGTCCTATTATAATCCATGAAACCGCGATGGAATGGTATGCGAGCGGCTTTTCAAAAACAATGCCTTCTGATTTTAATTTTGAATTTGAGTTAGATCAACTCATCCATCTAATAGTCACGCATCATGGTAAGCAAGAGCATGGAAGTCCCGTAGTACCTGCGACTTTAGAAGCTGTTCTTTTACACCATATTGACTTAGTCGATAGTAAATTTATGACTGCCTTCGAACATGCACAAGGGAAAAGCGGGGAGATTGAGGGCTTCTCTGCACGAACACATAAGGTGCAATACCTTCAACCAAAAAAACCTGAAGAATTAGAAGACGTGGGAGATATATTCTAATGGAACCAGTAAGAAGATGGCGACATAAAGAAACCAAGATAGTTTACAATGTCATACCATGGTGGCAAGCCGAAGGTGAATTAATCGACGCTGCCAGCGCTAAAAAGGCATTAGAAGCAACTGACGTTGATGATGACTGGCCCGATAGGCTGTATCGAGTAGGAGTTCTCGCACAGATTGGATGGCTTCTGGAAAATGAAAAAGGCATTTGGGTTGGTCTAGGACCGAAAGCAAAAGAATTTTTTGAAGACGTAGAGGTAGAATGATGGAAGAACTAGTGAAATTCACCCGGACTTTGGAATACCATAAAGGATCTACAATAATTGAGAAAGCGTGGGGTTATGAGAAAATAATTATCAACGATCCTTACTGCTTAAAGGTGCTTTCGGTCAACGCCAAGCAGGGCTGTTCTATGCATTATCACGTTCGGAAGAAAGAGACTTTTTATGTAACTGTAGGTGAGCTGAAGGTTGAGTTTATTGATCCAGATTTTGGTAAATGCAGATACATTAAATTACGCCATGGAGAATCTATCACAATTGAGCCAGGACAAGCCCACAGGTTCACCGCGCTAGGGCCGGGAGCAGAATTTATTGAAGCATCGACACATGATGATCCTTCCGATTCCTACCGAGTGTGTGCCTCTAATCTAACTGAGTCTGAATGGCGGTATGGAAGTACAGAAGTGAAAGATTTTCGAGGAAAGGCTTAATATGAAACTATCACCAAAGAGCATTACGGCTGAGTATATCAATTCAGATGAAGACTATTTAGTAACTAAACTTATGGGATCGATTAACTTGGTGTACGGTACTCCACGAAAAAAGAATTGCAAATCAGTTGCTTTTAAAAATACCGAGATGGTCCGAGAAGTTGCAAATCATTTACTTCGGGTAGCAGATATTCTTGATAAGAGGGACCAAAGCAAGTCTACTCCAGCAGAGCATCCAAAGCTTTAATACACTTGTCTGACAATTTTCTTGCCGCTGCCGTCAACTCCCTTCGAGCACTCTTTTTTGTAAATGCTGATTCACCTAATACTTCATCAACTCTTTTTAATCTATGGCTGATCGCAGGAGAAGATAACCCCATAAGTTTCCCTATCTCAGATCCAGATTTTTTTTCTCGCAGATACTTCAATATAATAAGATCATCGAGATCCAGCAGCCGAAGCTTGTGGTATTTCATAACATCACCATTATTAAAATTGATTTGTATTTAATCTGAGTATTACCTTTATACATTCGTCCAAACTCCGTCCATAACCTTCATAATAAAAACGCTAAGTTATGTTGGCATCTATATTGCATTCGAGTAGCGTTATCTGCTTTCTGCAGTTGATTGTTGTAATTGGTTTTAAAATTTGAAGGACACAGGAGTTTGACATGAAAAGAGTATTACTGACATCTATCACTTTAGCCTTTACTTGGGGATGCCAATCGTCCCTAAATAAATACAACCTTGCAGGTCAAAAAAATAAAACTACAAGCGATGCTCATTTAAATTTAGCTTGTGGAACTGCAAGTGAATGTACTTCCTCGGAAGAGAAAAATGACAAGGTCGGAGGTGCGCCCGAAACATGGACAGTCAATGAAGAAAAGATCTTCCATGATAAATTACCTGAAGGTGTTATTTGGGAAAACTATAAAAAGCTAGAGGATACTTTTGAAAAACGAGAAGGCACCATTGAGATCCCTTCTGCTTTTGAAGGTGCTCCAGCTCAAGGACCATACTTACTTGTTTTTAAAGATGCTACCAACTTTGCTGCAATCTATATAGAAAACCCCACTACTGTTAAGTACGCTATTGAGAAGGTCAAAGGCTTCGCTCTTAATGGAAATATAAAAGCTGACGATAAGATCCATATCGCATTAGGGGATGGTGAGCTTGTTATCCCAGAAAGCCGTCCAGATGCTGGGGAAAAAATTTCTCATGTCACATTGTATTGGACAAATATTGTAATAGAGGATGTTGGAAATTCTAAAGACGATGACCTTGAAGTAGAACTTCCAGGGGAATTCGATGATCCAAAAGATGAAGTTATTGAAGATGACGAACCGACAGTAACTGAAGATCCTGAAGTGATCGAAGAAGAAGAAGACGATTACGTAACAGAATCTAAAGACGATGTTGAATCTAAAGATACCCCATCCCAAAATGACTCCCCGTCCCAAAATGACTCTCCATCGCAAAATGAAGATAAAGATCCCGCGCAAAATTAAATTAAGGCCGCGATACAAAAAAAGTGTTGACGCGGTCTTTGAGAAATGTGTAAGAAGACCTCATCAGTTATTTTTAACATTTGTGAGGTCCACTTATGAACAAATTACATACAATAAAAGTAGAGAATTTAGACAAACAAGAACTAGAATTAATTGCTGAAGAGCGATTAAAAAAAGGGAAAGTGTATCGAGGTTTAGCTTATATGCAAGGGAACCGTCAGTATGTAAGCTTTGTCGGTCATGTTAATGACCTACTTGAACATATTGACCTGAGAAACTTAGAGCCAAACCTTAAACTCCAAGATAAAAAGGCACAAATTTTAAGAAATTCGTTAGCTGATACCGAGGAGTCGTTTAAAAACCGCGCTTTAGATGAAAAGCATTCGTCAGAATTTACTCAGTATTTAAATGAAAGGTTGGATGCCGACGACACTTTTCTCATTCCTTCTTTGATCTATGCTGTGAGCCCTGAAGATAAAGTCCGTTTATTTGTAGAAGAGCGTACAAGAGATGATGATCCCATGTTCCATTGTTTGCTTTGGATCGACCAAAGTGTTGTTTTCCCCCCAGTAGATGGATTGCATCGAACTTTCAGTTTATACCAACTGCGACGACAAAGAGCTTTGAGATTTGATCTTTTTAATATCAATGTCATTTTGATGTGCGAGTCGGATCAAAACAAAATTAAAGAGTCCTTTTCCGATGCCGCAAAAACAAAACCCCTCGACAAGTCATTAACAGGGGTATATCGAGGCGGTTTTGAAAAGACTCTTATAGCCATATTAAAAGCAGTACAATTAACGGGGTTTATTAAAAAAGAAGGCTCCCTATTAAAAAAATCAGAGTACCCATATTTTATCAGCACTTTTAATGCTATGCGTCGTGTTGTTGTCGATCTGATCTTTGGGGGTTATGAAAAGAAGGTCAAGGATCTCTCTGAAGATGAGATAGAAATGGTTACGCAGTTTTTCTTGAATCTAAAACAGGTGGAAGGTTGGAATGAGATTATAACGACATCCACCTACATCCCAAATGTAACAACGAAAACACCCGTTCTTAGAACTATTGCGCGAGCAGCATATGAACTACATAAAGATAAGAAAGACTGGACAAAGTTATTTACTTTTTTAAATAAAGATAATTGTATAAATAAAAGAGACATCTGGTTAGAGCTAGGAATCTGCCACGAAAAACCCAATTTACCGAAGTTCACAACTAACTTGGCGAGCATAAAGTTTATATCACAAAATGATGTAATCAAACCCGCAGCGATCAAATTAATTGAAAAGCTAAAAACTAGTGTGGGAGAATGATCCCACATTAGGTTCAATCTTTTGAACACTTAATACCGTGTCGATTAAACAGCACTCGTACTGTTCCAACATCTGATATAAATTGTGTAGTGTCTACATCATAATATGTTTTCGCTTTCTTCAAACTTTTTAATTCAAAATCTGATAAGTCTTTTTGATTTAAGCCTAAAAATTTAATCACAGCATCCTGACCGAAATAAATTCTATGAAGTTCTTTTGATCCGACAGTCTTTTTCCATTCTTTTCCGCCAGCATCGAGCCTTTTTTTAATCTCAACGTTCGCTTCGACTCTAGTTAAAAAACCCATTTGCTTCTCCTGTGTTTTTAATAAATCTTATTGTCCTGCCTTAAACTTAAGCTGTTTGGTTGTACATTCTTCAGGATTAACGTCATCCCGAATCCCCAAGAGTACCTGTTGAACAAGCTTTCCCCCACGGTACGCATAGAGGTATTTGATCTCAACGATGTCTCCTGCTTGCGGCATCACTTTCCCTAAAGCAGAACAACGGCCAAGATCGACACGCTCACCAGAAGGATCTAATACATAAGATGAGAAGCTGGCCTTACCTGTGACTTCCTCAGAGACGATAGCTGATAGCGAAGCCCAGAACTTACATTTGACCATGTCACCGCCAGTCTCTGGCCGTCCTTCAGACCAAAGAGCATTGCATTTTTTAAAAACAATCCCTTCCTTACCTTCCTCTTTCAGCTTTTTATACAGAGCCATTTTGGCTTCTCTGCCAAAGTGAGCCTCGACTAAAATAATGTTGTCAATTTGGCCGTTCGGAAATATTCGTTGGAGAGTTTCATATCTCAATCGATAAGTATGGTTCCGAGTTAAATCCACTCCCTGCCATGCTAAGAGATCAAAAACGTAAAATCGATCTCCAATTTGTTCTCCATCGAAAAGGGCATCCTGCTCACCAAACAGCCTTAGCATAGATTCTTCGATGGCTTTTGGGATAGACATCTCAAGCCCTTGCTTGTTTGCAGCAATCAGACTGATTTTGTCATCTTCAAAAACAGTCTTGAGCATCCCATGCTTGCCGTCCTTTTTCTCTTGAGCGCACCACTCATCGTCTTCGATATACTTATCAACATCGTCTTCTTCGATGGGAGTGAGAAGCTGTGGCCTTAGTCCTGTGTCCTGTCGTTCGGCTTTAGTATGGGTAGGCTTGGCAAAGAAAAGCTTAAGAGCAAGCTCATACGCAGCATTAAGCCTTGCTGCTTCGTCTTCAGAGCCGCCAGCGTCGGGATGCGCCTTTCTAATCGCTGCACGGTAAACTTTCTTTAGCTCTTCCTCTGTAGCTGGTCTGCCCGATAGTCCCAATGTCTCTAAACAATTTTCACCGTTGACATTAAGAATCACCTTAGCTGCCTCACGCCATTTATCCGTAGATCCCCGCTCGCCATCGTGAGTTTTATACCTAGACATATTGAATGCACTTTTCCGTCTTTTAGGACGTTCACCATTAGCGATCTCCTGAAGCTCAGTACGGATCTGACCTCGTGCCTTCAAAAATTCCTGTTTACGCTTAGGAGTTTCTTCTTCCGTATCAGGAAAAGAGATTTCGTTTAAGGCATCGATTAATTTTTGGTATATAAATTTTCGGTCGCTCATGCTGTACCTCAACTTTAATTTTAGGAGATCGTTTCTTTGGTACTCGTTTTTTTGGTATTATCCAACGTCGCATTTCGCCCTCCCATATCAATCAGTAGAAATCTTGCGAATCCCTAGCTTCGTCAGTTTCTTTTCAACTTCTTCCATCGTCAGACCTGGATCTTCTAACAACACTTGTCGCACAGCATCACGCCATTGATCGGGTGAGCCTCGCTTGCCATCGTGCGTTTTGTATTTATCCAAACTGAAATTTGATTTTTTCTTATCTGCCATCCTTTATCCTCACAACATTTGATTTCTACTAAGATCTTCTTCTTCATCGATAAACTCGATTTCTAAATGTTCTTGTAACGCTAAAAGTAAGGTCATGATTACTTCTAAGCGTTTTAGATCGATACCTGCACTCGCATATCTCCTGTGAATATCGACAAGAGATTCTAATACCGCAGTAACCTCACGAGTGAGCATAGCGCCTTGTTGGCGATCTTCGCTACTCATGCTTGTATCTTTCGGCCCTGCTTCTTTTTTGGTGCAGGAGTGGTTTTGGGTTCTGCTTTAATACGCTTCGGTGCTGGGCTGTCAGCTTCCAAAAGAATCGGCATAAGAGCACGAAGATGTTTGCAGTTGCGTTCTTTACCAGGACGCTTGATGATCCAACCTGGGCAAGAGCATGACCACTCGCCAGTTGATTTGCTTTGAGCAACAACATACAGACGATTTGAAGATTCAGACGCAATTTCAAAACGGTTTATGTATTGCGAATTATCTTCAAGAGCACGACCACCAGGAATTTCAAGTTGTTTTTGTTTTTTTGCTGCCATTTTTTTATCCCCCTTTGTATGGTTACCCAATGTAACCGTCCTCTAGTCAGGGGAACCTGACTAATTTTTCAGCCTACGAACTTGCTGTGGATCTTCAGCTTGATTATATTCAGAAGTATTTCTGGTTTCTGTCACTCGACCGATCTTGTCTATAAAAGCACTAACAGCTTTGCAGAGCCGACCTTTGACACCCTGTACTTCATATTCGATCGATCCGTCCTTTTTGATTACAACTTTGATTTTCTCTGACATATTTAATCCCCCTTGTGTATTTACCGAATTCTTACTAATTCCACATGAAGATTTTCTTCTTCATCTTCTCTGATATTTGCACGAAAACCTTGCCTACGGTATCGGCTAACGATTGTATGTTTCGTTGTGTGCTTCAGAATCATGTTCTGAAGGTCTTCATCAGTTTGGCAGTTTTTAAGCTTCTCAGAAAGTCCTCGCTCCCCTCTGATTCCCCACCAATCTGCGACCATATCGTAGGTTCCTGAAGCATTTTTTTGTAAAGCAATATCATACCGACCTACATTAATAGCAACGTCCACAGTGATCTTTTTGCCGTAGAAATCGGTGATTTCAACATTGCGTTTGACATTCACAAGACCTAGCTCTTTACAGGCACTTATAAAAGCGGCTGTATCAATAATGTTGGCTCGGTCTATCTTAGTGAAATGACTCATGTTTACCCCCTAGTTCCTGTTAATTCATTCCAACCTTCGCCTTTAGGAGAATAATACTCTTTCTCCCATGTTAATGCGCTTGCCCTGTCATCAAAATAATCAAGGATTTCAAGCGTCTTAGCACTCTGCACATACCATTGCTGACGATCATTGTCATACTCGACATGGCTTGCTCGTTCGACATCCACTTTACCGAGAGTTTCAAGTTGAGCCGTGTCGTCGTGTAACATCTGAATTCCACCTTCTTTTGTTAATAATATGTGCATATCCCCCCCTGTATGTTTGTGTGTTAATTAACACACAATTATATAGTCGTCACTTTTTTAAAAAACTTTAGCTTTTCTTTTAAGCTAGAGAAATGATTGGACTTTTACACTGCAATTTTTCTGTTGCCCAATCCTGTAAGTTTCTTTTCTGCCGCTTTTGCAATATCCGAGATATCGGTTTCCAGATTGTTTTTGATCTTATTCAGATCTTTAGCGATGGTTTTCATGTCGGTGTTATCCAACAATCTCCGCAACATCTGTGTTTGTTCTTTGAGACAATCGTCATCGAACATATTCAGACGATCCACTTTGTCCAATACTTCATACGCAGACTTTTTAGAGCGAGAACCGATGTCATACTTATAGCGTCCCGTTCCTTCATTTGCCTTCGCAGTTAGATCGAGGAGTGTTTGAACCTTCTCAGACAATTCCCCCCGTAGTTCTTCGATCATTCCAGAGATGATGCTTTGGACTTGAGGTACAGCATTTTTAGCTGACTGAGCAGCTTCCTTGGATGCTGGTAAAGAGATAGTGAAAAAGTCCCACTCAAGACCAAATTTCGCAGCGACTTTTTGAACAGAAGGATACTCTTTAACAACTCTCGAATATGCTGTCTGAGCAGCTTCAGGATTCTTTGCAGCATCGTAAAGAGCTTGTTCGATAGTTGGGAGCATCTCATTCATGATGTCTTCATACTGAGCGAGAAACTCTTCTACATGGATTTGAAATTCACGTTGATGACCTTCCAGTTTTCGCTGGAGTTCAGGAACTTGTGCATCAGGCACATAACGAACACCCTTGAGAAGTGGGAAAGCAAAGGAATGTTCCATGATGTCAGACAACCATGCGTTAACCGCAGAATTGATATTTTCAAAAGCTTTTGCAGGAGCTAGACGATGACACCCAAAAGAAAATGCTTTTTGAACTTCGTCAGTTTCATCGATGCCGAGATCTTTGGCTTGAAGACGCATTCGCGCTCTCCAAAGATGTGTTGAAAAATTGATTAACGTGCCTTGTGTAAAAAGATCATTCCAAGATATAGTCATAACTCTCTCCTTAGTTTAAGTTTAACTTTCGTGGTTGTTTATTTGTTTTTGCTTTAGATGCTTCGTTGCTTGATGCTGGTCGTGCTCGACCTTCACCCCATTTGCGTATCCGTTCAATTTGTTCGGCCATCATTTTGGATAGTGGGATAATGGATTCTGCTGCTTTTGTAATATCGGCAGTGGTCACTTCATGCTCTTGATCGAAAGCTTGGAACATTGCTTCGGTAAAAACAGCTTCCATCTCAGCGCCTGTGTAATCCTTCGTAGCTTTTGCGATATTTGGAAGATCGAAATTTTTAGGATCTCGACCGAATTTTTTAAGATGGACCGCAGCGATCTCTTCTCGTTCTGTTTGATGTGGAAGATCGATTGCAAACAGCTCATCGAAGCGGCCACGTCTAAGAAATTCTGGAGGAAGATGTTCAACTTGGTTGGCTGTCATTACAACAAAAACAGGCTTTTTCTTTTCCTGCATCCAAGTCAAGAGTGTACCAAAAACCCTACGAGTAACACCGCTATCGTTGCTACCAGAACCTTGTGCGCCAGAAAGACCTTTGTCCACTTCATCACACCAAAGAACCACTGGAGCCATAGCTTCTGCTAGTTTTAACGCATCTCGTGTCCTTGCTTCAGATTCACCTACAAGCGAGTTGAAAAGAGATCCAATATCGAGTTTAAGAGTAGGGATGCCAAGAGCAGTACCAAAGGCTTTAGCTGAAAGTGACTTTCCAGATCCAGGTACGCCAGCGAGAAGGACACCTTTGGGAGCAGGAAGACCGTATTTTTCAGCTTCTTTTGAGTACGCCTTTTTTCGCTTCAAAATCCAATCTTTTAGATTCTCAAGACCACCTATCGCATCTAATCCTCTGGGATCGGGATCAACAATCTCAAGCAGACCAGATCGCTTGACAGCAGCGACTTTTTCTCGATAGATAACTTCAGAAGAAAACTCACCGCATTCAACTATAGACAAAGCAAGGGCATTCTCCGCTTCTGTCGTAGATAGACCAGATAACGCCCGTAAGACATCATCGTCAGCCGCTTTAACTTTCTTATTCACACTCGCAGCGATGTTTTTAGCAATCTCTTTTAGGTCATTATAATCGGGTAATGAATACTCAACTTGAGTAACAAGCTTCTCAATTGTAGAAAGGGGTTTGAATTCAGGAGCGATCATAACTACACAACATCCTTTGGCTGGCGCTTCCGTGATAACTTCCCTAAGAAAACGACTCATGACAGGATCACGATCCCATGCCCATGCGTGTGCATCTCTAAAAAGATACACGGTATCTTCTTTATCTGCATGGACAATTTGCCTTAAGGCTTCGAGAAGATCTTCTGATCCATCAATAGCCTGACCACTCTCAACATTAACTAATCCCTCTGCTGCTGACCAAGTCACTACAGATCTTTTTGCAGTTTTTGCTGCGGAGAGTACATCTCCCTGCGCTCTTTTTTCTTCTGTGGTGAGGATAGACAGACATGGGTATCCAGCTTTTAAGTAGTTGACTATTTTGGTTACTATGTTCATGCTTCCCCCTTTGTGTGTTTAGCAAGTATCTCTTGCTACTAATACACTTAACGGTAGAATGCAAAAAAACTTTAGAACTTTTTTTAGTTAATTTTTTATAGCTGATTTTATTGATGTTTTAAGGTATGAGGTCAGAAACTGTCCAGAAGTGTAATTATTGTTAGCTAATTTTAGGTAGATATATTTTTAGTGAGTTGTTTTGTGTATTTAGATACTGGACGTTCATAACTATATAAGATACTATTTTCAACATACACTTATTTTTAAAGGACCGAAAATGTTGTATGTATTTAGTGATCCCCATTTCGGACATATAAATATTTTAAAATACGAACCGTTACGGCAGAAAATATTGGGAACAACGATCGAAGATCACGATAAAACACTATTGACACGTATTAACTCTAAAGTCCGTCCAGAAGACACATTAGTTTGTCTTGGCGATTTTAGTCAGATGGCAGGTGGTGCTGTACGTAAATATCGGGAGCAAATCAAATGTGAAAATGTTATATTGATTTTAGGAAATCACGATAAACATAGCGTTCCGTATTATTATCGCTGTGGGTTTTCTGTCGTATGCTATGAGATGATGATTAAAATTGCTGGGGAGTTTGTTCGTCTTCGCCATCATCCCTACCGCAAGCCATGGTACAAAGTTATTTTTCCGTGGCAATATCGAGAAAAAGATAGGGCTAAACGACCAATCAATCATGGTTCATGGCTTTTACATGGACATACGCATTCTAGGCAAGCGACAAAAGTTATTGGTAAGCAAATTAATGTCGGTGTAGATTTAAATAATTATTACCCTGTCTCACAACGGCAGTTAGAAAGTATTATTGCTACAGCAAAGAATAAGAACTCAAAAAAGCGGTAACTATGAGATTTCGACTTTTTATTTTCAAAGATCCAGATGCACATGATCGAGGCTATAATCTGGCTGGTATTAAAGTTCCTCTAACCACATACGTACCTGTATCCGCATCACCGAACATGATGTCTTACGATGGTGATTCCGCTTATGGTCCGTACTCGGAATACTGGCAAGTTCCTACTTGTTTTTTGATCATGGCCCGTCCTAGTTTAAAACCACATTTACGAAAAATAGAAATGCTGCTTGTTCCTACGGATTGGGTTGATGTAGCACCTGTAAGTAGTTGGGAAGGAATACCTTCAGGATAGGAGTTGTTATGCGTTTGAAGTGGACAAATTGGCAGATCTATCAGCAGTTAACTGGTAATACATTACAGCAAGTGGATAGTCGGATTGCTAAGATCATTTTAAAGTGTGGGTTTAGCTGGTCACCTGCAATGTCTCCGACTCAACCTATCTTATTAACGCCCTTACGCAAACGTGGGGATATTGGTCTTCTTGCCAAATTAGGATTTGAATTGGAAGAAGATAAAACCGTAACACCTACTCTTGAGAATGGGTTTGATTACAGCGGATACATTAGCTCGTCTTGGGAGGCTCTCGGTCTTAAACAACAGCAACAAACCCCTGTAGAAGATGAAACATCCACACCAACAGAAGAACCCAATGATCCACACGCCAAACTTGAAATCTCTGATTTTGTACAAAAACTAGGGCAATTTTGGGATAAAAAATAAAATAGCCTTTTAAAAAAATTCTAAAAAGTCAAATTAAGATTCAATGTATATTCTATGCAGTTGTAGAGATTTAAAATCTGAACTGACTGGTGTCCTTCTTTCAACATAAAAAAGGGAGGTGGGCCATCAATATAGCAGCACAGATTACTACTATAGCTAAAGATATCCCAACAACAAATAATTTTGAACTTTTGTGTGGGTTATTTGAAGCGTATGAATTAGGATTACAACAAAAGGATAATTGTAACTTAACTTTAGAGGATACTATGAGCTGGTCTGTTACTGTAACATCTCCCACATTACCCGATGTACAAGAGCCTATTTTTTCATTCAGTAGTTGCCCTGGAAATATCTGTTCGTCTGTCATTGAAATGAAAGGAAAACATCTTTCGGACATGTCACGAAAAGAAGCTATCAAAGCATTAAAAGATCTTATTAAAGAACTTGATAAAGAGAACGATGGGATCTTCACTGATAGCTATGCTGTAGATTCAGATAAACAGTGGTCCGATGGTAAGGAGACGACTACGGATTGGTTAAAATTTGAACCCTATATCGACAAGATGCCATTCAAAACCTACGAGCAATATTGTGGCTACTCTTTTCGGGAACGAGTTAGAATAACTGCTGTACGGTTTTTTCTTTATTATACAGCGGGTTATGAAGTAAACTTTAAATGGTAAGGTTGGTAATATGTTTTTATATAAAGTCGAAGCCGTTGTGTCGGTGATGCACGTTGAGAGAGCGTGCCGTAAATTCATGGATAAGTTTTTTAAAGAGTACAATCTTCCCATGCCCAAGATAAAGATAGTCAATTCTATCACAGCGCCTTGGCTTGGAAGGACTTCATACTCACGAGCGAAAGACAAGAACAATACTCTTCTTGAAGTTCAAAAGAGCATTACAGGTGACGAGAAGACTCTCGATCGCATAGTTGCTCATGAGCTTATCCATCATTGGCAATTTATGACGATGTATGCACATCCTGATGGAGATGCTGAGTGGGAAAAATACCAGAGAGAAAGAAAACTCGGTATTGCACAGTCACGCGGTGGTCATGGTGAAGACTTCCATAAATGGGCAGCTAAGATCAATGCTGTGATGGGTAAAGACTACGTCACCGAAAAATCCGATATGTCCTACGTCCAGCAAATAGACAAGGAATATTATCTTTTAATTTCACCGATTTCTACTTATTTTGGTTGGTCGTGGACCGCTCGACCATCCAGAGATCAAAAGATCCAAATTCAAAAAAGAATCCTAGACGGCAGTAAATTATTCAAATCCAAAGATCAAAGATTTTTAACAGGACAGAAGATCAAAAAGTACGGAAGGGTTTCTGTTCCCAAGGACAAGGAGACAATGGAGAAGCTGAAGGATCTTTATAACTCAGGCCAAGACATTAAGCCAGATTGGCCAGAGGTTTTAACCATAGATAAATCTCCTTTCCATTATCAAGTGCGTTCTAACTATAGAGTAATAAATAAGGGGGATGTATGAAAAAGAAAAATGTTGTCGCCATTATTGGTATCGAAACTATTCGAGATTCAAATGGTGTAGTTAAAAAATTTTCAGAAACCTTCCTTAACAACATCCGTACTTGGAAACGTGATAACCCGAAAGACAATCTTGTAATTATTGACGCACTTAAATATCTAAAAGTAGAAAAGCCTTTAGATGCCATTTGGAAAGCCGTCTGCGATAGTTATGACGAGATTGATCAGCTTATCTATTTCGGCCACTCCAGTGATGAAAGTCTTATTGTCTTTAGCTATACATTAGAGCACCTTTCTCTTGAAGAACGTTGGTTCCGAGCAGGTTTCCATTATGATGCTCCGTTCGCTCCTGACGCAGAGATATTTTTATATGGCTGTCAGACAGGTGGGCAGCGGGGTGAGAAGTGGGATACAAGCCTTGCTCAAATCATTGCAAATAAAACTAATAGGACTGTTTGGGCTTACGTAAGCAAAAGCTATCAAATTGAAAAGCCCAAAGGTCACTTCTATCAAATTAGCGATGATAAGATTGGATTAGTGAAATTCACACATAACGAAAGAGTTGTTATCGATGAGCTACCGAAGACTGTTCCGGTGGATAAATAGTTATCATCCATAACTTCAATTTAGGAGAAATTATATGAAACGCTTATTTCTATTTTTCGTTCTTTTTCTAGTCACTACGGTAGCTTTCGGTGTGGACAAAACCTTCAAAGCAGCGTCTGGGGATCTTATTTTAGATGCCAGCGATGATGTTGTAGTTACAAAATTTTTAGGAGTTGGTACGAATGAACCAAATGCAGAATTGGAAGTTGCAAATTCGGGATCGGTATGGACTATACTTAATTCAAGTGGTGGCGGTAATGTTGATACTGGAGTTGAATTACAACATGCTAACACCACTAAATGGAAATTGTATACTTACGGCGGTTTAGGGCTTGATGTTTTATATTTGAATTCAAACATAGCAAATGTAATGTCATTTACTCAAACTGGAAAAGTAGAAATTAATGGTGGGGGGACTGCTCCATCAGGATTTGATCTTAAAGTTAAATCAATAGCTACAACGGGGGGTGGGGATAGTAACTTTGTTATGTCTTTGTATAATGGCTCCAAAATGTTAGGCGGGTTTTATAAATCTCATGATAGTGGTGGAATTTTAGCTCTTAAAAAGAATGATGGGACAAGTAATGGTATATGGTTAATGGGAGAAGGTAATTCTACTATAACGGGAGGTAACTTAGGTGTAGGTGGTGCTGCTGATGCTAATTTTAAATTATTCGTAGATAATGGCGCAGGAAATTACGGTTTAAAAGTGATGGCAGGGAATAATGGTGACTCTAATGAATCTGTTTTTGAAGCGTGGAACTGGCAAATAAATGGTTCCAACCCGCAATTATTATTTAAAATTCGTGGTGATGGTAAAACAGGTTTTGGTACAGCAACTCCTACTGGACTTGTCCACATTAAAGGCACAGATATCCATCAATTCAAATTGGAAAATAATAATGGTTTGAAATGGACTATGTATACTGATCAATCTAATAATCGGTTGTATATAGTAGACAATGATGGTGACCATGGGATGTACATGGCTATGGATACCACTACATGGGTAGCCAATACATCAGATCAACGACTAAAGGGAAATATTAGAGACTACCCAAGCGTCTTAAACAAACTTATGAAACTTAAACCCAGACTTTGGGATTGGAAAATTGGTGGGAAAAAGGATGATGGTTTTGTAGCACAAGAAGTGGCTGAAGTCTTTCCAGATGCCTTGGTAGAAAATGAAATCATTTCTGAGAAAGAACGTGATTTTATTGACGGGGATACCAAATATACTTACGAGTTAGATTTCGATCCTTTACTTGTTAAAGCAATCCAAGAACAACAAGTTATAATTGAAGATCAAAAATCTAAAATATCTTTAATGTCTTCTTGGATTTGTTCGCAAGACAATGCTCCAGAAAAACTTTGTAACTAAAAAGGTACAGCAAATGAAAACATTATTTATTTTTCTTTTCTTACTTATTACTACGACAGCTTTCGGTGTGGACAAAACTTATAAAGCACCTTCAGGAAATCTTATACTGGATGCTAATAATAACATTAAACTTAATAAAAATACAGGTATAGGAATTGATCCTTCGTATAAGTTGCATGTGTCTGGAGCAGGACAAACTGGTTTTTTTCAATACCCAGGTTCCACCAACGGGGAACTTGTTCTTGCTACGACAGCCGCTGCATCTTCTGTAAACTTACGTTTTGCAGATACTAATAGTGATACCAGCACGGTTATTAGGGGAAATAGTTCTGGCTTTGGTAACCTGGAATTTTACACTGGAGCAACAGCTTCCAGTTGGGGAACTCTCAGGATGAATATCACTTCTGCTGGAAAGATAGGAATGGGTGGAAGTGGTTCAGTCTCTGGGACTAATAACGTTCAGATTGCTAATGGTGGTAATGGGCTCCCAGGAGCTAGTGGTGCTAACGTAGGATTAAGAATCGACGGTCTTCCCAGCACAGGGCAAGGATTATCCTTTGGCGTATCGAGTGCTCAAGGCGGTTGGATTCAAGCGATGAATGCTGCAGACACAGAACAATACAATCTCTTTCTAAATCCTGAAGGTGGCGGTGTTAATATTAACGGTGGAGGTTTCTCCCAAGCTCACTCCAAAATACAAATCAGAAACAGTTACTTCAACGACAGGTTTAACCTGCTATGTACGACTAGCGTATCGACAAAAGCTTTATTTAATTTACAATGTCCCAATTCGGCAGCTTACTGTGCTGCGACTATCCAAGTCAATTATGCAGGTGTGGATGTAGGTTCTGGCCCTGTTAGTGGGGGAGTGACTTATACTTGTGTGTACAATGCCAGCGGTAATTGGTCATGTACTAATTACGGAGGATTTGGCACTTACACTACTCGGATAAGTACTAGTACCTCTAGTGGTAGTATGAATATCAATATGATAGGGCATGGAGGATTAAATACTTATTATTCTGTAACTACAGAAACCAAATTTAATTGTCTCGCTGGGGATTATTCTTCTTATGATTGTGGAACATATACTAAGCAAATCACTGCACCATAACAGAGGTTAATCATGAAAACATTATTCATTTTTCTTTTCTGCTTTTTAACTACGGTAGCTTTCGGTGTGGACAAAACTTTCAAAGCATCGTCTGGGGATCTTATCTTAGATGCCAGCGATGATGTTGTTGTCAATAAGAATTTAGGTGTGGGAACAAATGAACCGTCTCAAAAAGTAGAAGTTAGCGGTGGAAAGACACGCTTAGATGCAAATGTTGGTAATGGTTTGTACTTAGATGTATCTGGTTCTGGAGATTATAATATAGTCGATAGTGGGGGTACAGATACTGTTAGACTTGGATACGGCACGGCTGTTTCTCAAGGCATCTATCACACAGGTACAAATAGAATAGGCGTAGGTAATGCAACACCTGCTTACGGTGTTCACATATCTAAAGATTGGGGTACGAATGTAGGTTCTTTCTTTTTGGAAGGATTTGCAACTTCAGTCCCTACAGCCACTTTTTATAGCAATTCAGCAACTAGCGAGCCTATTTTAAGAGTAATATACGATTCGGGTTCAGGTTCTGGCTCGGTTCTATTTATTGATTCTGATTCGGGAAGTAACAAGCAGATAGAAGTTGTTCAGGGATCTACTAATGTTTTTAATGTCAACAACAGCGGTGGTATTAACTGGCCTCAAGGTGGTAATGATGTCCTATCATATTATGCTTCATCTACTGCCAGTTGCGGTTGGACTGGAGTAGCTGGTACTCCTCCAAATATAACTGTTCGTTGGACACGAGTTGGGGATATGGTTACCGTATCCTTAGATGAAGAGGCGGTATCACGCACAGCATCAGGTTCTGTTAGCATCGCGGCAGGGTGTTTACCTTCTGATATAAGGCCCGTAACTCATACTAGAAGTGCTGTAATCTTATTATATGTTGGCAGTTATCGGGCAGCACTGGCAGCAATTAAAATCGACGGTGGAATCGAATTGTTTAAAGACGACACACGTACAGGATGGTCCGGGGAAACTTTCCGGTTTTATAATGCGGTAAGTATGACATACCGAAGGTATTAAGAGGTCGCTATGTTACTATCTTTGCTATTACTTGTTTTATGTCTCGTAGGATGTGACGACTTTTTGTCTCAAGAAATTGAAATTCAGATATTAAGTCGTGATCCTTTTACTAATGTATCTTACGTAGATAACTACGATGGCGATACGATCACAGTAAATCTCCCAAGTAAGACTATTCCCGATGTCTTTCGAAAGGAGATATCAGTCAGAGTTCGACATATAGATACTGCAGAGATGACAAGTCGTATTCAATGCGAACGGGATATGGCTCGGAAAGCTAAGAAAGCTGTAACAGCACTCTTACTGGATGCGAAAAGAATTGATTTGGAGAATGTTACTAGAGATAAATATTTTCGGCTGCTTGCAGATATTACTGTATATCAGCGAGATAACTCAAGAATTAACGTATCAAAATTTTTATTAAAACAAGGTCTAGCAGTTCCGTATGACGGAGGAACGAAATTAAAAGTTTCTTGGTGCGGTATGCTGCAACAATATCGGAGCCAAAATTAACTAAATTTCAAAGAAAGGTTACCCATGAAAACATTACTATTTTTTCTGTACTGCTTTCTGTTAGCTACTGCAGCTTTTGGTGTGGACAAAACGTATAAGGCAGCGTCTGGAGATCTTATCTTAGACGCTAACGGTACTGTAATAGTTAATAAGCACTTGGGCGTGGGTATTGATCCTACATACAAACTTCACCTTAGTGGAGATGGTTCCGGATCTAACTCCGTAATGGCGATTGAAGATACAGGAAATAGCACTACGTTTACTCTAGGCGTTAATGCGAATGGTGGTTTTCTTTCAAGCATCGGTGCTTACGCCCTCCATTTTTATACGAATGGCATATCTCGTGTAAATATCAATTCTACCGGAGCGTTAATTATCGGAGCTAACGGAGCGAGTAGTGCTACTCAAGGTCTGTGGTTATTTGGAGATACTTCCAATCTGGCACAACCTAGAATTACAAGTGACGGAGATGATGCCACTGTAATTAGAGCAGGTAAAGCATCCAGCTATGTCAAATTTAACAACTTTGCAAACTCCTTAGAATTAATACGAATCGAAGATGATGGTGATCTTGTTTTTCACGGAGCCGCTGCAGGTAGAGGTATCCAGTGGGTTAATGGTGGAGGTACAACCTTAAATTATTATAAAGAGGGTAAGTGGACATTTGGAAGTTATTCAGGATGTACTGCTGACGGTACTATTGTTGTTCGATATGTAAGAGTAGGACATTTAGTCACTCTTGTCTTCGATGCTGATGATTCCACGGGTTCTATAATTACTCATGGAACAGGTGCCGCTGGACCATGTGTCGTAGGAAATCCTCCTTCTGAAATTTTTGAAGGATTAGGTGGTCAAGATGTCATGTTTGTTGGCTATGCAAAAACTAAAGCCAATGGCGTAGGTATGGTGAGAATGTACTTTGGCGGTACTAGTTTCTATTTATACGAGGATTTAAATGGCGGTTACTTTGATACTTCAGGGACGGATTGGATAGATCTACAAATACAGGCTAACATAGATACAACTGTGGGACACTACACAATTCCATTTTAAATTAGAACCGGAGCCAAAAATGAATTTTAAAGAACAGATAGAACGAAAATATATCTTAGCTGCTCCCATGAAACCCACTAAGGTTGTCCGTAATAAAGACGGTGTGCCTGTTGAAGTATATGAACGCGAAGAGATGCGAGCTTTTCTTTGGGCAACCATGTTTAACAACGGTGGGATTTGGATGCCGGAAGTACATGTCAAAGTGTACAAAGACAAGGAATCAGATTCTGACATTATCTATAAGAATGTCTATATGTCAAAGAGAGAGTTTTCTAAGGCAGGTTTAAAAAAGTCTTCCAGCAACGAGGATAAGAAACCTGTCTTTTTAGAGTATGTCAAAAAGCATAAAGACAAATATCGTACTCTTATGAATCAGCTTTTTAATGAAGCCGAGCGTGAGCTAAAGGCTCTTGAAAAACATAGCCCTTCCGACGAAACGGGGATAACTCCTCACGCTGTAGAGTTGGTCAAGTCTTTTATTAACAATCCAAACCAAGCACACACAAAAGATCTTTTGATGGATATGAAAGATAAAGGTTATCTTCGACCAATGCAACGGGGAGAACGTAAAGGCCAGCTTCTAACAGATATGAAAGCGATTAATAGAGTGGTTCTTAACAATAAACTTTTAGTAACACCTTCTGGTATCTCAGCTCTTATTGCAAAAGATCTCGCAGACAAACTTCTTAAATGGACTCGCTGGGGGTTTTCGATGTCATTACTTTCTGACATTAGCCATTGGGCTAAGAAGGTTTCTGAACTATTCAATTTCTCTCACAAAGAGACTGAAGATTTTAAAAGGGATGCACATAAAGCTGTCGAATACTATTCTAAAGAAATTCATAAAATAGTGGTGGCTTTTAATCAGAAGCTAAAAGAAAATCCAAATTCAAACGAAGCTTTAGTATAGGACAAAATATGTACTTAACAAAAATCGAAGCTCTATACCGAGCAATTACAAAACGAGAGATCCCAACCGAGTATCAAGGGCTCAAAGTTATTGGTCGAGGAAATACTTCGATCATACTTGAAAAAGATCCTCAAACAGTCGTAATGTTAACTCGTGATAGCATGAAGAAAGATTGGTTGCACTTTGGTATCGGTATCACAAAGGATTGGAAGACACACGACATTGCTGCCGAGCGTCATCGCTTTAAGGACTTCCCCGTCTTTGCAATTGAAATGCCCAAGCTCTATCCCCTCGGTCCTAGTGCTAAGATCAAATTAAAAAAAGAATTTACTTTTCTAAACCAAGCACTAAAGGATCTGGGTGTTCAAGAGTATCAGATTAAGAATCGTCTTCCTGACCTGATAGACTATTACGAAAAAAAAGGTCACGATGAGCAGTCGATAATATATTCGTTATTTCAATTCCTATCGGACTACCATCCAGAGCAGTGGAGTTGGGATATGGGCCGAAGACAATTTGCACAAGACGCAGATAAAAATCTAATTCTTGTCGATCCAATTGTTGAGTCACAATTACGGAGACAAATGTTCGAACCTAAACTGCAATCTTGGTCTGATTGGTAAAATAGGATTAGGGTAGGATGATCTGGTCTGTTGATTTCCATAAAATAAAGTTAAAATACTACCCTACCCCGTCGCCTTATCGGAATTTTTTTTAAAATCTTTAATGTTTTTAAAGGAAAATTGTATGGATCTGAAAATATTCAAAGAATTGTTAGAGCAGAAAAAACAAGAAATCCAATCTCATTCTAAGGAGCTATTACAAACTACACTGCATTCGGAACGTGCTGCTGATGATTTAGACGTAGCCACAAACGATAGTAATGCTGCTTTAGCTAAACGCCTATTAGAAAGACAAAATTCTTATTTAAAACGGATAGATAGAACTTTAAAGAAGATAAATGATGGTACTTATGGTGAGTGTGAGGGTTGTGGAGAAATGATTAGTGAGAAACGGCTTCTAGCCCGACCGATTGCTGTGTTATGTATACTGTGTAAAGAAAAGCAAGAGAAAAACGAAAAGCGAAGTGAAACACCGAGAGGTATTTTATCTTTAGAGTGGGATTGATATGGGACTGTTTTGCATGACGGTAAACGAGGATTCTTTAGAAGACAATTTGGATTGTGCAATTGGTAATATAAAATTATTTTTAGAACATCAAGAAAAACCAGATGAAAATGATTGTTCTTACTTACTTGAAACCTTCGCATTACATCAACTAGAGCAATGCAAAAAACTTTTAGAGAAAAACAAATGAATGTTATTCAAACAGATTTACCTGGCGTATTGATTTTAGAGCCTGTGGTTTACGGTGATTCTCGTGGTTATTTCTTAGAGACATACCAAGAACAGCGTTATAAGGATCTAGGTATACCTTCTTTTGTGCAGGACAATCTGTCTTATTCTAGGCGTGGAGCGTTACGTGGGCTTCATTATCAAATTCCGATGCAAGGTAAATTAGTTCAAGTGATAAGTGGGACTGTTTTCGATGTTATTGTAGATATCCGAAAAGATTCTTCGACTTTTGGAAAATGGATCGGAGTTGAGTTATCCAGTAACAATAGAAAACAAGTATGGATACCAAAAGGATTTGCTCACGGCTTTTATGTCCTAAGTGATGCTGCTGCCTTTTCTTATAAATGCACTGATGCTTATGTTCCGAGTGGTGGAGTTTGTATTGCTTGGAACGATCCCGATATTGGTATTAAATGGCCTTTAGAAAAAGTTTCATGTTATGGCCACAAAAATCCAATCCTTTCTGAGAAAGATGAACAAGGTATATTTTTAAAAACCATAAAGGAATAACTATGTTTTTAACAAAATTAAAAACAAAGTATAATATTATAGCTTCAACGAAAAAGATCTCTGAAGGCGAAGCTATGAAACGTGGTTATTTTGGTCCTGTCTATCATGGGACTTCCCCAGAGAATCGAGATAAAATACAGAGTGAAGGGTTTAAAGTATTTGTTGGAATCGAGCGTTCTGACGAT
>Ga0180434_10002929_pt1 | contig 22094 bp, 22 predicted proteins | sample SS_ome_7_FD_132453 | JGI IMG/M metagenome (GOLD analysis project Ga0180434, IMG submission 132453) | Hypersaline lake sediment archaeal communities from the Salton Sea, California, USA - SS_1_D_2 metaG | ecosystem: Environmental > Aquatic > Non-marine Saline and Alkaline > Hypersaline >...
ATGTTCATCTGTCCCTGCATCTGCATGTCCCCCGGTTGGATCGTCCGGGGATTGGGGTTGATGTACTCGGCGTATACGATGTTGTTTTGATCCGACAGTTCCCGGATCCGCCGTTCCGGATCGATTTCCAGCTTGTAATACCGGGTGGTTCCGGGGGGAACCTGATCCGAAAATTTCAGGCTGGTACGGGCCGGCAGGGTGGCCTGCAGGCGGGTGTCCAGTGATTTGATCAGCCGGCTCTCCTTGAACTTGTACGTCCCGCTTTTGCCGTCCCGAAAGAACAGGTTTACCTTGAATGTGCCGGTCTTGCTGATCCCCTTGGCGATATTGCGGATCACTGCCCGGACCGTCACTCCCTGGGTCTTGTTGGGCTCCTGGGTGACCTTCTGTACCGACAGCCTGGCCGCCTCGAGGTCCGGAACCCCGTCCTTCTGCGCGACCGGCCCTGTTGCCACTCCCGGGCTCAGGGTGCCGGCCAGTACCAGTACGGCGATCGCCAGCAGAATGCCCGGGTGATTTTTGATGGTCATAAGATTCCTCCTACACTGATGGTTTCGATGGAATAACCAGGGGAAGGCGAAGTGGGGTGATCGGGGTCCGCTCTCCATCCGGATTCCATGGTAGGTGACCCGGATTCAAATGTCAAGCAATTGAAGCCCTCTGATCCCCGGCCGTTTCAGGGAGGGTAAGGAGACCCGGGAGCTTAAAAAAGTATCGATTGAAATCCAGAAACAAATGACCTCCGGTGCAGAAAAGGAGGAAAGGCAGGGTGCTCGGGGCAAATCGACGGATCTGCTAATCTTTTTTCATTTCCTCCAGGTAGGCGAATATTCCCCTCATGATCCCCCGGTCATCCAGGAAAAAAAGGGTTTTCACCATCGACTTTTTCAGGATATTCATGTGGATGGATCGGGAGGTATTGCCCGTCAATTTCAACCGCTATCCCTCCTTCTGGTTCTCTTCGATGATCTCACCCTTCATCCGCAGCACCGGTTCTCCCCCGAACCGGATGGTCACCGGTACCTCTCTTCCCGATCCCAGGTCCAGCACCATTTCGCCTGGATTCACCAGGGTCACTTTCAGGATTTTTCCGCCGCGGCTCCGGCGGGTCTCCAGGGATAAATCGGCGAAGGGGACCGGCCGGCCCCGGTGGATCAGGTAGAGTGTTTTGGCGGCCGCATCGATCTCCATCGATCCCGGGTTTCCCCGGACCTGGTAAGGGTTGGAACCCAGTTGATTGAGACCCAGGGTAAACAGGGCGTTTCCCCTGAAAAACAGGGAGAAAAAAAGGACCCGTCGTTTCGCTCCTTCCGCCGGGGATTCAGCGGGCCAAAGGTCCGGTCCCTTTACAATTTCGACAGTTCGCTGAGGGTTTTTTCCGCCACGATTCTCTGCCTGTTAAAATGCTTCTTCATCCTCTTCAAACATCGCTCTTTCTCCTGTTCTCTTCCCAGATGTTCAGCGCAGGAATCCATGAATCTTTGGGTCATCCGGACATTGGCCTCGATCTCTTCCGGGATCTTTTCGCTGTCATGCCGGACAGATTCCTGTGGACACACGTCATGGCAGACCCCGCAGCGAATGCAGTTTTCCATGTCGATCACTGCTGTCCCGTCTCTCAGGGATATGGTGTCCACCGGGCACTCATCCACACAAATTCCACATCCGTTGCAGCTTTCCTGATCAATCCAGGGCATTTTTCACCTCCAGAGAAAAATTAGAGAAACCTTCCGTTTTGGTACCCGCCTCTGATCACATCCTGTGCGCTGCCCGCATTTGAGGGGACGATAACGGATGGTGCAAAGGCCCGGGTCTCCCGCGCCGGTTGCAAACCCCGGGCCTGATCCCCGGCGGATATGCGGGCAAAGGTGTGGATGCCCAGGTATACGCCGATGGCCACGGCCGCCAGCTGGAAGAGCACGGAGGGGAACGGGGATTTTTTCTCCGGCAACCGATCTCCCTTCTCCCGCAGCTTCTGCTCTATTTCCAGCCGTCTGCGCCGGCTCCTGAGCCCGTGGAGGATCAGGAAAAGCAGCGGGAGCAGTCCCATGGGCAAAAAGACAAAGGCGCAGATCAGCCAGCCCCAGACCACTCCCTCCCCCACCGGCGGACGCAGGCCGAATTCCAGAAAATTCCAGCCCAGGGAGATAAAAAGGGCGGACCAGGCCAGGATCATCAGGTTGGGACCGGGAATTCTACGGGATGCGGTAAAGGAGACCAGCGCCGCAACAATCCCCCCGAAGGCCCCGGCAAACAGGACCCAGATCCAGCCCGGCGCAGGATGGGCAATCTCATAGGGGCCCCCGGAGGCCACAAATCCCCCCAGCCGCATCACCCCCCTCATCCCCAGGTAGAGCCAGGTGATGGCCACACCGAAGATCAGATGGCAGACAAACAGGGTAATCCAGTGCCCGGGCCCTGCCGGAATATCAATTTTGTGTGAACTCATGGTGCCAGCGGATTTTGGCTGCGTCATAATGCCCCTCCCTTTTCCCTCCTATTATGAAAAGTCCGGAAAAAATTGTCAATAAGGAGGGATTGGTGAAGAGGGGAGAAAATAGAAAGTAGAGGGGAGATAGGAGGCAGGTTTCAAAGTGCAAAAATTTCAGTTGGCGGGTTGAAATCCTTTATTGAACAATTACAGAATCAAAGGATTGGCGAAATAGAAAAACAGACCTGTTCCGTTGACGGAAACCTGCTTACCATTTTCAATTTATCAATCTTTTTGTTTTTTGAACCTTCGGATTTGTTTCGCTTTTCGTGCTTCGGATTTCGGATTTAAACCGTAAAGCCGCTATACCACAATCGTTCGCTGACAATTTTGAATCTGTAATTGGTAACTATTTTTTACTGTTACCTTTTTCCTTCTTCGGTTGTGGCAATGTCAAGGCGATCCCGGCAGCCGCCAGGCATGCGATCCCGGCAATCAGGAAGGGAGTGGACCAGGCCTCGGCCCCGGCGCCCGAAACCCGGGCGGCGTCCTTGAAAAATCCCGCCACCTGGGGACCGGCGATGCCGGCCACGGCGTAGGCCAGAAAGACCCAGCCGTAATTCTGCCCCAGGTTCCGGGTGCCGAAATAGTCCGCCGTGGCCGCCGGAAAGAGGGCGAAATTGCCGCCGAAGTTAAAACCGATGATACCGGCGCCGATGATCAGGCCGGTGGCGCTGGCCCCCAGGGGCAGGAAAACCAGCATGATGATCCCCTGTAAAAGGCACATGGCGAAAAGGGCGGTTTTGCGTCCGACCCGGTCGGATAGGGTTCCCCAGGCGATCCGTCCCAGGCCGTTAAAGATGGCGTACCAGGCCATGGCCGATCCGGCGATCACCCCGGCAGAAGTAGCATCCGGGGCATGGCCGGAGGCCTGCAGGGCGTCGATGCCAAAGAGCCGGATGCAGTAGATCACCATCAGGCCCGCCAGGCCCGAACCGACGAACATCAGGAGCAATGCGTAATAGCGGGAGGATTTGAGCATCTCCCGGGGGGTATACTCCTTCGTGGCCGCCCCCCCTTTGGTTCCCGGCTCCGGGGGAATCCATCCCGCGGGAACATAGCCTTCGGGAGGATCCACCATGACCCGGCTGCCCGCCAGCACGATCAGGAAAAAAAGGAAACCGTAGATGACAAACGCGCTCTGCACCCCCGGCAGTCCCAGGATGCTGGTGGTGTTCAACAGCCCCCCGAACCAGCTGCCCGCCAGTTTGACCCATATGGTGGCGCCGAAACCAAAGCCCGCCACCCCCAGGCCGGCGATCATCCCTTTTTTATCAGGAAACCATTTCAACCCCACAGCGATGGGCACCACGTAGGCGATGCCGATCCCCGCGCCCCCCACCAGGCCAATACAAACCAGCTGCAGGGCAAAGGTTTTTCCCAGCAGCCCCCCCAAAAGATACCCCAGCCCCAGTACGGCGCCCCCGGTAATAGTGGCTTTGCGGGGTTTCTTCTTGGCCCAGGAACCGGCCAGGACCATGGTGACGGCGAAGGCGGCCAGTCCGGTGGAAAAAATCCAGGCGGCCTGGCTGGCGCTGAACCCGTAGGTCCCGCCTTCGGAGAGGGGAATGGTGATCTTCTTGGTAAAGACACTCCAGGCGTAAATGGCCCCCAGGCACAACTGCACCAGGATGGCACCGATGACCACCCACCAGCGGTTCCCGATTTTCGGTTCCGGCATTCGGATATCTCCTTTCAAGACAGGAATTATACCACAGTTTGGCGATGAGCGAAGAGGGAGGAGCGATGGGAAAGGAGAAGTGAGAGATCGGCTCGCCCCGGTAAAACCGGCGCTCCGCCCCTCAGATCAGGATCCCGATACCGCCGTGATGGGGGGATACCCGTTGTCCGCCGGATCGGAGAATATTCCCGCTCCTTCATCGGAATCCAGATCAAAATCCGCCGGCACCAGTATGGTCCAGTCAAAGAGCTCCTTGATGTACCGGACCAGCATCCCGTAATTGTGGTCGGCAGATTGAAAATTCCGAATGGTTTCATTGCAGGTCAGGGTGGCCTCCCGGAACCAGGGGGCGTAGCCGGGCCGGGTTTCCGTCCGCTCGTAGGGAAAGACCAGCCCGTAGGGTTCGTCGTAGATGGTCTGGATGCGGGCGAACAGAATCTCGAAGGCAAAGGGCGGGGGATTTTTTAGGGCATGGTGGATAAAAGCCTGATAGTACAACCGGGCATCCGCCGGGTCGGCAAATAAAAAGAGCCGGGCATTGTACTGGTCGTCGGTCCTCGTAAGACGAATTTTGTTCCCCAGGGGCCGCAGGCCCTTTTTTGCGATGGTCTTTTTGATTTCTTCCTGAGTCATCATTTATATTCTCCTGTTTGATAAGATATCGCGCTGACTTCGGCAATTCCTCCGGTACTCCCCATGCGGTGGTTGTGCCGGCGATGTTTGCATTGCGCGGGTGCATCCTGCCCGTTCCTTTTCCGGGGACCGGGGAATCGTTCGGTTCCCCTCGCCCGGTCTCTGTTTTTCTTACAGGCATCCTCTTTGCCAGAAAAAATGATCGACGGTCGTGCGGACGTTGTGAGAAAGAATACCCCCGCAGGTATCTCCCATACCCGCGGGGGTATGGCCGGGATATCCATCATGTCAGAAATCGGATTCCACAGGTCTCAATTCCTGTCAGGGATTCAGACTCCGCCGGGTCCATCCGCCCTCCTTCCCGGTTATTTCTTCAAGAAAATGATGTCCCGGTATCCATACTGGGTCAGGTGAAAGCCTCGGACCGGTCCGTCGTCGTCCCGGATCAACTCCAGGATGCCGCCGAATCCCTGAAAAGCATCCTTTTTCCAGGGCTGAAGCGGGCCCTGGACCCTTCCCGCCTGCAGAAAAAGCCGGCCCTGCCGCAGAGATACGGTGGCCCCGGCCTGCAGCTCGGGGCTGAAGTATTTTCCGCAGTATTCCGGCAGCTGATCTTCCATCAGGGAGAAAGGTTGGAGCTTCTGAAACCGACCCATGCTGCCCATAGAATTCAGAAGCTCGATGGTGAAGACATCCTCGCCGGTAAGAGAGCTAAGGATTCTAATCCGCAACCGACGACGATAATTGATAAATTCGTTTTTTCGGAAAGGAGACGGCTCAAAATCCCAGCCGGCTCCCTCGAGCCGGGGCCGTCCATCCGCTACTTCCAGGGTATATCGTCCCCCGTAATCGATTCCCGCATAGTCCCCGGGCAGATTTTTCAGCAGTCGGGGATCCGCCGGTTTCGAACGGGCCCGTAATCTCGCCAGGGATTCCGACATCTCCTTCTCCAGATAGACCTCGGCGATCCGCAGGGATTTTTCCGAGGGGCTGCCCTCGGTGACGTTGGAGAGATAGATGATCGACAGCTGTTGCTCCGGAAAGATCACCAGAAAGGCCAGGTACCCGACGTACCAGCCCGAATGGCTGTAGGCGGGCAGGCCCTGGTAGTGGTCCACCACAATGCCGCCGGAGTAATGGTTGGGGGATCCGTCATTGAAAGCAGTCCGGGCAGTCAGGTCATCCATCAGTTCCCGGCCCAGAGAATCGTCGAAAAAAGCCCCGATCCAATACGTCATATCCTCCACCGATGAGTAGACAGCATCGTGACCCACCAGTTGGTTATGGGTCATCCAGTTGCCATATGCCTCCCCGACCCGATGGTACCCGCCGGCCCGGCCGGGGATCAGGGTATCATACCGGGTCTGGATCCGGGTGTTTTCCATTCCCAGGGGCTGAAAGATCCGTTCCCGGGCAAAATCCGCAAATTTCTGATCCGTCACCCGCTCTACGATCAGGGCCAGCAGGGTATAGGCGGAGTTGGAATACTCGATGCGCTCCCCCGGTGAAAAATCCAGTGCCTCTTGCCGGGCCAGCAGTTCCAGCAGCTGATCGTGGGTGTACCACTGGGAATACTCCATGCCCAGGACCGGGTAGAGGGCCTCGGAGTCACGGATCCCCGAGGTATGGTGGATCAGGTGCCGGAGCCGGACTCCTCCGTACACCCCGGCGGGCATCTCGGGAAAGTATTTGACCAGGGGATCCTCGAGACTGAGCTTGCCTTCCCGGTTCAGCAGAAAGATGCAGGCGGCGGTAAACTGCTTGGACACCGAACCCAGACGAAAGAGTGTATGGGGGGTATTGGGTACCCCCAGTTCGAGGCTGGCCATGCCGAAGGCCTTTTTGTAGAGCACCTTTCCCCGGCGGACCACCGCCACCGCCACCCCCGGCCGGTGGGTGCTGTCAAAATAACCCAGGATCTCATCCACCCTGGCCCGCTGTTCATCCGCCACTGCACAATCAGTACCAGCGGGCAGCCAAAACAAAAGGCATAGCGCGAACGCAATTCTGCTCTTTTTCATGTTTCCTCCCTGCACCCACGCATCATACCAGAAAACGTGTAATTCTGCACCCGCCCCGGCCCCTTGACATTATAGTCAGTTTTGACTATAATGCAGATAGTCAAAATTGATTATAAGGAGTCATAATGACCATGACCAACGAAAGAAAACTGCTCCTCCTGGGGCTGCTCAGAAAAACCGACATGCACGGGTATATGCTCAACGCCCACCTGGATACCACCGTGCCGGTGACCCTCAAGAAACCCACCGCCTACCATTTACTGGATGTGATGGAAAAAGACGGCTGGATCACCCACCATACCGAACAAACCGGAAAAAGAAAACGGAAAGTATACCGTCTCACCAAACAGGGCGATGAAGCATTCCTGGATCTCCTCAGGCAGCAGCTGTCCACCTTCACCCCCGGGGAACACCCGGACATGGTAAGCATCTGTTTCCTCGATTCCCTGCCCCCTTCGGAAGCGGTTTCCCTCCTGAAAAAGCGGAAATCCCGGATTGAAGATTACATACGGGAGGCACACGGGGCATCCGGTGAAGATCCGGCAACCGTCAAGGATCACGCCGGTGGCCTGGCCCTTGCGGTGGACTATATCCATCAATCCGTCGGGCTGGAAATGACCTTTCTGGATAGGGTTCTCCGCACTTTGCAGGACCCAGAGAAACCTGCCATCTGAAAACCATAAAGGAGAAAAACCATGGAAAAATTTTCTATATTTTTACTGGCCGTTATGATCTTTATCCCCGGGTTGATGCCCGTATCCGCCGAGGTTGTACCCGGGGTTCTGAAACCCGACACCTTCCACCTCGGAGCAAACCATCTCTACATCGGTGAGAAACACCGGGTAAGCATCTTCACTCTTCCGGAGCTGGAATGGGTCCGCAGTTTCGGCGATGCCGGTGAGGGGCCCTGGGAATTCAAACTGGGCCACGGGATCCACACCCTGACCATCGACACCCTCGACGGGCAGCTGGTCATCGGCAGTATCGGCAAGCTCTCCCTATATACTCCCACCGGAGATCCGCTCTCCGAAATCCGGGTTCCTTCCTTTTCCCGTTTTGTCCCGGTGAAGGGAGGATATCTCGCCCACACTTCCCTTCCGGTAGAGGATGGCCTTCCGGTCCAGGGAACCGTCCTCTTCGATCCGGACCTGAAGAGAAAAAAGATCCTGCTCAAGACCTCGATGGCCACCGGCATGGGGGCCAAAGTATACGTACCGGCGCCCGGTCACAAATTCCTGGTATATAAAGATAAGATCTACCTCTCCGAAGACCCGGGATCCATCTCCATCGGGATTTTTGACCTGCAAGGAAACCGGCTGACACGCATATCCCACCCGGCAGAAAAAATTAAAGTCCCCTCCGGGTATATTCGGAAACTTACCGACCATTACAAAACCAGCCCCGATTGGAAAAACTACTGGAATTACCTCAAGGATTACCTGACCTTTCCGGATTACTTTCCGGCGGTCCGGGATTTCTTTATTGACGGAGATCTTCTGTACCTGCAGACCTACCGGTTGAAAGGCGACCAGATCCAGTGGCTGGTTTTTGATCTTGCCGGAAATCTCAACAGTGAAGTATGGCTGCCGGCTGTCAACTTCTATACGGATCAGCCCCCCCTTCACGGAATTCTGGAAGGAACGTACTATTATCTGGTGGAAAATATCGAACAGGAAACCTGGGAACTGGAAAAACTACCCATCATAATCACCCGGTAAGCAATGGGGATCCAATCATCGGGATCATGTCTTATCCCGGGATAAAAAAAAAGCCGCCCTCCCCGGGAATACCGGGGAATGACGGCTTTTATTCTGGTCAGGAAATGTTTACTTCTTGACTACATTGCTGGCCTGTTCACCCTTGGGACCGGTCTTGATCTCAAATTCAACCTCATCGCCATCGTTAAGGGTCGCATAGCCATCCATCTTGATTTCCGAGTGATGGACAAAAAGGTCGTCGCCGTCTTCTCTTTCGATGAAGCCATAGCCTTTCCGGCTGTCAAACCATTTTACTTTTCCCTGGTTCATGATCAAATGCCTCCTTTTTAAATTAATAGTAAGATTTGAAGGAATTGTTCAATCGCAGGATATTTGATTATTCTTTGATATGATGAATTCTTCCCATCTACTATGCCAAAATGATATCATAATTTTCAATCCCTGTCAAGTAGAAGTGCGCGACCTGCAGTTGTTTACCGGCTCCGGGCAAAATAAATGTCGTGCCGGCCGGCGGTTTCCTCGTCCCAGACCAGATAGACCGTGCCATCGGCATCGATCCCGATGGTCGGCACACTGGAATTCCCCGCAGTGTTGGAGACGTTGACCGCATCGCTCCAGTTTTTTCCCTCGTCAGCTGAATGAAGAAGAAAGATCTCCCAGTTTTCCCCAATCTGTTCCATCCAGGCCACGTAGATATATCCGTTGTCACCGGCGACGGTAACCGGCCTTTCGGAAAGACGGCCCGGGGTGTCGGATATATTCAGAGTCCCGGTCCAGTTGCGCCCCTGTTCCGGAGATCGGGTGAATATGATATCACTGGTTTTGGACCAGTGACGATTCCGCACCCATACCAGGTCGAGGGATGACGTTCCGTATCCCGACATTTGGGGAGTCTCGGTTTGCGTTTCCTCCGGATGAATATCCTCCGGGGCCGACCAGTTGTTCCCGTAATTCTGGGAGGTGCAGAAATACACCTGGACCTGGCTGTAGGCCAGGTATATCCCGCCGTTCCCGTCCGATACCAGGGTGGGATCCGTACAATCCTGATTGAAAGCAAAGGAGATTTTCACCGGAAGGGTGAACCAGGTGTTGCCGTGATCCCGGGAACGGTTGTAGTGAATTTCCCAATTCCCGTCGGGAAGGGTTCTCTGATTCCAGGCGACGTGAATATCCCCGGTTCCATCGACGAACATCACCGGATCCAGGCAATCCGCGTTGATGCCGGGCTCGGTGATCCGGGTCGGAGGTCCCCAGTTTTCCCCGTCATCCGCGGACTGGACATGGAACAGGGCCCATGGACAGCATTGGGGATAGACCACATGGACTCTGCCCGAATGGTGTAAGGCAATCGCCGCGTCGTAACCGGGAGATATGTCCCGTAACCCGTGCCAATTCTCTCCCTGATCGCCGGACTGCCCGAATACGATTCGGCCCGGCTGGGTACCCCCGGATCCCTTCTTGTTCAATACCAGGTACAGGTTTCCCCCCGTACCGACGGCCAGATGAGGATCCAGGTATTGGCTCCACTCCTCCCCCTCTCCGGGGGGGATACTGCTGTAGATTTTTCGGGGCGTGGTGAAGGAAAGGGGTGCAATTCCCCCCAGATCGTCACCCATCTCCCCGGTGTCACAGCAAAGAGCCCACAGGATAACCGGTAAAACCAGGCAAAAGAACCATCCTTTACGCATCATTCCCCTCCTGCTGATGATATTCTAAAATATATCATATCGTTTTTTTATGTTTTTCGCAAATTTCCTCCCGCCCCTCCCCCTCTAGAGGGACGGTGCTTGTATTTTTGTATTTTTAAAGGCAGTGCTCCTGTTCTCATCTTGATTTTCCCCATCCCCCATAAATTTACGCTTACAAAATAAATACAAATTTACAAGCACCGTCCCTTATTGTCACATTTTTCTGGCAACCTGCACCCCCGCCAGTAGGGATAGCAAATAGATTACCAGGGTAATACTGACAGCGGTTTCAACCTCCAGCATCCAGCGAAAGAAGGTGACATTCAGGAAAGATAACACGATGGTGACAGACAGCAGGGCAATTCCCACAAACCGGTAAGGTCCCCAATTCAAGAATACCTTTTTTTTCTGTTTTCGGATATCCAGGGATTTCAGGTTTTGGTAAAAAAGCACCAAAAAGCAGAGATGTAATCCAATCAAGGCAAAAGATATGCAGTGACCGGTATATTGATGGATTCGTTTCACCAAGACCGATTCATTGGGATGTTTGGGATTGATGTAGCAGTAGTGTTTGTTTTCATCCAGGTAGTTTTGAATCTGCCACCTGGCTTCTTGAGCAGACCGTTGCATAAAGCCCAGCCACCACATGTCGGACCCGAAATAGCCAGCCGGCAAATTATCAAAGGAGGTACCGGTATACTGCCGCCCCCTGTAGTGATAGGTGTACCGGGCATCAACCCTCGCCTCTCCCCGATCTTCCACCCTGCTTTCAGGATCATCCAGGTCCAGATGGTGAAGGGTAACTGGGACCGATTCCCAATTGGACACCCTTAAAAAACTGACCAAATTACTGAATCCAAACCAAAAAAGGGGCAGGCTAAAGGCCAGAATCACGAGAACCAACCCCCCATTGTTCATCAAGCGTTTACCCAGTCGATTACGCTTTGCCCCTGACCAGGCGATTGCCTGTCTGCTTGCGTGACGGTCCCTCCCCGGCAGGACACTTTCCAAAAAAGCGTCCAGATAAGGAAAAGCCCGTTTTATGGAAAACACCTCAAACTCCCCGGAGATTTCTCTGTTCCCCTCCCTTACAGAACGATAGGAGAATAGAAATCGCCAGTTCCTGAATCGGGGATTTTTCAAGCTCTCAAAAAAAAACAGAAAGTTCTGTTTGATCTCTTCAGTGGTGCTGAATTCCAGGTAGCCATCAATTAAAAATACCAAGTGTAATTTCCAAAAATATCTCCTGAATAAAAGCAGGACATTCGAAGGGAAACCCACCTCGGAGAGATATCCGATCATAAAATCCTTGAAAGGATAGGGCCGTTCTATCTGCTTGAGTCGATAGAAAAAATCGCGATTTCAATCATTAAGCAGTACCGGGACCGGCAGATAATCCCCACGGGCCTTAAATTTCCTCTTGCAGTCACGATAGGAAGCCATCAGGTCGGAGTCGGGATGGATCCGGGGAAATCGAGTCAGAAGATCATCGGTATGGCGAAAATACTGTGATACGAAAAGTGAACTGAACTTTCCTTTTCCCCGCATCCGACTATTGGCAATTTTCATCGATTCAACCGCAATGAGAACAGATTATACGCCCGAGCCCATTCTCTCCAATCATCCCGCCTGGTCGTAGATACCGAATGGGATCGGTGATACCCCGGGGCCTGGTGGGGCGACGGGATCCGGTCAGCCCTCTTTGACCCCGCGGGCGATCCGGTCGCCGACCTCCCGGTCGATATTTCGCCAGTATTCAAAGGCCCGCTGCAGAACCGGTTCCGACACCCCGTTCTTCAGGTGCCCGACCACGTTGGATACCAGTCGGTCCCGCTCGTCATCGTTCATCACCTCGCGCACCAGGGTTCCGGGCTGGATGAAGTCATCATCGTCCTTCCGGAGCGAGTAGGCGGCCCGGATGAAATCGCCGCTGGCGCTCCAGACGGCGTCCTCCGGGTAGCGGCCGGAATCGGCCACGGGTCCTCCCTTGGAATTGGGCTTGTACACCGGATCGGAAACGTTATCCATCCGCATGGCGCCGCCCTTGCTGTAGCTGTGTACCGGGACTTTGGGCCGGTTGACGGGGATCTGCTTGTAGTTGACCCCCAGTCTCGCCCGATGGGCGTCGGCATAGGACACCAGTCGGGCCAGCAGCATTTTGTCGGGACTGGGCCCGATGCCCGGCACCAGGTTGTTGGGCTCAAAGGCCGCCTGTTCGATCTCGGTGTGAAAATCCGAGGGATTTCGGTCCAGGGTCAGCCGTCCCACTTCGAGGGGCGGGTAATCGCCGTGGGGCCAGACCTTGGTCAGGTCAAAGGGATTAAAACGATAGTCTCTGGCTTCCTTAAAAGGCATGACCTGCACTTTCAATGTCCAGCTGGGATGATCCCCTCTCTTGATGGCGTCAAAAAGGTCCCGCCGGTGGTAATCGGCATCCTCGCCGGCGATCCGGTCCCCTTCCGCCTGGGTCAGAAACTCGATTCCCTGGTCGGTCTTGAAGTGGTACTTGACCCAGAACCGCTCACCCTTATCGTTGACCCACATGTAGGTGTGGCTGGTGTACCCGTTCATGTGTCGGTAGCTTTTGGGGATGCCCCGGTCGCTCATCAGGATGGTAACCTGGTGAGCCGATTCCGGTGAGAGGGTCCAGAAATCCCACTGCATGTCGTGGTCCCGCAGTCCGCTGTCCGCCCGTCGTTTCTGGGAGTGGATGAAATCCTGGAATTTCATGGGATCCCGCAGGAAAAACACCGGGGTGTTGTTTCCCACCATGTCGTAATTTCCCTCGGTGGTATAGAACTTGAGGGCAAAGCCGCGCACGTCCCTCCAGGTATCCGGGCTGCCGCTTTCCCCGGCCACGGTGGAGAAACGGGCCAGTACTTCGGTTTTCACTCCCGGCTGAAAGAGGGTGGCCCGGGTATAGGCGCTGACGTCCCGGGTGACTTGGAAAGACCCGAAGGCCCCCGATCCCTTGGCATGGGGCTGGCGATCGGGAATCATCTCCCGGTTGAAATTGGCCATCTGCTCCACCAGGTAGTGATCGTGCAGCAGGATGGGACCATCCGGTCCGACGGTGAGCGAATATTCATCGCTGGACACCGGGATGCCCGCGTCGTTGGTGGTATGTTTGGTTTCTTTTTTACTCATGGTGTATCCTCCCTTTTTTTTGGGGCCCTCGGATGCCCGGCCGTTTTCCGCCGGGGAAAGTTTTGTTCGTTGCAAGAACTTATTCCCCTTTTTAAAAGCCGGCCCGGAGAACGTCTCCGGGATATCCGAAGATCCGTTATTTATGCATGCATATGATTGTAATCAAATCAAACCTTTTTTGCAAATCCCCCCACCGGTAGACTGGCCCCTTTTGGCCCTCTTTACAAGAGTCTGTCGCGGATCCGACCCCCGCGGATGAAATCCCCAACCTGAAACCACCTCTCCGGCCGGTCAAAGCAGTCGATCTTGACCCGGGCCCCCGGATCCCTTTCCACCAGGACCACTCCGTCCCGTTCCGGGTCCAGCCCCTCCAGCAAACCCATAAAAAATGATTGAATGAAGTGTCGATTCTGATCCGAAAACGCTCCGCAGTTGATCGAATAGTAATTCTCTCTTCCATAATGACGGATCCGGATCCACCCCCTCTGAACCGCAATCCGGATCAGCTCCTCCCGGGCCTTCCCCTCGATTCCCCTTTTTTCACGATGGTTCCGGTAATATTCCCAGATCTCTTCCTTTCCCTGGAATCCGAATAAAAGCGGCGAATGAATGATCGATTTCACGTGGCTGCAGGAAACCGGAACCAATAGATTGGAGGCAGGATATCCCCAGAATCCCTGGTTACAGATCGACCGGATTGTTTTGATCTCATCCATTGAAATCTCCGGAAAATCCGGGACCCGTCAGCGGTATGACGCGGGAGAAAAATCTGATTTCCCCTGGTTCAACCGACATGGCGGGTGGGTAAATAAAAGTACTGAAACCGTCAAGCGTCACCCGGATATCCTTCAGGTCCCGGTACGATATCAGGGCATAGTCGGAGGGATTCTTTTTGCCGATGGCCATCAGGTAGTTTCGGACGATCAAGATGGCGTCGGACCGGGAGGTGTTCGCCGGCAGCGGGATGGATACGGATACGGCCGGTATCAGTCGACAGGTGAAAAACTCCGGATTTATGGTGAACTGCAGTGCCCTGCAAAAAAGTGTCTGCTCCACTTTCATCCAGCGCACAAGATCACGGCGGGAGACCCCCAGCGTTTCCATCAGGGGACCGGGAACGGGCTTTTTCAGTGCCAGCCACTGCTGGATGCGTCGTTGAAATTTCATGGTCTTTTGATACCCCAGGTGCTCCTGCAACCACCGGACGCGATGGGGAGCATGATTCCTCAGAGATCGATACCGCTTCTCAAGAACAGTCCGCAGGAATTGAAATTGACGGTAATCACGGGTAATGGTATGACCCCGGCCGGACAGTGCGCGGATCAGGCCGGAAGTGAAATCATTGGAACTGACGGTCATGGTTCCTCCCGGGTCAGGCTGGTTTTGCCACCCTGCGCATTGCGCGGGTTGGCGTGGCGTCATCGGGCCAGTTCCCTCGACCACTCTGCATGACGGATATCCTCACAATACAAGCAAGTGAAATGCCGGCTGAAGGCGCGTAAAATGTCCCCCAAAAAAACACCCTTGATTTTTACCGGGGCCGATGCAGGTGAATCCCACCTTTGTTTGACCGATGATTACTGAAATTTCTGTCTTTTCCGCCCGGTAAAAAACCATCATTCAGCCGGCGATAAGGGATAAGGGAAGTGTAAGGAGAGCCCGTCGCAGACCGGAGCCCCTGTTATCCCTGCCGGTGGGTGTACAGATACCGCTTGATTTTATGGGTCACGGTCTTGAGGAATGGCTCCGGTTGCTCCACCAGCCGGGAAATCCTGGCATAGGAGGGCATCTTGGCGTTGACCCGGTCCTGTATCTCCTTCAATACCGAATCAATGTACTCCGAACGCCGTATTTCCGGCTGGCCGGCGGTCTTCTCGTCCACCAGATCGTAATTCATATACACCCAGCCTTCCAGCCGCCCCTGGTTGAGAATAACCAGGGACTCCAGGATATGGCTGCAGGCGTTGAGCATGCCTTCAATGGCTTCCGGATAGATGTTTTCCCCGTTGGACAGAACGATGATATTCTTTGAGCGACCCCGGATGTAAAGGTTATCAAGGGAATCGAAGGATCCCAGGTCTCCGGTCCGAAACCACCCGTCTTCATCTACCATCTCCGCCGTCAATTCCGGGTTGTGGTAATACCCCTTCATGACGTTGGGACCCCGGCCCAGTATCTCGCCGATTCCGGTCCGTGGATCGGGATCGGCGATTCTGATCTCGCATCCGGGGGTTACCTTGCCCGTGGACCCCGTCCGGATGGTATCGTTCCCCATGGGACCTCCCGCCAGCAGGGGGGCGGTTTCCGTCAATCCATATCCGATCAGGTAGGGAAATCCGATCTTTTTGAAAAATTCCTCTGCGGCAATATTGAAGGAGGCGCCCCCGATGGGCATCACCCTCAGATTTCCTCCGAAGAAATCCATCAACTTTTTGGCGATCACCTTATGGAGCCGGGAACGGATACCGGGAATCCGGGCGATGAGCTTTACCACCCGGTTCTTTTCCAGCACCGGAAGCACCCTTCTTTTATAGATCTTTTCCAGTACCAGGGGAACCGAACAGATGGCCGTGGGTTTCTCCTTTCGACACACCGTTTCCAGGATCCGGGGAGTGGGCGGTTTGCCGATATAGACGATATGACAACCATGAAACATGGGCAGAAGAAAACCCACGGTAAATTCGTAGGTATGGGAGATGGGAAGGATCGAGAGAAACTTGTCCGTTGCCCCCAGCTCCATCAGCAGGGAAGCGGCCACCACATTGGAAACCAGGTTGCGGTGAGTAAGCATGACCGCCTTGGAATGACCCGAGGTCCCCGAGGTATAAATAATGGAACAGACATCGTCCCGGTCGGTCCCGCCCGGACCGGAGGCCGCGGGCTTGGGGAATTTACCCATGAAATCCCGGGCCCATTCCTTCAATTCCGACAGAAATTCAAAACCTGAACCCAGCGGCTGATCGCTGAAATCGTCCATCATGATCACCGTCTTGACCCGGGTATGTCTGAGATGGCTCAGCTTTTCCCACTGCTGCCGGGTGGTAAAGAGGACCTCGGCTTCACAATCCCCCAGTATGTGCCGGATGTCGGATTCCGGGAAGTCGTGTAGGATGGGAACCGCCACGGCGCCGGCATACAACAGGGCAAAAAAGGAGATGACCCAGTTGGGGGAATTTTCACCCAGGATGGAAACCCGGTCTCCCCGGTTTACGCCCTTCTTTCTCAGCAAATCCTCCACGGCCCGAACCCGTTGGTAAAAATCCCGGTAGGAGATCATGGATTCTCCGTGCATTCCCACGAAGGGGCGGTCTTCGTACTGCCGGACACAGTGTTCCAGAAGTCCGGGCAGGGTGTCCGGGTAGCGCCCAAGATCTTCTTTTATGAACCGCTGGGGATCCCTTGAAAACTTGATTTCTGTTTTCATATACCCATTCATACCCTGTTTTTTCCCGGAATTCAACCGGATATTTATTTTTGAAAACAAATCCGGTGCGGCAGTACCACCGGCCCCCTCCTGTGATCAAACGGGGCAGGTCTTCGATTGACCATAGACGGACGAATTTCCAATCGCATCTCACCTTTTACAACTTCAAGGGTTCCAAGTAAAGGTTTTTTAAACCCAAAAGGCAAAATCAAAAATCCAGAACCCCACCTCCCCCATCACCCGTCACCCGAAACCCGATCAGGGTCAACCGCAGGCCTTCCCCCTCATTTTTGTTTGACCCCTTTCCCCGTGTTCGGTATGATGACCTTGAAGACGGTTGGAAACGGAATGGACCTTTGCCGGACATGATCAAACCGGTTTGGGGAAAGGTCGTGGCCAAAATCGGCCTGACCCGGGCCGGAGGAGAGGAATGAATATGAAGAAAATGATGAGAATGAAACCGGGCCATGCACACCGCTCTTTTTTTGTTTTTCTGTTTTTTCTCTCGGTCATGGTTTTTTCGCAGCCAGCGGCTGAAGAGGACCGGGTGAATGTGTCGCCTGACCGCTGTTTTCTGGGCGGAAGCATCGAGATATTCGGCTGGGTGAAACCAAACCACCCGGGGAAAACCCTGATCACGCTGGAGTTCACCCGACCGGTCTCGGGCGACATGATCCGGGAACAGGTCCAGGCGGATTCCCGGGGAGAGTATTCTTTTCTCTTTACAGGTCCCGATGAACCCGGCACCTGGAAGGTAACGGCCCAAAAGGCGGGAACCCGCATCAAGGGAGAAGCCCACTTTGAAGTCAGCCGAAGGATTTTCCTGAACCCCCTTTGCCAGGCGATCAAACAGGAAAGTAAGTCAATGCGGGATGCTTATGCTTATTTGAGAGAATTGGTCATTCACTATCCTGATTTTCCCGGAAAAGAGGACATTATCAATGATGTGGGAGATCTGTTTTCGCAACTGAATGAGATGCAAACCGCGCTTGTCAATCTGGAAACCACCGTGAAGCAGATGAACCTGTTGTTATCCGCCATCCAAGAACTGCCGGTACCGGCGAGAGAGGAATTGATAAAGGCGGGGGAAACCGCCAACCACGCCCTTCAGGAAACAAGAAAGCAGATTGCAGAAATTGAGGAAACCTTCCGACAGAGCCAGGGGGAAGCGGAGTGGTGTTACCTGTGGATGGCCTATTATGACCGGTCGCAGCAATTGAAATTTTATAACAACTTTTTAGCGGACAGTCTGAAAGGCATTGCGGGGAATTTGCTGCAGGCCAAACTCACAGAGGGACTGGATCCCGGGCTTGGGGGGGTGATTGCAAAAGTGGTCGACAGGCTGACCGGTTCGCCCAAAACCCCGGTGGGGATCGCCAATAAAATCATGGACAAAATGGCCGACCTTGGAAAGCATGTGTACAGCGGATTGCTGGAAAACTGCACCACCTACATCGGCGAGGCCCGGGGGGAATATCAGGCTGAACTGATCCATGATGACATGGTTTTTTACACCATGTCCTATCAACTTTCCGGAAAAATGGAACTCACTTTTCAGAAGAGGAAACCGGGAGACCCGGAGGTTGAATTGAAGGGCCGGTACAAAGGCAGCGCCCATGATTTCACCTGCTCCGTCACCATGGCTCCCTTCGTATCCCCGGATACCATCGGACCCGTGTACTGCCTGGCGGCGACCCCCCTGGTTTCCAGCCGCTCCTTTCTTCTGTACCTGGAGGGAAAAGCAGCCGATGACCGGATCGAATTGAAGCACACCCGGACCGGCCGGGATTTCAAACTCAAATCGACGGCTTTTTACGTGAGGCTTTCCAGCGCCGCCTACCACCTTCCAGTCCCCGGGGACTTCTCCTTCCCGCTGCAGGATGCCGAATGGTTCTTCACCCGGGTCAGTAAAATTTCAAATCCAAACATCGAATATTTCGAGCTGCCGGTTGCAGTGAAAAGCAACACTTCCGTGGCGGAAAAGGATTTTGACCGAACGATCTATTTACCGGAAACCGAAAAAAGAGTCGGCGTCCGGGTCCGATTGAAACTCAACGTCAAGATCTGTTCCCCCGGATGCAATTGAAGGAAGGAGAATAGGTCGATTAACGGATTATAGAAAGATCGTTCGGGGTTCTGGGTGGAAAAACCCATTAATTTGCATTTTGTAATCAAAAGGGTCCAAATTCCCGTTTGAAGGTTGACCGACAGCTTTCACAAACTACCCCCTTCGCTGAAGTTTGATCAATTGTCTCCGTCAGGATGGAAAATTAGCGGGCGAAATGTTTTATCTAAAATCCAAGCTCCCCAATCCCAAATTTGAATCCCTTCTCAGTACCAGGCCGATACACCAACGGTAATTTGAAAGGCAAAAACCCGGTTTTCGTTGAATCCCTTGAGAATACCGATCTGGGGATCAATGCTGTATTGCTTTCCGAAGGGAATCGACCATATCAGCCGGCCGGTGGTAATGAAATCCACCGTCGGTTCAAAGGGCGGTTTATAACCGCGCTCGTCAAAAAACATCAATCCCGCCCCCAATTCAAAATGCAAAAATGTCCGGTCCAGTGAGAGCAGAAAAAAATCGGTGATCCACCTGAAATTGAAGCCCACCAGGGTGCTGCTGGTTTCCACCCACGCGCCGGTATCCGACCAGACCAGGTGGCTGCATTCATTGCTTTCGGTCCGATACCCGTCGCCGGAGATGGCCACTCCCATTTTCAGGGGCGATTTTCCCAATCGGAACAGGAACCACAGGTTCACCCCCACCCCTCCGTATTTGCCGTTATCTGTAACATCATGCGAAGTACTTCCAAGCGTGACGGTGGAATAGCCGTCTTTTATATGATCACTGGGGCTGTATAGATTCAAGCTGAAAGATCCCCCAAAGGCGATCGACGAATTGTGGTAAAGGGTATCCCCATGGATCATGATCGCCAGTACCAGAATGACCGGCAATACCAGGATTTTTTTCATGCTAATCCTCCTGCCCATACCATCCCTCATGACCAGGTGTGTTTACAATCCCGGCAATAATTGCCCCCGTATTTCGCCATCAGGGCGAAGATCACGGTGACAAATCCCAGTAATACGGTCATGGAGGTCAACCCGGCGGCCATCTGGTCACCCCCGCCCCTGAGGGTCTGGGACAGAATCAGGGCGATGACAAACAGCGCCCCCCATATTCCCACCGAACTCCAGGAACGCTTCCACCGCACGTTTTCACTCCCGCATTTCGGGCACTTCCGCTCTTCTTTTTCCATATTTCTCTCCTTAGGTATTGTAATAAACAAGCGATTTGGGCAATAGTGCGGAAAGATCCCCGGATAAAAAAACCGCTCTCTCCGCATGATTCTCCTCCTGCTGTTTTCACCTTAATACAATTCTCAACCTTTTTCAAACCTTTTTTGAAAAAATCCCGTGGAACGGGTCCCCTGCAAGCCTCTCTTGTTCGGTCTGGAAGGCTCAGCGTTCGTTTCCTGACCTTCGCGGCCTGCCGGCAGGAAGTGGCTTGGTAACCCCAAGATTCCCCGGTGATGTCATCGAATCACCGATCTCTTCCCGCTCCAGTCATTCCGAATTGTACCGGGTGTGAAATTAAAATATCAAAGGGGATTTGAATCGTGCCCGAATGGGAACCGGATTTATTTTTTCTTGGCAAATCCCCCGGGGAGGTTGATGCCAAGGGCGGCGGGGCCCATGGTCTCCTCGGCGCAGCGGGAACACAGTTCTTTCTTTTCCATGGTCTTGGAGTCGATGACCCGGATGAGCTGGTGTACTTTTGCCCCGCATCGGGGACAAGTCTTCAATCTCTCCGCGTCCCGGTCACCGTCGACCCGAGCGTCTGTCTTCTCCGTGACCTCCTCTTCCGGATCCCCCTGGTATACCCCTTGATCCCGGTGCAACGCCATCACAATTGGGGCAAAAAAATTCAGGAAAAAACCGACAAAAACCCCCCTCACGGGACTGTATCCCTTGGCCACCGACCAGTACCTGCACCCGATGACCATAAGGATCATGCCCGCCATGACCAGAAGGGGCAGGAGCGACGAAAATCCGCCCCCGGATTCACCCAAAGCCTCTGATGATAACCCCAGAACCACCATCGGGATCAGCATGAAGAGGTACCCCAGGCTGACCAGCCAGCCTATTTTCCCTTTATAACCGGGGATCATGGGATTCCCCCTCCTTTCGTGTGATGGCATACCGGATGTTCGTTATCCCGTCCATACCCATATTTCCCTTCTTTCCATTCTCCGACTCAATGTCCTGCCGACCCAACTCCACCAGCGCATTGTCTAAAATAAGTGATATACCCCCAGCCATTCATTTATCCTTAGAATATTCCATCATACCCGTAAGTGCTTTTTATTTCAAGATGGAAGAAAAAATGACCCAAAATCCAATACTCAAAACAAATAATCCTCCTTCTTCCCCGCCTCCCGACACCCGCCTTCCTGAAAAACGCAGACTCGCCCCTCAATAAATACAAGAATACAAGCACCGTCCCTAATTTTACTCTTTTACATCACGAAACATCGCATAAATAAAATACCCCACATAGACTCCGAAAGCCGATTCCGTCACCCCCAGCACCTTCTTGAATTCTTCAAAATTTTCAAATCCAATGGAAAAAACCTGCCCCCCGATCATGACGAGAACCGCGAAAAAAAACAGGGTAGGGATCAAAAAGGATAAAAAAACATAGGCTTTTCTCAGGGTGACGCCTTCCTCAAGATTGCTCCGGTGCCTGATCATGAACTTGATGATGACCGTGGTATAGGATGCAAACATCGGAACAATGATAGCCAGAGAGGTAGTAAACTCCGCAAAATTCATGCCCCGGGTAAAAAAAATACCAAAGAGCAGGAGGATCAGGACAAAATGAGAAACGACCATGTATCCGCCAAGGGTAAACCGATGCTTCATCTCAACCATTTTCCAACTCCCTTTTAATGATATCTTTCAAGCGTAACAACAACTGTTTCCCGTATATATGAAGATTCATGGAATATTTGGGCTCAAGGTCATATTCATATTCCTGGTCTGATCGGGGTGCTGCCCACCCGGTGGCGTACTTTCCGTCTAATTCGCACAGGATCTTCATGCGATCCTTGAGAGGGAACAGCACCAGCAGCACTTCCAGCCTCTCGTGCATCCCCTTCTGCCCGGTAATTTTTCCTTTTAATCCCCGGACGATAAACTTAATCAAATAGACCTCTTCCTCAATCTCGGTAAACTTGATTTTCCCGGCATAAAATTCGGTCAGGTGCCGGATGACACATTCCTGA
>Ga0180434_10002930_pt1 | contig 22088 bp, 19 predicted proteins | sample SS_ome_7_FD_132453 | JGI IMG/M metagenome (GOLD analysis project Ga0180434, IMG submission 132453) | Hypersaline lake sediment archaeal communities from the Salton Sea, California, USA - SS_1_D_2 metaG | ecosystem: Environmental > Aquatic > Non-marine Saline and Alkaline > Hypersaline >...
ATGGTCACGGAACTCATGTCCGGGGCATGTAGGAGCTGCTTTCTGGAAACACGCGACGTAATCATCATTCCCCGCCTGTCCCTGACGGTCTGCGGCATCTGCCTCAGGTACAGGGACGGCACCAACTGGAGGGGCGGCGAGGGTGAACTGGAATCAGTCCTGGGGGAGGCCGCCATGAACCTAATTGCCCGGAAGGCCAGGTTCGCCGAGGAGGTCAGGCACATGGGGCCCAGTATCGGGGGAATCGACATCGACAGGATCAGGGTGTCCAAGGAATCCGTCATGGTTGAGGCCATTGCCACCGTGGTGGGGCTGGGAGAGCCACTGCAGGTCAGGCTCACGCCCCGGATATCCCTCAAGCGAGTCACGTGCAGGACCTGCCAGCTCAAGGACTCCGAGTACTACGCATGCCTGCTACAGGTCAGGGCAGCCGGGAGGGTTCCCGATGCGGTTGAACTGGACTCGGCCGAGGGCATCGTCAGGGATAGGACCACGGAATCAGACCGGAACTCGATGGATTACATATCCAGGATAATCGATAGAAAGGAGGGGAGGGACATATACCTGGGCTCGGCGGCCCTGGGAAGGGCGGCGGCCAAGGAGATCCTCCGGGAGAGGGGGGGAACCCTGGGCGAGACCAGGAAGCTCGTGGGCGTGGAAAAAGGTAGCGGCAAGAGGCAGTACAGGTTCACGATCCTCGTCCGCCTCCCCGAGCTGAGGGTCGGCGACATCACAGAGCTCAGGGGGACGTACTACGCCGTGCTCCACCAGTCCGGCTCGAGGACGACCCTGCTGGACCTGGAGGGCCAGACCCTGACCTTCGAGGGTGCCAGGGGGGAGGAGCTTCCACTCGTCTCCCGCAGGGAGGAGGTGGGAAAGGCCCTGGTCACCGAGGTCAGGCCCGACGGCATCCAGATCCTCGACCCCAGGTCCAGCGAGACATTCGAGGCCGGGCCACTGCCATGGGAGACCAGGGCCGGGAACACGATCAGGGTGTTCTGGAGCGATGGCGTGCCGCGGCCCTGCCCTTTCGTGGAACAGGAGGCATCGAGCTGACGGACCGAAATTGCCTTACCATCGCCGTGACCTCGGACTCCCACATCGGGAGGAGGTACCCAACCCTGGAGTTCAGGGAGGAGGACATCAACCGGGGTTTCGAGCTCTTCATCGACTCCATAGCGGCGGACCGCCCGGACGTCTTCATCCACGGCGGGGACCTGTTCGACACCGTATTCCCGCCGGGTAACATATTCGATAGAGGCCTATCCCTGATCCAGTCCATACCCCAGCCGGAAGAACCGGTGACCATCAGGGAGCTCGTGCACGGCGAGTCGAACCCCTCGAACATCTTCATCACCCACGGGAACCACGACGGGACGGCGGACGCGCGGTGCGACAGCGGGTACTTCAGCGTCATCAAGTACTTCGACTCCATGTCGCTCTGCAACTACATGGACGTGAGGAAGCGGGGTGAGGAGATCTACATACCCCGCTTCGTGGTTGAGGGCGGTGGAATCTCCCTGGGACTGCAGGGGCTAGGACACCGCTCAATATCCCAGTTCCAGAACCTGTTCTCGATCGTCGAGCCCATCGAGAACGTGGACGCCAACGTCCTCGTCATCCACCAGTCAGTTGCCGAGCTCACCGCACCCTACACCCCCGGCGAGATACTTCCCCTCGACCTCTTCGCTGACAGGGGATTTAACCTGGTGCTGGCTGGCCACACCCACAAGATAGGGGACGACAGGGTGGGCGGGACCAGGTTCATCGTGCCGGGGAGCTCCGAGAGAATAGACTCCGGGGAGTTCGGCGAGGGGAAGGGCTACTACCTGATTCGCGTCGGGCCCGGCGGGGACATCGAGGCGGGACTGCGCAAGATCGACGTCGACCAGATCAGGAAGATCAGGAAGTACGAGGTTGACGTCGATGGCCTGTCCGGGAGCGAGATCACCGACCAGTGCGTGGGGGCCGTCACGGACCCGGACCTGATGGATGCCCTGGTCTACTTCCTCCTCAGGGGACACACTCCACACGGCCACATGGACGTTGACCGCAAGGACGTGGAGGACAGGCTCGTGGAGAGGGGGGCGAGGGCCGTGAAGGTCAACACGGAGAAGGTCGTCAGGAAGGACATCGGCGAGCTCATGGAGAGGGGGGATATCAGCATCAAGGTCACGGAGGAGACCTTCCAGAAGCTGTTCGCCGAGCGAACCATCCGGGACCTGTCGGGAACCCCGATTCGTGATCCATCAGTCATTGCACTCCTCTCCAGGGCCGCCTACGGCATCTTCAGGGCATACGAGAGGGAGGAGAAGCAGGACGTGCAGTCCATACTCGAGAAGGAGCTGCTGGGCATAGCCGAGGCGATTCACCGGGAGGAGGCCGGGAGCGATGAGGATTGAGGAGATCCGCCTGAGGAACTTCAGGTCCTACGGCAACAACACGACGGTCCTGGCGCTCCGTCCCGGCCTGAACGTCCTGCTGGGCAGGATAGGCTGTGGAAAGACCTCGATACTCGAGGCCATACTCGTTGGACTCTTCGGCTTCAGCAAGGCTGGGATCAGGAAGAACGACGTCCTGAGGAAGAACGCCACCGCCGACACCCTCCAGATAGAGCTTACCTTCTTCTTCGACAGGACCCACTTCAAGGTCGCCAGGGGGAACGAGACCCGACTCGAGAGCTCGCCCGACGGGATGTCCTGGACGCTCATATCGGAGAACTCCACCGAGATCAACAAGTTCCTGGAGAACACACTGGAGGTCACCTCGAGGAAGTTCAGGGACCTCTTCTACGCCGCCCAGGGGGAGCTCACCAACGTCATCACCGGGTCCCCGGAGGAGAGGCAGAAGAGCATTGACAAGCTCCTGGGCGCCGAGGGCCTGAGGGAGACCTACGAGCAGCTGGGCGGATTCACGAAGCACTTCGACCAGGACATTGGGAAGGCCGAGGGCCAGCTAAATGACATCGACGCCTACCTTAAGAGGTCCGACCTGGACGAGATGAGGGACAGGAAGAGGGAGGCCGAGGGGGAGGTCATACGGATCGAGGGGGAGGTCAGGGAGGCATCGGCGAGGATAAAGACCCTCGAGGCGGAGCTGGCGGAGCTGGATGCCCGGTCCAGGCCGCTTCAGGAGGCAAGACTCGAGATCCAGGGTTTCCAGAGGGAGAACACGGAGATGGAAACCGAGGCAAGGAACCTGGCCTACAGGATCGAGCAGCTCAAGGAGAGATCCGCGGCCCTCTCGGAGGAGGGGGAAAGGAGCCGGAGGAGGCTGGATGAGCTGCAGCCCAGGGAAAAAACCCTCATGGGACGGATCCAGGAAATGGAAACAGGCTGCAAACGAATGGTCGATCTCAGGACACGGGCGCGTGCCCTATCCGAGAGGCGGGAGGCCCTGTCCAAAGAGCTGGAATCACTGCGGGAGCTGCACGAGAAGGAGGAGGGGAAATCCGGGGAGATAAGGGAGAATATCAGGCTATCAGAGGAAAAGGCGGCCGGGATCGCCCGACGGAGGTCCGAGCGGGAGGCCGAGGTCGAGGGCCTCGAGAGGGAGCTGGAGCAGCTAAGGGAGAGGCTGCCTGAAAAGGAGGAGAACCTCAAATCCGCCGAGCTCGCCCTGGCAGCCGTATCCGAGAGGGCGAGGCAGAACGCCAAGAAGATCACCGACCTCAGGTCCCTCTCGGAGGGACAGAGGTGCCCATTCTGCGACCAGCCCATCTCGGAGTCCCACAGGGAGAGGGTTACGAACCGGCTGGAGTCCCGGATCAGGGAACTGCTCAGGGAGGAGGAGGCCGGGAAGGTCAGTGTAACCGCAGCGGAGGGGGAGCTGGGATCCCACAGGGAGATGATCGAGAACAAGAACTCCGGGATAAGGAGCGCCAGGGAGGAGATCGCCGGGCTGAACCAGCAGACCACCAGGGAGGAACAGAACGTCTCGAACCTCACCGGCTTCCTGGAGGAGTCCAGGATGCGGGCGGAAGGGTACCGCGAGGAGCTGGAGAAGAAGGTCGAAAGCCTCGGGGAGCTTGACGGGGAGGCCAAGGCCATCAGGGCCGAGTCGGGTGCGGCCGGTGATAACTGGCCCGAGGAGCTCGAGAGGCTCTCCCGGGAGGCCGAGGACAGGATGGACCGGGTGAAATCGGATCTCCAGGGAGTCCAGGTGGACATCACCGCGGCTAGGAGGATGCTGGAGAGGTCCCTGGAGGAGCGGAAGACGATCCGGGGGAACCTGGAGGAAAACGAGAAATCCCTCTCACGGGTAAGGGAGCGGATCGAGTCAGCCAGGGAGGAGGTATGCCGCAAGTACGAGGCCCTGCTGGGCAGGACCGAGGACCCCGCTTCGAGGGTGGCAGAGGTGATCTCGGGGCTTGAAGGGGAGATATCAGGGAAGAAGGACGAACTCAACGCCCGGAACCTGGAGAGGGCGGAGCTCTCCAATCAGTACAGGCAGAGGGGAGAGCAGATAACCCAGCTGACGGAGAGAATCGAAGAATACGTCTCCGAGATGGAGAGGAAGAGGGAGGTCAGGAGCACCTACACCGTCTACAGCGAGGCCAGGAACATACTCCACCAGATGCGGGACAGGTACAAGGACGCACGGGAGATGATCAGGACAAACCTGATCAACGTCCTGCGTGAGCTGCTCCGGGTCGAGTTCACCAAGCTCTACACCTACGAGGACTTCCACGACCTGAAGATATCGGACGACTACGAGGTATCCCTCCAGAGCCCGGTGGGGGAGATACAGGCACACAACCTGTCGGCGGGGCAGAAGGCGATAACAGCAATCGCATTCCGGCTGGCAGTCGCCAAGGCCATGGAGATGAAGATAGGGTGCTGGATAATAGACGAGCCGACCCAGAACATAGGGAAGGCCGAGGTGGAGGCCCTGGCGGAGGTGCTGGCCGACACCAGCAAGATCCCCCAGATCCTGATCGCCACCCACCACGAGGCCCTGGGGCGAAACGGTAACGTGATAAGCCTGGGGGTCAAGAACGGGGAATCCGCCCTCGGGGAGGGGTTCCAACCGGCCGGGCCCACGGGGAGCTAGGAGATCTTGACGGGCCGGCCCCGGTCCGATGACCTGTAGATTGCCTCCAGCATCTTGACGACGTTCCAGCCCTCGACGCCGTTGGATATAGGCGTCCTGTCGTTAATGACGCAGTCAACGAAGTGGTCGACCTCCCCCTGGAAGCTGTCCACGTCCCTCAGCTCGGGCGTCATGCTCGTCGGCACGCCGGAGACGTCCCTGTAGATCTCCAGGGGGTAGCGCGACGCGCCGCCCTCGTCGCCCACCAGGATGCTGGCAATCTCGTTCTTCCAGCCCGCGACCCAGCTGGCACCGACCTGGATTACCTGTCCGGTTTCGAAGGTCACGGCCCCGGCCGCCAGGTCCTCGACGGCGTTCTCCTCCCCTGAGCCGAAGGCCCTTCCGAGGCAGTACACGGGCCTCGGGGATCCCATTAACCACCATGTCAGGTCCAGGAGGTGTACCCCGATGTCCAGCATCGGGCCGCCGCCCGAGAGGTTCTTCTCCTTGAACCACCTTCCGGGGTTGCCGTTGTGTCTGAACCAGTGGCAGCGGCCCAGGTTAATCGTGCCGAGGTACCCTGACTCGACCAGCTTCTTCAGGTATATACTGCCGGACTCGAACCTCCGGCAGACTGCCACCATCAGCTTCGTGCCGGCCCTGTCGTGGGCCTCGACCATCCTCCTCCCCTCGGCCGACGTGGTGCACATGGGCTTCTCGGTCATCGCGCTGACCCCCCTCCTGGCCGCCTCTATCGCCAGGGAGGCGTGGAAAGCGTTGGGGGTGCAGATGCTCACGGCGGCGAGTCCCTCGACCTCGAGGAGCTCCACCGGGTCGTAGTAGGCCCTAACCCCGTAGGTCTCGGCGACCCTGTCGGCCGACTCCTTGACCACGTCGGCAACCCCAGCCACCTCAACGCCGGGATTCGCCACGTACTTCTTCAGGTGCTCCCTGCCGGCCCATCCCAGGCCGATTACTCCAGCCTTTATCGTCTTGTCCTTGGCCATGATCTCTCCCTCACTGACCCGGCTCGTCGGTGCCGGATAGCTGCTTCAGTCTCCTGACCCCTTCGATCTCGTCGATGTATTCCGCGACGCTCGACGGTACGCAATCCCTCCAGCTGCCCCCGTTGATCATCCCGTCCCTGATGGTGGTGCCCCAGAACCTCTCCCTGTCGAACACCCTGTGGTCGCCCAGGTCGTAGCCTGCCTGCTCGAAGAGGGACCGCACCAGGGGGTTGTGGGTGTAGACCAGGTCGAACCCGGGGCAGTAGGTCTCCACCTGGGATACGTATATGCCGTGGTAGTTAGGGGGAAGGGTGTCCGGGACAGCCAGGACCATCACCCTCTCGGGGGGCACCCCGGCCTCCGACAGGGCGAGGCGGATCATGTGTATCCTCTCCCCGGCCGTGAACGGGTTCTGCAGGGAGAACGACTTCAGGGCGCTGCCCACGACGATTATCAGGTCGTCGACCTCCTCCAGGATGCCCTTGATGCTCAGGATGTGTCCGCTGTGAACGGGCTGGAACCTGCCCAGAAAGAGTCCCGTGGTCAACTCCTAGTCCTCCAGAGCCATGCCGATCTCGTCTCCCTCGGTTCCTCCTATTGCCGAGGAGGCGTTTCCCCTGTTGAGGCTGATCTCGTACGTCCCCTGGCTTCCGACCAGGGCGATCAGCTGCCCGGGCTCGGCATCCGCGTAGGTCGAGGCCGAGATACACGGAAAAGTCTTTCCTCCCAGCGATACCTCCAGTGGGCTTCCCAGCGGGAGCTCCGGCATGGGCCCGGGGATGTCAGTGATGACATTGCCGAAGCCGTCTATGAAGAGGACCGTTCCCAGGGCCCTCCCTCCCTCCACCCTGGGCCGTGGGACCTCGAAGAGGACCGGGTCACCCATTACACGGCCGAAACTACCCGGGGGCTCACCCGAGTCCAGCGCGGCGGCCACCGGGGCGAATATGTCACGGCCGTGGAAAGTTACGGAGATGGCCCTCGAGGTCATCTCCTCCACCCTCTCCGGCTCTATGGTGAAGGCGGCGTAGGATTCCTGGATGGACAGCGGGAGGGTGAAAACCCCGTTGTCAGGTCCAACGAAGTAGACCTCACCGGCCTGGACCACCATGCCCCTCCTATCGCTGCCCACACCCGGGTCCACCACGCACACGTGCACGGTGTTCACGGGGAAGATCCTCGCGGCGCAGAGCATTGCGAAGCTGGCCCGCCTGACGTTGAAACGGCTCGTATCGTGGGATATGTCCACTATCTTTGCAGCGGGGTTGAGCGAGAGTATCGCAGCCTTCATCTGCGAGACGTAAATGTCGTCCAGGTCCGTCGTAAGCGTTATCATCCTTCATCACTTCCCAGAGCTTCCTTGAAAACGTCCTCCTCGTAGAGCAGCCCCCCGATTCCCTCCCCCCTTCCAGGCGGCACTCCCCTTGCGATGGCGACCGGGATCCCCTCCCCCGACTCGCCCATCACGAGGTTCGCAGCGCTGCAGATCTGGTCGGCCAGGGCGACCTCGGTGGTCTGGAGCTGGCGGCCGAAGAAATCCGGGACGCCCGCCAGAGACCTGACCGGGGAGATACCAGCGACCCCCAGGGCAACCCCGACGGAACCCCTCCGGAATGGCCGGCCCTCCGAGTCAGAGACGATGACCGGCACGGCGAACCCGGCGGCCTTCCCCAGAGACCTCGAAATCCTCGCCGCGGAACCATCGGGATCTGGGGGAAGGGTGGTAACCATCCCCTCCTCGACGTTGGAGGAGTCAACCCCCGCGTTGGCGCAGACGAATCCGTGCCTGGTCTCGCACAGCAGGAAGCCGGGTCCGGCGTGGATGACCCCGGTCGACTCCCCCAGCACGACCTCGACGATCCGGGGGTCCTTCCCGGTAATCCCGGCGTAACTGAGTGCCCTCCCGGATGGGTTGACCGTGTCCAGCCTGACGGTGCACCCCTCGGAGCGGGAAACGACCGTCTGGGCCACGACCACCAAGTCTCCCTCCTCCATCTCAATGCCCGCAGCCTCCATGCAGCGGGCTGCCACCTCACCGACGTCGTCTCCCTCGGTTATTCGCGGGATTCCCGGGATACCGATTATCCGTACGCCATCGACCATCTGATCGGATGGCTTTGGAGTCGCGGGTTAAAAAGAATACGCATCCCCCGCAAAAGGTACGCCCCTAGAGTAGCAGGACGGAGCAGGTACAGCCGCAGGCTATCTCCATGGCGAGATCCCCGCCACGAATTCGGGAGAGTAAACCCCGCCTTCTTCGGACCACCATCGTGGTGGTTCCCTGCCTCCCGGCAGTCCTGGATATGCCATCGGGATCCCCCCCGACCACGGCCCCCGCCGGGACGATCCCGGCATCACAGGCCCTCTGCATCGCCCACCTTAGAGTCCCATCCCCGCTCTCTCCGCTGCCGGCGACCAGGAAGTTCATCCTGCCGCCCAGGGAACCGGCCAGGCCGATTGCCAGGTCCACGTCCGCTAGCTCCCCGCCCTCCTCGACGAGCAGGGTTACCACTGAGAAGCCGGACCTCTTCTTCACCAGGAGCACCGGGCCCGGGAAATCCACGGCGACCCCCATCGCGGTCTCGCCAACCGAGTACACATCCCACCCCTCATCACCGCCGCTGCCAATTACCATAAGGTCGCACCACCCCCTCCTGGCCAGCTTGACTATGGCCGCCCGGGGGTTCCCGTACCTGATGAGCTCGGTCCTCGCCTTAACCCCCTCCCTGGCGAGGGCGTTCCTGACCCCGGAGACAAACGACTCAGCCGATTTCTCCTCCTCCGTGGGTATGGATCCCCCGGCCCGACCGGGGGGTACCACGTGGACGATGGTGACCCGTGACCCCATGGCCCTGACCAGGGAGAGGGTAATCTCTACCCCGCGCCAGGAGGACCTGGAGCCATCAACCGCCAGGAACACCCTTCCCACTGGCAGCTTGAGGTCCCGTGCCTTGCCCATTTCAACCGCGGGTTGGCTGTGGCTCGAGACATTTATACCTCTCCCATCCACGTGAACCTAAGGTGAACCAATTGGACGCCGAGAAAAAGCTTGAGGATCTGGGCATAGAGCTGCCCCGGGCTCCCAGTCCTATGGGGGCCTACGTACCGGCCCTGGTTGCGGGGGACCTCGCCTTCGTATCCGGCGAGAAGGCATCGGTCGAGGGAAAGATGGCTTTCGAGGGCAAGGTGGGTAAAGACCTGACCATAGATGATGGATACAGGGCAGCCCGCATATGCGGGATGAACTGCCTGGCCGCCCTGAGGTCAGCCCTCGGCAGCCTCGACGAGGTCGACAGGGTCGTGAAGGTCGTTGGCTACGTCAACAGCGCCCCGGGGTTCAACCAGCAGCCCAAAGTCGTGAACGGGGCATCGGAGCTCTTCCTGGAGGTCTTCGGGGAGAGGGGACAGCACGCCAGGGTCGCTGTCGGCGTGAACGAGCTCCCGGACGACAGCCCCGTCGAGGTATCCATGATAGTCAAGATCAGGTAACCCCCCGGCAACATATTTCACGCCCGCCCGCCCTCTGGTTTGGAGGTTAAGAGATGGGGAAGGCCAGGATCAAGGAGGGAATCGCCTCAATCAGCCCCTACCGGCCGGGCACCTCGAGCCACGACGTGGGCAGGCCCGTCGTCAAGCTATCGTCCAACGAGAACCCATACGGTCCCTCCCCCAGGGCCGTTGCCGCGATATGCTCCGCCGCAGGGAGGGTAAATGCCTACCCGGACAAGGAGGCGAGGGTCCTCAGGTCCGCCCTTTCAAAGAGGCTGGGCCTCCCCGTGGAGTCCATCTCCGCCGGAAACGGCTCGGACGACATCCTCGAGAACCTGGCAAAACTCTACATTTCAGAGGGAACCAACCTCGTCACCCACTCGGCGTTCTCGACCTACCAGACTGTCGCCGTTTCATGCGGGGGGGAGAGGCGCCTCGTCTCCTGCGCGCCCGAGGACGACATCGACGTCGATGGCATCATCGCGGCATGCGACGGCAAGACGAGGATCATCATGGTCTGCACCCCAAACAACCCCACCGGGGCCATCCTGGGGAGTGACCAGCTGGAACGGCTCATCTCCTTCGCAGGGGACAGGGGCATATTCCTCGTGCTGGACGAGGCCTACTCCGACTTCTCCGAGTCGTACCACTCCCCGGCATCCAGGGTAGTGGCGGAGGACCTGGACGCCGCCATCAGCCGTACGTTCTCCAAGGCATACGGACTGGCCGGGCTGCGAATCGGCTACTGCATCGCCCCGCCCAGGGTCCAGGCCTACCTGAACCTGGTAAGGATGCCGTTCAACGCCAGCTCCATCGCCCAGGAGGCCGCCCTTGAGGCCCTGCAGGACGAGGATTTCTACACCGGCTGTATAGAGAGGATCAGGAGCGGGAGGGCCTACCTGGACGGAGAGCTAAGGTCTCTCGGGCTGAAGACATACCCCTCCGAGGCCAACTTCGTTCTCGCCTCCCTGGAGGGGGTGGGGCCATCAGCCGCGGAGATCAAGGAGGACCTCCTAGGTAGGGGCTTTGCAGTGAGGGACTGCAGCAGCTTCGGGCTTCCAGAACACGTCCGGATTTCGGTCGGGACAGATGAGCAGAACAGGGCCTTCGTCGCGGCCCTGGTCCAGGTCCTGGGCTAGCCCTCAACGAACCGGGAAAGGTCGGACTGGCTCCTCTTCCTCTCCAGCTTCAGGGGGTGTACCCTCTTCAGCTCAAGGCCGTACTCCACCAGCAGCCTCCTGGCCTTGCTCGACGAGGATGGGGCTACCAGGATTCCACGGACCGGTCCATCCGACCTCTTCCTCAGGACGTCCACGTACCGCTTCAGCTGGACCACGTCGTGGGGCGTCGCCCTGGATCGCTTGACCTCCACGGCAACGGGTGTTCCGTCGGCGTCAACCCCGCTGATGTCGATTCGACCCGCGACCATCAGCCTCTCGTTCTTGTTCATGCGGAACCCCTTCTCTATTAGCGAGGGGTCGTCGATGAGCTCCTTGACGAAGTCCTTCTCGGTTCCGTACAGCTCCAGCCTCTCGAAGTCCTCGAGGTAGAAGGTCTGGAGGCTGCTCGCCTGGGAAATCCTCACCTTCATCCACTCCCCCTCCCTGTGCTTTCGGCAGGTCAGGCAGAGTTCCCCGTCCGCCATGGAAAGCTCCGTTTTCGTCCTGGGCGGCATCCAGTTGACCGGGTTCCTCCCCGATTTCTGGTGGACGATCACGGTGCCGTCCTCCTTGATGATGACCATCCTCTCCCCGGGGCCCAGCGAGGACCTGGCCCTCCCCTCGTAGTCCACCCTGCATGCACAGACGAGGAAAACAGCCCTTCCGGTGGAGATGGCCCCCTCGATTCCGGCCTTCAAGTCCTCCAGGGAGGGTTTTCCCGCCACGCGTCCCCGGGCGTCGGGGTTGTATATAATTGTCAGCCATCGCCGGCATCAGGTCGATTTGGAATCGGAACCGGGTCTCCTCCTGCCCTCCCACCTTCCCATGCTGCAGGAGGCGGAGCCGAACCGGTGGCTACCCGTCTTCTGGCACATGCCGAGGTCCGGGAAGGTCCTCGACAGGGGGTGATCGGTCTCGGGGTTGAAGAATGCGCAGCGGGAGCAGACGTATCCCTTGTCCCTGACGTACCTCTCCCTTTTCCACTCGTCCCTCCAGCGGGACTTGCTCCCGTCCTCCCTCAGCGGGGTCGGTGCATGTGGGCCCAGCTCCTTCGTTGACCCGAAGGCAAGGCTCTTGCCCTTCTTGTAGGCATCGGAAACCGTATCTGCTGTCATACGCCCCCTTCCTGTAAAGTGCGCGTAAGGGGAGGGGCAGCCGGGCCCTAAAAAAGCCTTCAGGGACAACTAGCTTCAAGGATGGAAGTTTCGCATGTAAATTGAGATGTAGATCAGGGCGCCCGCCAGGGGACGTTCTCCCTCCTCATTACCCATATCTCCGAGAGGCCCGTGACCGGCAGGACCTCGGACCCGGGAACGAGCACGACCTCGAGCCTCCCATCCGGGTTCAGATCACCCGCTACATCGAACTCATGGTAGCTCATATCGCCCACGGTCACGGGAAAACCCTCGCTCAGCGTACGGCCGTTCACCTCAAGGCCCTCCTGAAGCCTGACCCCCTCTACCGGCAGCTCCGATTCCTCCATGTGGACCCCGACCGAAAGCCTCAGGACGTAATCGGCACCTGGCTCCAGATCCTCGAAGAGCATCGACACCCTCTCGCCAGCCCTGCCGAAGGAGTATGCAACGCCGTAGTGGGACATCCTGGCGGGGCCCTTGAAGGGCATGAAGCCCCAGAGCTCATCACCGCTCACCAGGTACCTGCTGGTGCCAGGCCATCCCAGGTTCACGTATATCCCTCCCTCCCCCGGGTCCTCGTAGCCCAGGATCATGGCGGCCGCGTTCCTGACGGATTCGCCTTCCCCGTTCTGGATTGCCTCCCCCAGTACCTTTCTCCACCAGCCGACCTCGGTCAGGTCCATTTCCCCCACTATGAAGGGGGCCGGGACCCTGTACCCAATTGCGGAGTTGGACTCCTCGCCCAGGGAGCGGGCCTCCTGTAATATCTCGCCCATCTCCACCGTGACAAGTTCTCCCTCCAGGACGTCCATCGCCGCCCTGGCGACCTCTTCGGGATCAGCGGACCGGGATGCACCCTCCAGGATGCCAGCTGCCTCCTCCTTCAGCTCCTTGCCCCTCTCGAGGAGCAGCTGGATGTAGAGGTCCATCAGGGCCTTCTGGGCGATTATCCTCCAGCGGTAGTCGACGGCCCTCAGGTTCGGTGGGACCCTCTTCCAGGCGGATCTGATTAGATCGATGACCCGGGGAATGCCATCATTGCCCAGGACTGGTTTCTCCAGGTTCTCCTCCATGAGGAAGATCGCCTCGGCCATATCGTCCTCGGCCTCGGGGCCGAACCAGTAGCGGCAGTACTCCCTGGTTATCTCCCCGGCGGTGAGATGGGGGTTCCAGAGCAGCCTGTACCAGAGCCACTTGTTGAAGTCATCGTGCATTCCCTCGCTGTAGTGCATGTCCCCCATTGCGTAGTGGAGTATCTCCCGGGCGACCCTGGTGAGGTACCTCGGGCGGGCGTTCCAGGACCTGCGCTGATAGACGGCCGCTAGGGCAATGTCGGGCTGCTGGACCCCGAACTGGGATTGCATCCAGTGGGTTATGTCGCTGTAGAGTGCTATCCCGGTCTCCCGGGGCAGCTGGTGGTGGAGGCCCCTGAGGTAGTTACCCAGGGGGCCGAAGCCCTCGTAGATGAACCACCCGGGGTTCACCGGGCCCCGGATGTAGGTCTGCATCTCGTCGGCTCCCGGGCCGTACCTGATGGCGTGGAGCCACGAGGGGTCGGTGGAGTTCAGGTAGTCAAGGATGGCCTGGTTTCCCTCGCTTGTGAGGTCCTGGTTGGTCGCCAGCACCTTCCTCCCCGGCTGGTACCTGTGGAGGATGTCGGCGATCTCGTGGACCAGCCTTATGTAGGTCCCGCCCCAGGGCATGCACCTCTCGCACCTGCATCCCCCGACGTCCCCGGAGTTGGTCGTGAAGAAGTCGTAAACCTTTGAACTGGCGAACATCTCCTCGAAGGATCCCAGCAGGGCCTTCCTGGCCTCCGGGATCGATGGGCAGACGTATTTCTTCGAGGTGCCCCCGTCCGCGCCCCACTCGGCGGGGAAGCCCGGCGGCATCTCGTTTGCGGTCCTCCCGGAGGATGACATCATCCCGTAGGGTCTGACCCTGCCAGGGTCGCCCCCGAAGATGTTTGTACCCAGCAGCATCAGGTCCTCCATGACCTCCCGCCGCTCATCCGCGGTCTGGGGGCGGAGCTGGCCGAACTGCCTGGCCCTGCTGCCCGGGCCCGAGGGGTTGCCTCCCCTCATCCAGAACGCTGGTCTCTCGGATGCCATGACTTGGGGCACCTCTATCCTTCCCTCCAGGAAGGTCATCGCCCTGAGCACGTGCCCCACCCCGTAGATGGTTCCCCTGCCGTCGCAACCACAGATGAGGACGGTGTTCTGCCCACCCAGGGTGGTGGTGGCCACTGCGAAGCACTCCGGGTGGAGCTCATCCGTTTCGGGTAGACGGGGTAGCCCGGGGGATATCTCCACTGCCAGTTCCGGCGGCAGATCACCCGGTGTTCCTATGACGAAGACCAGGTCTGCCCCGGCCCGTAGGGGCTCGGTCCCGAGGACCAGATCGGCCTCGATCCGGCTCCTCTTCCGGATGCGGGCGGCTAGGATCCCAGCGGCCTTCTCCCCTGGACCCGGGGACCCGTAGCAGATGATTGCGGGATCTCTGGATATGAATGGTAGTGCCAATCAACCACCGTTCCCTCGGATGGGCAGGTGCGTGATTAACCTTTTGTACCCGGATATGCTGGGGGGGGGGGATAAGATTAATCCGGCCATCCAATAAAATCCCGCCATGCTATCCTCCGAGGACACTGTCCTGGTGGTGGTGGACATCCAGGGCAAGCTGGCCCAGCTGATGCACGACAGGGAGAGCCTCTTCAGCAACGCCAGGAAGATGATCCGGGGAGCGGGAATCCTGGAGCTGCCCATCATCTGGGTGGAGCAGAACCCCAGGGGTCTCGGTCCCACCGTGCCTGAGATCGCGGAGCTGATGCCCGGCATCTCCCCGATCAGCAAGATGACCTTCAGCTGCGCCGGTAACAGCGAGTTCACCCGAAGGCTCGAGTCTCTGGGCAGGAAACAGGTCCTGCTCATGGGAATCGAGACCCACGTGTGCATATACCAGTCGGTGATGGACCTCATCGAGCTCGGGTACCGCGTTCACGTCATCGCGGATGCAGTATCATCGAGAACGGAGGAGAACAAGAGAGTTGCCCTCACCAAGATCAGGGACCTGGGCGCGAATCTCACGACGACTGAGACTGCCCTGTTCGAGCTCCTCAAGGTCGCCGAGGGCCCCAGGTTCAAGACCATGCTCGAGATCGTGAGGTAGGCAGGCCGCGGCCAAGTCCAACCAGCAGGGCCGGCAGCAGTATCGAGGCCAGCAGACCCTCCGGGACCTGGTCCTTCAGGCCCATGGGATATATTATGAACTGCCGGGCGGGCCCGTAGTTGCCGCTTTCCCAGTGGTCCATGGCCCTGTCGAGGAATATCCTGTGCCTGGAGGTATCGATCCCCATCCCCTCCGCCTCCTCGATGAGGTCACCGGCTATCTCTATCAGCCTGGCGACGTTTAGACTCTCGACCTCCAGGAGCATGGACTCCATGTCCCCCAGCAGTCCCTCGAGGTCCAGGTCCGGGCCCACATCCTCAAGTGCATCCATGATGCCGGCGAGATCACCCTCGATTGCCGTGGTGTCTGCCCCCAGCTCCTGGGATTCCCCGAGACCGCTCTCCAGCTCGACCAGCGCCAGGGATGCGGCTGCCATGGTCCCGGCGGGGACGGCGGTAAGGTTCCAGTGGCCAGAGCCGTCCACGGCCACGACTACCCCCATGTGCACGCGGGTGGCCACCGAGTCGTCGGGCTGGAAGGTCAGGGTGTAGACCGAGTCGCCGGGAACCTCGTCTCCCAGCTGGCCGTCGTCCCTTAGCTCGTACTCGGTGAGAAGGGTTGGCGGGGTGAACCGCATGTAGACCCTCGAGGGCTGACCATCCCCTACCCCAACCCTGACCGTGACCTCCGCGCCATTCACGGAGCCGGTGAACGGGCCGAGGGCTGGAACCGGCACAGTTACGTTCCATCCGGAGTAGTGGAGGTAGTCAATGAGGTACCCTGCCTGCCTGTTGAAGGTCTTGGAGTAGATCCAGCCGTTATCGACCCAGCGTCCCTCGGCGTCGAGAGTATCGATGGCGTTCCGCACCCTGGTTTCCAGCCCCGATGCCCGAGACAGCATCTCGGCCGGGGTGAGGTTCCTGTCGCGGTCCGCGATGTACCCCTCCCTGCCCCTTGCCATGACGGTTCCGTACATGTTCATAGCGCTCCTGCCGTAGGAGCCGTTCCATGAGTAGCCCCGCCTCCTCTCCTCGCTGATCTCGGAAAGTTCGTAGTGTATCTGGCCGTCCCTGTCCCCGTATATTGGCCGGTTCGTCCCCAGCTCGTAGAACCTTGCCCAGAGCTCCTCCCCTATCGTGGACCGGTTAAGCCAGTCGATTGCCGATGGTATCGGGGTAAGGTAGGTCTCGTTCCCGGTGTAGAGGTAGAGGTCGAGGAGTGTGATGATGTTCCGGCCCGTTACCGCGCTGCAGACCGCCGGGGGCTCGAAGGCCCTGGCCCATGCCGGGGTCAGGTTCCACAGGTACTGCTGGGCCCAGCCTCCCTGTGGCTCCTCTATCTGGGAGATGATTATGAAGCTTCCACCCATCTCGGCGCTGCGGAGGTACCTCTCGTCCCCGTACCTCTGGTAGGCCTCCATCATGACCGAGATGCAGTCGTTTATCACCCGGTCGTTGAAGGTGTAGTACTCCTGGTAGTAGTCCGGGTAGCTGCCGGTCAGGGGGTACTTCTGGGGCCAGGCCCCGTTCTCGAACTGGCTCTCCATCATGAATTCCAGGGCGTAGAGGACAGCATCGTGGTACGGGTCCCGCCCGAGAACCCCGTCAACCGCCATGAGCAGCCTGATGGCCTCCTGGCTCACGTTGTCGTCGAAGACGCAGGTGTCCGATCCCTCCTGGTCCACTGCACCCTCGTGCCTGTACCTCCACCGGTCCTCCCCCAGAAAGTCGACCACGTAGTCCCATCCGCCCGTCTCAAGCTGACCCCATATCAGGGCATCCGCCACCGCAGTTGCCGCCTCCAGGTACCTCTCGTCGCCCGTGGCCTCGTAGGCCCGCAGGAAGGTCAGGCCTATCCTGGGCGTCCCAGGTGGCTGGATCCATATCCTCTGGGGGGACTCGGTTCCCTCTCCTATCCAGACCGAGAGGTCCTCGCTGTATTCCCCCAGGTACCCGCCCCGGCAGGAGAGCACCGTTCTGAAGTAGCGGGTCGCGGACTCGAGGGCCGAGAAGGCCTCCAGCTGCAGCTCGGTGGTTGCCTGTACACCCGCGATCAGCAGCACTAGGATCACGGGGATGGCAAGCCTGCAGGGTATCATGGAGCGGTTTGGATGCCCTGCCCTTGTAAAGGTAATTATTCCCCTAATTATCACTGCCGCTTCCGACCTCGCCCTCCGCTAGGATCCTATCGTCCAGCCTTATCTCGTTAGTCTGCCCCACCGGTATCTTCCTCAGGAGTTCCTTGCGCTGGAGCTCGTCGGTGACCCTGGAGAGGGTCGACTTCGGCAGGTCGCAAATGTGCCGTAGCTTGCGCTGGGAGATCCTTCCTCCCTCCCTCATAACGCTCTCCAGGACCAGCCTCTCCCTCTCCGTCAGGGTGGGTGCGATTGCCTCCCACCTGTCCTGGTTGAACCCTCTCGCCCGGGGTTTTTCCCCGCTTCGTGAGAGGCGGGGCATCAGCAGCCTCGTACCCCCGGCCGTCAGAAGCACCGCGGCCGCAATAAGCAGGGCCGGGACCAGGTAGGAATCCCAGTCCAGGGGCGCCGCGGGTCCGACCGTGTAGTTGACCCAGATCTCGGCCTGGCTCCTGTTTGTGAAGGTCATCACGAGGTCACCGTCCTCGGAGAAAATCTCGTAGTGGGGGCTGTTGCCCTTCAGCTTCGCCCCCGCGGGGAGGTAGACCGTTATCAGGCTGTCCTCGGTCATCCCCGGGGGGAATGTGACCGACAGTGTCCAGAGCTCGGCATCCTTGTCGGTCATCCTGTCGCTGGTGTTCGAGAACCTGCCGTCCTCCACCGGGAAGGATTCGGATCCCAGGTCCAGGACGGGGCCCTCTAAGGAGGTGTCCCCGTAGATGAGCACGCTGCCATCAGTTGCGACGAAGACGTCCATGTCGATGTAGTAATCCCCCTGGGCGGCTGCCGGGCCGAGCAGGATAAGTAAGGCCGCGAGTGAGAAAAGGTGGTGCCGGTTCAACGTCCCGCCATGCCCCGCCGGGGGAAATATATCTTTTGGCACGCCGTTCCCTGCACTAGGCTCCCGCTCCGCCCTGCCTCTCCCGGCCCTCGCGGCATATGTCGAGGAGCACGCACCCCGGGCACCCGGGATTTCTCGGCCGGCAGACACTTCTCCCGTGCTCTATCAGGTTGAGGTGGAGGTCGTGGCGAAGGCCGGCGGGGACGAAGGACTCGAGCTCCTCGTCGGCCCGGTCGATCGGGACGCCCTCACACAGTAGCCCGATCCTCCTCGCCAGCCTGTAGACGTGGGTGTCCACGGGCAGGACGTCCCTCCCCAGGGAGAAGAGCAGGACGCAGGCGGCTGTCTTGGGTCCAACGCCGTCGAGGGACCTCAGGAAGGCCCGGGCCTGGGCATCTCCCATCTTTTTCAGGTCGATCTCCCCGCCGGCGAACTCGCGGGCCAGGTTCCGGATGACGACGGCCTTCCTCTGGTAGAGGCCCCCGACCCTTATGGAGTCCTCTATTTCACCAAGTTCGGCCGATGCCAGCCCCTCCACCGTTGGAAACCTCCTCTTTAGCTCCTCGAAGGCCCTCAGTGAGTTTAGGTCAGTCGTGTTCTGGGAGAGCACTGTGCGGACCAGGGAGTCGAACGGGTCGCTAACTCGCCTGGGCCCCGGGGTGTAGATCCCGGAGAGCCTCCTCGCAACCTCCCTGGATAGCTCTTCCCTTTCCATCGCCCATACCTACGGGACCAGGATGAATATTATGTCGCACACATTAGTTCCGGTGTACCCGGTGAAGATGTGGGCCCCGATCTCCTTGAGCACCTCGTACTCCGCGTTATCGGCGATTGCCTTCTCGGGGCTCATGCCCTGGGCCTCGACCGCACCGCAGGTCTCCTCGTCCACCAGGGCCCCGGCCGAGTCTGTGGGGCCGTCCCTCCCGTCCGTGGCCAGGCTGAGAAGCAGTCCATTGCCCCTTATCTTCCGGGATGCCGCGAGGGCAAGCTCCTGGTTCCTGCCCCCGTCGCCGGGCCCGATCAGGGTGACCGTGGTCTCGCCCCCGATCAGCACCAGGCACGGTGGCTGCATTGGCAGGTTGGAGGTGTTTATCGAGTTCAGTATCGAGGCCGCGAATATCCCGATCTCCCTGGCCTCCCCCTCCATTCTGTCCGTCAGGACCAGCGTCGGGTAACCCAGGTCATCCGCCCTCTGCCTCGCGGCCTCAAGGGCGATGCCGTTGTTGCCCACCAGTACGTTGGTCGTCCTGTTGAACTCCGGGTCCCCGGGCTTCGGGGTCTCCTTGACCAGGCCCTCCATCCCGTCGCGTATCCTCTTCAGGATGGCTTCGGGTACCCCGTCCAGGATTCCGTACTTCTCGAGGATCTCGTGGCAGTCGGCGAACGTGGAGGGGTCGGGGACGGTGGGGCCGGATGCGATCGACTCAACGGGGTCCCCCACGACGTCGGAGACTATCAGGCTGATCACGGTGGCCGGGTGGGCCGCCTGGGCGAGCCTCCCCCCCTTTACCTCTGAGACGTGCTTCCTAATGGTGTTTATCTCGTTTATCGTGGCCCCACAGGCAAGTAGCTGTGATGTGAGCTCCTGCAGCTCCTCCAGCGTTATGTCCCCTGCGGGGTATGGCAGGAGGGCGGAGCCCCCACCTGATATGAGCACTATGAAGAGGTCCCTGGGCCCGGCCCTCTCCGCCATGGATACTATCTGGTAGGCGCCCTCCACGCCGGCCTCGTCCGGACTGGGGTGGCCGGCCACGTGGAATATGTACCTCTCGTCAAGGCCCGTCCCCGGCTCCTCCGGCACGTTGAATACACCTCCCCTCACCCGGTCATCCAGGATCTCCGCCGCGGCCCTGGCCATCTGGAAGCAGGCCTTTCCCGCCCCCACTACGAAGATGTTCTCCACATTTCCGAGGTCGATCTCCTCGCCACCGACCCTGAGGATCTCCCCGTCCAGCAGCATCGCTCCCTTGACCAGGTCAAATGGGTCAACGGCCCCCAGGGCCGCCTCGGCGATGTCGATGAGGTCTCCCCTCGCCTTCTTCTCGGTATCGTCACGGCCCCGCTTGACGAGGTCCTCCCTGTTTTTCACTATGTGGCGGGTCAAAGTAAATACCTCGATGATGCACTGCCAGCCCCGGTCATTTTAAATCTGTCGTGGGCTCCAGCCCTATTCGCCAAGCAGCTGCACGAGGGCCCTTCCGGTTCCCTCCTCCACGTCCCTGTGGATGCTCCCGCCGTGGGCGTCCATGGTAACCCTAAGGGGCTTCATCCTCTCGACCCGAAGGTGGTGCACCGCCTCGGGGCCCATCTCCTCCCATGTGATTCCCACCAGTTCCCTGACGGAACAGGTGTACAGGGCGGCGCATCCCCCGATGGCGGAGGCGTAGGCACAGCCCCTCCTTCCCATAGCCTCAAGAACTCCACCATCCATCCCCCCCTTTCCGATGACCAGCCTCACGTCGAAGCGTTCCAAAAACTCGGGCATTATCGAGTTGACCCTTGCCGATGTGGTGGGCCCTATTGATGCCACCCTGGGTTTGCCGCCCGAGTCATCCACGGCGGGACCGGCGTGGTACACGACTCCGCCCGAGAGGTCGAACGGCGGCTCCTCGCCCGCCCTGGCCATCTCCAGAAGCCTCAGCGTCGCCTGGTCCCTCATGGTGTACACATCCCCCGTAAGGGAGATGCTGTCACCGGCCCTGAGGCCCATTATCCTCTCCCTCGAGATCGGGGTTTCAAGTTCAACCAGTATCATCCCAGACCTCCAGCTCGAACCCGTTATCCAGCAGCCTCGCCGACGCCCTCCTGTGGGCCCAGCAGCTCAGGTTCACCGCAACCGGGTTCAGGGTCAGGTGGGTATCGGCGGACTCGATTGAGACCCAGAGCGCCGTCGTCCTGCCCCCAAGCCCCATCGGTCCTATTCCCAGCCGGTTCATATCCCCGAGCAGGTCACCCTCCATCCTAGCCAGGGCGGCGTCAGGGCTGTGCAACCCCAAGGGCCTGGCCAGTGCCAGCTTTGACAGGAGCGCCACCGTATCGAATGATCCCCCTATGCCAACGCCGACGACGACCGGGGGGCATGACCTCGGGCCCCCCTCCGCCACCGTCCTCAGTACGAAATCCCTAATTCCCCGCTCGCCCTTCACCGGGTCGAGCATCGCGAGCCTGCTTCGGCTCTCCGAGCCCGAACCCTTGGCGAGAAGGGTGATCCTCGCACCTTCGGACCCCTTCGTGAAGTGGTGCACCACAGGGTACCCCCTCCCTGCGTTCGTCCTGGTGTTTACCCTGGTCAGCGCGCTCACGCAGTTGGCCCTTAGGTGATGTTTCTTGGTGGCCCTCTTCACGCCCGAGGCCAGGGCCTCGGCGGGGTCGCAGGCCATCTCGCACCCGGGCCCGATCTCGAGTATGAAGACCGGTATTCCCGTGTCCTGGCATATTATCTGGTTCCCCGAGGATGCCGCTAGCCTAGAGTTTTCGATCATGGACCGGATGATACCGGCCGCCTCCCCCTCCTCCCTCTCGCGTGCCCCGGCAAGGAGCTTTTCCACGTCAGGGGGTAGTACCCTCAGGGCCCTCCAGTAGAGCTGGGCTGCGCAATCCTCCAGCACTTCAAAAGTGATCTCCATCTTCGCCCAGGGCTTCCATCGCTGCCCTGAAAAATATCTCGAGGCTGCTTAACGAGGTTTAACATCGAACGTAAAAAGAGATTTGCGGGGAGACGAACGCGAACCAGGTCTCCAGTCCTCTCTTGAGGTTCGGGTCTGGGTTCCTGTTCCCTTGCCCCATTCCTGTTTCCCATCGATATGGGAGTACCGTTGGTTTCTTCCTCGAAGGAATGGGTCCTTTACGGGTTGCTGTCATTTCTTCCAGGTTAATGGCGGAAGGCCTTTAAACCCGGAGTAGCTCCCGACAGGCCGACATCCACATGCTGGGCATGCGGGTGCCCATCCGTCAACCGCTCGCCTGGCCGAGGCCCTGCGCTCGGTTCCTTCCGGACAGCATTCGCCTCCTTACCGCTCCAATGCCTCTCCCAGCCACAGGCTTGCAGGGAAACGGCCCAAACAGACCTCCAGTCCTCCAAACCGAGGCTCGGATCTGGAACCCTGCTCCTATGCCCACCTC
>Ga0180434_10002931_pt1 | contig 22073 bp, 15 predicted proteins | sample SS_ome_7_FD_132453 | JGI IMG/M metagenome (GOLD analysis project Ga0180434, IMG submission 132453) | Hypersaline lake sediment archaeal communities from the Salton Sea, California, USA - SS_1_D_2 metaG | ecosystem: Environmental > Aquatic > Non-marine Saline and Alkaline > Hypersaline >...
TCTATGAGCTGCACATCGGCGCCTTCACGCCCGAGGGCACCTTCGCCGCGGCCGCCGTACGCCTGCCCGAGCTCGCCCGGCTGGGCGTGACGGCCGTCGAGCTGATGCCGGTCGCCGCCTTTCCTGGGGAACGCAACTGGGGCTACGACGGCGTCGCGCTCTTCGCCCCGACCGCCGCCTACGGCACGCCGGCCAAACTCAAGGCCTTCGTCGCCGCCGCGCACCGCGCCGGGCTGATGGTCTTTCTCGACGTCGTCTACAATCACTTCGGGCCCGAGGGGAACTACCTGCACGCCTACGCGCGCGACTTCTTCACCGCTGCACACGCGACGCCCTGGGGCGACGCGATCCAATTCGGGGGCGCGGTCCGCGACTTCTACGCGCACAATGCGCTTTACTGGCTCGAGGAGTACAACATCGACGGCCTGCGCTTTGACGCCGTGCACGCGATCCACGACACGGCACAGCCCGACATCCTGCACGAGATCGCCGCGCGCGTGCGTGCCGCGCTGCCGCACGAGCGCCAGGTTCATCTCGTGCTCGAAAACGACGCCAATCAGGCGCGCTATCTCGAGCGCGACCCCGCCGGCCGCCCCCGCGCGTACGTCGCGCAGTGGAACGACGATGTCCACCACGCGCTCCACTGTCTCTTGACCGATGAAGAGACCGGCTACTACGCCGACTACCAGCCGGCGGCGCGCGACCATCTCGGACGCTGCCTGACCGAGGGCTTCGCCTACCAGGGCGAGCGCTCCGCGTTTCGCGACGGAGAGCCGCGGGGCGAGCGCAGCGCGCATTTGCCCCTGACCGCCTTCGTCGGCTTCCTGCAGAACCATGACCAGATCGGCAACCGCGCCCACGGCGAGCGCCTGACGCGGCTCGCCGGAGCGCGAGCCGTGCAGGCGGCGCAGGCGCTGCTGTTGCTGGCGCCCGCTCCGCCCCTGCTCTTCATGGGCGAGGAGTACGGCTCGCGCCAGCCGTTCCTCTTCTTCTGCGACTTCGGCCCCGACCTCGCCGCGAGCGTGACCGCCGGGCGCCGCCGCGAGTTCGCTCGCTTCGCAGAATTCGCCGACCCGCAGGCGGCCGCGCGCATCCCCGATCCCCAGGCGGCCGAGACGTTCGACCGCAGCCGGCTCGACTGGGACGCGCGCACGGCACACGAGCACGCCGCCTGGCTCGAGGAGGTGCGTAGTATCCTCGCCCTACGGCAGACGGTGATCGTCCCCCTCCTGCCGGCCCTCGCCGGCGGGCGCCGCCGCTGGACCCGGCTTGGTGAGCGGGCGCTCTACGCCGATTGGACCGCCGGCGGCGGTGCGCTACTCTCCCTCTTCGCCAACTTCGGCGCCGAGGCGATCGCCGGACTCGTCCCGCCGCGCGCGCCGCTGCTGTGGGAAAGCGCCCCGGGCGCGGCCGCCGCGCTCGGAACGGGCCGTTTGGCGCACGAGGCGGTCATCTGGTTTTGGGATCCAGGCGAAGGGAAGGAAGCATGAACGCGGCCCTGGCGGAGCTCGCCGCTCACTGTGGCATCGAGGATCATTACTGGGACATCTTCGGCCAGCGTCACGAACTGACCGCGGCAGCCGCCTATCGCCTCCTCGCGGCGATGGGGATCCGGGCCAACGACGCCTCCGGTGAGGCCACGCCAGCAGCGGTCCATGACGAGGCGAGCGCCCGCGCCGCCCTGCAGCGCTTGCGGGCCGCAGAATGGCAGCGTCCGCTGCCCCCGGTGCACGTCGTGCGGGTCGATGCTGACCCGCTCGAATTGGCGCTGCGCCTGCCCGACGCGGAGCGGACCGGTACCTGGGAGTGGGTTCTCCGTCTCGAGTCGGGCAGCGAGGAGCGCGGCCGGTTCGAGCCGGCCCAGCTACCCGAGCGGGGGCGGCGCGAGATCGAAGGCCGCCCGCACCTCGAGCTCGCCCTCGAGCTGCCGCTTTCGCCGCCGCTCGGCTACCATCAGCTCGAGCTGCGCCGCCCGGACGCGTCCGCCTCGCCCGCCACACTGCAGCTGATCGTGACGCCGGCCGCCTGCTACACACCGCCGCGACTGGGCACACGCGCCGGTGTCTGGGGCCCCTCGGTGCAGCTCTACGCCGTCCGCTCGGCGCGCAACTGGGGCATTGGCGACTTCACCGACCTCAAGCGGTTGCTCGAGATCTGCGCCGAGCGCGGCGCCGGGATCCTCGGGCTCAACCCGCTACACGCGCTCTACCCGCACAATCCGGAGCATGCGAGTCCCTACAGCCCTTCCTCGCGCCGCTTTCTCAACCCGCTCTACATTGATGTCGAAGCGGCCGCCGAATTCGCCGAGTGCCAACCGGCGCGCGAGCTGGTCGCCGATCCCAGCTTCCAGGCCCGCCTGACCGCGCTGCGCGAGAGCGAGTTCGTCGACTACCCGGCCGTCGCGACCGTCAAGCGGCGCGTGCTCGACCTGCTCTACGAGCACTTTCGCCGCCACCACCTCGAATCCGATTCGGAGCGGGCGCGCGCGTTCCGCGCCTACCAGGCCGAACGCGGCCGACCGCTGTGGGACTACGCGCTCTTCCACGCGCTCGCCGAGCATCACCATGGCGAGGACCCGGCCCGCTGGGGATGGCCCGCCTGGCCCGAGGCAGACCGCTCGCCGGACAGCGAATCGGTGACGCGTTTCGCGCAGGAGCGGCGTCCGCGGGTCGAGTTCTTCCAGTATCTACAGTGGATCGCCGAGCAGCAGCTCGCCGCCGCCGGCCGGCGCTCGTGGGAGCTCGGACTCGAGGTCGGCCTCTACGCCGACCTCGCCGTCGGCGTCGACGCGGGCGGGGTCGAGACCTGGGGGCATCACGACCTCTACGCGCTCGAGGCGCGTGTCGGAGCGCCGCCGGATGAGCTGAACCTCAAGGGCCAGGATTGGGGCTTGCCGCCGCTCATCCCTCACCGTTTGCGGGAGCACGCCTACGCGCCCTTCATCGATGTCCTGCGTGCCAACATGCGCCACGGCGGCGCGCTGCGCATCGATCACGTCATGGGCCTGATGCGCCTCTTCTGGGTCCCGGACGGTTTGTCGGCGCTCGAGGGCGCGTATGTGCGCTATCCATTCCAAGACCTGCTCGGGATCCTGGCGCTGGAGAGCCACCGCAATCGCTGCCTCGTCGTCGGCGAAGACCTGGGCACCGTACCCGACGAAGTACGCGCCGCCCTCGGACCCGCCGGGGTGCTTTCCTACCGCGTGTTCGTCTTCGAAAAGCACGCCTCGGGCGACTTCCGCGCTCCCGAGGAGTATCCGGCGCAGGCGGTCGTCGTCGCCAGCACGCACGATTTGCCGACGCTCGCCGGCTACTGGCGAGGACGCGACATCGCGCTCCGCCAAGAGCTCGATCTCTTTCCCTCCGCGGAGGTCCACGAGGGGCAGGTCGTCGGGCGCGCGCAGGATCGCGCCCGCATCCTGCTCGCCCTCTCGCGCGCCGGGCTCCTGCCCGAGGACATGAGTCTTGACAGCACCTTCCACCCCGACCTGACGCCCGAGCTGGCGGCGGCGGTCCATCATTACTTGGCGCGCACCCCCGCCTGGCTGCTGCTCTTCCAACTCGAGGACGTGCTCGGGCAGACGGAGCAGGTCAACCTGCCGGGCACGACCGAGCAGTATCCGAGCTGGCGGCGCAAGCTGACCGCCGACATTGAAGAACTCGCCGGCGACGAGCGCTTTCATCAACTCACGCAACGCCTGCACCACGAGCGCGGCAGCGGCCTCATTCACCCGGCCGACCGCGCGCGCGAAGAGCGCCGCCGCGGCTCGGCGCGCTTGCCGGCGGCGACCTACCGGCTACAGGTCAGCCGCCAGTTCACCTTCGATGACGCCGCCGGCCTCGTGCCCTATCTCGAGCGACTCGGGATCTCTCACGTCTATCTCTCCCCCGTGCTCCAGGCGCGCCCCGGCAGTAGCCATGGCTATGACATCACCGACCACCGTCGGCTGAACGTGGAACTCGGGGGGCGCGAGGCATTCGATCGGCTCATCGCCGCCCTCCACGACGCCGGTCTCGGGCTGATCCTCGACATGGTGCCGAACCACATGGCCGTCGGCTCCGACAACCCTTGGTGGATGGATGTCCTCGAGAACGGTCCTGCCTCCGAGCATGCCGGCTTCTTCGACATCGACTGGAACCCGGTGACGCCGGAACTGCACGGCAAGGTGCTCCTGCCCGTGCTCGAGGACCACTACGGCACGGTGCTCGAGCGCGGCTTGCTGCAGCTGCGCTTCGATCCGGAACAGGGTGAGCTCTGGGTCGCGTACCACGATCACCGCTTCCCGCTCGACCCGCGCACCTATCCGCTCATCCTCTCGCACGAGTTGCGCCGGTTGGACTCGATCCTCGGCCCCCGGCAACCGGCCCTGCTCGACTTTCAGAGCCTGGTGGGCGCGTTCGCAGGCCTCCCGGAGCGCAGCGTCTCCGAGCCAGAGCGTGTCGCCATCCGCTACCGCGACCAGCAGGTGCTCAAGCGCCAACTCGCCCGCCTCTGTCGCGAGACGCCCGACCTCGAGCGCTTCATCGAGGAGAACCTCGCCTTCTTCAACGGCAGCGGGGACGTCGCCGCCCTGGCCGAACGCCTCCATGCCGTGCTTGAAGCGCAGGCCTACCGGCTCGCCTACTGGCGTGTGGCCTCGGACGAGATCAACTACCGGCGCTTCTTCGACATCAATGAGATGGCCGGCCTGCGGATGGAGAACCGCCGGGTCTTCGAAGCGACCCACGAACTCGTCTGCGAGTTGATCAACGCCGGCGCACTCGACGGCCTGCGCATCGACCATCCCGACGGGCTCTACGATCCGCACGGCTATGCCCGCTGGGTGCTCGAGGCGGCCGACCGCGAAATGCCGGCTGCCGCGCGCGGCGACTGGCCGTCACCCTATCTCGTCTACGAGAAGATCCTGACCCCCGACGAACGCTTGCCGGAAGGGTGGCCCGTTAGCGGAACAACCGGGTACGAGTTCGCGCGCGAGGTCGGCGGGCTGTTCGTCGATCCCGCCGGCGAGCGTCCGCTCGACCAGGGTTATACCCGCTTCCTCGGTCGCAAGCTCGATTTCGGCGAGCTCCTCTATCAGAGCAAGAAGGAGATCATCGAAGAACCGCTGGCCAGCGAGCTCAACATGCTCGCGACCGAGCTCGACCGCATCTGCGAGCTCGACCTGCACACGCGCGACTACACGCTGAAGCGCATGCGCGAGGCGTTGACCGAAGTCGTCGCCTGCTTCCCCGTCTACCGGACCTATGTCAGCGGCGAGCACGTGTCCGCCGCCGACCGCCACTCCGTCGAACAGGCGCTCCGCCAGGCGCGCGGCCGGGATACGGCGCCCGACGCGAGCATCTACGACTTCCTCGCCCGCGTGCTGCTCGTCGAGCTGCCGGCGGATGCCGATCCCGACTACCGGGATGCGATCCTGCGCTTCGCGATGCGCTTTCAGCAGTACACGGGGCCGGTGATGGCCAAGGGGATGGAGGATACGAGCCTCTACATCTACAACCGGCTGCTATCACTCAACGAGGTCGGAAGCGACCCGCGCCATTTCGGCACACCGGTCGAGGCGTTCCATCAGCGCAACGCCGAGCGGGCCGAACGCTGGCCGCTGACCATGCTCTCCACCTCGACCCACGACACGAAGCGCAGCGCCGACATGCGGGCGCGGATCCATGTGATCTCGGAAATCCCCGATCGCTGGCGCGCGGCGGTCAACCAGTGGGCAGAGGGAAACCGCGCCAAGAAACGCCGGATCGGCAACTCGCCGGCCCCCGACAAGAACGACGAGTACGCCCTCTACCAGACACTGCTGGGCTGCTGGCCGGCCCAGGGTGTACGCGATCCCGAGCTCGGCCGCCGGCTCGAGGCGTTCGTGATCAAAGCGGCGCGCGAGGCGAAAGCCCGCACACAGTGGATCAACGTCAACCGCGCCTACGAGTCAGCGCTGATCGACTTCGTGCGCAACCTCTTGAGTGACACCAGCGCGGGCGGCTTCATTGCCGCGTTCGAGGAATTGCAGCGGCCGGTGGCGCGCTTCGGGATGCTCAATGCACTCTCCGAGACGCTGCTCACGCTGACCTCCCCCGGCGTGCCCGATCTCTATCAGGGCACGGAACTCTGGCGGATCAATCTCGTCGATCCCGACAACCGCCGCCCGGTTGACTACGAACGCCGCCAGCGCTTGTTGACGGAGCTGGAGGCACTAGCGACGACCGCCGAGCCAGCGCGAGCGGATGCGGTACGCCGGTTGTTGGACGATCTCGCCGACGGGCGAGCCAAGCTGCATCTGATCCGGAGCGTGCTCGACCTGCGGCGCCGGGAACGTGAGCTCTTCCAAGCGGGCGCCTACGTGCCGCTCGAGGTGGCCGGCGCGGGTGCCGCGCACGTCGTCGCCTTTGCGCGCCGTCGCGAGGGGCGCACGGCGCTCGTCGTCGCCCCCCGGCTCTACGTGCGCCTGCTCGGCTTTGAGTCGGACGCGCTGCCGCTGGGCGAGCCTGCCTGGGGTGACACCTGGATCGCGGCGCCCTTCGCGGCACCGGGAGCGAGCTACCGCAACGTCATCACGGGCGAAGCGGCCGCCGTCGAGCCGTTCAGCCTGTCAGCCGGTTGGCGGGTGGCGGAGCTCTGCCGGTCGTTCCCGGTCGCCTGCCTGGTCGGATAGCGGTGCGCACCAGGCCGCAGCAGTGCCGCCGAGCATCCGCGCCGCAGAATTACCGGTGCGCCCGCGGGGCTAGTCGTCGTGCGCGCTCCCGCGGATCCAGAGGTGGCTGAACCAGAAGTAGCGGTTCTCGCTCTCGTGCGGCGCCGTCAGATTGTAGCGGCTGCGTCCCATCGGCAACGCTTCGGGCGCCTGCACTTCCAAGATGCGTTTCTCGCGATCGACCCAGCGCACGGGAATGCGTCCCTGAGCGCCCGCGTAGCAGGCGAACTGGTCCATCGCGTACGTCCCGAGACCGAGCGTGACGCGCAGCACCGGGCGCGCCTCATCCGCGGCCAGCACGGGATCGACCGGCTCGACGGAGACGAGCGGGAAGGGCAAGCTGTGGACCTTGGTCGCGAACTGCTCGATGTCGGCGTAGGGTCCGGACATCGGGAAGCGCGGCAGCGCGCCGAAGTCGCTGTGCATCCCGATCGGGCCCGATTGCTGGCCGACCCCGACGTAGCCGAGTTCGCGCACCAGATCGCGCAGCGCGACGTCATACTCGCCGTAGGGGTAGGCAACGATGTCGGACGACGCATAGAGCTCGTTGAGCAGGAGCGTGCGGCAGGCGCGGATGTCATCCGTCACCCGCAAACGCCACTCCGCCTCCGACTCGCCATCGCGGCGCCGCACGAGATGGGCGTGGGTGTGGGTGTGATTGGCGAACTTGATCCCCGCTTCCCGCATCTCCTTGATCTGCTCCCAGGTCATGTAGCCGTCGAGGCCGAGCTCGATCGGCTCGGTGCTCAGGAAGACGGTGAACGGCCAGCCGCGCGCATAGAGCCGCGGGAAGGCCTCCGTGAAGACGGAGACGTAGCCATCGTCGATCGTGATCGCGACACATCGCTCGGGGATGTCGAGCCCCTTCTGGAAGTGCGCCACGATCTTCTCGATCGGCCAGACGACGAAGTCGTGTTCCTCGAGGTAGTCGAGATGCTGCTCGAATTCCTCCACCGTGACACTCGTCGAGCGCGGCGTGTCGCTGCCGAAGTGATGATATTGCAGAGCAACGGCCGATTCGATCGCCTGAGCCGGAAGCGCGGCGCCCGCCGCCAGCAAGGCGAGCATCACCAGCGCCAGAGTGGACGCGCCGCACCGCACGGCGCGCATCGCACCGGAACTCCTGCCATCCCTTGCCATCGCCGCCGCCGGGCGCTGGTTCCAGAGGTCGCGCATGCCGTTCCCTTCGATCAACCGCGCGCGTCGGCGAGCACCGGCCCGCCGCGTTCCGCGCCCGGCTCATGGTCATCCCAGTACTTGCGGTTGACGCGCAGCATCAGCCGCAATTCACGCACGTACTCCTCGCGCCGTTGCGAATACTTGACGAGTCCGGTCGCCAGTTGGTAGCTGTCGAGCGGTTCGCCCTCCTCACGCATGCGCTGGCGCAGGAGCCGAAACATCTCATAGGCGTGGTTCGTGTTGAGGTTGTGCATGTAGCTGCGCACCGACGCGTTGACCGACTCGAAAGCCTCGACCAGGTGCTTTGCGTCCGCATCGCGTCTGAGGGGAGCGATCCCGCACCCCTCCTGGTAGCACCACTCTCCATACATCCCAAGACTCAGCCTCGCCAGCCGTCCGGTGCCCCAGCCGGACTCGTTCGCCGCCTGCACCAGCGCGAGCGGTAAGGGCACGATGTCGACCCGCGCGCAGAGGTGCGTCCAGCTTTGCGGCCGGTGGAGGGCGAAGTCGTCGATGCCGTACTGGCGTCCCAGGCTGCGCAACCAGGCCGCTTCCTCGGGGGCCAGGTAGGCCTCCTGAGCGTACTGCGCGCGCAGTTCGAGCAGCCGCGTGCGCTTGGCGCGCAGCTTGCGGTTCTCCGCCTCGATGAGCGGCGTCATGAAGTCAAAGAAACGGCGCTTCTTCTCCTCGACATTGCTGATCTTGGCGAAGTTGGGGATCGCGCGCACGGTCGGGACTTGGCTCTGCTTTCCGGCGTCGTCGCCGTCGCCGCACCCGCCCGGGAGGAGCAGCAGGCCAAACCCGGCGGCCAGCAAACCGGTCAGACCCAGCCCCAGCCCGAGCCGAGACGGCCACCGCCGGGCGCGTCGGGGACTTGACCCGGCGGCCCTCGTCGCGGGCGCACTGGCCATTGTCGGTCTTGACTCGTTCATGCCGTCACTCGCATCGCCAGCATCGTGAAATCGTCATCGAAGGAGTCGCGGCCCTGGAACTCGGTCGCTGCCGCCTCGATCCGGTTGAGGCAGTCGGACAGGGTCGCATCCCGATGACTGCAGGTCAGTTCACAGATCCGCTCTTCACCAAAATGCTCGCCGGCGTCATTCTCCGCTTCTGACACGCCGTCGGTGAACATCAGGAGCGCGTCGCCGGGCGCCAGCTGCACGACGCCCTCTTCGTAGCCCGCCCGCGGATCGACGCCGAGAACGAGGCCTCCGATCTCCAGACGCTCAATACGCCCATCGCGGCGTGTCACGACGGGCGCATTGTGTCCAGCGTTGACAAATCGTAGCACACCGGTAGCCGGATCGTAGAGCCCAACCGCGAAGGTGATGAACAGCTCGGGCGGGATCTGGGCACAGAGGGAGGCGTTGATCTTGCTAACCACCCGTGCAAGTGACATTCCGACATGCTTTTCCGAGCGCAGGGAGGCTTGCAGATTGGCCATCAGGAGTGCCGCTCCGACCCCCTTCCCGGCCACGTCGCCGATCGCCAAGAGGGTTGACCCGTCCTCCAGGGGCAGTACGTCGTAGTAGTCGCCCGCCACGTCGAGCGAGAAGCGGATGCGCGCGGCCAGCTCGAGGTTCTGCGCCTCGGGGAGCCTCCCGGGCAGAAGCCGCTCTTGGATCTGGCGCCCGACGGCGAGCTGCTGCTCGAGCTTCTGGCGCGCCAAACGATCTTCCATCAGCTGGATGTTCTCCGCCGTCAAGGCGATCGGACCCGCAAGCGAGCGCAGGAGCTCGAGCTCCTCGGTCGAGTAGTCCTCGCCGTGCGCCTTGCGCCCCAGCAGGAGACAGCCGACGAGCAGCCCCGGGGTGCGAAGCGGCAGCAGGACCGCCCCGCGTCGCTGCGTCAGCCAGCGGATCTGCGCCTTGCTCAGGTCGAAACGCCGGCTGGCGATCATCTCGTCGATGAAGAGTGGGTACCCGACGTCGCCCAGGCGGGCGAAGAAGCGCTGGCGATCCGGCAGGGGGTCGGCCTCCAGCACGCCCGCCTTCCCGCGCGCCCCGTCGCGCAGGAGCGGGAAGACACCGCTCGCATCGAGGCCGCCCGCCAGTCGGCCGCAGAGGTCTTCCCAGAACGCATCCGGATCGACCGCGCGACCGGGTGCTTCGAGGTAGTCGCGCAGCAGCGCCCGCAGGCGCCGCCGTTCGGGGTAGAAGCGCTCTTCGAGGAAATGACGCAGGCCGCGCTGGGCCGGCACGAAGCCGATCGCCAGCGCAAGCCCAAGTGCCAAGGTCGGCGCCTGACTCTCGATCGCGAGCCGGCGCACGAGCTGAGTCCCGACGAGATAGAGCGTCCCGGCAAAGACGGCGAGCAGGATCGCATTGACCGCCACGAAGCGGGTGCCGCGCTTCAGCCGCCCCTGAACTTCCAGCAAGCGGTAGCGCTCGAAGGCGTAGGCGAAGGTCAGCGGTACCAGCAGCATCAGCAGGAAGACGAAGTTGAATGCGTAGAGGCGCGCCAGCATGCTCAGCCCCGAGGCCGCCTGGCCGAAGAGGAGCAACCCCCAGGGAATGAGGGCGTAGAGCGCGAGTCCCGGCACCGAACCCATCAGAACGAGCCACGTCTGGCGCTTGATCAGCAGGCTACTCGCCCGCCGGTAATTGGAGACCAACAGGATGAACCCGAGCGCGAGCAGCAGGTCGCGGTAGATCCAGAGCGGGATCTGCTGCCGCGCCGTCTCCGGCGGCCGCAGGAAGAGCGCCGCCAGCACGACCGGCAGGAGAAAGAGCACCGCATTCAGCCATCGGCGGTGGCGCGCGTAGAGCGGGTGCGTCAGGGGAAACTGCATGTGCAGGCGGACCCAGAAGGCGGGCGCGAAGAGGCTGAAGAAGCTCAGCAGGGGCAGCGACAGCTCGCCCAGCGGGATGTCGAAACGGGCGTAGCCCTCGGCCATGACGAGGTTGGCGATCAGCATGCTGGCGGCGAGCGAGAAGCAGAAGAGCGTCAACATCCGCACCGGCGGCGAGTGCGGCCGGCGCACGAACGCCCAGAAGCCGACGACGATCAGCGCCACGGTGAGCAGGGTGCGCAGAACGTAGAGACTGACGACCTGGAGCCGCAGCGGGGCGGGGATCGAGCGCGTTACGGCGACGGTCTCGAACAGCTCCTCCCCCCGCTTGAACGTGAGCGGCACGCGCGTGCCCGGATCGGTGTCGGGATTGAAGACCTCGAAGTAGTTGGGCGCGGTTGCCGGCAACCGACCTACAGTCACAAGACTGTCTCCCACTTGAGGATAGGGGGGACCAAGGAAGTCGTCGCGATCGACCTCGACGATCTCGGCGGGCGCCTCGCGGCCGAGATCAAAGAAGCTCCAGATGTCGCCCATCTGCACGAATGTTGCAACTTTGCTGTATTCACGCGCCAGGAAGACGCCGGCCAACAGGATGACCAGCGCCCCGGTTACGATCACCAGCCCCTGCAACCACGGCGCGCGCACGGTTCGCTCGAGCTCCTTCGTCACCTCTCTCGCCTTGTGGACCGTTAAGACTCTCCCCCCTGCGTCTGGTTCCGGCCGAGCAGCTGCGCCGCTCGAGAGCAGGCGACGTTGTCGCATCCACCAGGAGGGACCATACTAGATGATGAGAATGCGTTGCGTTCTTTCGCGTCCGTGGGGCGCCCGCCGCGGGCGCCAGTTCGACCGCTCAATCGGTGGGAGGAATGTCCAATGAAACGCAGGCCCCCCCGTGCCGCCCGCGCCAGTGCGATCGCGGGCACGCTACGAATGCTGCTGGTGTTGGTTGCCCTGATGGGCGGCCGTTCGCTGCCCGCCGCCGGCGACTACGTGACGACCGGCTTCGTTCACGATCTCAACGACCTCATTCTGAACGAGACCAACCTGGCCAACTTCGGCGGCCTCGCTGCCGAGCCAAACTACGAGTGGCCACCGGCCTCCGGCGACCGCTACCTCTACAGCGCCGGCATCTGGTTCGGGGCAATTGCCGGCGGACACCGCCACGTATCGACCTCTCTCTACCAGTTCGAGATCCTGCCCGCGGTCGATGACCCGCTCGATACGATCTACCTCAGCGCAGAGGGTGAATTCAAGGGCCGCCGCTACGTCGACGACGACGGTGACGGCGCGATCGACGAGGAGCGCCGCAACGGTCGTGACGACGACGGCGACGGCCTCGCCGACGAGGACTATGCCGCCATCTCTCCGCAGATGTTCAGTTGCCGCTACAGCGACTACACGCCGGAGGGCATGCAGTACTACCCGGACCACGAGCCGCTCTATGTCGACATCCACCAGGAAAGCTACGCCTGGCCGACGCCGGAGGCCTTCTGCATCTATCATCTCGAGTTCCGCAACAGCGGGCCGGGCACTCTGGCCGGCGTCTTGCTCGGCATCTTCGCCGACCCGGATCTCGGCCTGCGCGATCACATCAATCCCAACAACGATCGCGCCGCGCACGAGCTCTTCTGGTGCGACGTGGGTCCGCTGTCGCTCGTCTACGCCTGGGATGACGACGGTGACGTCCCCGGCTATTCCGGCACGCTGCTCCTGGGCTGGGGCAGCAGCGACCCGCTGGCGCCCCAGCAGCGACCGGTCTGGGACGGGGTCTCCCTGATGCGATCCGGGTATCCCTTCCCGCACGGCGAGCCGCAAGACGATTCACAGCGCTACTTCGCGATGTCGGAGCTCTTTGGCGACCCGCCACAGCCGGCCGACATGCGCTACCTGGCGGCGGTCGGCCCCTATCCAGCACTCGCGCCGGGCGAAACGCTCTGGCTCGACCTCGCCTTCGTCATCGGAGAAGGCGAGGCGGGCATGCTGGCCGCCGCGGAGGCGGCGCGCCGCCTCTATGCCGCCGACTACCAGCTACCCGACGTCACCTGGGAATGGCGCTGGCAACCGCCTCGGCTCGCAGGCCTATGGCCGGGGGCACTCACGTCCCTGCAGGTGACCGGCCCCCATCCGGCCGGCCGTGGCGCGGCAGTGCGCTTCGAGCTCGCGCGGCCGGGCCGGGTCACGCTGAGCGCCTACGACACCGAGGGCCGCCGCGTCGCCCGGATTCTCGAGCAGCGCACGTATGCCGCCGGCCGTCACACGGCGAGCTGGGACGGCTGCGATCAGGCGGGCCGTGCGCTGGCGGCCGGAACCTACTGGCTGCGGCTCGACTGTGGTGGCACCCAGCGTGTGACGCGCGTCGTCGTCGTTCGCTAACCCTTGACTCCGCCAGTGGACGGTCACGATCGTTCGCTGGGTGGTACCGCTGGGAGCGCGCCGGGTGGAGAACCGCGCCTCAGGGGGTGCGCGGGTTGGTGCGCGTCCGGCGTCGCGCGGGGAGCGCCTGCCGGCCTACCGGCGGCGGATCGACGAGAGGATCGCCGTCACCATCAGGCCGAGCCCGAGCCCGCCGACGATGCTGCCGACAAAGGCCATCGGCGACCATTCGAGCAGGAAGAAGCCGGCCCCCACACCGAGTAGCACCCCACCGCCCACGGCCCAGCTACTCCTATCTTCGCGCGGTTTGACCTCGCTCATGCTCGCATCCTCCGCACTCGAGGCGCCTATTCGTCCGCAGGTCCCCGCAACAGGTCGACAAAGAACTTGCGGGTCAGAAACGAGCTCCATTCCCCCAGCGTGTAGAGAGTCGTCGACCCCGGTTGCGACTCGAGCTCGATCAGACGCGGTTCCAGCAGCGACAGAACGAGCACTTCATCCCGCACTCGCGAGCGCCCCTGATTGATGAAGTCCCGCATGCCCGGGCTGTCGTGAAGCCGGCTGATCAAGGCCGCCGGCGGTGTCTCGATCGAAGCGACGGCCCGCGAGAGATCGCGATCGAAGCGCAACTGCAGTGCCCCAACAACGTCAATCGCGTAGATCGTCAGATCCGATGCAAACACCTTCCGCGCCGCTTCCAGATCGCGCCGCGTGTTCCACTCCGAATCCTCGCTGTCGGGGAGCGTGCCCCAGTAGTAGACGACTTCGATTTCACTCGCCAGCTCCTCGTTGCGCTCGAGCTGCCGAGCGAGATTGGTGAGTGGTCCGCAGCAGATGTAGACCACAGGCGCTTCGGTCTTTGCCAGCACCTCGGTCAAGAGGTCATCCGCAACCGGGTAGGAGCGCTTGCCCGGCTTCGGCAGGTCAGCCTTGCGCATCGATGCGGCCTGCTCGCGCCAGGCCGGCGGATCCTCGCGCAGCTCCGGTCCGACGCCGATCGGAACTTCCCCACCGCCCAAGAAGGCGAGGATGCGCGCCGCCTGCTCGGCCCCCTCTCGCGGACCGTTGGCGCCATCGCTGGTCACGATTGCGACCAGCTCGTAATCCGCTCCAGCCCGGCGGCCCGCCTCGAACAGCGCCAGTGCGCGAGCATCCTCAAAGCCCAGATCGGTGTCGATGATGACCGGGCTGGCCGAGCTCGCGATCGGCCAAGAGAGCAACAGCACGAGTGGAACAAGCCACCAGAAGATCATGCGGATGAGAAACCTCCTTCGCGCGCGACTTCCGCCGGCGCCTTGCGCCGATTGGGCCGCTCGTTCTTGGCGATCGCCGGGGGTAGTGTATCGGCCGGAGCGCGCCGGCCGACCGCGATCGCCGCCAGGATGTCGTAGTCGGCATCCGGCACTCCCAGCACGTCATAGGCCCGTTCGCGGTCAAAGCCGGCCATCCCGTGGGCGTAGAGCCCGAGGAAGCGCGCCTGGAAGGCGAGTGACGCCCAGGCGGCGCCCGCATCGAACGTGCAATGGCGGTTCGGCTTGTTGTTGTGGGCGAAGTGGCGGCGCGCAAGCAGGAAGCAGAGCAGCGGCGCTCGCTGGGCCCACTCCTGATTGCCTGGCGTGAGCAACCCGACGAAACGGCGGCGATCCTCGGGCGTTCGCGCGTAGATGAAGAACCAGGGCTGATCGTTGTAGCAAGATGGCGCCCAGCGCGCCGCCTCGAACAGCGTTGCGATCTGCGTCTCGCTCAACGGCTCTTCATGGAAGGCACGCGGCGACCAGCGGTCGACAAAGAGGCGCTCGACCTTAGCCTCGGGGCGGCGCGGGTTCTCGAGCGGGAGGTCGACCGGCCGCTCTTCCGATGCTCCGGTCGAGGGCTTGCCCGAACGATCGGGACCGTCTCTGTCCGCGGAACCCGTTTCCATCGGCACCTCCTAATCGCAGGACTCGCCGTCGGTGAAACCAGCCGGCACATCGAGACACTCGCTGTACTTGACCGTGATGTCGATCACGAGCACGAGCGCGACGTGGATCCGCCAGTCCGCCGGTTGCGAGTTCCCCTGCAGGTTGATCAGGAAGTCGGCGTTGTTCGTGCGGTCGACATAGTCCTTGATCCGGTTGCGGATCTTGCTGATCCCGCCCGAGATCAACGCGTTCAGGCCAATATAGGGTACATCGACACCGGCGAGGGGGATCGTCTCATTCTCAAAAACCTTGTCGAGCGGGCCGGTCTGATCGTCGACCCGGCCGGTCACGAGCAACGCCGGAGCTGAGTTGTCGTCATACGGGTAGACCTTGCAAACCAGCGACTTGACTTGGACGTCCGTGATCTCGGCATCTTCGGGGATGTCGAGCGCAGAACGGATGTCACTGCTCGTCACGCGTTCGGTCAAATCAAAAGCGCCGGTCTGATCGATCTCGTAGACGAGGTCCTTGCTCACATCGACGACGAAGTAGAAGCGCTGTTTCTCGCACCCGGCCTGCGACAAGACCAGCAGTGCGACAACGAGCGCGAGCAGCCCGACCCAACGGGATCGCCGCGGTGCCACGTGGTGGTTCCAAGCGTTCATTGGGCACCTCCCTTCGCTCGGGGCCAGGTTCCGACGCCGAAGCCGATGCCGATCGTATTCTGCGCGGCGAGGCTGTAGTCGGCGTGAAGCCGCAGCACACTCAGATCGAGCGTCGCCCCCAGCGTCAAACGCACGCTGTTGTCCGCTTCCAGTTCGTAGCTCACCGCTTGGGTCGTGCCGGCCACTTCCTGTTCGTAGTCGAGATCGAGCGTGCCGCTTTCGAAAGCGAGTCCGACATAGCCGGTCAAGATACCCGTCGACCGGCTCGCCTGGACACCGAAGCTGAGCGCACTCGCATCGACGATTTCGCCCACGGTGAAGCTCTGCCACAGGAAGCTGGCGGCGAGATCAACGGGAGAGTTGGAGAAGTACTGGCTGATGCTGTGGCGTGCGCCCAGCCCCAGCAGTTCGACCTTGCCGATCGTCTCATTCGTTTCCGTCGCGGTGAAGCGCAAGATCCCTTCGGTGCCATAGATCGATCCGATTGTCAGCTGCGGAACGGCGGCCGGCATTTGCTGCACGTCGAAGCCGCCCGGGAAGTAGTAGACCGTTCCCCCGGTACCGCTCGCCTGCGCGCCTTGCGTATCGCCAAAGACGGTCGGCACCTCGAGCGTCTGCTCGGGCGCGAAGGGCGCCTCCGTCGTCGCCGTGAAGGTGCGCTGATCGTCTCCGATCGGCGAGACCATGCCCTCGACCCCAACGCAGAAGTGAAATCCCTCGCGCGGAATGTAGGCACTGTGGAAGAGGCCGCCATTCATGTTGGCGATCATCACGTCAGCCAGGGGTTGCATGTAGCGCTGGCCGTTCTCCGCCCCGTAAACGCCGACGTAATCCTCGAGATCATCGGCGGCCACAGTGAGAGACGTCAGCGCGAGCAACCCGAGGATGAAAACCGAGACTCGGCTCGCAAGCATCATCTCCTCCTCGAGTCGAGAGGGTGGGGTCTTGCTGAGCCGCCCTACAGCTCCTTGATCGCGGCGAGGAGATCGAGGACGGCTCGCTTGCCGTCCCCAAAGTACATCATCGTATTGTCGGCGGCAAACAGAGGATTGGGGATGCCGGCAAATCCGGGGCTCAGACTGCGCTTGATCACGACGACGGTCCGCGCCTGATCGACATCGATGATCGGCATGCCGGCGATCGGGCTCTGCGGATCGTTCTTGGCATCGGGGTTGACGACGTCGTTGGCGCCGATCACGATCGCCACATCGACCTGCTCCATGGTCGGATTGATCGCGTCCATCTCGATCAGCTTCTCGTAGGGGACATCGGCTTCGGCCAGCAAGACATTCATATGCCCCGGCATGCGGCCCGCGACGGGATGGATCGCATACTCGACCGAGGCCCCGCGCCGCTCGAGGGCATTGGCGAGATCGCGCACCGCATGCTGGGCCTGCGCCACCGCCATCCCATAGCCGGGCACGATCACGACCCGGCGCGCGCCATCGAGGATCATCGCCAGCTCGTCGGCCGAGGTCGATGTCACCTTGCCAGCATAGACGTCATCCGCCGACGCGGCTTCAGCCGACGGCGCGAAGCGCCCGAAGAGGACGTTGGTCAGCGACCGGTTCATCGCCTTGCACATGATGTTGGTCAAAATCAGGCCCGAGGCACCGACCAGCGAGCCGGAGACGATCAGGACGTTGTTGGAGAGCACGAAGCCCGTGGCCGCCGCGGCAAGACCGGAGTAGGAGTTCAGCAGCGCGACGACAACCGGCATGTCGGCCCCGCCGATCGGCAACACTAAGAGCAAGCCGAGCACCGATGCGACTGCGGCGAGGATCCAGTAGGAGCCGACCTGCGTTGGATGCAGCACGAGCCAGATGCCCAGGAAAAGCGCACCGGCCAGAAGCAGGGCGTTGACGACCTGTTGGCCGCCGAAGTGAACCGGTTTCTCGCTGATCACGCCCTGCAGCTTGCCGAATGCAACCAGGCTGCCCCAAAACGTAACCGCCCCGATCAGCCCCGACGCGCCGGTCGCAATTGTAACCTGGACATCGAGCGTTGCGGTCGACGCCGCCGCGGAGCCGGAAGACGCCGCCGCCCCCATGAGGGCATCAATCGCGGCCGTGAAGGCGGCCCCTGCCACGAGCACCGAACCGATGCCGCCGAAGCCGTTGAACAGCGCGACGAGCTGCGGCATGGCGGTCATCTCGATCCGCCGCGCCAATATGGCGCCGATCGCCCCGCCGGCGACGAGCCCGGCGAGCAGAACCGTGTAGTCGACGATTTGACGGTCGAGCAGGGTGACGACCACCGCGATCAGCATCCCAAGCGCACCGAGCAAGTTGCCGCGCACGGCGGTGCGCGGATGCGTCAGCCCCTTGAGCCCCAGGATGAAGAGCACCGCGGCGAGCAGGTAGGCGATCTTGATCAACGCTTCGGGCAGCATCTCACGTTCCTTCCAGTGATCCTCAGCGCTCCTTGCGCTTGAACATGCCGAGCATGCGGTGCGTCACCATGAAGCCGCCAACAACATTGACCGTCGCGAACAGGACGGCGAGGAAGCCGAGCACCGTCGTCCACTGCGTCTGGCGCGAGCCGGCCGCGAGCAGGGCACCGATCAAGGTGATGCCCGAGATCGCGTTCGAGCCCGACATGAGCGGTGTGTGCAGCGTCGGCGGAACCTTGGTGATGATCTCGAAGCCGACGAAGACCGCGAGCACGAATACCGAGAGTGCCGTCACAAATGCTTCCATCGGTCGCTACTCCCCCTGCGCCGCTTGGTGCGTCTGTTCGTCAATGCGGCCCGGTGGCGGCGCGAGCGGCGGCAGATCAAGAAACTCGCGCACGCGGGGATGGACGACTTCACCCGCGTGCGAGACGAGTGTGCTAGCCGTGATCTCGTCGTCGCGATCGATCCGCAACGTGCCCTCGTGAGACAGGTGCTTGACGAAGGCGGTCATGTTCCGCGAGTACATCTGGCTTGCGTGATAGGGCACCGTCGACGGCAAGTTGATCGGCCCGACGACAGAAACCTCGTTGTGCGCGACCGTCCGGCCGGCTTCGGTCAGCTCGCAGTTGCCGCCCTGCTCGGCGGCCATATCGACCACGACCGACCCGGGCGCCATTCCGGCGAGCATCTCTTGCGTCACCAGTACGGGCGCCTTCTTGCCCGGCACGATCGCCGTCGTGATGACGACGTCATGCTCGGCCACGACGCGCAGCATCATCTCGCGCTGACGGCGGTAGAACTCCTCGCCCATCTCCCTCGCATAGCCACCCTTGTCTTCCGCGTCGCCCGCTTCCAGTTCGAGCTCAACGAACCTCGCGCCCAGGCTCTCGACCTGTTCGCGAACGGCGGGACGAACGTCGTAGGCGGAGACTACCGCGCCGAGCTTGCGCGCGGTGGCGATCGCTTGCAGACCGGCAACACCGGCACCGACGACGAAGACGCGCGCCGGCGTCAACGTGCCGGCGGCGGTCATCATCATCGGGAACATGCGCGGCAGCGTATCGGCCGCGATCAAGACCGCCTTGTAGCCCGAAATGGTCGACATCGAGGAGAGCACATCCATGCTCTGTGCGCGCGTGATGCGCGGGATGAGCTCAAGCGAGAAGAGGGTTACGCGATCGCCCGCCAGACGCTGAGCGGCCGAGGCGGACGAGAAGGGATGGCATAGCCCGATGACGGTCTGATCTTGGCGAAAGAGGCTCAGATCAGCTTGCCCGCCCTCAGGGTTGGCGCCGCAGACGCGGACTTGCAGCAGAAGCTTCGCCTGCTCGAAGAGCTCGCGGCGGCCACCCGCAATGCGTGCGCCCTTCTCCCGATACGCCTCGTCGTGATAGCCTGCCGCACGCCCGGCACCCGTTTCGACCAGTACTTCATGCCCGGCATCGACGAGCGGTTTGAGCGAGAGCGGAACGAGCGCCACACGACGCTCTCCGGGATAAGTCTCCTTCGGCACTCCGATCAACATAGCGGCCTGTCCTTTCCCTCACGGTCAGGCAATCGTGCGTACACGTTCACCCTGCCAGAGCGGGTGAGCGGAAACAAGATCCCGCTCACCCGTTGGCCAGCCGCAAGGTTCCCACCCGGGGCGCCAAGTCCGCAAGGTTGCATCCCGCACGCCTCAGGTTCGCCGCCCTGTGCTGCCTGTGCTATGCCGTGAGATCGCCCTTGTGCACCGTCATCTGCGGGAAGGGGATCTCGATGTCGTTGGCGTCGAACTGCTCCTTGATGCGGCGCATCAGGTCGAAACGCGTATCCCAGTAGTCGGCCCCCTTGCTCCAGGGCCGAACGACCAGGTTGACGCTCGAGTCCGCCAGCTCCGAGACGGCGATCGTCGGCGCCGGATCCTTGAGCACACGCTCCTCGGCGGCGAGGATCTGCTCGATGATCTCGATCGCCTTGCCGATCGGCGAGCCGTAGCCGATCCCGATCACGAGATCGATGCGTCGCGTCTCTTCGGCGCTGTAGTTCTTGATCGTGTCGCCGAAGACCTTGCCGTTGGGCACGATGATGCGAACGTTGTCGGGCGTATTCATCGTGGTCGTAAAGAGCCCCATGTCCTTGACCGTGCCGGCAACCCCAGCGACTTCCACATACTGGCCCAGCTTGTACGGCCGAAAGACGAGCAACATGACGCCGGCCGCGAAGTTGGCGAGTGAGCCTTGCAGGGCGAAGCCGATGGCGAAGGCCGCGGCACCGAGAATCGCCACCAACGAGGCGGTCTCGAAGCCGAACTTGCCGAGCACGGCCAGAATGGTGAAGATAATGACGACGTAGTAGGCGAGCGAGGCCACGAAATTGACAATCGCTGGGTCGGAGGCCGCGCGCGTCATCACATTGCGCACACCGCCTCGCACCAGCCCCGCCACGATGCGACCGATGATGAAAACTGCGATTGCGGCCAGCACCTTGAGACCCCACACCCTGAGCAGGGTGACAACCTGATCCCCGAGATTCTCCATCGTGAGTTCCTCCCGCTAGAAGAGCTTGTAGGCGACACCGAGTCCCAAGATCTCGCGGAAGCGGCCGCGCAGGTCGACTTCCTTGTCGTAGAGTAGCTCGAAGAAGAGCGAGACTTGGATGTACTTGGAAACCGACGCCGAGAGCGTGTTCTCCCAGGCAACGTCGGGTGACTTCCAGTAGTCGGCCACGTCGCTGTCTTCGAGCGCCGTGCCGTCGTACCGGTCGGATTCCGAGTAGAAGAGCGCCTGGAAAATACGCAGCTTGGAGACGTACTTCATCTCGCCGTCAGCGAACGTATGGGCGTAGTCGGTCACCCACTCGAGCCCCCCGTCGGTCTCGGTTTCCGATTCCGTCTCTTCGGGCACGAAACTCACGATCCGGCGAAAGAAGTGCTGGCGCACCGCGAATCCAAGTCGGGAATAGAGCTCGAGCTCCTCGCGCGTGATGAACTTCCGGCCAACACCAGCCGACTCGGTCAACGTCATCGGATCCAGGTAGTAGGTGATCTCTTCGCCGCCCGCAGCGATGGCATCCTCGCCAGGAACGAACGTATTGTAGAACTGCGTCTCGACCGTCAGCGCGGCGTACGGGTCGACGTAGTACCCAAAGTCAGCGCGCAGGAGCGACTCGAGGAAGATTCGGTCGGACGACTTCTGCGGCTTGGCCCACGAGCGCTCAGCTTTGTCCCCGACCGTGCGGCGTTCCTCGGTGTGCGTCTGTCCAAAAGTGAGCTTGAGCGTGTTACGCCAATTGAGTGTTTCCCGCAGGTAGGTCTCGGCGACCATATTGCCGGTGAAGGTCCAGTTGATCGATGACTCCTCCGACCCGTCCCAGGAATTGCTGTAGGCGCTCTGCGTGAAATTGAGCCCGAGGTCGGCCGACACTTGCCAGCCCTCGAAGCTCTCCTCCGTCTCCTCGGCATAAGCCGGGGCGAAGAGCAAGACGGCCATCAACCCCAATGCAATGAGACTCATACGCATTCCCTATTCCTCCTTGGTTTGCTCCAGTCTATGGTCGGCTTGTACTCTGTGCGGTCTTGTTCGCTGTTGCTTAATTCCACTTGGTCTTGCTCAAACTTGTTGGCCCTTGCTCGGCCGGCTGCGCTCGCATGCGGTCCGCTTCGCCTGCGGCGCACGGTGCGTCGCGTTCAGTCCTCACGGGCCGCGAGTTCGCTGATTACTCGTCCGCTAATGGTTCGGTTCCGAGTGTCTTATGCCTGCTCGACCCCCGGGGCGGCAACTGCTTTCTCGCTGGCACGGGTCCGAGGAATCGCACCCTCACACGGTAGTCGACTGCCGGATAAGGCTTTAGCTCTGACGCCGCGGCAGGCGCGTTAGGAGCGGAAGGGCCAGAACCGGTGCCAGCGTCCCGGCTAGAAAGGCGATGCGCATGCTACTCAGGTCCGCGATTGCCCCGAGGATCACGATCACAACGGCGCGCAAGCCAAAACTGATCGACATGTAGAGCCCGTTGGCGAGTGCGCGGTTCTCCGGATAGGACTCCTGCACGAGCGCCATGATCACCGGCGTCACCGCCAGTCCGCAGAAGCCCATCA
>Ga0180434_10002932_pt1 | contig 22070 bp, 24 predicted proteins | sample SS_ome_7_FD_132453 | JGI IMG/M metagenome (GOLD analysis project Ga0180434, IMG submission 132453) | Hypersaline lake sediment archaeal communities from the Salton Sea, California, USA - SS_1_D_2 metaG | ecosystem: Environmental > Aquatic > Non-marine Saline and Alkaline > Hypersaline >...
AGATGAGAATATAGATGAGAATATAGATGAGAATATAGATGAGAATATAGATGAGAATATAGATGAGAATATAGATGAGAATATAGATGAGAATATAGATGAGAATATAGATGAGAATATAGAATCAAATGACTATACTTATTGTGTATTATCCATAGATATTGGTGTTTTACATTTGGGTATATCGGTAACTATTCTGGATGATGAATTTAATATGATAGAAATTATTTGGATAGATCTCATTAATATAACAGAATTCATACATAGGTGGGGACCTGATAAAAATAACTGTACATTACATCATACCAAAACATTTTGTGACTGGATGAATCATACTTATCAGGAAAACATGGAATTTTTCGAAACAGCTGATTTTATATTGGTCGAGAGACAACCCCCAGTAGGATTTGTAGTTATTGAGCAACTTATTTTCTCAAGATGGAGAGAAAAAACAATTTTAGTACACCCGAGGTCTATGCATAAATATTTTAATATAGGTCAGTATGATTATGAACAAAGAAAGATCTATGTTGAGAAGATCGCGAGGATGAATATGAAAGATCAAGCACTACTTGACCAATTAGGATATTATAATAGGGCTCATGATATAGCCGACAGTATATGCATAATGATTTATTGGACAAGGAAAAAAAGTCAAGAATATAAACAAAAGGAATCAAGGAGACGTATAATGGAAAATTTTAGAAAAAATAATAAGGAGGTCTCTATGGAACAATGGTTTGATAATTACAAGTATATCCCTCAACTTTAATAATTTCTTAATATAGTGGTATAATATAAATGTCTAACAGTATTAAATTTAAGATTTTTGCGCACGGTACTAGAAGTGCCTTTGAACCGAACGACGATAACAGACCTGAAGGTGAAGGTCCTACTGGTTCACAAGGTCCTACTGGTCCAACCGGAGCCCCGTCTAATTTCGTGTTAAATGACATTCTCCCTCCTGACAATTGTCCTCCGTTTGAATACGGCGTCGGATTAATTACCGGGCCGACAGGAGCATCTGGGGCAGTACTAGGATTTTATCAACAAGTTATGGACGGAACTTTAACAAGGGTTGCCGCATTCCCACCTCAAGATACTGGATTTTACTGGATGCCAGCGTTTACTGGTCCAACAGGTGTTAATATCCCAGCTACAGGAGTACCTGGATGTTCTGGATGTTTTACTGGAACTGTTTCGGGGATTGGTCCGATATTAAGGGATGTTTCTGCAGGAGATCGGGCACAATGGGTTCTTGCTAATAATAATCTATACCTTTATTTTGCCATTAGACCGACAAGATGGTTTCCTACAATAGATAGACATAATATAGGATCCGATATGATGCGGATCCAGTTACCGGCCTGTATGAGAGCGGTTCAAAATAATGCTGGAGGCGGAGGAGGATTGTCATTTGATATGAGGTATAGGGGGTATGGGTCGTTTGAAGTCCAATCTCCACCAGCATGCTTTACGGCTTCGCCAGATGATATACCCGTGGTAACATGTTTTACAGTAGGTAATGTATTTTTCTCACTGGATGTCAAAATTATAATCCTAAGTGCTGGTTCTGTATTACAATTAGATTTTCATAATTATACAAATACTGCCATAGCTGTCAGTGATCCGGTTACATTGTTTCCAATAGGAGATCCTGTACCGCCAGTATCATTGCCTAGTGGTACTACACTTCCAGTTGGAACTTATCAAACTAGCAGATTCGAATTTATGATTCAACTCCCAGTAGAAAGGATCTAAATTAATTCGTTATTTAGAAACAAGTTGTTCTAATATAAATGGAAAATCGTCGTAAAGCTAAAAGAATACAACTTCGAAATGATATTCGTGAAGCCGAAAACTTTATTTCTCGAAGTCAAGAGACCATTGAACGTTTAAAAAATTCCAAATTCGGAATCACATATATTAAAAAACAAGTCGACAAACTTTCTAATGCAATAGAAGAAAAACAAAGATTGGTAGATAATAATAAAACCGACTTAACCAAAATTAGCCAAGGACTACTGGATAACCAAATCAATAAAGAATATCAGGACGTAAGCGATATACTAAAACAAAAAACTTTAGAAAGACAAAGAATCAAGAGAGAAAAAGCCCAAGATCTACGTAAGAAAAAGGAAAAATCTAAAAAATATTGGCAAGGAATATTACAGGCCTCAAGATCTCAACGTCAAAAAGAAAGAGATTATACATATGGATACAGATATTATTGTAAAGTGACAGATCAGTTACCAGATTATATGAGGAAAAACCTTTCTGGAATGCCAAATAACAAGGGATATATTTGGAGAGGTATTCATTTTTACGGAGACCTTCATGCACAACCTGGACCAGTTGTCTTGTTTGAAAAACAAAAGGGTGGTATTTTAGTCATTCATGAATATACAAAAACTGAATACAAAAAATATGAGAAGAGAGGTCGAGACATGAAACGATTAGTCTATTCAGAACCTAGGAGAAGAAAAAAGTCTACATATAGATGAACCAGAAGCAGATGGTGATATCTGCCGCATATGTCTTGATATAATCATCCTTACTAAGACAAATAATAGTTGCCCATATGCCGTGACATATCTATGTCACGGCATATGGGGAAACCTTATTCTAACCCAAAAACATTCATTAAATATGTAGATCGAGATGTTGAAAAATGCGGTATGTACCAACCACACAACTGGTATTTCCTATATATCCGAACCCTGTCGTACTATACTTTTGATAGCAGTCTAGAATAAGAAATAGATAAATATAGCTAATTGATTGGAGAATTATAAATTAACATTTATAATTCTGTGTTCTTTAATATAAATGCTGAAAAAATGTTGCTCTTTCGCATCATGTTTTAAGAAACAATCTAATCTTAATGATACTGATTATGAGGCATTAATTGACGAATCAGACCATGAACAAGATTTACAGGTATTACGCTCCAAATTATCCATACACGAAAATACTATATTAGATCAACGTAGTAAAATAACAAGATTAGAATATGAATTAAATTACCTACAAACTAGAGCAAAAATATGTAGAGCTGTCTTAAATTGTCCGCATATCAATTGTGATTATGCTGTGGAAATAAATGAAGCTAAAAAGGATGCTCAGCGGCATATAATAAAATGTGATGTTCTGACGAAATCACACGAAGATATTAAAAAACAATATAAGGAACTCAATCATAGCTACAATATCATGTTGAGAGAGAAAAATAGAATTATCAAAGAGCTAGAAGACGATAACTATTTTTATAAAAAATCGTATCAGGATTCTATCGGAGAAGCTTGATAAACCTGAAAAGAATAAAGATATCCAGCTTTTCCCAAGATCCATATAAGCCTGACACAATCTTAGTCTATTGTTAAGTCAGATTCCTGATTATATTCCCGGGTGTAATCGTTCCAGATAAGGTCTGGAATCGAAGCATGCTCAAGAAGAAACCGTACACGTTTAATAAAGTATGGCTTCGTGTAATCATATCGTTTTTTGAAATATTCGAGAACATACCAACATTCTCGTTGTGTTGATGCGTTACGAAAAAAAGACACACCATGGAGTGGATCACATCTGTTGTAGAATGCTTTCATGAGTAAATATTTTTTTAGTTCTTGCACACGGCGATTTTCCGTCAGATTATATATCTTCTTGTTCGCCAAAGCAACAGGAAATATATTGTCATTCATCTCATCCAACACAATAATGAGTATATCCAAAGGCATAGAAAGAAAATTCATTTATTAACATAAGTTTGATTAAATTGAAATTCAATTTAATGTTTCAAATCACAATGACAAATGAACGAAGCCACCAAACAAACAAATATACGCTTTTTAGACCAGATGTATTCATGGAGAAACATGACTCTATGGGATTTTCTTTCCGAAGGAAACATCCCTTCAAAATGGAATTTTTTTTTCTTGAGAGATGATGTACAGAGAGAATTGTGGAAGATTTCAGAATATATTAAGGGTGAGTTAGAATACTCTAAAAGACTGATCGTGTACCCACCCATTAATAGGGTATTTAGGGCGTTCATCGATCCTAAAAAAATAAAGGTGTGTATTCTTGCACAAGACCCTTATCATAATGGATCTGCAGTAGGATATTGTTTTTCTGTACTACCAGGGAATAAAATTAACCCTTCCTTGCGAAATATTTACAAAGAATTAAAACAGGAAGAATACAAGGTTAAAGAAGATGGAAATTTAACTCATTGGGCAAAACAAGGTTGCCTCCTTCTAAATACGGCACTAACTGTTGAGAAAGGGTGTGCAGATTCCCATACAGCTCCTTGGTATGATTTTACTGAGAAAGTTATAAAGTATGTAGCAGAGAATTGTGAAAATATTGTTTGGTTGTTGATGGGATCCAAAGCCCAGCGGTTTCAGGAATTTATCCCCGAATCTCATGGTATATTATGTTCATCTCATCCATCTCCTTTTTCTGCCCATAGAGGATATAGAGATATTCCTGCATTTTTAGGGTCTAATATTTTTTCACGCACGAATGATTATCTTGAAGCCCATGGTAAAAATCCAATAAATTGGTAAAATAAAAAATTGTATGATATAAAATATAATGTCTTGTTCAAGTTTTCCCAAATCTGACCCAAACAAATTCCCAATTGGAGTTCTAGGTTGCAGTGGTCCAGTAAGATCCTCATTCGATATGGAACAGTTAAAGAAATTTGATCGCAGAAAGTGTGATATCCCAGCACCATCAAAAGAGAGTTATTGTTCTTCATGTAACAGTCGGAGATCTCATCGTTCGTTGACATTCGATGACCCCAATGTCCCCAGAAGCTATAGGATTAGATACTAATTTTAAGATTTAACTGATTTAATTTATTTTATTTAATTTATTTAATGCTGGACGTATTAATCGTTTGGGTCAAAAAACAGAACCTCTCCTATATAAGACGGTCCATATAGGTTTGCTGACGACTATCATGAAAAATCACAATAGTGCTAAATCATTATCTGCAGCGCTACAGGCCATAGCCGAGGATTAAATCAGGTAATATCTGATTAATAATTTGTATTAGATAATACAAATTCAGGTCATAGATTAACAAATTCGTTAATTTAGCCATCAGCCAAAAACGTTTTCGGCTGAGTAGTTTACATAGAGGAACCCGTCAATGTCCTTATGATCCCTATATATTTGAGAGATCAGAGCTGCAGATACTGGAATTATGTCTCCTACAAATAAAAAAAGAGCTTCCTGTGGTCTGAGCTTCAATCTCTTTCTTATTACAAAAACGAACTGCCCAACGGTTAGGTCTGATGGAACTAAAAATTTTTGTCTATCAATATCTGCAATCATAGATGATTCAACTTTTTCAACTATTACAGGTACTCTATTTGGGTATTTATGCATAACACGTTCAGATTCAGCTTTTCTATTTTCAAAAGTATTTTTCTCCTTGAATGTTTTCTCCTTGAATGTTTTCATTTATATATTACAACATTGATTTTAAACAACTTAATTAAGTTGTTTGAGTAAGTTGCTCAATATTTCACGTACCTTTTCTATATTGCCCCCCACGACCATGACTGGGTTTCCCTGGGAATCGCGCAACAATTGTCCGCGTAGATAGAAAATAAATGCGGGAATACCTCTAATTTGACAATCTCGGGTGAGTTCTAAATCAACATTTTCTTTAACTAGGAGACACTTACCAGGTGAGTTAAACTCCTGTGCTAGTTTAGAGAATTTGGGGCTAACTGCTTTACAGGGTTCACACCAATCTGCAAATAGATCAATGCATACTAGGGCATTACTCATTATCATTCTTTTGCGATGGTTAAGATCCTTCATTTCCATACACGGAGGAACATTCGATTGTGGAGGTTTAGGGGCCAAATTTCCATAAGTAGCGTATTGTTTAGCGTGAGGCATTTATATTGAATTTTGTAATGTTTAAATTGACATAAAGTTGTACAAAATCAATATCGTTCATATGTTTATCGGTATATTATGATTTAATAACATTTCATTTGTATATAAATGACCGAATTACAAATATACGATAAAAATAAAGAAGATATCTTAAAGCAAATGGAATCTGAGGGAATGCGGATATATCGTACAAATACACATTTTAAAAGACTTGCTAATGTAATGGAAAACCAAGACTTTCGCGAATTCTATGACGAATACTTTAAAGATCCTCAAATGCTCAAAGTTATCCTGTCATTCATGAATACTTATGAACAAGTCGAAAAAATATCTGGGGTTAACCTAACCCCATATCAAAAACTATCAGTACTAAAGAGCATATTTGATCGGGGAGAAACTAGAAGAATAGCCTTAAGTGGGGGTTTGAAATTGCTCAATGAAGATCAGCGTTCAGCAAAAAGAATTGAAACTTAAATTCTTGAATTTTTAAAATAATCAAAATGTGTTTTATCTGCGAACAAAAGAATATAGAAGGGTTGGAAGGACTTAATTGTTCTGGATGTCCTCAACTTACTTCTATTCCCCATATAGAAGGATTGGAAGATCTTAATTGTTCTGGATGTCCTCAACTTACTTCTATTCCCCATATAGAAGGGTTAAAATGGCTTACATGTACCAATTGTCCTGAACTTACTTCTATTCCCCATATAGAAGGCTTGGAAAGGCTTGATTGTTATGGATGTCCTCAACTTACTTCTATTCCCCATATAGAAGGATTAAATTGGCTTGATTGTTCTGGATGTCCTCAACTTACTTCTATTCCCCATATAGAAGGATTAAAATGGCTTGATTGTTCTGGATGTCCTCAACTTACTTCTATTCCCCATATAGAAGGGTTGGGAAGGCTTATATGTTCCAATTGTCCTCAACTTACTTCTATTCCCCATATAGAAGGATTAAAAAAGCTTGATTGTTCCAATTGTCCTGAACTTACTTCTATTCCCCATATAGAAGGGTTAAAATGGCTTAATTGTTCCAATTGTCCTCAACTTACTTCTATTCCCCATATAGAAGGGTTGGGATGGCTTAAATGTTCCAATTGTCCTGAACTTACTTCTATTCCCCATATAGAAGGGTTGGGATGGCTTATATGTTCCAATTGTCCTCAACTTACTTCTATTCCCCATATAGAAGGGTTGGAAATATTTGATTGTTCTGGATGTCCTTGGTTAAATCATCCTCAAAATAAGGATTATCGTAAGAATATTTCTAGGCTTCTACAGATACAGAGAATGTTTAGAAGGCGTAGATTTTTAAGGTGGTCAAAGACAGAGTTTTTTATTCTACCAGAACTTTCCCATATAGTATCCATGTATATGAACAAGTAGAAAACATATCTGGAATTGGTTTTGAGTGGGGACTTAAAGCTATTAGAAGAGAAAGGGAATCAACGTATGTTATCTTGATTATCCGACTTATTATTCTTATCTTGGTCCAATTGAAACAACGGTGTGTTTTTCGCTATCGCAATCCAGATATATACACTGAATACTATATATACGATAAACGATATCAGTATCAATACCAATAAAAAACCTTCATTTGAAGGAGTAGGTCCAGATTTCGACACCCCTCCAATAGTTGCGAACACTGCCATAAAAGGTAAAAATCCTGCAAATAGAGCAGATTCTTTCAGACCTCTAAATGCAAATATCATTGAAGGTACTATAGATGTCATTATCCATGTTAAAAAAACCATTGATATCACAGCTATCTTAGTTTTACTCATTCCATAGAAATCTAGTGCCATTTTATTAGGAATGGTAAAATAATTTATATTATTAAAATATCGAAAATGACCGAAGTAACCAACTTCACAGAATATGCCAACAGTTTTTCTGTTGAAATCAAGAGCTGTGGAATATGTTGAAAAAGTAAATAGGGATAACGCAAGAAAACCCTTAACCAAACAGAAGTCGGGTTAAGGGTTTTCTTGCGTTATCCCTATTTATGGTACATCACATATTGTGCTCCCTGAACATACATGCTTTACAAAATCATGATAGAAATCATTCTTCAACCCAGTAGCAGCACTCTTTACTTCCGCATTGGTATTAAAGAGTTTAGCAACCTGTTCAAACATTTCTGAGTCCATATCTGGAGTATTCTGGCTAAATACTATCTCACAGTTCTTATTCACTATGCTGTTGAAAAACATCGGGGCCAATTTCTGCATCTCGGGATCCGTTACTATCTTCCCTTCACCATCCTTAAATTTTATTTTTCTCCTAGCATAATCTACACACGCAACTCTATCTTTCAACGGTCCTTCCAAAGCGTATTCCGCGTATCCTGAAGCACCCCTCTGTATATGTTCTAGAGTTAGTTGAGTAGAATGCTCCAGAAGATGTTCAGTAGTAATCGGCTGCATACTCTGTATAAAGTTATTTATCTGAGTCTTATTAGTTGTTGTGGGGCGTGAGACAGCCTTCAATGCCACTTCTTGTAACTTGTTCTGAAGATCTTGGATCTGTTTCTCATACATACTTTTCTGCTCCTGGAGCTGTGTTTCTAACATATCATTTATAATTTTTAGTTGTTTATTCTCATCAATAAGTTTAGATATTTGTTTATTTAAATTTTTATTTTTCTTTGTGCATCTGATTGAGTGATAATTTAACCAATGCTTAGAACTAAATGATTTTGAACACGATTCACATACAAGATCTGAATTAATTACATTTCTCTTTGCTAAGCAATATTTTGCAGTTTTTTGGTGATGTCTTAAACTTGATTTGGTTTTAAACGAATTTTTACAATGTTCGCATTTCATTTATATTTATTATCAGTCTTTTTAAATATATGTTAGAAAAAATCTAAAATGGTCTAAAATGTTCTGAAATCATCTAAAATTGTCTAAATCATTTTAACCTGCACGCCTTCAAAAATTTACTTTTGGGCGCTACACAATTTTTTGTGTGTGCAGCGGATTTATATATCCCCAAAAATCCGAATCTTTTTCGTACAGAGAATATTTTTAGATTCTAAAAATAATTATTCTCAAGATTTATTTTCTAAAAAAAGTTATAGAATTTATCTCATCCGAAAAGAATAAATCTTTCTCTATTGGTTTGTTCCCTATAATGTTTTAGAGTTCGAAAAACCATATTTTCAACCACACCCATAGTATCCTCATCTCCACATCCCTGATAATATACTACCTCGTGTTCTTATAAAATTGAAATTTTTAATCATAATTTATAAGATTAGCAACTATGTCTTCTACAACCAAGACGTCAGCATATATTTTGTTGAATAACATCAACAAAAGCAGCAGCTATGGTGTTCGTGTCTACAGTTCAGGTGATCGTTATGAGGGTGAGTGGAAGGATGACGTATTTAACGGGAGAGGTGTTATGGTCTACATTTCAGGTGGTCGTTATGAGGGTGAGTGGAAGGATGACAAGAAACACGGGAAAGGTGTTATGGTTTATAGCAATGGTGATCGTTGGGAGGGTGAGTGGAAGAATGACAAACTTAATGGGCAAGGTGTTATGGTCTACAGTTCAGGCATTCGTTGTGAGGGTGAGTTGAAAGATGGCAAACTTAATGGGCAAGGTGTTATGGTCTACAGTTCAGGTGGTCGCTACGAGGGTGAGTGGAAGGATGATAAGAGACACGGGAAAGGTGTTATGGTTTATAGTAATGGTGCTCGTTATGAGGGTGAGTGGAAGGCTGACGATATAGACGGTCAAGGTATTATGGTTTACATTTCAGGTAACCGTTATGAGGGTGAGTGGAAGGATAACAAGAGACACGGTCAAGGTATTATGGTCTACAAAAGAGGTAGTCGTTATGAGGGAGAGTGGAAGGATGATAAGCCTGACGGTGTTGGATTTATGATGTATACAGATCATAGTTTTTACCACGGGGATGTGAAAAAAGGTAAGGCGGAAGGTAAAGGATCGATGACTTACAGCAATGGTGATCGTTATGATGGTGAATGGAAAGAAGATCAAGCGAATGGTTGGGGTATACAGAATTATACTAATGGTGATCGTTATGAGGGTGAGTGGAGAGACGATAAGAAAAATGGTAATGGTACGATGACTTATGATAATGGTTCTTGTTACGGTGGTGAGTGGAAAGATGATAAGAGAGATGGGGAGGGGACTTATACGATTAAGAATCCTATAGCGAGTTCTGCAGATCCAATTTACAGCACTTATATAGGTGAGTTCAAAAATGATAGATACAACGGAAACGGTGTGATTATGTGTAGAAACGGCGAACGATATGTGGGTGAATTTAAGGATGGAAAGAAACACGGGAAGGGTAAAATAATGTATAAAGATGGAAGTAGCTACCAAGGTGATTTTAAGGATGGTAAAATTAGTGGTTATGGTCTTATGATGTATGCAAATAATAGTTTTTATGAAGGAGATATAATAGATAGTTTGGCAGAGGGTAAAGGGGTGATGACTTATGCTAATGGTGGTCGTTATGAGGGTGAGTGGAAAAACGATGAGGCGAATGGTTGGGGTGTTTATATGTACAGTGATGGCGGTCGTTATGATGGTGAGTGGAAGGATGACAAAAGACATGGAAATGGTATTATGGTATATAAGGATGGAAGTTTTTTTTCTGGTCAGTGGCGAGATGGTGAGATATATATTTCTGTTTAATGAGTTGATAGGATTTAGTTATAAATAATAAAATGTAGGTGATAGACTCAGCTATCTCTGAGACAGGTACTGAATATAAATCCAAGTTAATGACTTGGCCAGAAAACCCCACTTCTAATCCTTTGGATTGTTGTGGGGTTTTTCTGCGTTATAAATTGAAAAATTATAATTAGTATTGTATTTAATAAGAATGTCTACCGTAAATTAGACAGGATATTACTGGCAAGGTTGATATCACCAATACTAAATCCTACAAAGAACTTCAAAAGGAAAATAAGAATAAATCTTTAAGAATACGATACCTAGAAAAGAAATATCTTAAACGTCATTCTAGAGTGGAATATAAAGAACAATATGTGATCTATATTTTAACTAATGAAAAAAGAAAGGCGTTATATACTTGGTAAAGTAACTAATCTGACTACAAGGTTATCCGCATATAATAAATCAGATTAAGTGAAACTGGATTGCCCACGGAATTGATCGTGGATCCATATTCGGAACTGGGATAGAGCCATCTTCACTAATTTTTATAAAATTATAAATATTTCAATCTACTGTGTGCAGAAACAACCACACCAATCTGAGTAGGTATATTTACCGTGTTTTCTTTTCATGAGGCGAGGATCCTTACTGGTATAACGAACTTTCTTTCTGCCTGGTTTATGACTCCACGATCTAGGACCGTCTTTACGGTAGAAATGGTAATCTCTGTCAGGATCCACGGCTAGCCCTACTTGATAATAATTTTTTGGACACGGCTTACAGTCTGGTTGATAGAATGTGTTTGATTTTTGATCATCAAGTACTCTATTTATAATAATAGGACAATGATAGTTTCTCTTATCACCTTTTTTATATGAACCGGAAATGCTTCCAGGTTGGGTATTATACCAACTTTTTCTATTACCTAACTTAAAAGCATGGGTATAGCAGTTTCGATTGTTTAAAATTGCGATGATTAATTGTACGATTAAGTCTATTATCATTTATTAATTTAACAAGAAAACAGTAAAAATAAAATGGAAATCAAAGACGGGGTTTATATTTTACACGAACAATCTGAAGTTCCGATGGATATATTATTTATACTAAATACGGGCCCGATTGAAGAATTACCAAAATCGTTGGACGGATTTTTAGAAATGCATACGATGGGGATGGAAAACACTTTATCTCAGGATTTATATCCATATCTCGATTCTATGTATAGGTTGATGGAAACGTGGCAAGCGAAGGGCAAAGTTGGCGTGTATTCTAAGAATGGTAACGATAGATCGGTAGCTATGGTTACGTATTATTTAATGACAAAGTACAAGATACCTTTCTATAAGGCTTTGCGATATATTCAGCGTAAAATTAAGTGTAGAAAATTTAATGCGAATTTTTTTAGGCAATTAGGATATATTTGTCCTAGGAGAAAAACACAATGATTAATTACAATCGGGTCTACAGGTGGAGCGTTAGATGCAGGAGTTTCGATATTTTCGTTGATAATTAGACCATTCCTGATATCTGTATCATCCGTATATACCATTCTACCCTAGATGTATTGTAGTATCAGAACCAACTCCTGCTAAACACGTCTCCTGCTCGACTGGAACGCAAATCAACTGTTGGTGGTCCTCCCAATATTTAAAATTTAATCTTGATATAATCTTGATATAATATAAATGTCGTTATGGATATATCAAGATTACGATGTTATAAAAATCACCCACAATTTACAAGATCAAATTGACGAAATGAAAGGCACAGGACTGGTTTTAACAGATCGCGCATTACAGTCATTTGCAATTTCTTCCCAATCTGCTGGAGAAAAATATGTAAATATGGACAAATCCAATAAATTTGATCTACGCACATACTCAACTGGAGGAAAAACTTATTATTTATGGCTCTTTAGCAAAACTTTTAAACACGATTCTAACGGTTTAACAACAAAAGAAGACATAGATCGTCTAATAGAAGTCTCTAAACTTCGAGGCAGTAAGGATAGTATAGATGCCCTATCACAAAGTCAAGATCCAAATAAAAATAGAAAACTAGAAGGTGTAGCTACTGGTAATTCATTCTGGATTTCTGGTCCGGATACTCAATACTATAACGCAAGTAATGGATACTTAATTGCTGACAGCATTGAAAATGTTTGTGAAATGATTGAGGTTTATGAAAAAAGTTTGCTTCGAGACACTTCGTTTTTTAACATACAAAATTCTTCTAATTCCAATATTTTAAGAGCAATTAACTCTATGAATAACTATGTCGCGTTATCTGGTTATAAGGGTCCCGTTAACTCTGGAACGAATTTAGTAACTGGAAAAGAACTCTTCAGAGGAATTGCTAAAGATGTTACTGTAGGACCTTACATTTCCCAATTTTTAATCCATTCATATAGTTATAATGGTATTACCATAGAACAAAAATATCCCGTAGAAAACGATGTTACAGAATCTACAAATTTAGCCAACTATATAAACATTCAAAGAGGTATCGTAACAGGTCCCCCAAATTTTTCCGGTTCAGTTAGCTATATTTATTCTGGCAGAGTTTTAGGTAGCATTGTACATAATGATCCATTATACTGGGCTTATTACAATGCAGCGTTAATCGCCCACCAAAACGGACTCCAAATGAATTACAATGGTAATGAAATCACATCAGCTTGGACTGATCAAGGTTTTGTTGATTGTATGAGTTCCCTAGCAGATGTTTCCCTTGCAGCACTTAGGGTTGCTTGGCACTCTAAATACAACGTCGGATTAAAACTCCGCCCCGAAGCTTTAGCTCACAGAATCAGTATGATTCTTAGTAACGTTTTTACTGGAACTGAATTTGATACTATCAAAAATAATTTAACACCAGGACAAAATACTTTAGACGCCGTATTTGCTCAAAATTCAAATCATCTATTAACACTAATGTACCCAGAAGGGTCTCCAACACATCCATCGTACCCCGCAGGTCACGCCGTTGTCGCAGGTGCTTGTTCCACTATTTTGAAAGCTTTCTTCAAGACACACGATTCAACTTATAATCCTCTACCTTGGACCCCGCCTATACAACACAGTACAAATGGAATCAGCAAAATTACATACAATGAAGCAGATAGCAAAGAAATAACTATCTGCGGTGAATTTAATAAATTAGCCTCCAATATAAGTATCGGAAGAAATATTGCCGGTGTACACTATAGGGCAGATGGAGATTATGGAATGATCCTAGGTGAACAATTTGCTATCAAATACCTACAAACAAAACTAAAAGAATATGCTTCTACCTACAATGAAATGGTCAAGGATTTTAAACTAGAAAAATTTAATGGAGAATATATCAAAATCACCACCACTAATATAGAAACACTAAAAACTCGATAAGAATTTATATTACTATAAATAAATGTCATCTGAAAAATTTACAATTTTTGCTCATGGTGTAAAAAGTCCTTTTGAGCCAAACTTCATCCAAACAGCGGGAACTACAACTAATAATGATACCGACGGATTACCTCCAAAATATGTCCCCGCATCAATTGGAACACCAGCAAACGGTGCACTCATTGCCCCCAATTCATTACCCCCAATGAGGTTAACAGCGCCAGGTCAATCAATAACATTTACTAACATATATAAAACAAATGGTACAGGCCTATTTCTAAGAACACCCACCCTTATTTTAGGCTTGCCATCAGTTGGTTCTGATCTTAAAATAACAATAAATGGTACTCCATTTACAACTTTTGTCACAGCCATAAATCCTCCCCAAAATATTGATATTCCTATAGACTCCTTTACAAGTCCTTTAACCATAATATACGAAACAGGTAGTACCTTTAACAATATTCTCGCTATATACGAACCCGCTATCTTTCAACCGTAATATGTAACACCATCAGAAAACACGCCTGGGGTGTTATAAAATTTTATTCATATGAATAAAATAGCCCTATTTCTTGACTTAATTTCTAAACCCTTGGCTTAGAAATTTATTTCACAAATTAGTAACTTCTTATGGTTGATTATTTCCAGATGTTGCTGTAATACCTATCGTCATACCGATTGCCGCCGTGGTCCAGTTTCCTACAGCTAAGACATTTCCAGCCATTCCAGCACCAACTCCAGTTATGTTATTGTTAAAGCTAACCCTATTATTACTAACAATAGAACTTTGTATATCTGTAGTGCTTAATTGTATACCGCCATTTGAAACAATATTAGAATTTATCACACATTCCGTCATACTTGTTGATACATTCATATTGATACTGTCAATACAAACATTACCGTTTACAGAAGTCAACCTCAACGTGTCAACACTACCATTATTCTGCATATCTATAGAAGAGAAATTATCACCTTCAACACGATTATTAGATATTGTACTAGATATAACAGTAATTGTATTGCTATTGTCACCAAACTGAAGCACACCTCTTAAAGAATTATCATTTATAGTTGCCCCAGAAACTTGACCTAAAAATATAATATTGGTCATATTATTTTCAGAACAAACAGAATCAGTAAATTCGTTATTAAAAATAATACTTGAAGCAGTTGTAGGAATATCAAAACCTGTAAATATATTCATAGAAACAACACAACTTTCTGATAAATTACAATCAAAAACCATTTGTTCAGCGTGGTTATTAGATACAGAACTTCTAACCATACTGCTAGATGTTATTGTAAAGACTCCTGTGTCACCGCCTGGATTTGCTAGTTTATTACCATCAAAAGAACATGCAGAAATTCTACCAGCCGTTATAGATAAACTATTAGGTTCTGTATTATTTGTTGAGATATTATTGATAACTTTTGATAAACTAAGTCTTCCGTCAAAAGACAATTGTATACTATTAAATACATTTTCGCTCACAACTACTTTTCGTGTAATACCATTGTCAGAAGAATTTATACTCAAAGATGCAGTATTTGCATCTTGGTCACCAATAGTATTACCCGAAACCCGAAGATTCGTAAAATTACTGGTGCCAGTAATTGATATTCCATTACCATGAAAAGTATTATCTAAAATTTGGACAGATTTGTCGGTTGTAACAGCTCCATCATCTTGATATTGTAGTTCGTTAAAGAAATCACAACCTTGAATTACCAATGCATTATAGCGTGCACTAACATCATTATTCTGCACAGTTAGACATTTATCATTTTGCCCTGTAAAACGACAACCGTTAACAATAACAGAACGTTCTTCTAACTGGTTTATGATTTGATTTTCTTCAAGGAGAAAATGTGAATTGGATAATAGCACATCTGGTTGATCGTTTGGTATAGTCTGTGCCGTATCGAAATCTATAGAAAACTGTAATAATGAACTATTCGTAATAATTGTTTGACAGTGAGAGTTGATAATTGTGTTAGCTCTCCCTTCGACGTTGCTGAGATATAGTTTTCCATCTGCATTATTCGTAGTTGAATTTATAGTTAATCTAGAAATAGCACCCTGACTTTCTACAACTACATCATTGATCATTAGTACCCCCATTTGTAGATCTATAGTTCTTACATCATCTGTAATTATTTTAGTATTTGATATGATGAACATTTCATTTCCGGAATTTCCTAGCAAATTAAAACCTTTACCCCCAGTAACTATTCTAGATGTCGTTAATCTAAAAACATCAGAACACATAAAATCAAGACTGTTTCCGGTAATTAATGTTCCGGGACCCCATATGTTAATAGACTGCGCAATTACACTACCATCTAGGGTAAGACTTGTATTAGCTCTTACATATAAAGTAATAGAATTGCCGATAGTAAGACCTGCTGGTACCGTGTGATCATCAACTATACAAATATCTCGCCTACCGGCTGCTAACGCATCAGTAACAGACGCAAATTCATTTTCACAAAAAGGTTCTGGAGAGTTTACTACATATGCATCAAATATTTGTACACATTCTTGTACATATAAACAGTTATTAGAATCTACTCCTAAGGCTCCTGTATAACATAATTCAATACAGTTGTTTTGATTAATATTTAGAGGTACTTCTACACACGGTAAAACACCACTGCCTGCCTCTCCTGCTGTTTGGATGAAGTTAGGTTCAAACGCACTTTTTACACCGTGAGCAAAAATTTTTAATTTTTGACTGGACATTTATTATATGTTATATAATAAATTATTCTTGATTTTACACCAGAAATAACTACATCTTGAGACAGTGTTTTTGTAGTTGATCTAGGGATGATTTATATCTTGCCTTTGCAACTGTCGGATTGTTTACAGCACCTATAGCACTTAGCACAGCACCGTTTTGAGCGTTTGAAAAACAATTCATAATTTGTGTAGAGCGTGATGGGGTGGTGCTAGTGGTACCGGGCATTCCACCAGACCAAGTTGTGTAAGGTATGCCGGACTTGATGCGTCCCCCTTTGTTATAGAATAATGAATTCATTCCAGACGGTCCGTAACTCATTTTATATTAAAATAATTAATTATTTAAATTGAAATTTAGAATTAAAATTTTATATTGATAACAAGATGTCTCGTAAACGTCTATTGACAGAATATGAGATTGATTCTATTCTTTCTTTCATCACCCTGAAAGGAATCCCCTCTGAAACAGCTGAATCTGTTGTTAGAGCATCACGTGATGCTCTAAAACAACAGCTAGTTTCACAAAGAATATACCCAGAAATGATACCCGCTCTAAAGAAAATGATACAACAACAGTATAATCAATGCTTAATTCAACCAGGAGAGTGTGTGGGTGTTATTAGCGCTCAAAGTATTGGTGAAAAGCAGACTCAAACAACGCTAAATACCTTTCATACGGCAGGTAAGGGGAATAAAACAGTTACTACTGGTGTTCCTCGAGTTGAAGAACTGTTGAATGCTACAAAAGATCCCAAAGCAGTCAACTGCTTTGTTAAGATGAAAAATTATCATGAGACTATTGCCGATATGAGGAGAACGATAGGGTATGATGTTGTTGAGATTACTTTTAAGAGAATATCGAAATCTTATGAGATATGTATGAATAAGGAACCAGAAGAATGGTACGAAGCGTTTAAGATTTTATACGGAGATGATTTTACTAGGTATCAAGATTGTATTTCTCTAAAGTTAGACATGGATCTTCTTTATGAATACAAGTTGGATCTTGAAACAATTAGTGATATAATATCTAGCCAATATTCCGACATGGCATGCGTTTTTTCTGAAACGCATGGACAGCTGGATATCTTTGTTGATACTTCAGATATTGATTTACCTGAAGATCGACTGATCTTCATCGATGAAGGTAACGCCAGTGAAATTTATATGGAGGAGGTAGTTCAACCAATTCTGTATAAAATCGTTATTTGTGGTATTCCGGGTATTGAGAATATTTATTTCAATAACGATGCCAACAGTTTTGAAACAGACGGGAGTAATTTTAAGAAATTACTCAGCCTTCCATTCATCGATTTTTCACAGACGATTTCCAACAACATGTGGGATATATACAACACTTTAGGAGTCGAGGCTGTCCGACAATTCCTAATCGAGGAATTTATGAATCTCATGTCGGGAATTAACAGATGTCACATTCAGTTATTGGCTGAAAAAATGACACACAACGGTGCAATCTCTTCAATGTCTAGATACACGATGAGGACTGAGGAATGTGGTCCAATGGGCAGAGCATCCTTCGAAGAAACCATGGATAATTTTCTCAAAGCGGGTATCTACGGACAAGAAGAAACGACCAATGGAGTCAGTGCTTCCATCATCTGTGGTAAAATTTCACAAATTGGTACAGGAGTTTGCGAGCTTAAGATAGATGTTGAAGCCCTCCCTGGTAAAGCCCGTGTTCTTCACGATGTGAAGGAAAATATCAGAGTGAGAGAAATCAGGACTGTCAGTCAGGAAAGTGTTAGGCATGAACGAACTGAAGACAGAAATGTGATACCTTTATACCCACAACTTACTGCGGAAACATTCAAAGGACATGATATGATTGTGAATGTACTATTTGGCAATGCAGAATTACGGAGTATTGGAGGGGAAGGGAAAGAAACTGTGGAGTTTTCGTATGACACGAAAACTCCTCGACGAATAACAATTTCATGGAATAATGGTATAGTTACACCGAATGGAGTCTTTGAAGGATATGATAATACTTACGGAGTATATATACCTATTAATGAACTAAGTCTAACAGAACAAGGACGATTTATGAGGATTATGTCGAAGCCACAGAAAATCTTGAAGAGGAAGAGTAGGGAGAAGAAGAGTAAGGAGAAGAAGAAGAAGAGTAGGGAGAAGAAGAGTAGGGAGAAGAAGAGTAGGGAGAAGAAGAAGAAGAGTAAGGAGAAGAAGAGTAAGGAGAAGAAGAAGAAGAGTAAGGAGAAGAAGAGTAAGGAGAGGAAGAGTAAGGAGAGGAAGAGTAAGGAGAAGAAGAGTAAGGAGAAGAAGAGTAAGGAGAGGAAGAGTAAGAAAAAAGAGAGAGAGTTAGACACGCAAAGTCCAGATAATGTTACACATCAACAGATGACTTATCTAGAATTTTAATGAGATCTAAAGAATAGATTATATCTATATAGGTGTATACAGCAACTTTATTTTATAGTATAAATGTGTAAGCACCTAGGTAGTTAGGTATATAAACTGTCTTAATCATTTCATAGTATAGTGTAATATTCTATTTATGTGTGAATGTAGATGGGAGTGGAGATGATGTGCGGATGAAGATACGTCTATGGTCAACAGGTCAGAGGTGATAGTCAATATACGAACATAATCAACACTAGGATACATCCAGCAATACTATTTTCCAAATATAAGTTAAACTGTATCCAGCTAATTTCCAAAGTTTCTTTGGAAATGAATTTTAGAATTTGCTTTGAATCTTGATTAAGCATTTCTGAACAAGGCAAATCTTCGAATAAAGGTATTAAGGTATGGACCGATCTTTTGATGGCAGGTATCAAATATTGCAATATCGAAATAGTGAAACCTGCCATCAAAAATAAAGCTGATGTTAACAGTACCGACGAGAATGGATTAACTCCTCTCATGATTGCATCGGGGTATAATTATTTTGAAATAGTTCAGTTACTATGCGATGCAAAAGCTGATGTGAATGCACATCTTGAAGATGGTACTACTGCTCCACATTTCGCGGCTGGGGGATATAAGGAGGATGAGGAGGATGAGGAGGATGAGGAAAAAGAGATGGATGAAATTGTTGACGTATCTCAAATAAAGAAACTAACTGGGGTGAAACTATCCAAACACGATCTTTATTTGAGAAAAAGTAAACTAACTCCCTCAAATAATATCCTATGTTTAAGAATAAGTAAATACACGCAAAAACCCCATTTCGATCTTTATGGTTGAAATGGGGTTTTTGCGTGTATTTACTTATTCTTAAATTATATCTTGCAATAAAATAAATGTCTTATTACAAAGCTTTTCAGCAAAATATACCGCTCGGATATACTCCCCCAACTTCTGATGGTAGATGTCCTTCATCAGCATGGCCGTCTGATCGGTTCTATACAGGGTGTACTCATAATGGAAAACCTCATTACATGTGTCAGGGGGCAGGTGGTTATCAATCAGCAGAAGACGCATGTAAAAGTGTAAGTAAACAAGAATGCAGTGGCTTCTTACATTCTGGTGAAAATCCGTTCCCATGTTCTGGCGATCCTGACGATCCTGACGATCATGGCGATTCCGACGGTCCTGATCCGTCTGCGTATTGTGAATGCCGAAAACAAATATGTGGGGATAATCATGATTGTGCTCCAACTCTTTCTGTACAAGATCAAACTGCTCTTAAAAATTGTTGTCCAGATCAAGATTGTATAAATTATGCTCAGGATGATATATCTGGTTTCCATATAAATCCGTGCCCAAAAGATGGGGGAAATGGTGGGGGAAATGGTGGGGGAAATGGTGGGGGAAATGGTGGGGGAAATGGTGGTAAACCACACGGTGATCCCAACGGGGGTGATCCCAACGGGGGTGATAATAACTGGATTATGTATGTAGCGGTTGGTATAGTTGTTCTATTAGTCATTGTTGCATTAGTTGCCTTTTATATGAAGCAAAAAGGTGAAGATTTTGGAGAATCTTCTTATCCTTCATCTGTTATTTAAGAATGTGTAGTATAAGATAAAGTGAATGACCGATATAGTATTTGTATTAGATGAATCAACATCGATGAGTCCGTATAGACAAAAATATATTGACGGGATAAACTCTTTCATTACGACTCAAAAACATTTTAATCCTTCTGCATTATTTACACTAGTCAAGTTTAACTCTGTTGCTAATGTTTTGTGTACGGATGAAAAAATCACGAATTTACCTATGTTTACTCCATCACATTATAACCCAAACGGTATGACTGCTCTTTATGATGCCATTGGAAGTGCCATGGATGCTCGGTGTCAAAATAGGCTCCGAAAAACTGTCATGATTATACTAACAGATGGTGCTGATAATGAAAGCAGATTTTATTCCCTAGACACAATTAGAGAAAGAGTTAATTATTTTAGAAGTATCGGATGGACATTTGTATTCATAGCTGCCAATCAACAAGCAGAACAAATAGGGAAACAGATGGGAATTGATACATGTATAACTTATAATTCTAACACTAAATCTATTGAACGAGTTGTAGAAGCATGTAACATTGTTGTTGGACATACTATATCTAAATGGACTGGTAAACATAATGTATATAGCAGGCAAACTTTACCAACTGATGTGAGAGAGATGATGGATACTTTCGAGAATATGCATATATAGATTAGGTGAAATAAAAATGAAATTACGTCTTAATAATTCCAAATTATTAAGAAATGTCTTCCAGGGCACAATTCACGGATATTTCAATTGAAAAATATTCAGAACGTTGTATCGTTGTTAGGGGAGAAACGAGAAAGTATAAGGAGGACTTGAAAAAGCTCGGAGGAAAGTACAATGGACGGCTTCGCAGTGGTCCAGGTTGGATTTTCCCCATCAGCCTACGAAACGATGTAGAATCCTTTATCCACAATGGAGTTCGTCTAGTGTCTAAACAAGAAGAAAAAGATGGTGAATTACGTACACAAGCATGGGAAAGAGAAAGGGGGAAGGACAATACACGTGAAACAAACCGAAGTCCTACCCCCACTCTTCATGAATATGCAGTAATGCTATCTATTGTTAAAGAAACTGCTGTTAAGGTAGACAGAATTGAGAGGGCAATCATGTTCCTTTTAACGGAAGAACAGAAGAAATGTTTGGGGAGTGTAGCTAAGACACAAGCTAAGACACAAGCTAAGACACAAGCTAAAATCCCTAAGCGAAAGGGTATGAAAAGAGTTAAGAAAGTTATTCGTACGAGAAAAGCACAGCCAAGTTCAAATATAGTAATCGAATCTGATTCTGAATCTGATTCAGAAGTTATTATTCCACGCAAACGCCTACTAAAACGCTAAGTATATCAGGTTATATCAG
>Ga0180434_10002933_pt1 | contig 22057 bp, 15 predicted proteins | sample SS_ome_7_FD_132453 | JGI IMG/M metagenome (GOLD analysis project Ga0180434, IMG submission 132453) | Hypersaline lake sediment archaeal communities from the Salton Sea, California, USA - SS_1_D_2 metaG | ecosystem: Environmental > Aquatic > Non-marine Saline and Alkaline > Hypersaline >...
ATGGCAACAGTATAGCACGAGACCGTCTGTGAGTCAATGACTGATGGTCATGAGTGAGGAGAAGCTCAGCGATGCCGGTTGCAGGCCTTGAGATGCGGCGATGCTCGGGGCGCGTGTGGCAGGCCATGGGACGCCGCGCGAGTACATGGCGGCAGTATGCTGGCGGCAAGGGGCCCCGGCCCGGCGGCCGATGGCTCCGACCGCGCCCCTTGGCCACACGGGATGGGACCCCTAACGAGCCCGCTACCGATAGAGAGCCTTGATGCCACCCCAGGAGCACGGTTCCACAGCGGAGTCGCAGGCATCGCAATCCTCGCCGAACGCGCCGATCTGGACCTCCGGCGGGTTGTTAGTCTCGACGCAGTACGAGTTGGCGCAGACCCCGAGGTCGTTGTCGTACATGTCGCAGAAGAGCGGGTCGACGTGTGCGTTGTCGTTCTGGGCGTCCTGGCCCGCGAGACATCCGACCCAGTCCCCTCCGGCGTTGCCGTAGACCACACACGCTATCGCTGTCAGCGGTCCGCTCTCCTCGGTCGCCGCCGCCTCTCCGGCCGTGCTGAACGCGATGACGCTGTTGACGATGCTCGTGGCCGAACTGCCGTGAACGCCCAGGCCCGCACCGAGGCCCCGCGCACCGGTCACGCGGTTGCGGCAGAACGTGCACTCGGCCGCCACCATGCTGGTGGTCGACTCGCCGATCGCGAGCCCGCCTCCGTACTCAGCGACGTTCCCGACGAACGCCGACGTGTAAACGGCGACGGCGCAGTCATCCATCAGCATCCCGCCGCCCGCTACGGTCGCCGTGTTCTCCTTGAACCAGCAGGCACCGACGTACATGGCGTCGACGCCTTCCATAGCGAGTCCGCCTCCGCTCACGGCCGTGTTGTCGTAGAAGGTCGATGATGTGAACTGCCCTCCGCCGGCGGCCCACACGTAACACCCGCCGCCCCACTCAGCCTCGTTCCCGTAGAACAGGCAGACGAAGAACGTGGGAGAGCAGTCCTCGTCCACCGCCGCGCCGCCGCCGCAGTCGTCGCTGGTGTTGTCGTAGAAGTTGCACCACTCCAGCGTTGGTGAGGAGGAGTTCCAGCAGTAGAGCCCGCCGCCGTACGAGTCGCCGACCGCGTGGTTGTCGGTGAAGGTGCACTGCGACAGGGCCGTGGTGGCGTGGTCGTATATCGCGGCCCCTCCGCCCCAGCGGGCGACGTTGCCCGTGTAGTCGCAGTGGGTGAGGAGTCCGGCGGTCTCTCCCAGCATCATACCGCCGCCGCTCAGGACCGCCGTGTTGTCGACGAACTCGCAGTAGGAGAGCTGAGGTGTGCCGTCGAGGTACCTGAGGCCTCCGCCCTCGAGCGTCGCGTGATTGTCCTCGAACCGGCAGCGATGGAAGCTGACGTCGGAGGTGTCGACCCGGACGCCGGCGCCGACGAGCGCCGCGCCGTCTATGAACCTGATCCCCGACACCACGGCGCCGTCGGCGTGTCGGATGTGCAGCACGGAGCCGGCTGCGTCGCCGTCGATCGTCACGCAGTCCCAGAGTCCGGTCTCACTCTGCAGCGTGATCGCCTTCTCTATTACGAGACCGCTCTCGTGATACGTGTCGCATGCGACCTCCACCGTGTCGCCGGGGGAGGCGGCGGCGATGCCCGCGGCGATGGTAGGCTGGTCGGAGGGGACGTGGATGACGGTGGCGTGGGCCTGGCACACGAGTGCAACCAGAGCGACCACCGCGGTCGTTGGGAGTGTGACTGTGCGTCCCATGACGGGCCTCCGTTGGTCTTCATATGGAGAGGTAGGTTGTGGTCTTCGTGTTCCGCGCCTGGAGGGAACTGGGCGGCTTCCCCCGTGACTCGCCTGCGCCCGGAGCCGCCCGCTCCGTGACTCGCGGGCTACCTGTAGAGCGCCTTGATGCTGCCCCATGACGTTGCTTCCACGGGGGAGTCGCAGGCGTCGCAGCCGGGGCCCAAGGCGCCTATCTGTGTTCCCGAGGGGTTGCCGGCGGCGGTGCAGTACGAGTTCTCGCAGAGGCTGAACCACGCGCCGCTCAATCCGCAGAAGAGCGGGTCCACGTCGGAGTTCCATCCCAAGGACTCCTGACCCGCCAGGCAGTCGATCCAGTCCCCTCCGACATTCCCGTGGATGACGCAGGTATTGGCCGTCAGCGATGCGCCTTCCTCGCAGACGACGGAGCCTCCCGCGCGTCCGAAGGCTATGATCGTGTTCTCGATTGTCGCAGGTGTGCCCCCCGTGAAGGCGACGCCCGCTCCGGCGGCCCGCGTGCCCGTCGCCTCGTTGAGCGCCATCGTGCATCCGCCGATCACGACCGGGATGTCGCAGTCCTCGACGGCCACGGCGCCTCCCCAGTTGGCGTCGTTGTCGGAGAGCGCGCAGTTGGCCACGATGACGGCGTCGGAGCAGCTCTCGAGCGCGACGGCCCCGCCCGCTATAGAGGCGCTGTTGATGTCGAAGATGCACAGTGTGATGCTGAAGCTGGACGCGCCCTCCACCGCCACTCCACCGCCGACGTCCGCGTCGTTAAGGATGAAGTCGGAGCCTTCGACGCTTCCGTCCTCCGGCTCGTAGACGAAGAGGCCGCCGCCCCAGGCTGCGCTGTTGCCCACGAACGAGCAGCCATCGAAGAGCGTAGCGCACTCGTCATCCGAACACGCGCCTCCGCCTCCGCCCGTGCTGGTGTTGTAGCTGAAGCCGCAACTGGTGAACTCGGTCTCGACCTCGTCCCATATGTAGGCGCCTCCGCCGTATCCCTCGGCGCCCGCGGCGTTGTTGCTGTTGAACGTGCACAGTTCGAACGGGGTGGTCGAGGCCTCGTAGATGGCCGCGCCTCCGCCCCACTGAGCCGTGTTGTTGTTGAAGGTGCAGTCGAACACCTCGCCGTCAGTCGTGCCTGTGAGAAGGAGTCCCGCGCCGCTGTTGCCGGCCGTGTTCCCGATGAAGGCGCACTCGACGATCTCCGGCGTTCCCTTGCGATATCGCAGGCCGCCGCCTTCGATGTCCGCGTGGCACCCGTAGAAGTGGCAGTTCACAAAGCGAACGTCGCAGCTGTCGACCTTGACCCCTCCGCCGACGTCGGAGGAGTACCCCTCGTCGAACTTGATCCCCTCGATGACGGTGCCGTCGGCGTCGTGGATCTCGAGGATGCGGCCCAGGTTGTCGCCGTCGATGGTGACGACGCCGGGCAGCGCCCAGTCGTTCAAGAGCGTGATGGGTTTGGCTATGACGAGCCCGCTCTCGTGGTAGGTGTCGTAGGCGACCTCAACGGTGTCGCCGGGGTCGGCGGCGGCGATGCCCAACGCGATGGTAGGCTGGTCGGAGGGGACGTGGACTACGGTCGAGTGGGCGTGCGTGGCGAGGACCGCCAGCAGGGCGACGATTACCATTGCGGTCGGGCGCATGGTGCCCTCCTTCTTGCGGAGCGTGCAGTGAACGGTACTCAGGATACTGGTGTGAGCTCCTCCTGTCAACGAGCAAGAGCCCGCGGAGCGTGTGCTTGAAGGGCTCGGGTGCTATAGTCGTCGCAATCACAGCGCCAAAGAACCCGAGAGGAGGATCGACATGACACGAGCGACGACACGCGCGGCTCTGCTCCTGCTGCTGGCTTTGGTCGCGGTGGCGGCGACGGTCGCGCCGGCCCAGGTGCAGGCGCCGGCCACCCGAATCGACGACATGAGCTTCCCGGCCGGCCTCGAGGGCGAGCGCTACAGCATGCTGCTCGACGCGGTCAACTCGCACGACCTCACGCTGGCCGAGCGCTTCTACAACGAGCACGTCTCGGACGAGTTCAAGGAGCACTTCACCCTCGAGTCGTTCCTCGACGGATACAAGTGGATCGCGAGCACGACCGGCGGTCTGGATTTCCACGCGGTACGGACGTACGTCCCGGCGCGTTCCGGCCTGACGACGCTCGTCTGCCGCGACAGGCTCTACGGTTCGTGGTGGGCTGTCGTCTTCCACTACGGGGACAGGCCCGAGGACGGCCTGACCGACATGAAGATGATGCGCGCGACGATGCCCGATGACGTCGCGGCTGACAAGATCACAGCCAAGGAGTTCGCCGCGAAGCTCACGGCCGCGCTCGGCCGTGTCTGCGAGGCGGGGCTCTTCTCGGGCGCCGTCCTGGTGGCGGACGGGTACGAGCCCATCGTGGAGCGGGCGTGCGGAGTCGCAGACGCGGAGTCAGGAGAGCCCGTCACGATGTCCACCCCCTTCGAACTGGGCGTCGCGCGAGAGATGTTCCTCGCAGTCGCCGTCATGCAGCTGGCGGAGCAGGGAAGGCTCTCGCTCGTAGACCCCGTCGGCAAACACATAGGCTCGCCTTTCGCCGTGGCGCAGCGGGTCACGGTGTCCGAACTCATGTCGCACGCGTCCGCGTCCGCGGACTCGTTCGCTCTAGAGTTCGAGCAGGGCGCGGGCAAGCCCCTCATCGGCGCCGTCATCGAGAGCGTGGCGGGCGTCGGACTCGGCGAGTACCTTTCGGAGCACGTGTTCGGTCCGGCCGGCATGGACGACACCGTGGTCACGGGCGAAGGCCACGTGCTGTCGACCGCGCCGGACCTTCACGCCTTCACGGCCGCGCTGGCGGAGGCCAAGCTGGTGTCCGGCGCCAGCATCGCAGGCATGTGGACGGACCAGAGCGGCGGGCGCGGATACGGCTACGGTTTCGCGATAGGGGGCGGGCCCAAGGGACTCGTGGTGGGGCACACCAGCGCCGCCACGAGCAGCGTGAACTACGACATCTACGCGAAGACCGGCCAGACAGTGGTCGTCCTGTCGGACATGGAAGGCGCGGCCTGGCCCGTCGAGGCGCTCATCGGGGACCTGATGGTGCGTCTGGAGTAGTCCAAGGACGCGTATCGGTCGGCGATGAAGAGAGGACCCCCGGTCTCGGCCGGGGGCCCTCTCTCTTGTGCGTCCGCTCCTTCGATGGCCTCGCTGCCAGCTGAGGCGCTAGTGGTAGAGCGCCTTGATGGCGCCCCAGGTTGACGCCTCCACGGGGCAGGGGAGGCACTCGATGGTGATCTTCCAGTTGTCGTAAGCGTGAGTTATCGCGTCCAGGACGCTCGAGACCCCGATCGCGAAGCCGAACCTGATGGGTCCGCCGGACTGCGTGAAATCGGGCTTCTCGTTCGGGTCGATGGTCCAGGGAGGGATCTCGCCGAAGTCGTCGACGTAGCACGGGTCGAAGACGTGAGTCTCCCAGTATGTCTCGGTCCCGGCCGTGGTGATCCAGGGGACGAGAGGCGCCAGGTAGTAGCGGCCGTCCTGGACCACGAGGAGCTTGATGTTCTGTCCCTGTCCGAACGACCAGATGGCCTTCTCGTCGATCTCGAACACGATGTACTCGATCTCACACCCGTCCGACGGGTCCCACACTACGCCATCCTTCCAGGTGAGAAGCCAGGCGCCCAGCTCCCACCCGGAGCGCGAGCTGATCTCGAGGTAGGCGTCGGGGTTACCTCCGGTGTCGTATCTGGTGACGGTGCATTCGCCGGTCCCGCTCTCGAGCAGGACGACGTGGGACCAGTCCGTGAAGTCGCCGTCCGTGAGGACGACACCGGGGTTCAAGGCGGCGGCGAGGGCCGGGAGGGCAAGACACAGGCAGAGAGCGAGCACAGTGGTGGCTGAAGTTCTCATGTGGATCCTCCAGCGGGTACTCCTTGGGTCGGCCGCCGCTTCCACGGGGCGCTGGCCTGTCGCTGCACTGAGGTGGCCACGCAGGGCGACCTGCTTCCGAGGTCTCTGTGGGTCGATCGCGCCTCCGTTCTCAGGGGCCTGTCGGGAGTGCTCTGCCGGTCGCGTGCTTAACTGAGGCACGGACAGTATAGTCGATAGGTGATTATCAGTCAATAGTGGATTTGTCGGGCTTCGAGTGAATGGAGCCCTCTGCTGCGGTCGTGGCGGTGACTGCTGTGAGGTGGGGCGGGGCTTCCGATGGGCTTGCGCGGGCGGGACGTCATGGTGTAGGGTGCCGCCATATAACGGTTCTCGCTCACCAGTTCGAGGTGGACATGAAACGCCGCGCGATTCGGGCGACCGCCGTTCTCCTGCTCCTGTGCCTGCCGCCCACGCTGTGCTCATGCGGGAGGCCGTTCTTCAGCACGGATATCGACCGCGAGTCCATCGAGACCATCGACGACCTGGACGCGTCGACCCCGTTCTTCGGCGTGCTGAGGCTGCGCGACGGCAGGGAGCACGTGGGAACGATCGTCAGCGTAGGCGATGTCGTGGTGTTCAAGTCGTCCGGCGTGGGAGGTGTGGGGCGCATCGAGGTCGACCCGGAAGACGTGCTTCGCATCAAGGTCTACAGCGGGACGACGGTCATTGAGTATCTCGGCTGGGGTCTGGTGTCGGGTTTCATAGGCGCGGGCTGCGGCGCCCTCGCCAAGATCATCTCCAATCTCGAGAACGTCGTGGAGGAGGACAAGGAGGTGGACCTCGATGGGATCGGACGCTGGTCGAGGAACGGGTTCGTCATAGGTGGCGCCCTCGGCGTGCTGATGCCTCTTGGCCTCGAGGACAGCACCAACAGGTTCCGCACTGTCTACGACAGGTCGGTCTACGGCGAGCACCGGCGGAGGCTGCCTGCCATCGACTGGACCGACTGGGACGCGCGCACTGGAGGTGAGGAATGAACCGCCTCGGCAGGTTGCAGGCCGAAGCCAGCGTGTGCCTTGCGGTCGCGGCACTGCTCGCGCTCTCCCTTGTGTCCGGGTGCGCACACGCGCCTCCGCAGCCGAAGGAGGACTACGCCGGCTGGAGGACGGGCGAGGACGCGCCCTTCCTGCACGCGAGACTGCTGATGAGGGACGGCAGGTACGCCGAGGCCGTGGACGTCATCGATCGATGGCCGCGGGAGTTCGACTCTCTCGAGGGAGAGCTGATGCTGGCGGAGTCGCTCTTCAAGTCGGACGACTTCGCCCGCGCCGCGGGCGCCTATCGCGAGCTGCTATGCGACCCACGGTTCTGGAGAGGGAGCGAGTGGGACCTCGACTGGCCCGGGACGCCTGTGGGGAAGCCTGGAGCTGCGGCGGAGCAGGGGGAGCTCACTGACGGCATCCGACAGGGCCACGTCCTCTATGCAGCGGTGTCGTTCCTCGGGAACGGGGAACTGGCAGCGGCCAGGGGTGTGTGCGAAGGTCTTGTGTTGAACGGTTTCGAGCGCGAGCCCGGCCTGCTGATGGTGCGCGGCGAGATCGAGTATCAGCGGGGGAGATACGACCTCGCGAAGGCGGACTTCTCGATAGCGCTCGAGCTGGCGGACGAGGAGCACGCAAGGATGCGGCTCGCTCAGATCCGAGAGCAACGGTACCTAGACTGGAAGGAGTTCGGAAAGTGACTACGAAAATGTTGGCGATCCTGTTCCTGCTCGCGACGTTCGCTCCCGGGTTCGCCCAGGCGCCCGGCGAGCTCGGATATGAGGACGTGCCCGAGATCCCGGACGGGATCGAGGGCGAGCGCATACAGCTGATGCTGGACGCGGTCAACCAGATGGACGAGGAGCTGGCGAAACGCTTCTACGACGAGTGCTTCAACGAGGACGTGAAGGAGAGGTTCCCGCCAGAGGTCTACCTCGACGGTTTCAAGAGCATCGTGCGCGAGACCGGCGGCATGGTGTTCAACAGCGTACGCGTCTACGACCCGCCGCGCGACGACCAGACGGTCGTCGTCTTCAGGGACATGAACTACAAGTCGTGGCAGGCGTTCGTATTCATGTACGACGAGGGCCAGAAGCCGGACGGGTTGCTGTCCGGCCTGCGGTTCAGCGCCGCGCGCACGCCGACGAACATCGAGCCAGAGGGACCGCTCACGGAGGTTGAGGCCGTCACGCAGATCCTCGAGTTCCTGGACCGCCTCTGCGAGATGGACCTGTTCTCGGGCACGGTGCTCGTCGCGAGGGGCGACGAGGTGCTGGTCGGGGCGAGCTGCGGCGAGGCGAGCAAGCGCTTCCACGCGCCGGTCAACATGGACACGAAGTTCAACATCGGCTCGATGAACAAGATGTTCACGTCGGTGGCCGTCATGCAGCTCGTGGAGAAGGGCCTTGTCTCGGTCGACGACCCGCTCTCCGAGTATCTCGACGAGAGCTGGCTCGCGCCCGAGATCCTCGAGAGCGTGACGGTGCACCACCTGCTGTCGCACACTTCGGGGCTCGGCAGCTTCTTCACGGAGGAGTGGGACGCGCAGTCGAGGAAGCTCTACCGCGAGGTCGACGACTGGAAGCCCATCATCGTTCAGGACACGCTCGCGTTCGAGCCGGGCACGGACTGGTCCTACAGCAACACGGGCATGTACGTGCTGGGGGCGGTCATCGAGAGCGCGACGGGCGAGAACTACTTCGACCACATTCGCGAGAACGTCTACGCGCCGGCGGAGATGGAGAACTCGGACTGCTACGACATGGACTGCCCTGTCGAGAACCTGGCCATCGGCTACTGGCGGTCCGACGACTGCGCGGCCGGATGGAAGAACAACTACTACGAGCACACGATCCGCGGTGGTCCCGCGGGCGGCGGTTTCTCGACCGCACCCGACCTCTTCAACTTCGCCCGGGCGCTGCAGACGGGGAAGCTCGTCTCGCAGGAGTCCCTCGAGCAGCTCTGGACCGTGCAGTTCGACCGTGGAGGCCCGGACGGGTACGGCTACGGGTTCGGCATCCGGAACGGCGCGGGGGGGAAGATAGTCGGGCACGGCGGCGGCTTCACCGGCATCAACGCCAACCTCGACATGTTCCTGGATTCGGGCTACATCTCGGTCGTGATGACCAACTACGACGGCGCCGGCAGCCCGGTCGACTCGAAGATCGCAGAGCTGCTCTCACGCGTGGAGTAGCGTGCGGTCGGCATCGCGGGCCGTAGGCGAGACGTCAATTGGAGACAACGAGAGCGGCCGCCCCATTACGGGACGGCCGCTTCTCTTTCGCGTCTGGCGAACGGCTGGTGCCGCCCGCTATTTGCGCACGACCATCTTGAGCATCTCTGTGTAGCCGTCCGTCGTCAGGCGGTAGAAGTAGATGCCGGACGAGACGCGCCTTCCGGACTCGTCCCGGCCCTTCCACGTGACCTCGTGCGAGCCCGCGTCGCATCGCCCGTCGACGAGCGTTCTCACGCGCCTTCCGCTCACGTCGAAGACCTCGATAAGGACGTCGCCGCCCTCGGCCGGGACCTTGTAGCGGATGGTCGCCATCGGATTGAAGGGGTTCGGCATGTTCTGGTGCAGCCTGAACTCACGGACCTGTTCCTCTTCATCGACTCCCGTCCAGCTCGCGCCGACGATCGCGAACGCGAGGTTCATCGGCTGACCGGCGTACCCGTGACCGGCCGGATAGGGGAGGTTCAGCCACCCGGCCGCTATCGGCATGGGACCGAACGCGTAGAAGCAGCCATCCCACGGCGCCGGGTCGACCGAGTTGCGCCAGCCGAACGGGTCGCCCCCTGCTCTGTCGCTCTGGAGCGCCAGCCAGTACGTGAGCGGGGCGTGTTCCGTGCCCAGCTGCTCGAACGCCTCGGCCTGGTCGACGTAGAAGCGGAGCTTCCAGAGCATCCAGTCGTGAGACGTGTACGGACCGCCGGGCTCGAGCCATCCGCCCTGCCTCCGCGAGTGTTCAGCGGATGCCCGAGCCCGCGCACGTCCAGGGGGCGCTCCAGCTCTGCTATTGACAGAATGAGGCGAATGCGGTATTCTAGACTCTGAAAGGTCAACTGGGGCCGTGCGGGAGAGCGTCCGGCCCCTCACTGTGTTGCGTGCCGCCCGGCGCGCGATACCAGGCGGTCCTGCGCCCGCCCGTCGGACAGGCGCCCGGCCGCCACAGAGAAGGAGAGACCTATGCGCCATCCGCGCAACGCGGCGTGTCTCTTCACGCTGGTCGTTCTTACCACATCGTTCTTCGCTGCAGCGGCGCAGGCTGACTACTCGCTCGGGCCGACCGTTGTTGGCTCCGGGGGAGGCGCCTCTTCCGGTGGCTCGTACTCGCTCGCCGGGACGGTGGGCCAGCCCGCCATTGGCGTCGTGTCGTCGGCGGAGAACATCGCTGAGATCGGGTTCTGGTATCAGCCCGGATGGCTACTGACCGGCGTTGAAGAGCCGGATGAGCCCTTCGTGTTCGGCATGCGCCAGAACTCCCCGAACCCCTTCAACCCCGTCACGACGCTGCGCTACTCGCTTGCATCTAGGTCACACGTCGAGATCGCCGTATACGACGTGTGCGGCCGGCTCGTGCGCATGCTCGTCGACGAGGACAGGGAGGCGGGCAGCTACCAGGCCGTGCTCGACGGCCGAGGGCTTCCGAGCGGCGTCTACTTCGCCCGGATGGTGGCTGACAAGTTCACCGAGACAATGAAGATGGTCCTATTGAAGTAGCGGCAGTCCGACCGCAGCTTCGCCAGGGACCTTTGCAGCCTGGGGCGGACGCCCCGAGGGGGATGGACAATGCGCGCCACGACCATTGGGATGACGGTGGTACTCTTCCTTGCGGCAGCATGCGCAACGGCGGCGATCCCATCGACTATCAGCTACCAGGGAGTCCTCAACGACGACACGGGTACGCCCGTCCCGGACGGCGACTACGACATGACGTTCAGCCTGTACGATGTCGAGACGGGTGGCACGGCCCTATGGCACGAGCAGCAGACGGTGCCGGTCTCCGGGGGCATCTTCAACGTGCAGCTGGGGGCCGATAGCCCGCTGAACAGCCTGCAGTTCGACGTGCCCTACTGCCTCGGCATCGAGATAGGCCCTGAAGGTGAGATGTCTCCCCGTCAGTGGTTGACGACGTCACCCTACGCCTTCCGCGCGGCGGTCGCGGAGTCGCTCGACGGCGGTATCCCTCCCGACAGCGACTGGGTCGAGTCGGGCGGCAATGTCTATCGTGCCACCGGAAACGTCGGCATCGGCACGTCCTATCCTACGGTCCCGCTCGAGGTCGACGGCGACACACAGTTCCATGGAATGCTCACCTGCACGTCCCTGAATGCCTGGGAGGACATAACGGCCGCCGGCTTCGCCCTGTTGTCCTCGCCGGCCGCTGGCTACGTGCTCACCTGCAATGATGAGTTCGGATTCGCGTCGTGGCAGCCTGCCGCGACAGGGGTCGGAGGGAGCGGCACGGCCGACTACGTGCCGAAGTTCACGGGCTCGACGACGCTGGCGGACTCTCCGCTCAGGGTCAGCGGCGACTACGTCGGTATCAACGTGAACCCTGCCGTCCATCTGCACGTGAACGGGAAGCTGCAGGTAGAGGATGAAGCGCGCTTCTACGGAGACCTCCTGTCCCCGAACCTGATAGCCGACACCGATCTCCTGCTGGACGCGGGAGACCGCATCTCCCTGAACGCCGGGACTCTTTTCGAATTGTATGTCAACGACACGAACTGCCTGATGGTCGAAGGGATGAGTGGCAACGTCGGGATAGGGACCTCCATACCGGGCGCCAAGCTCGACGTCGACGGCACGGCCGCGATGACGGGGTTCAGGATGCCGACAGGCGCGTCCGCCGGGGACGTGCTCACGGCCGACGCCTCTGGCAGCGGCACGTGGCAGGCGCCGTCCACAGTGACGGTACCCGGCAGCGACACGCAGATGCTCTACAACGACGAAGGTGAGTTCGGGGCCGCCGAAGTCTACTACGACGAGGCGACCGGGCGGCTTGGCATCGGCGTTCCTTCGCCGACTCACACGCTAGACATCGGATCGTCGGCTGATCTCCTGTGCGGCATCGTGGAGGCCGACCTGCTGGTAGCCACGAGCATGATCGCCACGAACGGGTCGAGTGACCTCGAGGTCCTGCATCCCTACGTCAACCTGGACGGCAGTCTCGGCGTAGGAACGGATGCCGTGCCCGGCACGGCGCTCAAGGTCTCGGGCACGACCGAGACCGGGAGTATCAGGGTCACGGCATCTCCTGCGGATTCATACGTGCTCACATCAGACTCCAGCGGCAACGGCACGTGGCAGGCGGTCCCCGTAGAGCTGACGACCGATTCCGTTGGTGTGGACGAGATCGCGACCGACGCCGTGCGCGCGGACGAGATCATGGCGAACTCGGTGGGCCAGAGCGAGCTGGCGCCGAACGCCGTTAGCGCGGCCGAGATTCAGACGGGAGCCGTAGACTCGGACGAGATCGCCACCGACGCAGTAGACTCGGACGAGATCGCGACGGACGCAGTGGGTCCGGACGAGATCGCGACCGACGCCGTGGGCGCCGCCGAGATCGCGCCGAACGCGGTCGGTTTCACGGACCTCGCGGAGACGTTCAAGAAGAGGTACGTCAACATCAACACGCTGAACTCCAACGAGTACATCTGGCACCCGAACGACTGGTCGAAGACGACTCCGGTGGTTTACACCATAGGGACTCCCGGGCAGATCCGCATCCAGGACACGGCCGGCTCGGGAACGGTCCGCATCCTGGTCATGATGAACGGGTCGGTGCTTACGAGCACTACCGCGCCCTACACTCTGAACATGACGGGTACCAACGACATGTACGACATCTACGTCTACCCCGACACCTACACGGAGACCTGGTTCGTCCACTTCGAGGGGACCATCCTCTCGAGCGATCGCATCGTCGGCCTTGTGGAGGGTGGGGCGAACTAGGCGGACCGACCAGCGCCAGCGTCCCGGGTCGCTGACCCGGGTTGGGACCCCGGGACCGCGCAAGGTCCCGGGGTCTTCTCTTGACGTCCGGCCGGCTCGAGAGGCCGCGCCGGAATAACCCACACTGGGCGCGAATACCCGTGGGATGGTAGTGTGTGTTGTGTATACTGAGGAAGCACCAATAACCAAATCACCTCTGTGACAAGGAGGAGGAATGCGCCACGCCACTCTCGGGCCCTTCGTGGTCACAGCACTCCTGGCGTTCCATGCTTGCTTTGCCGCCGCAACCACCTATGTCGTTCAGCCGGACGGGCTCGGCGACTACGCCAACATTCAGGATGCGGTCAACGCGTGCTCGGAAGGCGACACCGTCGCGCTGACCGACGGGCTCTTCTCAGGACTCGGCAACATCGACGTGGTCGTGCCGAGCATGCCGATCACGATCCGCTCGCAGTCAGGGGACCCGCTCCAGTGCGGCATCGACTGCGGAGGCAGCGCGCGGCAGGAACACCGCGCGTTCCACTTCACCGACGACGTCGGAACAGGAGACGCGGTGCTCATGGGTATCTCGATGGTCAACGGATACACGACCACGCACGGCGCCGGCATATGGATAGAGGGCGCCGACCCCGAGATAATGCAGTGCATCGTTGCTCAGTGCACCGCAGACGGGACCATGCTGCGCGGCGGCGGCATGTACCTGAGCGACGGCGCCGACCCGTGGATCGTCCAGTGTCTCGTCGCCGAGTGCACGGGCGGCTACGGCGGCGGAGTTGCCATCTTCAACGCGGCCGGCATCTTCGACGAGGTATCGGTAACGGACAACAACGCCACGAACAGGGCCGGCGGACTCTACCAGCAGGGCAACGACGGAACGAGTTTCTGGGGCTGCGAGATCGTCAGCAACGACGCGCCCAGTGCTGCCGGCATGAGGATCCACGGCAGCAGCACCCTCTTCCAGTATTGCAACATCAGCAGGAACGAGGCCAGTGCGGGCAACGCCGGCGGCGTGCTGATGCAGGGAGGGACGCTTTCCAACTGCACCCTGGTGGAGAACTCGGCTACGGGCGCGGGCGGCGGCGTCTACTGCGATTTCGGTACGGGCGACCTGGAGTACTGCATCGTCGCATACACCGAGGACGGCTCCGGCGTCTGCGCGACGGCCGGCAACGAGCCCTCTCTCTCGTGCTGTGACGTCTTCGGCAACGTTGAGGGGAACTACGACGCTGTCGTAGGCGACCAGACAGGGCTCAACGACAACTTCTCAGTTGATCCGGAGTTCTGCGACCTCGAGGGAGGCAACTACGGGCTCGATGCGAACTCGCCGTGCACGGACACCGCGAGCCCATGCGGCAATTGGGTCGGTGCGTATGAGATAGAGTGCGACACGCCGGTACGCGACATAAGCTGGGGCAGTCTCAAGGCTCGCTGGAGGTAGACGGCGTAACTCGGCTCGCGGGAGGGAGGCAGCAATGAGTTCGACCAGGAGCGTGTTCATTCAGGCGGCCTGTGTGCTGCTGGTGGCGGCGCTCGCAATGGCGGCACATGCCGCGACCTACATAGTCCAGCCAGACGGGCTAGGCGACTACCCGACCATTCAGGAAGCGGTCTCCGTCTGCGCGGACGGCGACACCGTCACGCTCACGAACGGGACGTTCACGGGTGAGCAGAATCGCGACATCGTTGTCCCCTCGATCTCGGTCACGATTCACTCCCAGAGCGAGAACTACCTCAACTGCATCATTGACTGTGAGGGGAGCGCGCGGGATGAGCACCGCGGGTTCCTCTTCACGACCGACGTGGGCACGGGCGACGCACTGCTCAGGAACGTCGCCGTCGTCAACGGTTACGTGACCAACGGCGGAGGCGGCATCTGGATAGAGGGCGCGAGCCCGGAGATCCGGAACTGCGCCGTCGCGTCGTGCGTGGTCGACGGCGCCACCAGGTCCGGCGGCGGGATCTACGTGACCGACGGAGCGACGCCCTTCATCATCGGCTGCAACATCACCGGCAACGAGGCCGACTATGGCGGCGGCATCGCCATCTGGAACTCGGGCGGCACCTACTACAGCAGCGAGATGCGAGACAACGTCGCCGGCGACGTCGGCGGCGGGATGTACGTCCAGGGCTCCGGCCTCTGCCAGATCAGCTACTGCGACATCGTGAGCAACGACGCCGCCAGGGGCGGAGGAGTCAGGCTGCTCGGTGGAAACACGCAGATCGCCAACAGCATCATCGCGAGGAACGATGCGACAAGTCACGGCGGCGGCGTGTGGATGCAGGGCGGTGTCCTCACGAGTTCCACGCTCGTTGACAACTCCGCGCCGAACGGCGGAGGCGTCTACTGCCGCGCCGGCAGCGGCAACATCACCAAGTGCATCATCGCGTTCTCGTCGGACGGGCACGGGGTAGGCGCGTACGAGGCGGGCGACGTTCCCTACCTCCAGTGCTGCGACGTCTACGGGAACGACGATGGCGACTACGACTCGGTCGTAGGCGACCAGACCGGCATCAACAACAACTTCTCGGACGATCCGGAGCTGTGCGGACTGGGGACCGAGGACTACTGGCTCTACGACACGTCCCCATGCCTCGCAACCAGCAGCCCGTGCGGCGAACGGGTGGGCAGGTGGGGCGTGGGCTGCGACTCTCCGGTCGAGAGCACAAGTTGGGGCAGGTTGAAGGCGCTGTGGAGGTAGGGCAGTCGCGCTTGAACCACAGGAGGTGAGAGCCATGAGGAAGATGCTACTCCCCGCGACCGCGGTGTTGCTGGCAGTCGCTGCGCTCGCGCACGCGGACGTCATCAACGTCGACTGCCAGGGGACAGCTGACTACGAGACCATCCAGGAGGGTATCAACGCGGCGGACCCGGGCGACACGGTACTGGTCTGGGCCGGCGGCTACTTCGGTGACGGCAACAGGAACCTGTACTTCAACGGCAAGCAGGTCGTTCTCACGTCCGTGGGGGGGCGGCGCGCGACCACCATCAATGCGGACAGCATCGACAGGGTCTTCAATCTCATCCCGAGCGATGGTCCAGACACCGTGATAGAGGGTTTTACGATCATGAACGGTACCCACTCCTACGGTGGCGGGATCTACTGCAACGGCGCCTCTGTGACGGTCCGCGACTGCATCATCACGTCCTGCACCGCAACCCAGTCGAGCTACGGCGGTGGGGGCGTGTTCGTTGGCGGCGGCGGCTCACCGACGTTCATAGACGTTACCATCTCGGCTTGCGACGGGTTCTACGGGGGCGGGCTCCTGTCCGTCCAGAGCTCCACACCGACACTCACGCGCGTCGCTTTTCTCGGCAACACGTCCTACGAACGCGGGGCAGGTGCCTTCATCGAGAATGTCGGCGGGTCGTTCTCCATAACGGACTGCGTCTTCGACAACAACAACTGCACGGGGCATGACGGCGGGGGGCTGTTCCTGTCCAATGCGTCACCGGCAGTCACCGGGTGCACGTTCGTGCGTAACCGCGGCGCGACCGCCGGGCACGTCATGCTCAATCAGGACTCGGACCCGCTGGTCGAGAACTGCATCTTCGCCTTCACGACCTCGGGTCCCGCGGTGTTCCGGTGGAACGAAGAGCAGAGCCCGACGTTCACGCGGTGTATCGTGTACGGCAACGACGACGGCGACGACCTCGTGGGGACGATCTCAGACACGCTCGTCCGGGACCCACGTTTCTGCGACGTTCTCCACGGCGACGTGACGCTGTGCTCGAACTCGCCGTGTCTGCCCGCGAACAACGGTTGGGGCGTGCTGCTGGGCGCGTTCGGGAGCGGCTGCGGCGACTGCGACACTCCGGTCGAGGACGCGACGTGGGGGAGGCTCAAAGCGCTCTACAGGTAGGCCGGGGCCGGGAGGGTCGCATGGCGCTCGCCCAGCAGAGCCTGAGCAGGAGCGTCGCCACGCTACACAGTGAGGGAGCCAACAATGTTGGCTCCCTCTCAGTTTCTTGGTATTATCGCACTGCTCTCAGTACATGTACTAGAAACGCGGCGCGGGGCCCGGCAGGCGCCCCGTGTCGAGCGAACCCGCACAGGAGGTGCAACGTGAGACGCGCGGCGCTCTGCATTGCATTGGTGTTCGTCATGGTCGCTGCGGGAACGGCCGAAGTGCCCCGGACCCTCAGCTACCAAGGTGTCCTGCGTGACGCCTCGGGCAACCCGGTCGCCGACGGCGACTACGACGTCACGTTCTCGCTCTATCTGGTTCCGGGCGGAGGCGCGGTCCTCTGGACCGAGACGCAGTCCGTCTCCGCCGAGGGAGGCATCATCAACGCCACTCTCGGCGAGACCACGCCGCTCGGTCTCGCGTTCGACGCCACCTACTACCTCGGAATATCGGTCGAGGGCGAGGCGGAACTCACCCCGCGCACCGAACTGACCTCAGCGCCCTACGCCATGCGCGCGGCGGTGGCCGACTTCGCCGTCGTGGGGGCCGACACGGACTGGGAGACCAGCGGGGACGACATCTACCGCATGGACGGCAAGGTCGGTGTCGGCACCGACTCGCCCGACATGCTGTTCCACATCAACGATGAGATGCCCGGCATCATGGGTATGAAGATCGAGAACAACAGCACGAGCCAGTACTCGGCCGAGAGCATCATCTTCGCGAACGAGGACGGGGACTGGGCCTGGATCGCCACCTACGACGAGGGCAACCCGTCGTACCCGAGCGCGATGGTCATCGGGAACAACAGGCCAGGGGGCAACCTGCGTTTTCAGGCCGGAGGCGAGAGGATGCGTATCACCAACTCCGGCAACGTGGGGATCGGCGTTACGGACCCGTCGTCCAGGCTCGACGTGGACGGTCCAGTAGAGGTGCTCGGGTTCCAGATGTCGACCGGCGCTTCGGACGGCTACGTGCTGACGTCGGACGCGTCGGGGTGGTCCTCCTGGGAAGCACCTGCGGCGTCGCCTGATGGCGACTGGACGATCGCGGGCAGCGACATGTACTCGGCAGTCTCAGGTGACGTGGGAGTCGGAGTGACCTCGCCGGCCGCGAAGCTCGACGTCTCGTCGGCCAGCTCCTACGAGGCGTTCCAGGTGACGACGAGCGGCAGCCCCACCCGCACGTGCAACATCGAGCGAACCTCCACCCCGAGCGGGGGCAACGATATCCTGCAGATAAAGGTCCCGACAGACGCGCCGGACGGATTTCAGTTCATCGAGTGCGAGCGCGTCGGAGTGAGCTTCGCAGTGGACGGAGACGGCCGGATATCCTCGGCGGCCGGGGCGGACCTCAACGGGCCACTCACCGTCGACTACGACGGGGCGCAGGCGGCGACCTTCACAAGCGACTACGATGGTGAGGCCCACGTAATCCACGCGGAGTACACAGGCGGCGACACCGGCCTGGACGTTCCGATCGCGGTGTACGGCGAGTCGCGCACGGTGTCCGAGCAGGGGGCGGGCGGCATATTCCTGGGCGGCTACGCCGGCATCAGGGCCGCCGCGGACGTCATCGGCACGGGTTACAGATACGGCGTGATAGCGGACGCCTACAACGGCAGCTACAACTACGGCGTCGACGCGTGGGGCAGCGGCGGAAGCACCAACTACGGCGTCTACGCGGAGACGAGCGGAGACGGGACCGGATACGGGGTCAGAGGGTACTCTCACGGGTACGACACCAACTACGCCGTCTCCGGGTACGCGCACGGCGGGACGACGAACTGGGCCGGCTACTTCCTCGGGAACGTCCACGTCAACGGCACGCTCTCCAAGACCGCGGGCTCGTTCAGGATCGACCACCCGCTCGACCCAGAGGGTCAGTACCTGCAGCATTCGTTCGTCGAGTCACCGGACATGATGAACGTCTACAACGGGAACGTCGTGCTCGACGGCGCCGGCGAGGCGTGGGTGGAACTGCCCGAGTGGTTCGAGGTCCTGAACCGCGACTTCCGGTACCAGCTGACCTGCATCGGCGGGTTCGCTCCGGTCTACGTCGCGGAGAGGATCCGCGGCAACCGGTTCAAGGTCGCGGGCGGGACTCCGGGCCTGGAGGTCTCGTGGCAGGTGACCGGTGTCCGGCAGGACCCGTACGCCGAGGCGAACCGGATCGAGGTCGAGGTCCCCAAGTCGTCGGAGGACCTCGGGAAGTACGTCAGCCCGGAGGCGTACGGTCGAACCGCGGAAGAGGGGATCGGTTGGGTCGAGCCGCGTGAGCGCGAGAGGACGCAGCCCTCGTCTGCGGCGGGCGCCGAGCGTCGTCCGAGGCCGACGACGGACGACGGGGAGTAGGGGCGCCGGCGGCCCGGTCCGCTTGATTCTTCAAGACAAACCTGATAGTCTGGGTATGATTCTCAGTCATGTTAGATGACGTCCAGTCGGCGCGTGCGCTGCGCGCATCGAAGGGAGGCAGTCGATGAGACCGCTCGCTCTAGCGTGTGTCCTGCTGTTCGTACTGGCGCTGGCCGGCGCGGCTGCGGCTGACGTGCCCCATGTGATGAGCTACCAGGGAGTGCTCAAGGACTCGACCGGCGCCAACGTGCCGGATGGGACCTACGGTCTGACGCTCTCGCTCTACACGACTTCGACGGGCGGCGCGCCTGTGTGGTCGGAGACCCAGTCGGTCGATACGAGCAATGGCGTGTTCGATGTGCTTCTCGGGGAGGTGGCTCCTCTACCCAAGCTGCTGTTCGACCAGGAGCTGTGGCTCGAGGTAATGGTCAACTACGGCCTGCCGCTCTACCCCCGCACGCAGCTGACGACCGCGCCGTACGCCTTCCGCGCAGCTGTGGCGGAGAGTCTCGCGGGCGGCGGCGGACCCGGCGGTGACACCGACTGGCTCTTCAACGGGACCGGGGACATCTATCGCCTGACCGGCGACGTCGGCATCGGCATCACGCAGCCGAATGCACGGCTCGACGTCGTCGCACCGTCGGCCGCGTACGCCATCCAGGCGACAGCTTCAGACTCCATGAACTCGGCAGGTCGCTTCGTCGCTGAGGGGAACGGCGTTGGCCTCATCGCCACGAGTCAGGGCTGGGGTTCCTCGCTCTACTCGCTGGCCCTGGGCACGGGCTACGCCGGTCACTTCGTTGGCGGCAACGGCGTCAGGATCGACGGCCTGTGCGACATCGATGCGTTCCAGATGTACCCGAACTCGACCGCGGGGCACGTCCTGACATCGGACGGCTCCGGCGTAGGCACCTGGCAGGCACCCGCAGCGCTGCCCGACGCCGACTGGACCATCGACGGCGATGACATCTACCTGACGGTGCCCGGAAGCGTCAGGATCGGCACCGCGGATTCATGGGCGAAGGTAGAGGTCGACGGTGGGGCCGGCCAGGGCATGCGGCTGCAGTCCAGCGGGGAGGCTGGGTACTTCACTATCGACGCCGAGAACACGGTCGGGACGGCGGGCAGGTTCGCGACGGGTGGCGCACCTTTCGGCTACCCCGGAAATCCCGTGGCCCTGTACGCCCAGGCGGGGGGCGCCCACAACGCTGGGCACTTCCACGCATACGATGGGGGCGACGGGCTTCGTTCCTTCGCGCACGACGGCGGCACTGCCATCTACGCGAATGCGGACAGCGCCGGCTACGCGATGTACGGAGTCGCCGATGGCTCAGCGTACTCCGGGTATTTCACCGGAGGGAACGGCGTGTACGTCGACACCAGTTTGGACGTCGACGGCCCGGTGGGAATCGACGGGAAGCTGACGGTCGAGCATGACGGGCGAACGGCGGGTTACTTCGCCACCACGTGGCCCGGCTCGGATGGCCACACCATATACGCGTACTATGACGTCAGCGGCCCGTATCACGCCGAGGCCGTGTACGGTCACTGTGTGCCCGAGCTGGGGTACGGGAAGGGCGGGAACTTCGTGGGGGGGAGCACGGGTGTCAGGGGGGAAGCCTCGACATCGAGTTCGGCGACGGTTGGACTGACCGGGGTCGTCGGGGAAGCCTACATCGACTTGGGAGACACCGGAGAGACAATCGGTGTACAAGGTATCGCGGACGGTGGGGCCATCGGGGTTGGTGTCAGCGGCCGTTCGTGGGGCGGGCAGAGCGCGATAGGCGTTTACGGTGTTGCGACGGGAGGCGTTGTGGAGACGATAGCCGGGAGATTCACGGGCGACGTCGAGGTATCGGGCACCCTCTCGAAGGGCGGTGGCTCGTTCAAGATCGACCACCCGCTCGACCCGGAGAACATGTATCTCTCGCACTCGTTCGTCGAGAGTCCGGACATGATGAACGTCTACAACGGGAACGTCGTGCTGGACGGCAGGGGAGAGGCAGTCGTCGAGATGCCCGACTGGTTCGAGGTTCTGAACCGCGACTTCCGCTACCAGCTGACGGCGATAGGCGCGCCCGGCCCGAACCTCTACATATCGGAAGAGATGTCCGGAGGCCGCTTCACGATCGCGGGCGGGACCCCTGGCATGAAGGTCAGCTGGATGGTCACGGGCATTCGCCAGGACAAGTTCGCGGAGGAGAACCGCATCGTCGTGGAAGAGCGGAAGCGATCAGAAGACTCCGGCAAGTACCTCCACCCGGAGCTCTACGGACGGGCGAGGGAAGAGGGGATCGGGTACCTGGCGCCTGCCGAGGACGAGCAGGACAGGTAGGGCGGCTTTCCACTGGCGCCGAGGATGAGGTGCCAAGCAGCAAGCTCGGAGAGAGGGCGGTCACCAGTCGGTGGCCGCCCTCTTCGGTTCTGATTCTCCCGCCGCACGCGGGCCGCCGCTACCTGAACAGCGCCTTGATGCTGCCCCAGCTCGTTTCCTGCACCGCCGAGTCGCACTCGCCGCAGCCCTGGTCAGCGAAGCCGATGAGCTGCCCGTAGATGTTGCCACCGGGGAGCGCCGGCGAGTTCGAGCAGAGCGTGTAGTCCGAGGACTCCATGTCGCAGAAGAGCGGGTCTCCGACAATGATCGTCGAGTAGCCCGGGTCGATGTTACCGCCAACGTTCCCGTACATGACGAAGAACGTGAGCCCGTCGATGAGAGGAGAGGAGTCGACCGCGAGGTTCGGGCCCTCGTGGAACGCGACGATGCAGTTCGTGAGGAACGTGTTGACCACCGAGTTCCAGCCGAAGATGGCCTCTCCGCGTCCCCCGGTGGAGTTGCCCACGAACGTGCAGCTCGAGACGTCCGTGCGCAGGTAGCGGTCGTCGACCCAGTTGAGGTGCATCGCGCCCCCGCCGTAGAAGTCCTGGCCGCCCATCGACGTCGAGTTGTCAACGAAGAGGCAGTGGTGGATGGCGGCGCCCGCGTGGTCAACCATCAGGGCACCGGCACGGTACGTGGCGTAGCAGTCCCGGAAGACGCAGTTGCGAACGCGCGGGCGCAGGGCAGTGCCCTGTCCAGTGTAGCTGATGTAGACCGCTCCGGCGTTGTGTGACGCGCTGCAGTCCTGGAATATGCAGTCCTCGATGACCGGGTCGGTGTTGTATATCTTGATGGCGCCGCCGTTGTA
>Ga0180434_10002934_pt1 | contig 22052 bp, 17 predicted proteins | sample SS_ome_7_FD_132453 | JGI IMG/M metagenome (GOLD analysis project Ga0180434, IMG submission 132453) | Hypersaline lake sediment archaeal communities from the Salton Sea, California, USA - SS_1_D_2 metaG | ecosystem: Environmental > Aquatic > Non-marine Saline and Alkaline > Hypersaline >...
ATGGTGGTTCGTATCACTGATGTACAACCGATTGCGTTGTGCATCGGCTAACACTTTTCCCGGGAACTCCAATACGCCCGACTCAAAAGACGCGCGTTCCAACGTGAACTGGATCGGTTGACCGAGCGTGCCTTTCTTGCGGTGTTCGTCAAGTAGTTGCGCGATTTTCCGATCAATCGCGTCACGATGTCCTTCGCCCGAGAAGACACCGGCGACGTATCCTTGCGGGTCAATTAGCACGAGCGTTGGCCACGCACGTACTCCAAAACGGTTCCACACTTGATAGTCGCTATCCACCGCCACCGGGTGGGCAATATTGTGACGCAGAATCGCTTGTCGGATGTTCGCGGGATCTTTCTCGGTATCGAATTTGCCGGAGTGAACCCCGATCACCACAAAGGGTTGGCTGCGGTATTTCTCCTCCAAGTATTTCAAATCTGGAAATATGTGCATGCAGTTGATACAGCAATAGGTCCAGAAATCGAGAAGTACCACTTGGCCTCGCAATTGACGTAGCGTCAAGGGATGACTCGTGTTGAGCCATGCGTCGACGTTGACGAATTCCGGTGCGCGCACACGCCCGGCCTCCGACAGTCGGGCACTCGCTGGAATCATAACATGCCCTTTCGCCAAACCCTCCGAAACGCCGATGATCGACAAGCACAATGTTGCCACGATAACCGGCTTGGCGCTCATTCTTGCCATTGCCAAACTCGATCCTTATTCCATATGCAGCGTAACTTCGGCCCATTGGCTACGAGATCATAGGCGGTGATTTGGCGGTCAACCAAGCGTTTACGGGACAGCGATAAGAAGTGCATCCTGACTTGGGTGCCTTTCTGCGGCAGAAGCCCATGCTTCCGTGTTTGACATGCGGATAATCACCTTGGTACATTGACACTCCGTCGCGTTGTGCTGACGGTCTTTTTTTGCGTACACAGCCGATCCTTCCAAGGTGTGCCGGGGTTCCTCGCCCGCAGGCATTCATCAAGACTTTCACCCATTGGAAGTAGCTGGAACCGCCCAATCCGTTTGAATGGTTAGGAGGAGTTGTCGTGGCAAGCAAATCGTACCCGTTAACGCCCAAGAAGGTGGAGCCGGTCAACACCAAGTTTCGGACGATGTTGGGAACTTTCCCCGTCCCTGATTCGATTCCGTTACTCGAGAGCCTTCGACGATGGGAGCCTCAAAGCATGGAAGGCCAGCCGCCGGTCGTCTGGGACCATGCGGAGGGATTCCAAGTCTATGACAAATACGGCAACAAGTGGTTGGACTTCTCCAGCGGCGTACTCATCACCAATGCGGGACATGGCCGGAAAGAAATCGCCCAAGCCATTACGGACCAAGTGAACAAAGGTCTGCTGTCGCACTATTGTTTCCCTGGCGAACCCCGGGCGAAACTTGCCGAACGACTGGTTCAACTCGCGCCGGCGGAGATGGACAAAGCCTTTATTCTGTCCACCGGCAGTGAAGCGGTTGAATGCACCCTGAAGCTAGCCAAGGAGGTCGCCCGGCAAAACCACGGCGAGCAGAAACGGGTCGTCGTCAGTTTTGAAAATGCTTTTCATGGCCGAACGCTCGGTGCCCAATTGATCGGCGGTATTCCCGCTCTCAAGGAATGGATCGGCCCACTAGATTCGAGTTATGTTCAAGTTCCGTTCCCCGACGGCTATTGGACGACGGATATCGGCTTTGACCTGTTTGAGAAGACGTTGGCGGCAAAGAATATCGATCCGAAAAACGTGTGTGCTGTCATCACGGAAACGTATCAGGGCGGTGGGGCCGACTTTATGCCCACGGACTACATGCAGGCATTGCGTGCATGGTGTGACACGAACGAGGCGGCATTGATTTGCGACGAGGTTCAAGCGGGGTTTGGACGTTGCGGTAAAACCTGGGGCTTCGAGTATTACGGCATCATTCCGGACATGATTACCTGCGGCAAAGGCATCAGCAGTTCGCTGCCGGTGTCCGCTGTGATCGGTAAGGCGAAGTATCTGGACGTCTTCCCACCCGGTTCGATGACCAGCACCCATACAGGCAATCCGATTTGTGCGGCCGCGGCGGTGGCGAACATCGACGTGATTGCCAATGATGGCCTTGTGGCCAATGCAGCGCGGGTCGGTGAAATCATGCATGCGGAACTGGCCAAGCTGGCTGAGAAATACCACAAGCACGTGGGCGCGGTGCATGGCAAGGGTTTGGTTGCGGCTATTCAATGTGTCCAGCCGGGCTCAAAGGAGCCTGACGGTGATCTTGCGTGGGATGTTGTCGCTGGCTGCGTGGAACGCGGATTGTTGTTCTTCTCGCCCGTTGGCAAACAGGGCTGCTCGGTGAAGATCTGTCCACCGCTGTGCATCACGGAAGAAGCGATCAAGGAAGGTATCTCCGTCATCGACGAAGCGTTTCAGGCAGCGCTGGCTGCGCGAGCATAGGGTTGCTTGCTGTTTGTGATTTTTCTTGCGACAAAAAAACGAGGGACAGGTTTTCGCTTTTACGGTGACCTGTCCCTCGGTTGTTTTTGGGTGTGCTCGAAATTTCGGCTACGTATGTATTCTTACACGCTGTCCGCAGGGACGACTTTTCCTTTCGCAGCATCCCAGGCAAGCATCTTACGATCCCAGTTCGACTGATTGGCCATCACGGCAGCGACCACACAATAAAGGCCTAACTCGGCAGAGTTATTGAGCGGTGCATTGCGACGAATGGCTGCATGATGATTCTTATGCTGCAAGCCGACGGATTCATTCCCTTTCTTTTTGTACGTCTCCAGGAGTTTGCCGTCACCCTTCCGCGTCGTCTCAACAATGTCCCATCCATGCTTTTTGAAAATGAGCGTCGCTTTGTGCCCGCGGATGCAATGCTCGATGGGGTGGTTGTTCGCCATGGTGCCCAGTACATGCAAGGTCATACCGTTGGTGATGCCTTCGATTGCCGGGTACTCGGCAATCATCTCCATGCTGTCGGGGACTTCGCGGCCATCGTCCCAGGTGTAGATGCCCCCCATCCCGGCCACCCGTTTGGGATAGGCTAAGCCGCACGACTTCAAGAGCCGGGTAAGACGATGGACGAACAGGTCCGTAGTGACGCCGCCTGAGTAGTCCCTGAATACCCGCCATGCGAAATAACGACGCGCCTCCCACGGTCGATCGGGAGCTGGGCCCAACCAGGCTTTCCAGTTCAAGTCAGCCGGCTTGGGCATCTTGAGATCTTCAGGCGTGGGATACTTGCGGTCGTAGTCCCAGTGCCACCATGGGCCAAGCTTGGGCGGATAGTACCGACAGTATTCAATCTGCGCGTGTACGACAGGCCCCAGTTTGCCCGCCTTGATGGCCTCGTAAGCTGCTGAATAACTACTATCAGCGGTCCCCTGAACGCCCACCTGCAGCTTGAGGCCGGTCTCTTTCACCTTGGCCACGACGGCATGGGCCTCCTCGATGGTGTGCGTTAGGGGCTTCTCAACGTAAACATGCTTACCGGCATCCAACGCGTCGAGCGTCGGGCGGACGTGTCCGTGCTCTGGCGTGGCGATGGTGACGTAATCGATATCCTTCATCGCCAGGACATCGTGATAGTCATTCACCAACTTGGGATCACCCCCCCCCCCTGCTTTGACCTTCTCCGCAAACTCTCGCATCCGGGTCTCATACACGTCGCAAAGAGCCACGATCTCCACGTTCTCTTCTTCCCGCATTTTTAGCAGCGGCGGGAGATGGGCCGCGGTTGCGATGTGCCCGGTGCCGATGAACGCCATATTCAATCGGTCGTTCGCCCCGAGGACACGGGCATAGCTCTTGGCTGACATGGCGGCGGTTCCGGCCGCGGCCAAACCCGTCGTTTTCAAGAAACTTCGTCGGGTCACATGCTTGTATTCAGACATTGGGTATCGTTCCTCCATCGGTAAAGAATCAGCGGCGATCTGTAGAATACATGTAAATCTAGCCGTTTTCCAGCTACCGAGGGACGGCCACAAAGGGTTCGCCGCGTCTCGATACAAACAGTCTCGGAACTCACTGACTAGGCTCGGTCAGCACAGTTGACATTAGTAACTGCCTCATGTTAGAACCTTGCGTTGGAAAACACGTGCGTTTTGCACGCATGTTTCCGGCGGCTGAAACGTCCGGGTTGCGGATCACAAAAAGGCGACCCGCCTTAGGTTGAGCCGCCGAACTGAAGCTGCAGCGTGTGTTCTGTACGATCTGCGGAGCATCCACGTTGCCTGTACCAGCCCGAAGGCCACCCGTGCTCATTGGACAAGAAACCGCGAGCCCCAAGAAGGGACGCCTCTCGGGGAGCCCAAACCCCGTAGGCGGGTTCCGGGCCATTCGCTGCCGCGACAGGGAGATGATGGAAAGCACCGGCCAATAACCTACTCAAGCTTTAATGACGAATTGAAAGGTGGAATGACCTATGCGACGTAGTGTAATCAAGGCCAAATTGGCTCGTAATGAACCGGTCCTGCTCACGTTACTTCACTTCACTGACCCGATTGTCTATGAGATGGCGAGCATGATGGGGTTTGACGGGCTTTGGCTCGACTATGAGCACCATCCCCATGGCGAACGGGAAGTCACGGCTATGATGCGAGCAGCACGGGTGGGCACGGCTGACATTTTGGCTCGACCGGCAAAAGGCGAGTTCGCCAAGCTGAGCAGGCTTTTGGAGATCGGCGCACAGGGTATTATGTATCCCCGCTGTGATGATGCGGCTGAGGCAGCCGAGGTGGTCAAGTGGGGGAAATTCTACCCGCTTGGCGAGCGCGGCATCGATTCATCCAACTCCGACTCCCCTTTTCACTCCTTGCTGCTGCCTGAGTACATCAAGAAGGCGAACGAAGAAACCTTCATGATGATTCAGATCGAAGACCCGCGTGCTCTCGAACGTGCGGACGAAATCGCGGCTGTCGAAGGCGTGGATATTCTCTTCCTCGGATCGGCGGACTTTTCGATCCTCAGCGGCATCGTCGGCGACTACGACAACCCCATCATCACGAAGGCTTTTGAACGAATGGCGAAAGCGGCCGAGAAGGCGGGCAAGCAGTGGGGCACGGTAGCCTTGTCGACCGACCACGCGAAACGCATGCTGGATATGGGCGCCCGGTTACTCTGCACGGGCTGTGATATCGTTTTGCTCAGGGATGCACTGCAGAAGATCCAAGAGCAATACAGCCCGCTGGGTTTCCAATTCAACAACCAGGTCTTTCCCGCGAAATAATCGCCACACAGGAGGGCTGAAACATGGCTGCTCATCGCGTCTTGGTGGTTGGTGTCGGCTCGATCGGGGAACGGCATCTTCGCTGCTTCGGCAAGACGGGCCGGGCTGACATGTCGCTTTGCGAAACAAACGAGCACGTACGAACGACGATTGCCGACCGCTATGCGGTGCAGCATGCGTATGCGAACCTCGATGAGGCATTGAGCGATCATGCCAAAGACCCGTTTGACATTGCGGTCGTTGCAACACCGGCACAATTGCACATTCCCATGGCCATGCAACTTGCTGAGGCCGGTATACATCTTCTGGTCGAGAAACCCTTAAGTACCAGCCTTGATGGCATTGACAAGCTCATGGTCTTGATCAAACAGCGGCAGATCAAGGCAGCGGTCGCGTACACGTTCCGGTCGCACCCCGTTCTGCGATCGATGCAACAGGCGGTTGCGGAGGGACGTTTTGGTCGGCCGGTTCAGTTCGTAGCCACATTTGGCCAACACTATCCAAGCTTTCGGCCCATGTACCGCGACATCTACTATGCACGCTGGGCCACCGGGGGCGGTGCGATCCAGGACGCCCTCACGCATGTCATCAATGCGGGCGAGTACTTCCTCGGCCCGGCTGATCGTGTCATGGCGGATGCCGCCAACAAGATGCTCGAAGGCGTCGAAGTCGAAGATACCGTTCATGCGATCACGCGACATGGTGATGCGATGGCGTCCTATGCCCTGAATCAGTATCAGGCCCCGAACGAAGGCATGATGACGGTTGTCTGTGAACGGGGTACCGTTCGATTCGAGCTGCAAAACAACCGATGGGTCTCGATGACCGAGCCCGGTGGCGCATGGACAACGGAATTCACGACCACCCTCGAGCGCGATGATCTCTACATCAACCAAGCGAGCATCTTCCTTGATTTCGTCGAGGACAAGGGACAACCGACGTGCACGCTGGCCGAAGGCCTGCAGACGCTTCGTGTCAACCTCGCACTATTGGCTGAAATGCGGGAACCTCACTGGCGGCTCACCGAGCCCCATTAATCGCCCCGCCATGTGAAACCACCCGCTAACCCTACGGAGCAACGCCGACATGAACGAGCCGACGATCTCTCAATTGTTTGATTTGAGTAACAAGGTGGCTTTGATTACCGGCGCGACCGGCGCACTCGGCGGAGCGATGAGCCGAGCCCTGGCCGAAGCCGGTGCGAGCGTCGTCATCAGCAGTCGCGACGCGAGCAAGGCCCAAGCAGCAGCGGCTACGTTGCCGGTCGTGGGCAAGGCCAAGCACGACGGCATCGCCATCGACTACATGGATCCCGAGTCGATCGAAAAAGGCTTCGTCGACGCGCTCGAACGATCTGGACGAATTGACATTCTCGTCAACAATGGTCATGACCCGCTTGGCAACGACTGGACCACGGTCACTGCGGAACAGTTCAACCGTCAGATGGCGAACGCAACAGGGTATTTCGTACTCGCACGGCTCGTGCGCAACCATGCCGTCGAACAAGGCAAACCCGCCAGCATCATCAATATTGGCTCGATGTATGGCGTTGTGGGTTCGTATCCAGATGCCTATGAGGGCATCTGTGGTGCCAGTCCTGTGGCTTATCACGCACTCAAAGGCGGGATTGTCCACATGACGCGCCACTTGGCTGCCTATTGGGCGGCGGATACCGTTCGTGTCAACTGTCTCAGTCCCGGACCGTTTCCAACGCCCACGGTGCCTTCCGAATTGAAAGAACGATTGTGTTCCAAGGTTCCATTGCGACGCATGGGTACTCCTGATGAGCTCAAAGGCGCGATCGTCTTCCTCGCGAGCGACGCCAGCAGTTACGTGACGGGACACAACCTGCTCGTGGATGGCGGCTGGACGGCTTGGTAATCAGAATCCGCCGCCGTTATCTGCGAGAAACATGGCACCGCTTGCGACGGGATAACGATCATGTGTATCGGCTGGCCGTTTACTCAATCGGGCTCGTTATTGGGTACCCCACCGGAAACAGGGTTACTCATCGGCTGACTGTCTGGGGCGTTTCGTGTTTTCCCATTTCACTGCGACGCGAAAATTCATCTCCCTCTCGTCTCCGTCTGTCCACAACGTCCGATATATAGCACATAAGCGTCAGGACTCGTGGATTGCGTCCAAAAGCCACTTTGCTATGTGTAAAAGGGTACAATTCACCCTGCCCTGCCGACCCAACCGATAGTATATTCATTAGGGACGATCAACCTGAAGGACCCATGAAAAGGCGTCAACCGCTCACTATTCGGCACACACTCTGGCTCGTCATCGCCCTGACGATCTCGTCCACCGTTTTGGGTGCCAGCGCACTCTACAGCTACCAACTCTACCGCACCGCCCGGCACGCGGAGGACCTTCGGGTCCAAACGATCGCTGAGACCTATGCTGTCCAGGTTGGCCCGTTTCTGCTTGCCGGGGAGAACAGTCAAGCCGCCAACTTCGTGAACAAGCTCGCCTGGCACCCGACGACGTGCCTTTTAGCCATTCTCCGCCCCAACGGCAAACCGGTGACGATTCGTGGCAACGCCCCGCTTCTCGAACGCTATCTCGCGATGAACGCTTCGACACCCTCGAACGATCGGGTAGCCACCTGGCACATTCCCGGCGATCCCGAACACCTGTTGCCTGAGTTGAACCTCGCTGCCGCCCCCATCAAGCCTTTGGGAGCCACCCAACCGCAAGGTACGCTCGTCTATGCCGCCCGTTCGTCCGAAGCCCCCACCGTTACGCATGAGGAGGTCTGGCAGTTCTTCAGCAACTTGCTGGCGATTGCGGTGCTGGGTGCGGTGATGGGATTCTGGTGGTTGAAACGGCGTGTGCTCGATCCGTTGACGACACTCACAGACCAAGCCCATGGAAAGCACTCCAGCACCTCTGAGACCACACTTTCGCCTGCAATCCGATCGGATGAAATCGGTCACTTGGCCCGCGTGCTGAACGATATGCACTTGGGCCTCGAAGAATGGCGAGAACGGGCTGTCCGTCTTGAACGTACCGTCAATGAACGGGTGGCAGCCGAGACTCGCAAAATCACGCGTGAACTTAAACGTGTCGAAAAGAAAGCCTGGACCGACCCGCTCACCAGGCTGGGGAACCGCCGCCTTTTGGATGAGAGATTCGCCGACATTCTGTATGCCCAACAAGAAGCGCACGACGACCTTTCGATCGTGATGATCGACATCGATTACTTCAAGCCACTCAACGACACCTTGGGGCATAAGGCCGGCGACGAGCTTCTCGTGTTCCTTGGCGAACTCCTTCAACAGTGCCTGCGTGAACAGGATCTGGCCATTCGCTACGGCGGCGATGAATTCGTGTTGATTCTGCCGGCTGTCGCGGCGGAGGACGCCCACGCGATCGCCAAGCGTATGATCGCGCTGTTCAATCAACGCGCAAAACTGTTACGGTCGGACCCGAAACCCTCGATGAGTGCCGGTATCGCTTCTCTTTGGCGACACCGTCCCAAGACGCCCGAAGAAATCCTCAAATTTGCTGACGAAGCCCTCTATGCAGCCAAGAAAGCCGGCAAAGCCCAAGCTGTCATTTACCAACCGCACCCGGCGATCGTCAAAAATCGATAAGTAAGCAAAGCGTACCGGCAACCCGAATTCTCGCACTTTCGCCCTTTGCCATCAGCGGCTAAGCTCACACGCATGACCGCGTCGCCGAAACAAGTTCTGCACCAATACCCTGACTCGTGGACACCGCACCTCCACACCCTGGCAAGCCGACTCACGCTCAACGTCACAGGTCACGCAACGACGATCGACGTCACAACGGACCAACTCCAATCAGTGTACTTTCCGCTGCTGGCGATGTTGGGCGATCTCGTGCGTCCTGACGTTCGCGTCCTCGCCGGGTTGGCGGGGATACCCGGCAGCGGCAAAACAACGTTGGGTTGTGTTCTGGCGTACATCGCTCGTATCGTCTTTCCGCCGGATCACTTTGCGGTGGTGGGCTTGGATGGTTGGCATTTGCCCAACCGCGTTCTCGACCAACGCACCATGGTGGATCGTGCCGGCAATTGCATCCCCCTTCGGCAACGCAAAGGAAGTCCTGAGTCGTTCGACGTCGCTACGTTCGCCCAGGCGTTGCAGACACTTCGCGACCCCGCGCAAACGGTCGCGCTCCCCGTGTACGATCGTCAACGACACGACCCGGTCCCGGAAGGTCTGACCCTCGCCGCGCGAACACGGATTGTACTGATCGAAGGCAACTATCTGCTGTGCACAACACCGCCTTGGAACGAGGTGCGCGTTCTGCTGCATCCAATGCTCTATTTGGATTGCGATCGCACGACTGCACACCAGCGCGTGATCGCTCGACATCTCCGAGGCGGCTGCACATCGAAAGAAGCCATCGCTAAATTCGAAAACAACGATCGTCCCAACACAAACATCGTCCTCAAAAGTCACTCTCACGCGGACTTCTGCATCCAACTTACCGAACCCGTGCAAATACGAAAACTTGACGTCGATCCTCCCAACGTGTAAATGCAGTGCGCGTCCGAGTGGACAATCCATCTTTTTCAAAGGAGCGTTTCATGTCAGCAAGAGGTAAGGTCATTGCATCCGTTATGATTCTGGCAGCCGTCCTCGTCGTCGCGAACTTCCAAACGAGTTCAGCGCAACCCAACATGTCCAACATGAAGATGGCCACCCGCGTCCTGGAGGGTAACTATCGCGTGCATTACGATTGCATCTTCATGGACGAGACCGGTAACAAAGGCAAGATGGAACTGGTCAAACGAATCGAGTTTCACCCGGAGTACGTCGTCCTCATCGATCAAAATGACGCGGGCCAACTCATTCCAGTGCACTCGATCAAGAATCTGGCCTGGGAGCGGTCATAACGAGCTTGTAGCTGGCTTTGCGGTCGATACGGGTCTTTTGCGGTCGATACGGGTCTACTTCGGTAAGCCCGTGTCGATCCTCTGGACCGCACAGGTCCGTCGTGCGAATCAAAAAAGGGCGCCGATCGCTTTGACCGGCGCCCACACAAATGAATACGACGAAACGATACGAGTTAAATCCGACTAGCCACCCCATGCCCAATTGACGGCCATGCCGCCCCAGAACTCGTCCTGGCCACGGGTTTGGCCATTGGTATCAGGACCTTCGAAGTTGCCATAGGCGTTAAAGAAATAGAGTTCTCCGCTAATGCTAATGGTACCTGCCCACGGGGGAAGGTGCAGCACGGGCGTGAGATCATACTCAGCCACGAGAGACAACTGATCGCCCGCTAAGAAGAACCCATGCTTCCAATAATCGCATTGCGCCATCATGGCATAACCTGGCGTGATCGTCAGGTTATCCACGCCCGGAAGGGTGAAGCCGTGACTTACCCCAAACTCCATCCACACCCCACCGATCGAGCCGACGTCGTGAGCGAAGAAGAAGGCTGGATTTAAAACGCCTTCTTCATTGTCCGGAAAAAGCCATTCCCACATCCAAGCGTCGTTGTGCTCCAACGAGAACCAATACTCATGCGTACGATCGTCGTTGTTGTTACCTCGCGCCCCATCCTGCCTCAGCGAATGGGCCAAGTTGACGAACTGGAAGAAGGTGTACCCAATCGACAAATCGGTCGCAATCGGCTCAATCGACTTGGAATAGTAGATGGTATAATCCACTTCCTGTAGGTTTTGTCCACCTCTTTCGGTGTCAATTTTCTTCTGGCCACCATACCACTCGAACCATGTATTGAAACCAAGGGTGCCCAGGTCTCCCAAACCCAGCACGCCCAAATCAAGCGCGACGTCAACAGAAAGCTGATGGTTCAGCTTCTCGCGACCTTCGCCATCGTACTCCGAAAAGTTGACACCACGAAAGACGTAATCGCTATAAAGCGCGTAACCCAAGCCAAGGCTCACCGGACAAGACGGCGATTCGATCGTTTCGGCCGTCTCAATCTCAGTCCGTTCCATCACTGGCGCGGGCGATTCGCACTGAACCTCCGCAGGTTGGGCTTGCGCCAAGGTCAATTGGCTCGGAACATCCGCCGCCAATCGAACGCTACCTGATTCCACCACAACCTGATCCGAGTGTGCCATGCTGTCTGCTACCACAAAGCGTGGCATCAGTCCTAGAATGACTGCGATGGCCACGACCATCGGAAGAGACAGTGAGGCAGACGTGTTTTTCGGTCCGCGTCTGTACACGATTCGCAAACCTCCTTTCAGGAGGACATTCCACGACACTGCATCACGAACTGCCCCGTAGCAATGATGCAGGCCGAACTTGGAACCACACACTAACAGGTCATTAGGGCGTCTGCAGATTGAGAGCGACCAAAACGGTATTCCGAATCGCTTCAACCGTACCCGTAATGATAGAATCACCTAGAATGTTCGCCCACAGATTATCTGGCACACAACTCCCAGAAGTGCCGAGCACGAGCGTCCCCGAAACCGCCAGATACATCATCTTCACCAATCGAGAAATCCTTTGCATGTCCATCTCCTTTCACACTGGATCCGTAGATTCGTCCCCCAAACCCATCGTACAAAAGAGGGCCTTCTGAACACGGGAACCGCTACGATGCCCATATACAGCGGAGAACAACCAAAAACAATTATTCAAAACAAAACGCCCCCACGGGCGCTCACGTCAACCAGGTAAGTACCACGGGAACAATACAATTATCCTACGACAGAACAGTTGGCATACTCAAGAATTGACCGCGCCGCACTCGCCACCGCCTGCAAACAGATTAGCGTCCACACAACCACGACCGCGCCGTCCATACAAATTGCGCTTTGTAATTCTAACTTGCGCCATATCTCGGATATCGGATATCGACCCCAAAAACAAGAAAATTTACCCAATGGACAGGGACGAGATTCCGTCATCGCAGACAACGCGTCAAGCACCCCCTTCCGCTCATACACAACGTGCGCGTGGGTCTTGTACTGAATTCAAGCTGCCTCGCACCGCCCCCAAAGGCAGGTCAATGACAGCACCATCAAGCTCCACAAGGTTCCGCAACACAGACCACAACTCCTCGACAAAACAACTATCACGCTCCTTTGCAATCACCATGCCAATGGGCGAACCCATAACAAAACATGGACGCTAAAGCGGCCCGCTGGCTCCATTTGCATCAAAATCGCTTGGATATCAACAACAAACGCATAAGAAAGTGAAGGGGCGTCCTGCTTGAGTGCGTAACAAATGCGCATTCAGGCGGAACGATGCGGCGCTATGCCGTCGATGTACGCATCGTGCAACATTGCCCTTAGTCTTCGGTACGGATACCCGTTGAACGAGAGAGGCCGGTGTATTTCCGGGATCCGAGAGCGGCCTGTGGAGCCCCCTCAGGCCAGAGGGAGAGGCCGATACTTATATCGTCTTCAATCTTATCAACGCCGAGCGTCACCGCGGCATACCATCTCGGGAACTTCCGGACGATGGTGATATCAAAGCTTTCCGTCTTGTTCCGCTCGATGTCATAGAACGTCCGGATGGCGATGCGATGTTTCGTATTGATTTTGTAGTTGGCACCAAAGCCTAACAAATCAGAATTGGTATCGTGAATACGGCGATAACCGATGGCATATGAAAACCGGGGCGTCCGTTCAACGGCATAGGAAATATTGAGCAGATCCATGTTTCCATCGTTGAGATCGAAGTTTCCGTCGGCGAGAATGGCGGTGGTATCGCTAATGCGGCACATGAAATCCGCCCGGATATGGTTACGCGCCACGCTGTTCTCTGGCCGACTTTCGTAGAAGCGTCCGAGCGGCAATCCATATTGGGGCGAGTCGCCGAAAAGGTTCAACTCCAAATCCAACGTGATCCAATCGACCACGCGCCATTTTCCAGGGCCGCCGCGTTTCGTTTGCCACCTCTGCCGAAGCGCCAACGATGTCCCATAAAAATCGTCGATATCCTCGACGCCCGCGTCAAACGGATAGAGGTCAAGGCTATCCTTGTTGCTGGCGCTTGCCCAGGCCGTAAACTCGGGTTTGATGATATGGCGTATCCCGTTGAGGTCGAGAAGTTGGGAAGAAACGTCTTCGTAGAGGCGCCACAGCTGCGTACCGCCCCGGACGCCGATTTGCCCGAACAAACGGTCCGTCGATCCATCAAAGGGGGTATCATCCCAATAACCCGCGCGGCCCATGGCAAAAGGAACGAGGTTGAATCGTCCGCCGGCAAGCTTGATCGGGAAATCAATTTCATTACGGCTATCCGCACGGAAGACCACGTCGCTCTTGTTCGTGTTGTCACCGATCCGATAGGAGTCATTCAATCGGCGATTGTCGGGGCGATAGCGAACCAAACCGAGATGCGACTCACTAAATACGCTGGCGATCTCAGCCAACGGTTCACCGATCCAATGGAATCCAAGATCAGGTAGGTGTTCGGTCTGCGTCAGGAAATCAAGCACCCGCCACTGGGCTAAGGCTGTAAACGCCCAGTTATCCTGCTGCTTCTTGAGGTAGATGAGTGTCTCCTGCTCTTTGCCCTCTTCAAACTCGGCATTGAAATATTCTTCAAGGAAGTTCGGGTCGCAGATGTACGATCCTTCGAGCGTCAACTCCCATCCCTTAGGAAGAAGCTCGCGATGGCGGAAGGTGAATCGGCCTCGATTTTCAGTATCCAGCTCGCCATCCCGAAACGGACCCAGATCATCCTTGCCGGTATCGTGGAGGTAATACCCCCGAAAGAGGCCATAGGAGTCGTCCAACTCATAATCCAAGTCCATACCAACGCCTGGGCCGCGTTTACTGAAATAATCAAGCCGTAATAGCGCATCGAAACCTTCTGGGGTCTCCAACCCCAGGAGGTTGAACAGATACCACTTGCTTTCGAACGTCGCCCCAAAATCATCGGTGTACCCTGTTCTCACACTGCGCAGTGACGTTACATCACGTCGGAAATCGCCGGCTGTATAAGGCCAATAGGCGATGGGTACCCCCTCGATATTCAGCGTCACATCGTGCGCCCGATACTTGCCGGCTTCGAGGCCAGCGATGCGTCCCGTGATATCGCGCGGCGTCGCATCGGTCAGGAAAACGCGCTCGGCTCCGAGATGAACATGCGACGTGTAGAACTCACTCGTGCTGATCCTTGCCTTGCGAGCGAAGTATTCGGTCGAAGAAAGTTGACGAACTTGAGACGCCCGCACGTAGATGGGCAAATTGTTGCCCGGCGCATTGGCACGCATCACCGCATCAAGAATGAGCGCTCGATCGTTCTCGAAATCGTAATATAACTCCGAGGCCCGAACCATGCGTTCCCCTCGCGTGAGAACGACATCCCCACGGAGGTAGGCACCTGCGACGGCTGTACCCACCTCCTCACTGAACCCGGGCAAGCCCGAGGCCTCTTGCGACTGACGACTTTCTTCGGACGGTGAAGCCGGCACGAGACCGGCATCCGGGGAGCTATCAAGCAGGTCCTTCTCAGTCTTTTTCTCTCGTTGGAGCAAAAAAAGCACCGCGGCATCCGCTCGTATTTCCAGAAAATCGGCACTGTCCAGCAGACCCTGGGACACATAAACGTCACCGATCGCGGTGACAACCCCTTGCTCCTCGCGATAGGCCTCCTCGTTGGCCCGGTGCCTGACCAAGGGCCTGGCCTTGGGCCGATCGCGAGCCACCGGTCGATCAAAATCCACGACCTCAAGACCTGCCGGCTGCGTCGCAGTACTTCTCGCCAAAACGGCTTGCCGAACTTTCCACGCATCGCGGTACAGGGGGGTATCCGAAGAGGGAGCCCGTGTTGTGACATCCGCTTCGACGACACTCGGAAAGAAACTATTAAACGTCACAAAAAGCGTCGGCCCCGTGGTTACAGTACCGGCGGAATCACGTACCCAGGCATGCTGGGACAAAAACACCTGAAAGTGATAATAAGAAGTGCCCTCCCAGGACCCCTTCTGCATCCAAATGACCGCGTCCTGGCTTTTTAGGCGCCGATCGCCCAGATGCAGCGTAAAATCACCGTAATACTGGATAACCTGAGTTCCATCCGCTAACGCCCAACAATACACGTAATTACCAAACGACTCAGGTACACTGCGGGTGATTCCGGCCGGCAAAAAAGGCACGGCTACTTCAGCATCATCCAATGGGACCAACGCAGGCGCTTCCGTTGCTGCCGGCTGGGCGCACACAGACCTTGTGATCCCCGGCCATGAGACGAGAACCTGAGCGCAAAGCGCTAACGTGCCCCACAGAGCCCCTGAACGCAACCGTGGTAAGCCTGGCAAGGAGTCACGACCTCTCGGATGATTCTCCACATTGTCCTGCCGATACAGCATCCGGGCAGGCGGCCCGCGCCGACCGGCCACGCCCTTGACGTCCGCTGAAGCTGAGGGGATTATATGGCCTGCATGGGGGAAGTCAACACATAACGCAGTGGACAAACGGATCAGAATGGGTAATAATAGGTCTATTGTGCGGGGACGCGAAGCGCCGAGAAGTTCACACGGGTGAGCGGTCCGGTGGTGGTAACGGCCTACAACTGGTAAGCGTAGGTAGCTGCTTCTGTGCGGGGTATTAAACGGATGCTAGCGAGCGACCCTCATAATGACTCCGGTGGGAAGTCAATTCATCTGTCGCGCGGTTAGTTTTTGTTTACCCTGGCGCTAGATTGAGCGGGCCCCCAGTCGTCGGCAGTTGCCCTTGCGGACGCAATGCGTGTCGAACGTAGGATTCTATGCGTGCGGCACAGGGTGCAACTCTGGTAGGAGTCTGTTCGTCCGATAGAAATGCATTTGGTGGCAAACTAGTCGAGGCGGGGGTCAGAAGCTCTTGATAAAGGAGGTTATCAGCCATGGAAAAGCCTAAACGCTCGTACTACTTGCCGGGGAAACTCGTGGCGGCATTCGACAAAGAATGCTCCAAGTCGGGCTATGTCAAGGAAAAGGTGGTCGCTGCCGCTATGCTCTCCTTTCTTGATAGCGGCCCTGAGGCACGAAGCAAGATGTTTGATCGCCTTGACACTTTTCTAAGGGGCAAAGGCAAGGCCAAGACGTAAACTACTTCGATCGCTGAGCATGGCTACCACCGCATCAGTTTGGATGCCTATTCTTGCGGCGGCGAGGGGAATACCAGACTATCTCGCGCTCTTCTGGTGAAGGGCGTGCCGGTTGTCAGTCTCTCGGCACAGGTAGCCGTAATCGAAGAAGCAAATGCTCCCAGATAATGGGAATGAGGCAGATTTTCACACTGGCGACAAGGAAACGCGATGATCCTTGCCGCCAGTGTGTTGGGTGCAGATTACAGGTTCGTTTGAATACCCCACTACGGGCGTATCTGAACAAAAACCGTATGCGTTCCCTGCTCGGTTCGAATTCGCAAGCGAACACCTGCCGCTAAAGCCTTATCACTCAAAGCCTTGACCAACTCACGTGTACTCTTGACACGATCTCCTTGAACGCTGTCGATCAGGACACCCGCCACAATCCGGAGTGCCCTCGCTTCGCCCAGTGGCTCGACATGGGTCACGATCAGCATACCTTCGACCTCGTCGAAGTCCTCCCAAGAATACTTCTTTGCCAGTGATGGTGTCACGGGTTGGACGGTCATTCCGAGCGACTCGATCTCGACTGCCTCCTCTTCCTCTTCACCTCGGAAACGGCGATCACGAGAAACAGGGCCTCGAGACCGAAAATCATCCGGTTGTTCGCCTACCTCCACGGGAATCGTGATCTCTTTTTCATCCCGCCAAATCCGCATTTGAACGACCGTCCCGGGCTTCGTACGCGAGATAAACTGCTGAAGGTCCAGGGCCGCCTTCGTTTCCTTACTGTCGCATCCTAACACCACATCGTCTTCCTTAAGGCCCGCCTTACTCGCTGGCGTCCGCGGGAATACCTGATCGATAAGCACACCGGCGTCTTCCTCGAGGCCAAAAGTCTTGGCGAGACCGGGGTTTTCATCCAACCCTTTGATGCTGACGCCGAGGTAACCCCGCACGACCGGCTTACCCTCTTTCAGATAAGGCAACACTTCCTGGACCATTTCCGTTGGAATGGCAAAACCCACCCCCATGTAGCCACGTGCATAACCGCTTGTGGCGATGGCGGTGTTAATACCAATGACCTCGCCTCGCATGTTGACGAGCGGCCCCCCACTGTTACCCGGATTGATGGCCGCATCCGTCTGAATGAAATTCTCGATATTGACAATGCCAACGTCCCGGCCCTTGGCGGAAATGATTCCCTGTGTGACCGTTCGTTCAAGACCAAATGGCGCACCGATCGCCAGAACCCAATCCCCGACCTCCATCTTTCTGCTATCACCAATCGATACCGAATAAAGCTTCTTTGCTTTGATTTGAATCAGGGCTAAATCCGTTTTGGGATCGCTACCCAGGACATCCGCGGGGAATTGCCTGCCATCTGCCAACTTAACCCAGATCGAGCTTTCTTCGCCCTCATCGCTGCCAACCACGTGATTATTGGTCAGAATATAGCCATTTTCCGAATCAATGATGACACCACTGCCGCTGCCGTGTTTCTCCTCTTCCGGCATCCGTGGCGCGAAACCTCGGCCCTTGTATTGCCGGAAAAACTCCCGCCACAACTCGGGCATATCCTCCATGTCGCGTTCCGACCGGGGAAGTTTTTTCGCCACCGTTGTCGAGATGATCTGGACGACGGCAGGCGTTACCTGTCGGGAAACCAGACGAAAGGCTTCGGAAATATCTTGGACTTTGGCCAGTTGCTCCTGCCCTGCTTCGAGTTTCCCTTTCTCCATGGCATAGGTGACGCGGCCAATGATGTCGTCGTGGAACATCGCGCCGACCAAGGTTAAGCACACCACAACCAACCACATTCGACGAACGTTCGGATTCGCGGTCGTCATCAGTCAATCTCCTCGTACTTGAAAGCCCATTACCGCCCTATGGTCCCAACGGTACCTTGCGGTCCCTCGATTGAGTCACATCAGTCCCGCCAAAGACACAAGTTCGTGCCGGCGGCTCTACCGGTACCAGACGTCTCAGCCCTGGAATCCCTGTCAGCCTTCGTGATCCAGTTCCGGAAATCTCGTGCTCATGACCAGGCGGCTCTCCAACTCCGGCGGCCGCCATGAAAGCGGAGGCCTCGCCACCCGTCTACTTTAACGCCCCTCCCTGCAGGGTTCTACGCTCGCCGACGTCGGCTTGTTGCGATAAAGCCCATCAAAACGATCAGCAAGGCCAACACGGAAACACACGCACCGACCACCAGCCCCCTGGGCCGGTAGGTAAAACGGACGGCGTGGCTGCCTGGCGGAACGGCAACCCCTTGACAAACTGCATTGACGCGATGAATTTCCGTCCGCTGGCCGTCCACACAGGCGTTCCACCCTGGATCGTAGGACTCGTTGAACACCAAAAACATGCCCTCTAAGGAATCCACTTCCACACGAAGTTCGTGTCCAGCAGGCCGATCGAACTCGAGTGTTCCCTGGCCCGATGGCGGTAGCGTCCTGCTATTGTCGGGCCATTCCACGATCGCCCGAGGAACTCCTGCCGAAAAACAAGACCCCCTGGAGTCATCCGTCCCCCCTCGCCAGACCCCTTTTTCTATTGCCGTCAACAAGTCGGGCACCGGTACGATACCACGAGCCGGGTAGACCAGATCCGCCGTCGCTTCAAGCTCATACAATGTGATGCCGCCAGGAAGGTCGGCCCGGTGAACGAAAGGCGATCGGCTAAGTTCGTCGTCGGCTAACGGTTCAGCGATACGGCCCAAAGTCGCCCGGCCAGCGGAAACCGCTTGCCCCATCTCCGATTTGAGGCGGACGAAAGCACGACCGACCAAGGAATCGCACACGAACAGGAACCGAAGCCGTCTCGCCCCTAAGGCCAAGTCGATCGGATCGACCGTGTGTGTACGACCGATCGCTTCTTGTTGTGCGTTCTCCAGACGAACAAACCAGCGACTTGACGCTCCCTCAACGGGATCCGCATCAAAAGCCAACTCGTAAAGCCCCGGTGCGTCGATTCGTACGGGCCAAAACACGCCTTCACCTGAAGGAACCGGTGTCATGCGATCGGAACCCTGCACCCGTTGCGGCTCGTGATTGGGAACGGACGGCATGGCTCCAGCCTGGAACACCTCACGCTCCTCCGAAGATCGCACAGCCACAAAACGAACCCCCATCGCCTGCAGAAGCGGGCGGTTGCGCAGAAGGTCGATGATTGACTCACTGGAGCCCCACGGCATGAAACGAAACAACATCCGGTTGGCGGTCGGCCAAAAGGGTCCATACCCTGAAAAGGCCGCAATCCCGTGTTGCATATTCGATTGCGGAAACAGAAGCTCAAGAGGCCGCTGATAACTTGCGTGATATCGCGGGACAAGCAACCGATCCCCTGGACGAGGCTCGAGCTTGCGAATCGCTTGAGCTAACGGCGGTGGCTCGACCAAGTCACGGCGAGTGTAAACCGATGGATCGACGTCCACAAAAGCGACAACCATCGCAAGGTCCAACAGAAAAACGCCAAACAACGCATGGAACAAGCGCCGTTCATGCGTGACGGTCCAACGAACGAGTAGCCAACCTGTTATCGATGTGAGTATCAGCGACACCCAGATGGCTGGGTTCTCCAAACGAATCGCCTCTTTGAGCCCGTCGAGCACACGATCCGCGTCCCAGCGGTGGCCATACGTTCTTTGTAGCCAACCAAGCTGCCAACGTGCCACGACCATCACCAGTAGACATGCCCCGATGAGTACCGGCAACACGCGCCTGACGATCGACTTTACACATCGACTCAGACGCTCGATGTCCTGTCCCCGCTTCAGCAAGACAGACAGGACCGTTGATGCGAGCACGGGTAAAGCGACTGACCACACCAAAATCCATCGGGCCGGAACGCGCAAGTTCCGATAGACCGGCAAGTGATACAGCAACTTACTGAGAGGCGTTAGCCCCCCCAATGCGACGATCATCGCGACAAAACAAGCAATCCACCAAAAGGTCACCTCTCGATTTCTTCCAACCCATACCACCGACGCCAACACCAGCAAAAGAACGAGAATGGTCGCATAAGGCCACTGCTCACAGAAATGGGAAATACCCCACCAAGATTGATTCCAGAAATTAGGTGTGCCCGTTCCGTAGAACATCGGGAAGAGAAACATGAACGCTGAGGTCGGCACCCAGGAGTTTTCAACGAATATATGGTAGGCGGGTGTTCCCCTTGTACTGGCGGCGTAATGAAACCAAGTCGGCACAAGCTGCACCGCGGAGATAGCTGCACCCAACGCCATCCCCACCGGAAGCTCCCACCATAGACTACGTCGTCGGGGCCAAAGAATGAACGCGGCATAAGCAGCAAGTAACGTGCATGTCATCAAGGAGATCTGCACGTGCTGAACCAGCATCTGCAAGCCGAAGGCAACCGTCGCTAACGCGAAATAGCGATACCGTCCGGTCTGGGTAAACCGACTCCAACCGAGCAAAATCCACGGAATCCAAGCCACGGCGTGGTGAATCGTCAAATGGGACCGATGACTCACCATGTAGGCTGAGAATTCAAACGCCAGCGCACCCAGCAGAGCAGCGCGCCAATCGTGCCGCCAACTACGAAGCAAGCGATACATGCCGCCACCGGCCCAAGCAAAATGGATGACGATTGAGGCAGGATACGCCCAAAGGGCTGGCAGCAGTACGAAAAGATAGGTCGGCAGATACCACAAACCGCTCTGCGGATCGGCCGCGACGGAGGTACCCATTGCTGTTAGGGGATTCCATAGCGGAAAAATGCCCTGTCGGATCTGTTGGCCAATGTACTGACGAATGGGGAAATAATAGATGAGATCATCCCCGATCGCCGACACGCCACCCAACCGCCATGCACCCGCCAGCAAGACAACCGGCAAGAAGACAATCAATCCGCTCACGACAAGCCGCCGCTGAACGCGAGACCGAACGGAGCTCGCTTGCGGCTTCGACGCGCCCCTACGATCCGGAGCCGACACATCCGCTACGGCAACAATCGTCTTCGTGCTCCTCTGATGATCCATGAAGCGAGATCATCCGGCAGCCATGTGGCTTCGTCAAGGTGCTTGATCTGCGAACGAGCCGAACAGCTCCAACTGGAAATCCGACGCCGGCCTTCTAACTCACCCCACATAAGGCCGAAGGAATTGCGTCATGTCACGAGCTTCCAAAGCTGCCTGGATGGCGTCAGGTGTCGGACATCGATCGAGATACTCCCGCGCCACGTCATCCGTAAAATCACGGTTGCGCGTATAACGAATCTGTCGTGTCTTGTCTTGGACCAGCGGCTCCATGATCGCCAACACTCCCTCTCCGATCGCGTTCATCAGACCCATGTGGGCGATCTTGACCGCCTTCATGCCCAGTAAGAACGGATCTACGGCTTCGGCTTTCGGCAAAGCATGAAAGAGTATCGGACCGGAATCCAACCCCGCACTCAGCAAATGAATCGTGGCTCCGACATATTCGGGTCGCTCATCATAGAGTGCCCAGAAATTCGTGGAGCTACCACGATAATAAGGCGACACGCCCATGTGGATATTGTAGGCCCGATGCGCGAGAAGGTGATCGCACAATGCCCCCTTGATCCAACTGGCGCCAAACACGACATAGATATCCGACTGCAACACCGGCGCGAGGACATCCAGCTCGAGCCGATTGAGATCCCCCATCTTGATCGCAAGTTGTGTAACATTGTCCGGTGCAAATCGCGGTCGACCAAAGACGGTCCCCTCAGCAGCCATCACGCGCCGGAAGTAATCTTGCATCACCTCGGACCGACGGAAGAAATCCGGCACCTCCCCCGGAAAGACGGTCGTGCATTCCTGCACGGCATAAACCCGGTCCGCAACACAAGCCAACAACTCAA
>Ga0180434_10002936_pt1 | contig 22047 bp, 25 predicted proteins | sample SS_ome_7_FD_132453 | JGI IMG/M metagenome (GOLD analysis project Ga0180434, IMG submission 132453) | Hypersaline lake sediment archaeal communities from the Salton Sea, California, USA - SS_1_D_2 metaG | ecosystem: Environmental > Aquatic > Non-marine Saline and Alkaline > Hypersaline >...
AGCGGGGTGTAGTGTTGAACGTGGATACACCTAGCCGCGTCAACAGGTGAACAAACAACCGCCAAGCAGCCAATTGTTGCAATGGGTCCAGCTTGAGCTTGATGAACTTGGGCAACCAACACCAGGAGACTGAGAACCACAAGACGGTTCATGATGGAATAAAAAAAAAGTGATTGTATTATTATGCCAATCCATTCGCCTTTAACCAAGCCACTACGTGGTAATGACACGGACAAAGGCGACAAGCCGATCATGGAGTGCTTGGGCCATGGCCCGCCCTTGTTTGGTTGAAATAAAACCCACGAGCAAAAGGCGAAGAAGCTTGTCATAAGCATGGTGGATAAAGGGCGGCAAGGGGTCTTGGTCCTTTTCAAGCTTTGTCCGGCAAAAGGTGAGGCAGTGCCTGATGCCCACCTCACCCAAGGCTTCAATGCGGTCCGCGTCACGCACCACTGCAAGGTGGGGATTTGTGGGCGTCAAGGAAGTTGGGCCTTCGCGCTTTACTTGGGCCGAGTAAGACACCTCCTCAATCCATGGATCAATGTGAGTGTAGGCAGAAAGGTTGGTGCGAATCCATGCAGACAAGTCGCCACGCGGCAAGGCGTCTGCATACTTTACAGATTATAAGTGATGATTATCGAATTATTTAGATTATGAGGGTACCACTTATGCATTGTCGCAAACTCCGTTGCAAAACAACAAATAAGACAATTCATGTGCGCTATCACCATAGAGTGCCAGACAAAAAGATGACAGTGGCATTCTAATTCACTTTTGACTTGAAAAACTCGATAAGCTTTTCATGTTTTCCATATGTCGCCCCGCGCATACCACAATTCCACTCATTTGCACCTTGAGAGACAAAGTATAAGACGAGGTCCATGTGACCTCCTTTCGCCGCCCAGCACATACTAGCATTCCAATCATTTGCACGTTGAGAGACAAAGTACAACACAAGGTCCAGGTGACCTCCGCACGCCGCCCCGCACATACCCCAATTCCAATCATTTGCACCTTGAGACACAAAGTACAAGACAAGGTCTTTGAGTTCCTCAAGATCCAACTCATGACGTTTGGTTGTTGCGCGATGAAGCAAGAGGAAATTCCTGGTACGGATATGATTGAACTTGGTAAAAAAAGCTGCCCACTTCACCGTGTAAGTTTGCATTGCCAAGTCCCTTTTGCGTTGTGCGGTATAACGGTCAGCTTTGCTTGAATCAGCCTCGCTTGAATCAGCCTCGCTTGCCAAGGCCCTCAAGGTGTCTTCTGGCTTGAGTTGGCCAATCCAATCAAGAGAGTAGGCCATTGGGTTTTTTATGTGATTTTATTTCTTGAAGGATTGGACCGTTGATTGCAGGGCGGTCACCGAGCCGTACTTGCACACAATTTCAGTCTGAGAGGCATCCGGGGAAACCCCTGCCTGGGCCAGGGGTTCAATGGTGCGGTTCATCAAGGACAGACCAAGAAAGGATTCATAGGATTGAAGGGTGCGGTTGCTCCCGAGGGGGTGCTCCGCGCACCGCCCCTGGAGAATGGTGTAGATGCGCTTCAAGGAGGCTTCACGTCCGTCTCTGCGCTCGGCCTTGGACCCCACCTCCCAAAAGGTGGGCGCGTAGGAACGATCAAACAGGGTGCGCAGGGGGAGCCGTGTCACCATCCACGTGTCCCACCCGTGCGTCCACAGCAAGGCCCCCATGACAAACTCTTCACCAAAAAACAAAAAGGGCACCTGTGAAAGGTAGGGCACGGCGGCAATGCGGGAACCCAAGGAAAACGAAAAACAGCCGGCAAGGCCGAGTTGGGGAAAGGGCTTGGGGGGTTTCATGACACACATGCGAGACCCAAAGACGGGGAGTTCCGAGGACGGGTCAAAGGACGTGGGGGCCATAAAGGTGGGGAGGGCAGGTTCGAGGGACGCATTGGCTGAGCCAGGGAAGCGGCGGTAAGACGCCGGGTACCCCGTCAAGACGACTTGGGAGTGGTTGGCTTGGGCCACCGCCTGTGTCCACTCCTCAATCAAGACAACGTCCCACCCTGCCTCACACCGGGTGTGGGCGTCAAGCACCAAATAAAAATCTTCACCCTTGTACAAGTGTTTTTCAATAAATGACCGCGCCTTGCAGGGGCCCTCCGCCTCGTGGGCCGCCCACCGAATGGTGCGGATGGAGTCCATGTACCGGTTGTCCTTGCCGTACAGCTCACACAGGTCCTTGTACCCGTGCACCGCGTCGCCGTCCGTTTTGGCGTTTTGAAGACAAAGACCGATAAAGACTCGTGCCGGGTTGGCTGCCTGCTGGAGCAAAGAGTAGAGGGTGCCTGGCGTTTCCGAGTCACGGTAGGACGCAACCGACACAAAAATGGTTTGGTTCAACGCATTGGTCGTAGATTGGAATGACGGCGGTTCTTGATATGGGCTTGGTTGGTGGTTAGTGGATAGCACTTTGTGTGGTTGTAGTGTCGGTGACAGTGACGGTAAGGGTGTGTAGTTTGTCACGATTGTCTTGGACCCAGACTTGTTCACGGCGGACCACACAATAAACCCCACAATGGCAAGCACAAAAAAACCCAACACAACCAAAGGAACAATGGGCCACTTTTTGCCTTTGCGCCGCCCCAACTTTTCAAGGGCTTGTGGGTTCAGGGGGCGATACACCAAGGATGCGGCCGCCGGCAAGTAGGCCGGAGTCCGGAACGACGAAGCCATGTGCTCTTTTTTAAAGAATTGGGGGCAAAAGGAGAGGCAAGAACAATGCTAAAAAATAGACATGAACTGATTTTTTTATTCATTCAATTCAATCGGGAGAACCATGGTGTGGATTGTCACAGAGACCACTGATGGTTCATTCGTGGCTTCAACGTCTTGAGGTTCAGGAGCCCGGGGGCGATGCAGGTCAGCCTTTTCAAGTTCGTACAAGACAGTCGCCTTGCGTTGGATGTAGCTTTTTTCAAAGCGAAGTGAATCAAGGGTTGTGACGGTCACCAAGTCATTCTTTTGGCCCATGCGCACCAGGCGCCCTTTCAGTTGGGTTTTTTCATGGGGCAAGAAATCATCGTAGAGCAAAAGATGGGAGGCGGCTGTCAGGTTGATGCCGACACCTGCAACCGAGTAGTGGACAACCAGGACACGCAAGTCTGAATCTTCCTTGGAGAAGTCTTCCAGGACTTTGGTGCGCAGTGCAGGTGTTTGATTGGCCGAACAAGACTTGACACCCGTGCCAGGCATGAAGGTCTTGACAAGTCCCTCCACCACCTTCACCACCCGCGGGAAACGAACACCAATCACCAATTTGGTTGTCGTCGGTGTTTTGGCAAAAGTTTCTAAATAAGTCTTCAGGGCCAACGCCCGGGCGGCACCTGCAGGTTTCATGTAGGACGGTTTTTCTTTGGGTGTGGTGTGAAACACGGATCCGTCTGACGTCGCACCCCCACGAATTGTTTTGCGGCAGGCGGGACACTTGCGGCAATTGCTGCGTGGCCCATTAAACCACGTCTGGATGCACTCCATGCAAAAGGAGTGCTTGCACCCCAAGGTGACTGGATCCGTCAATTCATCATCCCGGCAAATGGGGCACTTGGCTTCCTCGTCCAACCCCAAATCCTCCTTGTACTTGAGGAGGCGAACAAAGGGATTGGTGGAGCAGTTTGCGCCAGGAGGTAAAATGACATGGGTTGGGTCCACCACCTTGGTGTCGCCGGCAAAAAGGCGTTGAAGATCCAGGTAGATGCGGTTGTAGAGGGAGGGCGGAAGGGACTTGTGTGCCAACAGGTCTTGTGAAATAAAACGAAGAGAGTAGCGCTGCATGAGTGCCACACATGCCTTGGCGAGGTAGGCATCCACGGCTGCCTGGTCTTCGTCGCCGGGAGGAGAGTAAATGGACTCTGTGGACACGTAGGGCATGGCCACAAAAAGGCGTTTAGTGTCCGAGTAACGGCCAGTGGGGAGGGCCGCAATGGGGTCAAACGCCGTTGCCTCAATGCGACAGGCAGTGTGGTGGGGTTTAAGAAGGGGCTTGAAAATCGCGGCATTGTGGGGATAGGTTTGGCGCAGGACACGCAGGTTGGACAGGAGCAAAAAATCAACATCTTCAACAATGGTAGCTGTCAAGCCAATGGCGGCACCCCTGGCGTCAAGCTTAGGGAAGGACCGACGGGGTGGCATTTGGATGTGGACTTCGTCCATCAAGAGGTAAGCGTAGGTCAGGGCATGCAGGTTGCGCTTGCGCGACCAAAGAGCCTTTGAAATGACAATGAGGCACTTGGTGGACAGGGTGTCTTCTGAAGGCGACTTGTGGCCACCTCCACAAAAGAAAATTTTTCCCTTGGGCACATTGGTCCATTGGTCAAGGTGGTCACCCCATGTCGAAAACATGTTGGTGGGGGCAATGAGGAGGAGGGGTTTGTCGTCTGCAGCCAATGACCACCAGTGGTTGAGAATGCGGCACCCCATGACCGTTTTGCCCGTCCCCGTCCTCGACTGGAGAATGCCGCCGGGCCACCAGGGGGCGTCATCCGGCGTTTCACCAATCAGTGCATCACAAAAAGGAGACAAGTGGTCTCTACGAATCATCAAGTGGGGTGAAAGAGTGATCAAGCCCTCATGCAGTGTGGTGGAAGGAGTCATTGATTTCGTGACGGGACGGCGGTCAAAGGACCGCCGTAAAAAGGCTTTTCGGTCCATCAAAGCTTGGGCTTGGTGCAAAAGAGCCCGTTGAAAGACTTGCAGGTCAGGGTGGTCAAGGGACGCCGGCAAATCAAAGGCCGCGTCTGAAGCAATCGTCTTGGTGTAGGCGGGGAAGGAAGCAATGGGCAGTTTCCCTTCAATAAAGGCGCCCGGTGGGCAAATGTAGGACTGTGTCGTAGGCACAAAAAAACACAAGGTGGGTTTAATTGTGCAGTAAATGCCCTTGCGGGAGACGGCATCCACACGTGCCAAGGGAATGGTGGAGGGAAGGGTTCGAAGCGAATCCGCGTCCTTGAGTGAGTAGTAGGTCATGAACTTGAGGGCCTCAACCGTCAACCATGTACCTGGCAAGGGAAGATCAAAACAGCCAATGTGGTGACCCCCAAAATTTGTGGCCTGAATGGGCATTGTCTCCAAAGCCACCTCAAAAATGCACGTGTGGACTGAAAACCATTCATCTTGACTTGCGTCTTTTGTTTCACACGCTTTGGTCTTTGCGCCCGTGTTGACCCATGGCAAGACACACACATCACACTTGTCAGACGGGTCAATGGGTGCATCCCACTCGTGGCTAACCATTTCCATCTTGCGGCGTTTTTGTGCTTGGCCAGCTTGGCTAGCAGCGGCTGGTTGGCCAACCGATACAGGGTCTTCCTCCATGTGGGGGAAAAAAGATGTGGTGGGTTTTTCTTATTTTAGGGGGGTTGTAAAGACAAAATGAATGCATGCATAGTCAAGTGCTGTGCTAGACATTACACATTTCATAATTCAATGGAAGCCCCATCAAGGACGTTTCACACTGATTTCTGGGTGTCTTGCTTGCTTCCCCTCAAGCACAACAAGTTTTTGTCTGGTCATTCTGATTCCATGATTTATGCTTGGGACCTGGCCAACCCCAAAACACCGCTGAAAACATTTGCCGGACACACGAACAACATCACGTGCTTGGTGTCCCTAGAGTTTCCAAAGCATCGTCACTGTGACGCACCCCGGCAGCTACTTTGATCGCCTTTACACGGATCTGGAAGGAACATTTCTTTCAGGATCGGCGGATGGCACCATTCGCCGGTGGTCTTCACACAGCGGAGACGAACAAATGGTCTACACGTGGCACAGCCAACGCATTTTTGATATTGTGTTGCTTAACGATGGAACCTCTTTTTTGTCGGCGTCTGCTGATGGAGCAATTTGTCAGTGGGGGACGTTTTCAGGAGGACCATACAACGTGTTTCGAGTGAATGAGAACCCTGTGACCGCTCTAGCCGTAATTTCAGCAAAGCCAGACGATTTTGTCCGTTGCTTTCTGTCGGCGGGAAAAACCCCTTCCATTTGTAAGTGGAACTTGCTATACGACGCCAGGCAAAGAAAAAGACGCAAGGATGAAAAGCTCAAGATCTTTACGGGGGTTCCAGAACGAACGGGTTATTTGCTTCTTTTAAAAGGAGAATTCGAAAGAACATTTCTTTCAGGGTCTGCAGACTCGGGCGTTGGCACCATTCGCCACTGGAACGTTGACACGGGTGCCCTCATCATGACCTATAAAGGCCACACCACTTATGTGACAGGTTTAGAAGACCTGGAAGACGGAACCTTTCTTTCAGTATCGGCTGATTGCACCATTTGTCGTTGGTGTATCAAGACGGGGGAGTGTATGCACACGTTTGATTGTGACACACACTCAAAACTTGCTCTTTTTGCAGATCGCACATTTTTGTCTTTGACTTGGGCCAAACGTGGTATTGATCACAAGGATTTAAGCGACAAGATTGTTCGAACATATGCGACACCTGCCTCAACACCGTCACACATGCTTGTACTGCCAGACGATACTGTTTTAGTGGGGTGTTGCAACGGCACGATTTACCATTTTCAGACGCCATTGTCCGACACCAAGGAAAAAACGCGCAGGCTTCTGCGGTCTGTCCACGAGGAGTTGTCGACAATGCCGCCAGTGGGGTCGTATCCTGGAGGATTTATTTACCGAACGCTAAAGGCGGGCTGGCCTTTGTTGGGCGCTTGTTTGACTACTTGAATATAACTTGTATATAAAACCCAGCATGTCATACATTTTTCAATACACACGGGAGTACATGAAAAAGAATGCAGGCACTGTGAGTGCTTACTTGATTATGACTCTTAATTCACCCATTCAACTCGTCCTCGAGCCCTATTACATGGGACGGTTGATTGAGAAACTTCCCGCCATTAAACGTGAAAAGTCACTTCAACCCATCAAGACTGAAATCATTGCCATTGTGTTGTTGGCCGTTTTTGCGCAGGTTGGAAACACGGTCAATGATTACCTCGACGCGTCCTTCATTCCCGGGCTCCAGGCGTTTGTCCGCCAAAAAATCATGGAAAAAGTCACCCTCCGCAACCTTCGGCACTTTGAAGACGTTCATGTTGGAGATTTCATTGCAAAGATTATACAGACGCCACACGCACTCGTGGATCTGGCGTTGCAGGTGCGCATGCAGGTGCTGCCCGCTGTGTACACCTTTCTTGGCGGCATTGTTTACTTTTTTTGGGTTGACTGGACTCTGGGCCTCTTTTTTGTGTCTGGGATTGGTGTCTTAATTGGCATCCTCTTCGGGATGGGCTCCCGGTGCGTTCAATCCTACGTAAACGAGGAAGAATGCCATGACCTGATGCACGAGGAAATGGCGGACTACCTTGAGAACCTCCAAAACGTCTTTGAGGCCAATGCGACGCAAATGGAGTTTGGGCGCCTCCACAACCGCCACAAAGACCTCAACAAAAAACTGAAAAAGTCCATGCACAAGACTGCACAGCTGCGCATCGCGTTGAACAGCTTTTCGTGCTTTCTGTACCTGGGCATGGTTGGGTTGTCGATTTGGTTGTTCTCAAAGGGGCGCATCTCCATTGGCAGTGTCACAAGCACCATCATGGTGGTTGGCTACGCCATAAGCACCGTCAATGCCTTGTCCGACGAACTTGAGACCCTGCTGACAAACATGGCCATTCTGAGAAAAGTGGACCAATACCTGTCAAGGCAGGCCACAATGACGGTGAAGGACCCACCCGGGAAAGCTGTTTTCCCCGGGGGGGGCCATTGAGATTCGAGACATGACGTTCAGGCACACACGGGGTGATCACCCAAAGCCCCTCTTTGAGAAGTTTAACCTGTCCATTAAAGCCAAGTCTGTTGTCATTCTGACGGGTGAAATTGGGGCAGGGAAAACCACCCTTATTTCTTTAATCATGGGTCGCATCGCGCCCCAGGAGGGCACCGTCCAAATTGACGGCCAGCCGGTGAGCGAGGTGTGTGCAAGTGATTTGTCAAGTGCAATCGTCTCCATCCCCCAAACGCCACGCCTGTTTAACAGGAGCACCTACGAAAACATTGCTTACAACATGCCGGATGTGTCCGTCGCGGAGGTTGAAGGCCTCATGCAGGCCTACGGCATCACGTTTGTGAACATCCACGAAACCCTGGGGAAGGGCGGCTCGCGCCTCAGCGGCGGCCAACGCCAAATCATTTTTCTTTTGCGTGCCCTCCTCCGGTCAAAAACCCCAACGTGTTCGATTGTCATCTTTGACGAACCGACTGCCAACCTTGACGAAAAAACCCGTGATGCGGCCTTTACCATCATAAAGGACATTGTAAAAGACAGAACCTCTATTATTATATCCCACGACCCCCAAATGAAAAAACTTGGGTCATGTGAGGTAAAGCTGGGCAAAAGATGAATGGTTGCACACAGTTAGACACAAATGCGATACATGGTTACTGGGTAGGCCTTGCCGTCGTGGCGGTTTGTCAAGACGTCTTGGTGGACAATGGTTTTTGTGGTGCTTGTCAAGAGGGTCAAGAGGCCAGGAAGGGCCACGTCAGCCGTGTCCGAAAAGTCGCCGTCAATCAGCGTGAGGTAGACTGAACTCAAGGCGGGAGACGTCAACGCTTCCTTGATGAGGGCAATGCCACCAATCACAAACACGAGGGTTTCGCCCGGATAAGTGGCGTCAAGGTCGGTGAGAGAGGCAAGGCGCCCCACTTGCGGTGGCAAAGGCAACTCGTCGGCCGTCTTGGAGGTGACGACAAAATTGGGACGACCCTTGAGGGGTCGATGGGCAGGTGGCAACGACTCCCAGGTGTTGCGCCCCATGACAACGGGGTGACCGCTGGTGTCAGAATGACCCATTGTCACCTCTCGAAACCACTTGAGCTCCTCCCGAAAGGACCACGGCAAGTCTTTGGTGTTTGACACGCCAAAGGACCCCACCCGGTCCAGGGCACAAATGATGGAAAGACGCATTTTTTTGTTGTGATGGTTTTGGTGAACGACACACAACTTCAACAAAAAAATGAAAGGTATATATACAGCTTCTTTCGATTCTTTCTCACACCCCACAAACACACATGGCTGACTGGTTATACACCATATATTACTACCCCAACACATAACATTCGTACCACTGACATCCCTTGGTAAATCCAGACTTCGAACCCTACCTCCGAGAAAAGAAAAAAATGTCCTTGTCTGCACAGCGCCCTACACAGCGCCCTACACCCCCTGCGCCCCTTAAACCCATCAGGGGCGACGACTCGCCGGCCTACAGCCCCACCACTCCTCCGTCCGTTTTCAGTGCCGGAGTGACACCACTTGTCAGCGCCCTGGAAGTCAGCGCCCTGGAAGCGCAAGCAGAGTTGCACTTTGGCGGACTCACGCCCTACTTTGGCAACCAGTCTCCGGCGTACAGCCCGGAGTCACCCCTGGGACAGCTGCTCATGTCTCCCTACGACGACAAGTCTCCGGCGTACAGCCCATCCTCTCCCTTGGGTGACTCTAGGGAGTTCGCCGGCACCCTGGAACGCCACATGTCCACCATTGACCCCAAGGAGTCCAAACAAGTCAAACTGGCACATGCCAGTGTGATTGTCGCCAATCAGCGAGCTCTGGCTGAAAGTATGGCGTTGTACGCCATCAAAAAGGCGGAGAGCAAGAAACGTTCCCAACTGGAAGAGATTGACCGTCAGTACATGGCATTGGTTGACAAGATTTCGGCATCTGATGTCGAAAGCACTAACAAGCGGCGTCGGGTGTAAAAGTGTGGGTATACACAACCAAATGGCAAAAAACAATTATTTTTTTAAAAAGACTTCCTCACTTTTGTGTAATATTGAAGATAAAATAGATGCTCCAAAAGCCAGACGATCATGTTTGGTGTTTCTTTTCAATTGTGTTTGGATTTTTGAAAGCCATTCTGTTGTTACCAACGTGCCCGGTTTACTGATCAAACAACACATAAGATAGCCATCATCATTGTAGTAAGAAAAGAAGGAATTCTTTTCCCAAATTTGATGAAGGTGATTAAAATCACCTGTGCCAACCAAATCTGTGTCAAGCCATATTCCTCCATACTTGTTTAGAAGCGCGCACCGAATAATATCACTCTTTTTTGCAGGTGACAGATTTTTGCAGGAAGTTGGTAATAAAACATAAGTTCCTACTGTTTGAGGAGAAAGAGCTTCGAGTTTCAGATGCGCCTTTTTGCATTGATAACGAATTTTGCCTTCAAACACAAAAATCATACGAAGACCGCTTAAGAAGATTGAGAAACTTGTGTCAAGAAGATTCAAAGCAGAGATTTGCAAAAACATCACTAGTAGCAAATTCCCGGCCACAGTTAGAATTTGCTGAACCACGACATCTGTGGCAAGAACGTAAAATCATTCATTCTTCTGAAAATCTCGGAATAGAAGCATCCAAGAATGACAAAATGGCTGTATTTCTTCCATGGGTATGGAATAGAAATAAGGAATGGACACAGGAAGAAGTAATTGGTCATTTGTGTAAGAAGGGTGATATGACACTCCCTGTAAAAATCAAAGTATTCAAAACATGGAAATTTGTTTCATATAATAATAATAAATGACTGACTACGTCGTCCAGATTGATTGGATTCGCCACGGCCTCGCCTGCCACAACGTGATGCGCCACTACGGAGGCATGTTTGGAAGGCTCAAACAAAAGTTTCTCCTCGACCCAGAGCTCACCAATAAGGGATACCAGGAAGCTCTGGATGCTGGCCAATGCCTGGGTGAAATTAGGAAGGAATATGACCTCGTCGCTGCTTCAGTCATGAGTCGCGCCATCGAAACGGCAATTGGAGTCTTTCAAGGGGAAGAACGAGAGATTAATGTGATTCCCTACGTTAACGAGAGGGGCGCAGGAAAGGAAAACACCTCGAGGGACTCCCTCCTCGACCTAGAGAGGAACAAACACACCCAACTGTTGTGTTCAGGATGACCCCAAGGTCTCTGCTAAAAAGTATAAGAATCCAAACACCTCAGTGTGGCGTCTCTACACCCTTTTTCGAGGAAATGAGATGAAGGGAAGAGCAAGACTTGACAAAATTTATACCCCCGTTTCAGGAGGTGCAGAGAGGGGTGGAGGACGAGGATTGGGAAAAGAAGATGTCGCCTCATGTAGTCCAGAGGTGAGAGAGTTGATCGAATAAATCTTTTAAAACCCATCCGATTGGGTGTCTGCTTTTTTGCAAATCTCTTGGTACCAGCTTTCATCCTCTTCTGTCCAAGACGACGTCCATTGGACAGGTGGAGTTGCACCGAGAGAGATTAGCCAATCCTTTAGGGGTGAATCGTCGTGCGCGAGGTCGAGGAGGGAATTGAAGGATTGGTTGAGGTTCACCGAAGGGTCGAGGGAATAAATCCACTTTGCCGTCTCAAAGTGGTTGTGACAGGTTGCAGCTTGAAGGGCTTGGTAGATGTCGAGAAAAATGCCAGCCTTTACTCCGTAAGTGTACAGTAGTTTTATGAGACCAAGATGGCCACACGAAGCTGCCCAACGGAAGAAACTGCTCATTGAAGGGTTTAAAGGCCAATAAGTGGTTTAATAAAACTATCGTGTTTACCACAATTTTGTAAATGAGTACAGACGTTGCAAAAACAATTGCTTTTTTTGAGACCTTGTCAAAGTCCATGGATAAGGTGCGGACTTACCTCAGGCCGCGAATTCCGTCTTCCTTCACCGAAATCCCCAAAACAAAACCCGATGCTCTCTCAGTTGAGTACAACATTGAGTTTTTAGACAAACGATTTTCAGTCGCACGGACCTGCGTTCGAGTGATCGGGTGTCGAGACAAACGGTTAAGGGTTGTCAATGGTTAAATAAAGACTTTTATTACCAAGTTGTTACAAAGAGCATAGGCTAATCAACAAGATCCGTGTGGCCTGCTTCCACTGCAAACTTCCTTGCACCGATCAAATCGTCAGCACCCTTGTCGATGAAAAACAAGACGAAATCCTTTTGTCCTCCTTCTGCTGCACCATACAATCCCGATTCCAGTTGTCAGCGCCCTTGGCGATGAAGAAATCAACAAGTTCCTTGTCCCCCCTTGTTGCTGCAGCACGCATTCCACGATTCCAATCGCACGCACCCTTTTCAATAAAGAAATAAACAAGTTCCTTGTGTCCTCCTTTCACTGCGCCCTCCATGCCTAAATCCCAGTTCTCAGCACCCTTGCCAATGAAAAAAAGAACAAGATCCTTGTGACCTCCTTGTCAATGAAAAAGTCAACAAGATCTTTGTGACCCCCCAAAGCTGCATGCCACATGCCATACTCCCACACCTGGTGCATGGATGTATGCTCCGACCAGGAAGTATCAATGAAAAAATCTACAAGATCCTTGTGTCCTCCTACCGCGGCGCCATACATTCCCCGTTGCCAGGCGTTTGCACCCTTGGCAATGAAAAACTCGATTAAATCAACGTCTCCATCCTTGGCTGCTCGTTCAAGACCATTGTTTGGGTCTTGGGTCAAACACTTCAAGTAATGAATGGATGATGTCGTGTTGTTGCATGTCGTCTTGAGAGTATACGCTAACGCCATGGAAGTTGTGATGATCAACACTCCCCTTTTTCTGTTTTACAGATGATTCAACAATGGAAAATGCAATGAATTGTAAAAAAATCAAACAGCAGACGAAAGGGCCCAAACCCGACCACCTTCCTCATCCCCGACCTTTGTCAACCAGGGCCCCAACAGGGAAAGGAACTCTTCAAGAGCTTGCGTTGATGGAGAGGGGGTCCCAAAAAGCTTCTTGAGGCCGACAAGAGGAGACCACCGAAAGCAAGGCTTTGTTCCTGCGGCCGACGCGTAGCAGGTGCCTAACCCCTTGGACAGGTAGTGGCCATCACGAATGTCAAGCCACAGCGAGGCGTAGAGGGCGTGGACGGGTGTCCCGGGCAGGTCTGTCGCCAAGTATGGCTCCCTGGTGTCGTGGCGAAGGACGGAGCAGGCGGCTGGAGGATCAACCTGCACAGCCCGCTCGACAGCCGTAAAGTCCTTGGGGTCAAAGGTGACGTTGAGGAGGTGGACAAGGATGGGGCCCTTGATCCACCCGCCCGTGGGGTGGGCCACTTCCACCTTTAACGAAATGGGTGTAGGGATGGAGGGATCAACGGAGGCCAGTGCCGTCTCCTCAATGGTCGTTGCTGCCTCCTCAATGGCAGCAGCCAACGTCTTGTCGTTAAGACTGTCGTCATCAATGGACGCCACAGACAGAGTGTCAATCCTGGTCTGGAGAGCGTGAAAAAAGGCCAAGAGACGCTCATCCTTGGCCAGTGGTTGGTCCTTCATGTGGCCCAAACCCAGCGGACGCTCGTTCAGCACTGCTGTCAGCGACGCAACGTGTGAAGTGTCGTCATCCTCCTTGGAGTCGCTTGTCAGCGTCTCCAAAGGCGACGCTTGGATCTCGGCCCAAAGGTCCTTCAGGGTGGACAAGGCTTGGTCGTGGTCACCAGTCGTCTGAAAGGCAGTGGACGTGGCTTGGAGCTTGGTCAGGAGGTCTGCAGCAGAAAGGCAAGCAGCGGTGGCCATTTTTGGATGGAGTTGAAAGGAGAGTTTTGAAAAGTGATCGGATCTGGGTCAAGATATGCACAAGGTTAGAGGGTCATTTTTCATTCTTGTGGTTAATTCTGTAAAACCGGCAAGTAAAGTCTTTGACGAACTTGAAGGCGGTCAAGGAAAAGGAATAAATAATTTGTCAATACTATAATAAAATTATGTATTGTCAAGATATACGCGCAGGTGCCAGGTTCACACTTCCTTTTACCGGTTATTACATTCCTAACCCAAACAGTTGTAACAGTGAATATCCCCGCCACGACATCAAAACCACCCAAGATTGTTTTGATTATTTTCCGTTTACCTCTGCACCAGAAGGAGTTTTGGATTTACCTGAAGCAGATACAATTTATGCGGTGACTAAGGAAAAACCGGATTGGTCACTAGTTGGCAGAGATTTAAATTTGTGTAGATTAAATAATCCTGCAGCAGTTCTTAAAACCGATAAATACGGGGTTACTGCATGTGCGTTTCCTAACGGTAGTCAATCCCATTATAGCCAAACAAAAGACGGGGTTTATTGTGGGGGTGAATTTATGACTATTGGCAGCTTTCCATACACAAGTTTTTTACGTGGGAATGATGGAAATACGTGGACACTGAGTAATCAGCCCATTGGTGAGCCATACTACCTATGTGGGAGTCAATTGCCTTGAATAATAATAAAAAACACCAAGTCTAACCAAGTTTGGATTAAATACATGAACGAAACCGGGTATTGGTATCTATTTCAATACTGTTCCTTTGGCTTGACACAAACAAATGTCTCATCTCGAAACACGCGTCTTGGTTGTTTCCTCTCATAACCTCATTCTTGACGGAAACTCCTCATTAGCCATGCGTGACATTGCTGCAGCCATGCTCAAGTATGACTTGGAGGGGCGGACGACACCCTGCGGCTACTCGGCTGTCATTGAACACAAGGGCGATGGATCACGTGACAAGCGGCTTGAACCCTCGATGAAGATTGAAGTCTACAATGGGGGTCAGCTTGACAGGTTGTGGTTTTGGCTCAAAATGGCCTACAATTTGACTTGTGGCTGGACGTGGACGATTTACCATCCGGGGCACCTTGTCCATCCGGACGGTTTTTGTGAACCACCCCACTGCTTCGAGGGTCGAGAGGAGTGCAAGCGAAATCACGGGCTTAAATAAAAAATCCCATGTCGGTTCAAAACTATACTTGTTATTTTTCAGATTCCAACAAGGGAAAATATCCTGTAAAAACTTGTTTTGAAAACACCTTTCCACTTGACGCGGATGGAGTTTACATTCCCGCCGTGACGGGTGGTGGCGAAACGTGTACATGGAAAACAGGTGATCAGGCGTATTGGACTGACATGGCGGCAGCCAACAAGGCCGCAGCCAAACCCAAAAAGCTTTACGGGATGATCAACGCATCTGAAAGCTTGTCGTCTCTTCAACCCATGGTAGACTGTATGGTAGCTGGTGCTAAGGGAACCACCAAATTTCCGGGAGTTGGTGAATGGGATGGCGCGTTTATTGATTTTGAGCACCGCACGTCAACCTGTCCTCATATTGATCTACTAATCAATTATCTTGGATCAAAAAAACCCATCTATGTCTATGTAGATGAAGGTGCTAAAGCAGATTGCTATGACACTTGGTCCAAACACCCGAATGTCATACCTGTGTACAATTGCTACGGCGGCTCTACTCAATGTGGACCAGACGCCAAACCTTCACCGGCTTTTCCAGCCAACACACCCACTAAACACTACATGTACCAAGGGCAGGGATCTTCAACCGGTCCTTATGACGCATTTATTTCGTTGACTTGAGTGACTCGGTAATCAGAGTTTAGACTGGCCATCCAAATGAACCACCATTGGTTCATCCCACACGTACAAGTTTTGTCCAGCACCGTGCAATTTGGAGCCCAAGCAGGTTTCGTCCTTTCGACAGGCTTTGATGGTCGGATGGAGGTGGTCTTCTGGGAAAAGCTTTGGGTTGGTGGGTAGCCAAGGCATCATTTTAATTTTCCAGTAGGAAGTCTTGGCAACATGGTCAGCGTCGGACCACCCGTAGGCGCGTTTAATTGGCAGCAATGAAGGAGCAGGCGACGACGTTGGCTCAAACCACCCTTCAACAACAGAAGGATGCACGTTTTGACGGCGAAAGACAATGTAATCTAAAGACGGATCCTGTTCCATATGTTTCGCAAAATCATCAAACGAAATTAATTTTGACATTTTCTCACCGTCAAATACAAGGTCATGTTGGTTGGAGTAGAGGTAAGAGGTACCTACAAGAGACACGGCTTTCCCAATGTTTTGATTGGGTCCAGTCCACTGATTTGCGAGTAAAAGAGTGGTGGCATGAAAGGGCGCTTCGCCCCGCAACACCTTTTCCTTTAACTTTGCAAGATATGCAGCATACTTGGTTTTGGAATACTTGGTTTTGGGTTTGATCGCGTCGGCGACAATTATCGAAGGAGCATTTTCTAAGCCTTTCCACCGTCTAAGCGACCGAATAGATTTGCTGATATGCTCCATCGATGGATCAAAGCGTGAAGGGGATGTCAAGGTTACCAGAGTAATGCGTGGCGATTCGTTAACCCCGTTGGGTGGCGACGAGTAGATTTGATAAGTTTCAGAACCCCATTTGGGATGTTTTTGGCCATCATTGATAATCAGACCCACAAGAATTCCAAGGAAAACCACAATAATAACGCCAAGCGCAATCAAAAGAATCTTTGGTGTAACCATTTATTTGTTTATCTATAAAAATGCGTCCACTCTACATTGTTCTACTTACCATTGTTGTGGTTATTGTTATTTTGATAGGGATAACGGTATGGGCATCTTTACAGAAGAAATCCCGACGGGATTGTTTGTTTAGCATTTATACAACATCTGCACGGTCCGGTCTTCAAAACGTAACCCGTAAACCTTTCGTCGTGGTGTCAATGACAACCGTTCCCTGGCGTTTACATAGGCTACCAAGTCGCATCCGTGATTTGTTGCTGACAAACTCCAAAATCGACAAGATCCAAATCAATCTACCACACCAATCGCGCCGCACACAAAAACCCTATCCTGCCACACCAAAAGACTTGGAAAATAACCCCAAGGTGGTCATTCACCGGTGTGAAGACTACGGACCCATCACCAAGGTGGTTCCAACTGCTGAACAATGGTTTGACAAGGGCACAAAAGCCAACCCTACACTGATTGTTTCTTTGGATGATGACATTGGATACGACAAGAGTTTTGTTGACAAGTGTGTGGATGCGTGGCAAAGAGAATGCTTCGATGATGAAATTTTACTTCCTGTTGGCGCACAAACAATGAAATATTATGGAAGTCATTTGCCTTACCTTGAAGGATTCAGGGGAGTTACCTATCCCGCTTCCATCTTTACACCCAAGCTTATTCAAGAGTTGAAGGATATTTCTCAGAACGATTTGGTTCCGTGTGACAAGTCAGATGACATTGTTTTGGCCTTTATGCTTTCCCGGGAGGGTGTGAGTTTTTGGTCAAAGAATTTGAAATTTAAGTATGACGTTAAACAATCAGAAGGCGACAAACAAGGGCTGAAACAAGGTAACCATAAAAGAAATTACGCGTTGTGTTTAAACAATTTGCGACGGAGGTATCCTTTTCCAGTTCACTTTATCCATTTTGCAAATGGCAAATGGAATGAAGGAGATCTTCCTAAAAAATGGAAAGATACCTTGACCAAATGGGAAAAATCAAGAGCCCAGATAAAGCTATGGACACCCCTAGAATGCGACAAATTGATGAAACAATTCTTTGGTAATGTGTATGAAACATACCAAAAAGCTCTTCCTATTCAAAAATGCGACATGGCACGCTATGCTATTTTGTTTGTATTTGGAGGACTTTACTCTGATCTTGATTGTACCCCTGTCAATGATGCAACACCTAATCACATTGAAGGACTTGTCACTAGGAACCAGAAGGCTGGAAAACCTAGAGAAATTGGATTTATTGAAACAACTTTAGACAAGGCCGTTTTGAAAATTGATGGATCGTATGAAAACCCTGTCCGGGTGGCAAACTATGTGATCTACGCGCCCAGGGGTTCTGAATGGATGCGACAGTGTGTGTATGAAGCAGCCAAACGTCTTCAAAAGTTCGGGAATGCTAAAAAACACACTATATACACTACAGGTCCAGACGTTGTGACAACTTTAGCACACCTTGGCAATGTGCCCCTTTACAGCCATGAAAATTTGGTCCACCACGCATTTGACAACTCGTGGCGGTAATCATCTTCAAGTAATTTGTAGTTCCATAAAATTACATACCAAGACTAAAAGCAACAATAATAACAGCTAAACATATCACAACAATGTATTTATTTTCTTTAAATAAATGACATCAAAAGTATTCGTAGGTGGCTGCGCTCGTTCAGTTGCTTCTTATTTAGGAATTTTATTGCCACAAATTGATGTCTTGCGTAAAGGCTTTAATGTTAATAGTTTAGTGTGTATAGTAGAAGACAGCTCAACAGACGACACCAAAACTGTCTTGAAAAATTGGCAAAATGATCAATCTACAAAAAATCATGAAATTAAACTTGTATTAGATTTTGACAACAAGGACAGTGTAAGAGCAAAACGCATTGCAAAAGCACGGAATAAGGTTATAACCGTATTTAAGGAAAACGGTTTATCTCGACCCGATACTATTGATTATGCTTGATTTAGATACTGAACGATACACGCGATTGCCGTCGATCACCGAATTAAAAGATGTATTAGTAACTTCTCCACCCGATTGGGTTGGTCTCACCGCGGTGACACCTTGTTATTATGATACATGGGCATTGCGATCTTCCTGGTGTCCGTTTGATTTATTTTCTGATACCAATTCCAAGCAAGAATCAAATGCTTTGGAGAAAAAAATTATGGTTAAGTATGACCCATCTTATCCACCCATAAAAGTTTCTTCAGCATTTAACGGATTTGCAGTTTACAAAGGGAGTCATGTTTCTCATTCTGATGCACATTATGTGGGATGGGATAGCACAAACCAGCGTGAAGTTTGCGAACACGTTGCGTTTCATAAACAGCTTAAAGAAAAATTTCCCGCAAAAAACATATACATTGTGCCAAAACTTCGTTTAGGAAGCAAAAAAGAATGGAATAGAAGCAAATGTAAATTATTTCCATCTCAATCTAAACGTTTTCCAACTATGTTAATTCCGGTGATCACGGTGGCTGCCATAATAGTTATTTTGGGTGTTATTCTTATCGTTTTATTCAAACAATAAATTTATTATTGGTCTTTCCATGTATGTGTCCAAACAGTCGAAAAGAGTGACCTAGGAAAGTACTTTCGACAATCCGCTGTTGATTCGGGACAATGACGAATTTGATCAGATTTTTGATTCCATGAGTGAGAATAAATTAAAGGCATTTTATGCAGAACAACATCCGTTTTGCCACGTTCTCTGATATACTCATTTATGACAGACGTTAAAAACCGAGGTCCAGTAGCATCGATAACGTCTCCAATCGACTTTGTGTTTTCCAAAGAATGGATCAAAAGCGTAAAAAGGGGGTGGTTTGGAGGAGCTGCCATCCACGCGTTGGCAATTGTGCCTGGTTCATGTACATCTCGGAATTGATGACCGAAAATAGCTTTCCCTGTTTCCAAAATATGGTCAAAGGGGCGAAGACATAAAAAATCTAAATCCAGGTATAAACCGCCATATTTGTGTAAAATAAAGTATCGAGCAGCATCTACTCTCTTGATAGGTTTATCATAGCTTTCATATGTTTCTAAAAACCAAGGGTAGTCTGTTTTGATAAGGTTGCGGTTGTCTTCATCCGTCCAAAGTTTATACTCAAAGTGGGGAGCAAGTTTTTGACATTCGGTGGACCATTTGGCAAAATGATCTGGTAAATCTTTAGATTTCCAAGTTTGATGTAAAATTTTAGGTATGGGGGCTGGAGAGAACTCTGGAACGTTTTCTAATTTTTTCCACACATAATATGACACAATCGGTTTGTGTTGAATTCTATCGATATAATAACGCAGGGTTTTAATCTGGTCGTCAATATGACGGTGGGTATGGTGGGAATGAATGGTTGAATCAAATGTCTTTACATCATTATGGGGGGTAAAGGTAGGAAATTGGAGGAAAACCATTGGATGAAACCTTGGATAAATACACTCATCGGAGGCAAAGCGGTTAGGATGAAAAGTTTTTGTCGGACGCAACACAAATGTTGGTTTGTTTGCTGTTTTGAAATCCAAACTTATAGAGGACAGGAATTTTTCAATCGCTTTTCTCGACAGGAGGTATGCATAAGTACCCCAAAGATTTTTGGTATAGGTGCCAAAAATCTTATCTTTGCGATACCGCGTAAACCCCATATGCAACGCATAGTCTTCTTTAGGAATTTCATCTATGATTGATTGTAAATCTCTTGGCCAATGAGGAAGCAATACAAAAGAAATATCATCCTCGAAAAGAAGTGCCGTTTTATGACCATCCCGGTAAATTTGAAGCAACGCACGAAGATGGGAGAGTGCACAACCAGCTTCTCCCTTTGAACCGTTTTCAAGGTAATGTCGAAATTTAAAATCCCCCACATCACCATAACGCAAATTTGTCAAGTTTTGGCCATCAACTCCTCGAATCCGCACAATTGAATTTTGAATCTCATACTTTTGAGCTTGTTTTTCAAAGCGTTGACGGCGGAAAAGAGACCGATCAAGATTAATGTAGTAAATGGGGATTTCTGAACCCAAGGGGCAGGTGTACCTCAAAGGACGGTACTTGTCAATGTCTAAAAAAAGCTTATCAAGTGTAGACAGTTGTTCCCGCGTCGATGGTTTTGGTTTTAGTATAATTACTAAAGCGACAATGATCACTATAAATATCAAAGCACTCACTGTGATTAAAGCCACGTAAAGTGGTTTCATAATTTTATTTCTTACTTGGCTTTTAGACCCGTCAGCCACGACGAGGATTGAATCTTGGCGCCCAGCCCGTCGACCAACGAAATGCCTAGGAAATCACAGATTTCCGCTTCGGGGATGGAGGCGTTGGTTTGGTCACCCCCATTGCAAAAAAGGTCTGGCTTGGGGTCCAGAGCCTTGAGGGTTTCCCTCACCGTGCGGTCCGTGTCGATTGAGAGGACCACTTCGTCCACGTCTCTCAGGGCCTTTAGGATTTCGACCCGTTCGTCTTGAGGCATAAAGGACTTGCCCTTTTTGAGGGCTGCCTGATGATCCGAATTCACAATGACAACCAAGGTGTCACCCAATTTCTTGGCTTGGCAAATGTATTCCAAGTGCCCAACATGGAGTGGGTCAAAGTACCCCGAGATGCACACGCGAACCATATTTTTATTTAAACTCAAATAAATGGCTGCCACCCTTTCATTGATTTCCTTGCACGAAGCTGCCTCCATGACAAGCCCACCCACAAACTGCCAGGCAATTAACTCCAACAGTTCGGTGTATGCCTGGGTCCGTGTGGGGAGTGACGGCAGCGTCAGTGTGGTTGGCCAGGACACCAGCGGGGGTCTCCGCGTGACGGCAGTCGAAGACATTACCGGCCAGCTCCAAAGCCATGGCTGGTTCCATCCATCCCTGACCCCGAAGTCCTTGGCGCCCCCGGTGCCGAGTGTCAAGTATTCTGCATCCATCAGCTGCACCAACACGGCACCTTACTTACAGGTTGTCTTTGGTCAAGGCATGGAACTCACCGGCGGGTGGGCGTTTGGGGACAAGTACGTGGGGAAGCCCTTTGATGCCTTTTTGAAGCAGCACGGGTGGTCCACCTGCCAAGACTTGAAGATTCCCGAGTATGCCATTCAGGCCTGCTGCGGCACTCACCCCTCAGCCAACCCCGCACTGCCGTCCCTCTCCCTGAGTGCCCAAAGCCTGGTGACGGTGAGTTATGAGGACACCCCAGGCTACCTGGAGGCCATCCTGACGCCGGTCGTCTCACCTTTAAAGGCTGTGACGTGGAAGGTGGACCTGGTGTTTGTCCCCCAAGGCCTGCCCGACACGCAGGGCGTGGTTCTGTCCACAGCCCAAGGCCCCGCGTCCACAACCAAGGTTCTGTCCACGGCGTCCCCCACTGACCCCAAGGTCATGAACGGCGTCTTCCCCCTGACCTACTACGCGACGTGGAATGGGGTGGACGCCTTTATTTTAGTTGCGGAATGGAAACCCGTGGCCACTGATCCACCGCAGACACGGGCAGCGTCAGAAGACCCTGCCAAGATTCAAGCCTTTTTGAAACAGCTTGAGCCCCACCTCCAGCCATCACCACCATCACCACCATCACCACCATCAAAAGCATGTTCACAGTGCCCGTGGACTGACTGGAAGATTATTGCTCTTGGGTCCGCCGCCGCGGCGTTTTTGATCGTGGCCATTGTTCTGGCCATTGTTTTGGCCATCAAAACCAAACCTAAAGTCCCTGCAAAACATTTATAGTTTCGTTCGATTGGACTCTTGTTC
>Ga0180434_10002937_pt1 | contig 22041 bp, 23 predicted proteins | sample SS_ome_7_FD_132453 | JGI IMG/M metagenome (GOLD analysis project Ga0180434, IMG submission 132453) | Hypersaline lake sediment archaeal communities from the Salton Sea, California, USA - SS_1_D_2 metaG | ecosystem: Environmental > Aquatic > Non-marine Saline and Alkaline > Hypersaline >...
GGAAGGGGAGAAAGGCTTCGGTAACCGGGATTATGAGGCAACCACTACCTTCTCGGTAACACTTTCTATTGACGCAACACGGGGTGTCACATCTACCAGAGAGGTGAGCGATGTCTGAAGCCGGGAGTCGGCAAGAAACGAGGGCTTCTGCCGTGCGTGGTCTGCTATTGGGCCTGGTCGCTATCGCTACACTGGTCGCCGTGCTGGTACTCACGCTGGGGATCGGTGAAGACACCGCTCTCGGTTTCATTGTCCCCTACAAGTCCTACCTCATAGCCTGCGAGGTTGCCATTCTGGGAGTGGTCGCAACCGAGCTTGCCGGCCGGTGGTTGTACCGCCTGCTCTTGCGGAGTATGTCATCGGACAGTGCAGCCGCCGTGCGCGCAGTATTGCGCATCGTTGCTTACGGGGTCCTTCTTTCTGCGGTGGTGTCACTCATCACGGCCAATATCACCGCCGCGCTGACTACCGGCGCCTTCGCCGGTATGGTAGCGGGGCTGGCTGCCCAGACGGTCATCGGCAACGCGGTAGCGGGGGTATTCATAGCCCTGTATCGCCCGGTCCGTGTCGGGGATAACGTGACCGTAGCCGGAAACACCGGCAAGGTGGTGGGGATCACCATGATGCACATCATCCTGGACGCGGGCGACCGCGAGATAATGATACCAAGCTCACAGATAGTGAACAGCGTGCTCGTGCGGCACAAGCCCGGCGGGCAGGAAACCGCTTGAGCCCGGCAGCCCGCAGCATGAGTGGCCTCGGGAGCCGACGAAGAGAGGTAGATGACCATCTATTCGGACTATGACCCGTTTGCAGTGGTCTACAACCGGCACTGGGGCAACGAGTTCACTCCGCGGGTCTTCCCCATCCTGGAGCACCTGGTCCTCCGGAGGCTTCGGGCCGGCGCCCGTATCCTTGACCTGTGCTGCGGCACCGGGCAGCTTGCCGGCACCCTTACCGGTCTGGGCTACCGGGTGACCGGGCTTGACGGCTCTTCCGAGATGCTGCGCTTCGCCCGTGAGAATGCCCCGGGTGCCCGGTTCATTCAGGCTGACGCCCGCTCCTTCAGCCTGCCGCAGAAATGCGACGCGGCCGTATGCGTGTTTGACAGCCTGAACCACGTCTTGGAGCTAGAGGGGCTCACGGACGTCTTTCGCTGCGTTTACGCCACCCTGCGGGAAGGCGCCCCGTTCTTCTTCGATATGAACCTTGAGGCGGGGTTCAGCCTCACCTGGAACGACAACTTCGGCATCGTCGAGGACGACCTCATCTGCGTGGTCCGCACCACCTACGATCCCGACCAGAAGGTGGCCCGGTTCAATACCACCATCATGCTCCTCGACGAAGACTGGGAGCGTAAGGACGTCCTCCTCCTGCAGAAGTGCTACTCAATCGCCGATATACTCTCCGCGCTGGCCGCCGCCGGCTTTGTCGGGGTGGAGTGCTACGCTCACAGCGAGCACGAGGGCCTCACCACGCTGACCGAGGAAGCCGACCGCGGCTTCTTCCTCTGCCGCAGGCGCTAGTGTCCTGTTCCTAAAGTTCGCTGAGTAATTGCGGTGGTTCTAACCATGGGTCTTCTGCAAATCACCATTCCGGCGCAAGCCGGAATCCACTTCCCCCACCCTACCTGGATTCCGAATCAGGTTCGGAATGACTATCCAATAATGGTCTCGCCCAGAACAATCCTTCCACGTATTTCAGTTACAGGACACTAGCCGCGCCCTGATCACAGAGAAGGCCCGGTTTGCGCCTTCCCGACGAATAGTCGTACACTGTATTCATCCCTGGAACGGGGCGGCCGGTCATAGGCCATTTCCTCAGGGAGGACCTTTCTCCCCGAAGCATTACGACTGGAAGTGGCGCGTGAGCAGGGGTTTCTCCAGGTTTCCGCAGCCAGCTGAGGACCTTGAGGCGGGAATGGTGGTGGGCGCAGGCGGAGGGAGGCTTTCCCGCTTTGTCAACGCGGGCACGTTCCGCTCGTTGAAGAACGGGACCTTTCGCCTCTACTGGGGCGCACTTCTCTGCCAGATGGCCTCCATGAACATGCAGATGATGGCGCGCTCCCTCCTCATCTACCGTATCACCGGCTCAGCGGCCGTCCTCGGCATGATATCCCTCTTTCACGCGGTCCCCATGTTGTTCCTGTCTCTCTTCGGCGGTGTCATCGCGGACCGCCTGCCCAAGAAGTACATAATGCTCGCCGGGCAGGCGGGCTCTATGCTGGTCTCACTGGTGGTGGCTCTTTCCCTGGTAACCGGCTATCTGAGCGAGGAACACGGGAGCTCATGGTGGATCCTGGCGGTCACTTCGGTCTTCCAGGGGACGATCATGGGGCTCATGATGCCATCCCGGCAGTCAGTCCTTCCCGAGATCGTGGGCGAGGAGCAACTGCTCAACGCCGTGTCTCTCGGCAATGTCGGTACCAGCGGGATGCGCCTGCTGGCACCCGCGGCCGCTGGTTTCCTTATCGGGGAGTTCGGGTTTGCGGCGGTGTACTTCACCATGACCGCGATGTACGGTTTGGCGGTGATCCTCATGGCCTTACTGCCCATCACGGGCACGACCACCCTGCGTGGCGCCGGGGCCCTGGCAGACATCAAGGAGGGAGTGAAGTACCTCCGGCACCAGACGACCATCCTGTTCATACTGGGGTTCACGCTGTTCGCGGTGGTTCTGTCCATGCCCTACATGCTGCTGATGCCCATCTTCGTGGACGACATCCTGAAGGTGGGGGCGGAGGGTATGGGTATCCTGATGAGCGTTTCCGGCGCCGGGGCGATAGTCAGCTCGCTGGTACTGGCCTCCCTGCCCAACAAGAAGCGAGGGCTGCTATTGATGATCAGCTGTTTGGTCATGGCGGTCGCTCTGATCGGTTACGCGCTCTCGGAGCTGTGGCCGCTCTCGCTGGGCTTGATTGTCTTCGTGGGGATGGGGCAGACGGGTCGCATGACGTTGGGGAACACGCTTATCCAGTACTACGTGGATGAGCAGTACCGCGGCCGGGTCATGAGCATCTACATGATGGAGTTTGGGCTGACCAGCTTTGGTACCTTTGCCGCCGGAGTAATGGCCGAGGCATGGGGAGTCCAGTATATCGTTGGCGGATTCGCCGCCGGCCTGGTGCTCATCTCCATACTGTCGCTCATATTCGTGCGCCGGATACGCACGCTGGACTAGCGCCCAGGATAGGGATTGTTCGGTCCTTCCTCTCTGCGGCGTGCCTACCGGATGCAGCTTGCCTCACCAACGACGATCTTGCTTCCCGTCTGGTTCTCCATCCAGACGTCCAGCCTGACCCGGCTACCAGCTTCCTCGTGCTCTATTCTGGTGACCCTGCCGTGGGCGGTGACGGAGTCGCCGTTTATGGCGCCGCCACCGATGAAGGATACGGCTATCCTACCGTGGTAAAGCCACTTCTCACCGAAGTACCCGTAGAGCATCTCGAGTACGTAGCTCAGCAGAGTTGACCCACCCACCAGTGCCCCGCGCATCCCGAACTCCCGGGCGTAGTCATCAGTATGAATGACGTTACGGGTGTTGGGGTCGATCGGCATGTAGGCGGTCTTCGTCAGGGCGGGGATCTCCTCCCCCACCTGTATCTGTCGTGTTGCTCCCATTTTGCCCTCCTGCCTACTCCACGTAGACGCCGGTCTCCCGGCTCCGCAGCAGCACCTCGCCGGACTCATCCGTGGTCTCGAGCTGGGTCACTACGTAGTTGCGGCCTCGTTTGGTGTACTTGTCCACGATTGTTCCCCGGATAGTCACCGTGCTGCCCGCCTTCATCGGCTTGAGGAACTCCTGCTCGCTCTTCGCCCAGATGGACACCCGCATCTCCGGCAGGGCAGCGAACTTCATGCGCGCGTGCTGAGAGATGGTGAGCCCCGGGGGCACGAAACCCTTGTCCGCCAGTCCGCCCGCCTGCCACTGGACCAGGTCTATGCGGTTCCGGACGGTCTCCTCGTCGAGGGTAATATCCAGGCTTCCCAGCTCATGCCCGACGCTGATGGCGTCAAAGCTCTCCTGACTACCCATGCCATGCTCACCTCCACGCCATGTTGCCGCAATTATAGCAGACCATGTACCGCAGTACACCCCCAGTACCCGGGGGTGCCTGAATGGGTGACGGTATCCCCGGATTGACGTCTTCCGACTGCGGCTGTATCATGCGAAGTGGCACAGTGCTCGCCGGTGTCCCGCATCGATGACGCAGCGACTACGCTCGCCACTCATAGAGGAGCTAGACCCGGGGTTTTCCGCGCCGGACGCGTTTGCGATGTTCGGCGATTGTCCGTTTTGCTTCTTCCTTGACAGCGGCATGGACCCGCACAAGCTGGGGCGGTACTCCTTCGTGGGTAGCCACCCTTTCCTCGTGCTCAGAAGTCGGGGGAGTGAAATCACGATTACCCGTGGCCGGGAGAGAATGGTCCTGAAGGGGAATCCCTTCGACGTTCTCGGGGACCTGCTCGGCCGGTACCGGCTGGACTCCCAGGCTGTGCCGGTGCCTTTCGGCGGGGGTGCGGTGGGCTACCTCAGCTACGACCTCTGCCACTTCGTGGAGCGGCTTCCGGCCACGGCGTTGGACGACTTTCAGCTTCCGGAGTCCTATTTCGGGTTCTACGACGTGGTGCTGGCCTTCGACCACCTCGAGGGGCGTGCATACATCGTGTCCAGCGGTTTCCCTGAGACGGAAGAGGAGCAGAGGCTAGCACGGGCAAGGCTCCGCCTGGAGGAGGTGAAGTCGTACCTAGCGCGCGGGGCCATGAAAGTCCCGGTGGCCGGCTACCCACCGCAGGGCAGGTCTGCGGCCAGGGGTCTCCGTGCAGGCTTCACCCACGACCGGTACGTGGCCGCAGTCGAGAAGGCGCGGCAGTACATCATCGCCGGTGATATCTTTGAGGTGAATCTCTCCCAGCGCTTCGAGGCGGAACTTACCATTGACCCGTACGAGCTTTACCTGCGCCTGCGGCAGGTGAACCCGGCGCCCTTTGCCAGCTACCTGGGATTCGAAGGCGTTACCGTCGTCGGCGCCTCCCCGGAGCGGTTCCTGCGCCTCCGCGGCGACCGCGTGGAGACTCGCCCCATCAAGGGTACCCGCCCACGGGGCCGGAACAACGAGGAAGACCAGGCCCTCGCCCGCGAGCTGCTCAGCAGCGCCAAGGACAGGGCGGAGAACATCATGATCGTGGACCTGGAGAGGAACGACCTCGGGCGGGTCTGCCGCTACGGCACCGTGCGGGTGACCGAGCTGGCCATACTGGAGGTGTTCCCCACCGTGTTCCATTTGACCTCCACCGTCGAAGGCCGCCTGCTCAGGGGCAAGACCGGCATCGACCTGCTCAAAGCTACCTTTCCGGGCGGCTCAATAACCGGCGCCCCCAAGGTCCGGGCGATGGAGATCATCGACGAGCTGGAGCCGACGCGCAGAAGCGTCTACACTGGCAGCATCGGCTACCTGGGGTTCGATGGCAATCTGGACATCAACATCGTGATCAGGACCTTCATCATCAAGGACGGTCAAGCCTACTTCCAGGTGGGGGGCGCGGTGGTGTACGACTCCGACCCCGAGGCCGAGTACCAGGAGACCCTGGACAAGGCACGAGCACTGATAGCCGCCCTGAACATGCCTGGTGAGGGCCGGGTATAGCCATGGTCATCGTAATCGACAACTATGACTCCTTCGCCTATAACCTTGCCCAGTACCTCGGCGAGCTGGGCCAGCGACCGGTGGTCTACCGCAACGATAGTGTTACCATCGCCGGGATCGAGCGGGGCCGGCCTTCCCACATCGTCATCTCGCCCGGCCCGGGTACTCCACTGGACGCAGGCATCTCCAATGAAGTGGTCCGGCACTTCGCAGGTACGGTCCCCATTCTGGGAGTCTGCCTGGGTCACCAGTGCATAGCCTACGTATACGGGGGGGAGATAGTACGTGCCCCGGTGCCGACCCACGGTAAGAGCACGCTGGTCTATCATGACGGGCGCACAGTGTACCGCAGTGTTGCTAACCCTTTCGAGGCCGGGCGCTACCACTCGCTGATTGTCCGGAGCGACACCGTTCCCGGCGTGCTGGAGACCACCGCCAGTACCAGCGACAGCATTGTCATGGGGGTGCGACACCGTGAGTACGTGGTGGAGGGAGTGCAATTCCACCCCGAGTCCATTATGACCGACGTCGGGCACGCAGTGCTGAGGAACTTCCTGAGCTACCGCCAGGGAATATGGCCGGAGGAGTAGGGTCTTGAGCGAGCTTGTGCACCTGAACGGATCCCTGGTACCCCTGGCCCAAGCCCGCGTGGCAGCGATGGACTATGGTTTCCTCTACGGCTTTGGCCTGTTCGAGACCATGCGTGCCTATGCCGGGCGGGTCTTCCTTCTTGACCGCCACCTGGCCCGGCTGGCTGGCTCCGCCGACAGACTGGGCATAGCCGTGGATACCGCCGGGCTGGAATGCGCGGTGGCAGACGTTATTCGCGCTAACCGTCTCACCGACGCGCGCATCCGGCTCACGGTGTCCATCGGTGAGGGCGGCCCGACCCCCGACCCTGCCGGCTGCGCGCAGCCCACCGTCCTTGTGGTGGCCGGGCAGTACCGGCCGCCTCCGGAGCATGTCTACGATGCTGGTTTTCGGGCGGTCATCTCTTCTATCAGGCGCAACAGTCGGTCGCCTCTCTCCGGTATGAAGACCCTCAACTATCTGGAGAGCATGCTTGCCCGTCAGGAAGCGAGAGCCGCGGGCGCGGACGAGGCCCTCTTCCTCAACGAACGGGGCCTGCTCGCCGAGGCGAGCATGAGCAACCTGTTCCTTGTACACGGGGGTGCCGTGAAGACGCCCGCGCTGGGCTGCGGCGTCCTTCCCGGGGTTGCCAGGGAGGCCGTGCTCGAGCTAGCCGAAGGGATGGGGATAGCCGTGGTCGAGGGTGAGATAGTGCCGGAGGAGCTTTCCGGGGCGGACGAGGCGTTTCTGACCAATTCGCTAATAGAGGTCATGCCGCTAACTCAGGTAGACGGGAAGCCGGTCGGCTCGGGCAAGCCGGGGCCGCTCACGCAGAGACTGAGGGCGGGGTACGGCGAGGTGGTACGGCGAGAGACGAGGCCGTAAGGTGACGCTATCCCCGCACGATAGCGTCCGCCATGCGGCACACCCGCACCATCTGGCGCACGTCATGCACCCGGACGATGTCCGCCCCGTTGGCGATGCCGATGGTCACTGCCGCGGCGGTCCCTTCCACGCGGTCTTTGGCAGGCAGGTCGAGCACCATCTTGATCATGGACTTCCGCGACGGCCCGATGAGTATGGGCCGTCCCAGTACCTTCAGCTCGGTCAGCCGTCTCACGATCTCGATGTCCTGCTGCCAGGTCTTGCCGAAGCCCAGGCCGGGATCGACGATGATACTCTCGCCGGGTACGCCTGCGCCCAGCGCTGCCTCCACGCTCCTCTGCAGGGAGCGCGTCACTTCCCTGAGAACGTCCTGGTAGAAGGCGGTATCCCGTCCGGCACGGGCATCATAGCCGCCGGTGTCGCGCTGGTTGCTCATGAGGATAATGGGCACTCCCCGCGCTGCCGCCAGTTCGGCCAGAGCGGGGTCCTTCTTCAGGCCCCACTGGTCGTTGATGATGCTCGCCCCGGCATCCAGGGCTTGAGCCACCACTTCTGACTTGTAGCTGTCTATGCTGATGGGAACGGAGACCTGCCCGGCCAGGCGCTCGATGACCGGCAGCACCCGTGCCGCCTCTTCCCGGGCGGAGATTGGTGACGAGCCGGGCCGGGTGGACTCACCCCCTACGTCCAGGATGTCCGTGCCTTCCTCAACGAAACGCAGGGCCTGCTCTACCGCCGCCCGGGAGTCAGCCAGGCCGTCGCCGGAGAATGACTCCGGAGACAGATTGACTATCCCCATGACGTAGGTGCGCGCTCCCCACCGAAAGACAGTAGACCCGCACCTGGTTATGCCCGGACCGCTCACGGGTTCGTTCTCCTGAGGGTACTGTAGCCCCCGCCATGTGATCCGGCTGGTAACGCCTAGCCGGACTTCTCCTCTTCCCTGAGCAGGTCCCCGAAGACCTCGGCGTGGTAGCGCTCGTGGTCCCGCATGCGCTGGAAGAGCTCCTTCAGGTCAGTATCTTCGGTCTCACCTGCGGCGCGGTCGTAGGCGTCTGCTACCTGGTTCTCTATGTCTATGTCCACCCGCAGCATGTCAGCGGTGGCAGTGGAACGGTCAACCTCGGTGTGCTCGATCACGGGGTTTCCGCCCATGCCCGCCAGCTCTTCGGCAAGCCATCCAAGGTGCTGCATCTCGTTGATCGCCTGGTCCTCGAGCTCCTCGCTGGCCTCAGCATTGGGGGTGAGGTAGGACTGGAGCAGATACTGAAGGATGACCGTGTACTCGTGCTCGATTCCCCGGTTCATGTTCTGGGTGGTCCGGTCTGACCGGTCGCCGCGGATGTCCGTCAGACCCTCCCGGTCTGTCTTCTCCACGAAGTGCTCGAAATCTCCCCGGTGATACAGCTCGTCCGAAAGGATGCGCTGCAGCAATCTCTTCACCTTGGGGTCGTCAATGGCGGCGATGTGCTCGCGGTACTGGGCGATGGCCCCGTCTTCCAGGCCGACGTCATTGGTCATCCATTCCGGCACCGATGCACCCGCCATGTTCATCGTCCCGCGCTCCAGGCTGGGAACGCCGCCCAGCGCGACCACCATCTCAGCCAGCCAGTCTAGGTGCCGCATCTCGTCGCGGGCAATTGCCTCGATCTCGCAGGCGACCTCTCCTTCCCCCATGGAATAGGCGTGCATGAGATACTGGATTATGGCGCCGTGCTCGTCCTCGATATCCTTGTTGAGCAGCTCGATCATCCTTTCCTTGTCCATCTTTTCCTCCCTTCACCCTGGTATCTCAGTCAACTCCGACCTGCGGCGACCGTCCCCTAACAGTGGACAAACGTGCCGTTTTGGGAAACCCAAGGGGCGGTACCCTGCCTCTCCGGCACCTCTCCTACATGAGCTCTTCCTGGCTGCTTTCGATGGCCCGCTGTACCTCGGCCGCCAGCATGGGGGGAAGCCCCTCAATGTCCACCCTGAGGAAGCCCCTCACTATGGTAGCGGTTGCCTCGTCCCGGGTCAGCCCGCGCGCCATCAGGTACTCGACCTCTTCTTCAGCGATCTTACCTACGGCTGCCTCATGAGACAGGTCAATACCCGCCAGGTTTCCTTTGAGCTCGGGTATCGCATGAATAACGCCCTTGCCTCCCAGAATCAGGCCGCGGCACTCCAGGTGACCTTTCACCTCCGGAGCATTGCCTTCTATGTAGCCACGGGCAACGATACTCCCGCCGGTGCTGATGGCCCGGGCCACGATCTCCGTCCTGGCTCCTCTGGCATTGAGCAGGGCCCGCGAACCGATATCCAGCGACGACCCCGCATCGGCAGCTACAACACTATTGTAGCGGACGGTAGCGTTCTCTCCCACGCACCTGGCGGCCGGGTACATCTGCAGCGACCGTACCGGTTTGAGGAGCAGGTAGTTGCTGAGGAACAGGCCGTCCTCTTCTATCACGGCGGCGGTGCGTGGCCTGACTGCGGTCTCGGGATTCCAGCTGTGTATCATGGTGAAGGTAATCCTGGCCCCCGCCTTCACGTAGAACTCGGAGACCCCCATATGCAGACCGGGTTCGTCTCTGGAGGCGGTGGTACAGCCGGTGATGATGTGCAGCTCCGAGCCCTCTTCAGCAATGATGATGTTGTGAACGTTCTGGACAAGGCGGGCCCTGGCCAGGTACAGGCAGGCCTGGACGGGTAAGACGGTCTTGTGGCCGGGCAGGGACCGGATGAAGTAGCCGTTGTTCTGGCTCAGCTCCACGTTGGCGGTGTACTTGTCGGTGTCCACCGCCACTGCCTGCCACCAGTAGTCGGACACCCAGTCATACTTCTGCAGGGCCTGGCTTACAGGCATCACCTCGATTCCTTCCTGGGCGATGGAGCTGTGCACCGGCGTGTTGTTCATCTGGATGAAGGTGCCTGACCTCTGGGCGGGGTCATCCAGTATTACCCCGGCCTGGAGCATCTGCTGTTTGACTTCGGCGGGCAGCTTGGAGGGGTCATCCTGGTAAGCAGGCTCTTCATCCGACGTGAGGTACTTACTCAGGTCTATGTCCTCACCGAGAATGGCGGGCTTGCCTGCTGCCGCCCGGGCGCGGTCTTTGTGTTTTCCGCTTGGCTTCAGTTCAGACAATGGGAACACCTCTCAGGATACACCTGACACACTCCTCGTACCCCTTTTCCTTTATGCTCGCCAGAATCTCGTGGGGGTCGCCGGCACAGCCGATCATACCATCAAGCATGACGTAGCCCGTGCGCGCATTCACGAAGTCGAGAATGTGCCCGGTATGTGTAATAATCAGGCCCATGCAGCTTCTGTGGCGGATGGGACAGTCCTTCTCCAAGAGCTGATTGATAAGCTCACCGATCAGGGCAATGTTCTCCAGGTCCACCCCGGACTCCGGCTCGTCCAGCAGGGTCAGCTCCGGCTTCTGGGCAAGGAGCTGCATGAGCTCGGAGCGCTTCAGCTCACCCCCGGAGAACCCGTAGTTGATGTCCCGGTCAAGGAAGCCTGAAAGGTTTGCCCTGTCCGCCAGGGTCTCCACCACGGATTCATCCTCCCTGCCTCTCAGAGAGGCGAGAACCATGTCCCGCGTTTTCACCCCCCGGACAACCGGAGGACGCTGGAAGGACATGCCAATCCCCATGCGGGCCCTCTCGTCCATGGGTGCGGTGGTTATGTCTTTGCCCTTCCAGGTAATAGTACCCTGGGTTATCCTGTACTTGGGCAAACCCATGATGGCATTGAGCAGGGTTGTCTTGCCGCTGCCGTTAGGCCCGAAGAGAACATGTGTCTCACCCTTGCCTATGGTCAGGTTCACGTCATGCAGGATTTCCCGGTCTTCCACAGATACGTGCAGTTGTTTAATCTCCAGCATCTTCCCGTATCCCTTTCTCCGGTTACCGGCTCACCCGGCCTCAAGCGAGGGCCGTTCCTTCATGGTGAACCACTGCTGCGGGTTCTTGAGAAACTCAAAGTAGTCAAGCAGCAGAGCGTGGTGGACGCGCTCTTCCCCGGCGATGGCCTCAAAGAAGCGCTTCTGGGCGTCGTAAGTCGCCATGGCACTCTGGGCCTTGTAGAAATCATAGGTCTTGTTTTCCATGTCCATCGCCGTCCGGACGGCGTCGAGTTCCGTCTGAAGTGCACTGATATCCGCCCCGACCTTCTCGCTCTCGGTCTTGAAAAGCGTCTTCAGAACCTCGGTTCTGCCGGGGACAAGCTGTACGTCCGGCCAGGCCTTTTCGTCGCGTATTCGGCCGTAGATCTCCTCGAAGCGCTGCCGGTGGAGGTCTTCTTCAGAGGACAGCTGCTCCAGCAGCTTTCGTCCCAGATCATTACCGCTCTGGCGGCTGGCTTTCAGGTAGTACTCCTTGCCGTCGATCTCCATCTGGACGGCGGTCTGAAGGGCCTCCAGGGTCTTCTCGATTTCTTCTGCCATTGTGCCGCTACCTCCCCTCCTGAGCGATTCGTCACCATCTTGCTTGATGTATAGACCTGAAAAGGGGGCGGTGTATGTGATTTCTGTCACCGGGCCCGACTGCAGAGATGCTTCAAATGATAAGCCTGGGCAGGGCCGGTGTCAAATAGGGCAGATACGGGGGTGATAGAAGAGATACCGTGGAGGACGGGGCTGTGCGCTACTTGCCGGGGAGACCGAAATACAGCCGGAGCCAGCCCTCCAGGTCCTCGAGGGCGACCACCTTGCCAGTGGAATACAGGTATCCCTTCATGTTGGCGCTGAATCCGGGACCGTCAATGACTAGCAGGCCATCGATTGGCCATGCCTGTATGTCCTGGATAGTGGCCGGAGTCTTCTCCTCGGCGGTACCAGGTGTGCGCTGGAACTTGCACTCTATGCCAAGGCTCCTCCGGGTTCTGGGGTCGGACAAGACCAAGTCTATCCTTCGCACGGATCCCCACAGGCGTCTACCTACCTTGACCTCGCTTCTCACGTCCAGGCCAAGCGATTCGGCCACAGCCTTGACGCTGGCTGCAAGCTCTCGACCGCTCTGGCTGCTCTTTGCGCCACCTGCCATGGCTCTACCTCGGGTGGTACTCGATCCCTTTTCGCTCCATCAACCGGGGCTGCAGGCGCACGGCTGGCACCCCAGGCACCTCGCACTCGCTGTGGGACGTTCTCTCAGCGTGCAGTCTTCTCTCAGCGATGCCCACAGAGGTGGGGTCCTTTTCTACCATGATCCAGCTACGTTTGAGCCTTTCGGCAACCACCCCGGTGGTACCGCTTCCTGCGAAACAGTCCAGAATGACCTCATTCTCGCGTGTCCCGATTCTGATCAGGCGTTCGATAACAGACTCTGGTTTCTGTGCGGGGCTCTTGCCGAACCTCTTCTCTCTGGCCGGAGCGTAAGGTACCTCCCACATGTTGCGGAGTTGGCGGCCATTTCCTATCAGCTTGGCTTCGGCATAGTTGAATACCCAGTTCTTTGCCTTGTCGGTGGTGTTGTTGCACACCCAGATGATCTGCTCGGTCGATTCTGTCAGCATTCTGCCGGTAATGTTAGGCTGTGCGTTCGGCTTGAACCAGACAATGGAATTGACGATCCTGAGGTTCATCTGTTGAACGATAAAGCCTACCTTGTAGATGTTGTGATAGCTTCCGAAGATGAAGATGTTTCCATTGGGCTTGACCACCCGTGACACTTCGCTGATCCAGTCTCCCGTGAACCTCAGGTACTCGTCGTCGGAGAACATGTCCCACGTCTCCTGCATGGTCACGTGAGACGAAAAGGCCCATCCGAGCCCCTTCTTCTTCGACATGTTGAAGGGTGGATCAGTGATGCAGTGGTCGATGCAATCGTCCGGCCACTGCCGCATCACGTCCAGGCAGTCACCTTCGACAATCGCTCGGACAGGCAGTGTGATCTCACAGGTCTCTCTGTACACTACCCGACTCCTGCCCTCGTGGGCCAGTTCCCTTAGCCCACAGTATACCATGCCCTTCCTTGTCAGTCACCACCGCACTTGCTATACTGGGAGCGAATCTACCGGGACTGTAAAGGATGGAGTTTGAGACTGTCATCGGGCTGGAGGTACACGCCCAGCTCCAGACCCGCAGTAAAATGTTCTGCTGCTGCAGCGCTGACTACGCCAGTGCACCGCCGAACACGCATGTCTGCCCGGTGTGCCTGGGCATGCCCGGCGTCCTTCCGGTTATCAACCAGGAGGCGGTGCGGTATGCCGTCATGACTGCCCTGGCACTGAACTGCACTGTCTCCGGATACTCCAAGTTCGACCGAAAGAGCTATCCTTACCCGGACCTCATGAAGGGGTACCAGATTTCGCAGTATGACGCGCCTATCGGGCATGACGGCTGGATGACCATTGACGTGGAGGGCCAGACCAGGCAGGTGGGTATCACCCGCGTCCACCTGGAGGAGGACACCGCCCGGCTGACCCACCGCTCGGGATTGGATGGCGAGCACTACAGCCTGGTGGACGTGAACCGCTCCGGGGTTCCGCTCATGGAGATTGTCGGAGAGCCAGACCTGCGTTCGCCTGAAGAGGCCCGGCAGTACCTGGTCAAGCTGCGCAGTATCCTCCGCTACCTGGGGGTGTCCACGGCAAACATGGAGGAAGGCAGCTTCCGGTGTGATGCCAACATCAGTATCCGCCCCGACGGCAGCCGGGAGACCACGCCGAAGGTAGAGGTCAAGAACATGAATAGCTTCCGAGCGGTGTACCATGCCCTGGAGTACGAGGCCACCCGCCAGAGGAGGGCGTTTGCCCGGGGAGAGGAGCTCTTCCAGGAGACCAGGGGCTGGGTGGACGAGACCGGCAAGACGGTGACCCAGCGGGGCAAGGAATACGCTGATGACTATCGGTACTTCCCTGAACCGGACCTGCCCCCGCTGGTCTTCAACGCGGAGTGGGTGGAGAGCATAAAGGCCGAATTACCGGAGCTGCCCGAGGCTAGGCGGAGCCGGTTCGTGGCCGAGTATGGCCTGCCGGAGTATGATGCGGGTCTGCTAACCAACAACCGGGACATGGCGGACTACTTCGAGGCCTGCCTCAAGACCGGTCTGCCCGCCGGTCTCCCTCTGGACAGGAGGGCCAAGCTAATCAGCAACTGGCTCCTAGGTGAGGTCAACCGCATACTCAATGCCCACAGCATCGACGTGCAAGCCTTTCAGGAGCGGGTGCCTGCTAGGAATCTCGCGGCGTTGCTGGTGATGGAACGAGGTGGTACTACCAGTGCCGCAACGACGAAAGTAGCTCTTGAGCAGATGTTTGCGACCTCCAATACGGCACAAGTGGTAGTTGATGGGCAGCGCCTCGGCCAGATAACTGACGCCGGGGAGATAGAAGAAGCGGTAAGCCAGGCCATCAACAGTAACCAGCAGGCCGTGTCCGACTACCGGGCGGGCAAGGACACGGCGCTCAAGTTCCTGGTAGGCCAGGTGATGAAGGCTACCCGGGGACGGGCCAATCCCCAAGTGGCCGGTGAGCTTCTGAAGAAGAAGCTGGGAGAAGAGTGACCGGTATGCAGACCGCACTTAGCATAGTCCAGATCATTGTCTCGGTAGCCCTTGTACTGTCAATTCTGTTACAGGTGAAGGGGGGCGGCCTGGGGGGCATATTCGGGCAGGCGGATACCGTGTACCGCACCAAGCGCGGTCTTGAGAAGCGGCTGTTTCAGCTCACCATAGGCCTGGCGGTTGTCTTCGTGATTACCGCCATCGTGAGCCTCAAGGTGTGACACCCGCCCTAAGTCATGAGTGCGGTGATAACCCTCACCACCGACTTCGGTCTGAGTGATGCCTACGTGGCTGCCATGAAGGGCGTCATCCTGGGCATCAACCCCCGGGCAAGGCTGGTGGATGTATCCCACGCGGTGCCGCCGCAGGATATCGGTGAGGCGGCCTTCATCCTCGGAAGTGCATGGAGGTACTTCCCGCCGGGTACGCTGCACCTGGCAGTGGTGGATCCCGGGGTCGGTAGCGAACGCAGGGCAATCATCCTGAAGACACCATCGGCCTGCTTCGTTGGCCCGGATAACGGCGTCTTCAGCTATGTCATCGAGGAGTATTCCGCCGGTCCAGGCAGCCCCGTGGGTAGCACTCCCGGTCTGCGGTCACTGCCGCCCGGCCTCGAGGCCGTAGCCATTACCCGGACCGAGTTCTGGCGCTCGCCCGTCAGCCTCACGTTTCACGGCAGGGATGTCTTCGCCCCGGTGGCGGCGCACCTGTCGCTGGGCCACCCCATAGAGGAATTCGGGGAGAGAGTCGAATCCCTGGTGATGTTGCCGTCTCCCCGTGCCGAGCGCCGGGCTGACGGGTCCCTGGTGGGACGGGTGCTGCACATTGATGGCTTCGGTAACCTTGTCACCAGCATTGCCTGCCGTGATCTCCCGCCTGCAAGAACCGGAGTGGCCGTCATGATTGCCGGCAGAGAGATCCGCGGGCTGGTGCGCACCTATGCTGACGCCGAGGGACTCCTTGCCCTGGAGGGTAGCAGCGGCTACCTTGAGGTATCGCTCAGGGACGGTAGTGCCCGTGATCTCCTGGGAGCAGGAGTCGGCGACCAGGTAATAGTACGGCCGATAGCACCCCGCGGGCAATGAAGGTCCCGGTTGCGGTACCCGGCTAGAACGGACAGTTCCCGTGCGGGCAGCCACCGGCGTACTCTGACTCCGCGCTGGTGTACGGGGACGGCTGGGAATCCGCCTCCGGCGAACGACCGGCGAGAGTAAGCACCTGCTGCTTCCTACTGCCGTAGCGGTACACGGTTATGCCCTTGCACCTGAGCTCGTGGGCCAGGCTGTAGACCCGCCGAATATCCTCGGGAGTGGCTTCAGAAGGCAGATTCACTGTCTTGGAGACGGAGTTGTCCGTGTACCTCTGGAACACTGCTTGCATCCGGACGTGCCACTCCGGCTGGATGTCCCAATCAGTCACGAAGACCCGGCGCACGTCCTCCGGAACCCCTGACACCCCCGCCAGCGAACCCTTTCTGGCGACCTCCTCCATGAGCTCCTGGGAATAGAAACCACGCTCCCGGGCCGTCTCCTCGAAGGCCGGGTTCACCTCCAGCAGGCTGGTACCCTCCATGACGTTGCGAACGAACGCCAGGGCAAAGAGAGGCTCGATGCCACTGGAGCAGCCGGCGATGATGCTTATCGTGCCCGTCGGAGCAATCGAGAGGACAGTGGCATTCCTGAGTCTGGGGCTATCCGGCCGGTCATGGACACTCCCCGGGAAAGTGGGGAAGGCTCCCCGCTCTCCGGCGAGACCGCTTGAAGCCACACGGGCTTGCTCAAGGATGAACCTGATAATCCTCTCGGCAGTCTCCAGGGCCTCGTCCGAGTTGTAGGGAATGCCCAGCCTGACAAGGGCGTCCGCGAAGCCCATGACGCCCAGTCCTATCTTCCGGTTACTATTCCTGGTTATCTGCTCCACGGCCGGAAGGGGAAAGATGTTGGCCTCAATCACGTTGTCCAGGAAGCGAACGGCAAGGTGGACCAGGTGCTCAAGCTTCTGCCAGTCCATCTTTCCGTCTGAGACCAGCCGTGATAGATTGATGGACCCCAGGTTGCAGCTTTCATAAGGGAGGAGAGGCAGCTCTCCGCAGGGGTTGGTGGCCTCCAGTCGCCCCAGGTGAGGAGTGGGATTATGCCGGTTGATCTCGTCCAGGAAGACAAGGCCGGGATCGCCGGTCATCCAGGCATAGTTGGCAATCATGTCGAAGAGACTGGCCGCATCCACCGATCTCACCTCTTCCCCCGTCCTGGGGTTCACCAGACCCCATTTCCGCCCCTGACGAACGGCTTCCATGAACTCGTCAGTGGCACCAACGGAGACGTTGAAGTTGGACAGGGTGACGCCGTCGCTCTTGGCCTCTACGAACTCAAGGATGTCCGGGTGGTCAGCATTCAGGATGCCCATATTGGCGCCGCGACGTTTGCCCCCCTGCTTCATGACGGCAGTAGCCGCATCAAAGATTTTCATGAAAGAGACGGGCCCCGAGGCGACCCCCTTGGTCGAGCGGACGATGTCTCCCTTCGGCCTGAGATGGGTGAAAGAGAACCCGGTGCCTCCGCCAGACTGGTGAATGATGGCCATGTCTTTCAGGGTATCAAAGATGCTTATGACCGAATCGTCCACGGGGAGGACGAAACAGGCTGATAGCTGTCCCAGGGCGGTGCCCGCGTTCATGAGGGTGGGCGTGTTGGGAAGGAACTCAAGGTTGCTCATCACCCGGAAGAATGCCTGTTCCAGGCTTGCGACGTCAGCCACGGGGTTGAATTCCGTCTCCACGGAGGCGATGGCGTGAGCAACGCGCCGGAAGAGCGCGGTTGGGGTCTCACTGATGTTGCCCTGCTCGTCCCTGAGAAGATACCGGCGTTCCAGGACCTTGATAGCGTTCACGCTGAGTTTCAGGTCATCGCGCACACCGATGGTACCCTTCAACCGGCGTACGCTCGCCCTTTGCTGGCGGTAGAGGATGTACGCCCTGGCCACCCCGGGATAGCCCCGTGTCATCAGAACCTCTTCTACGATGTCCTGCACCTGCTCAACGGTAGGTATCGTCCCCTCTGCCCGTTCCTCAATGAGTTTCACCACCCGGGCAGCCAGCTCCCCGGCCAGGCTGCCATCTTCGGTGCCAGTGGCCGCCAGGGCCTTGCCTATCGCCCGCTGGATCTTGTCAGGATCAAAGGAGACCACCGAGCCGTCTCTCTTGCGTACCTGTGAGACCTTGATCTCGTTCTTATCGGGACTCATCATCGGCTTTACCCACCTGCTACCACGAGACCTGCCCAGAATCTGCGTATCTCTATGCTAGCAGTTCCCGGATGTCCTGGCACACCGTATTGCCCTCTGCTGTCTACCAGGGCACGAAATGACACGGTTTTGTTATCTATCTCTGCTGCAGTTTATGACTTCTCCACGGCGGGCATGGCATATTGTAGACGAAGAGAGGTACCGGATAGCGGTACGGTCCCGGGTGCCCGGATGGCACGGGTGCCAGCGAGGAAGCAGACAAGGAGGCTGGCAATGCTGCAGCTGAACGTGAGGACCAAGCGCAAACCCGAAGAGGTGGTCAAGAAGGCACTGGAATTCTTCGGCCCGGGTGGCTTCGGACTGACGGTGACCCGGGAAGCTGACGGGTGTGCTTCCTTTGAGGGTGGTGGCGGTATGGTAAACGTGGCCGCCTGTACCGACGACAAAGGAACCTCGGTGGACCTGGAGACGCGGGAGTGGGAGCGGCAGCTGAAGGAGTTTGCCCAGAAGATCAAGTAGCCTCGGCCCGCTGGCCATATGGATGACTGCGACTGCGGCTCTGAGCCGGGCGGCTGAGACCGTATGCAGAGGGGATACGGAACAAGGCAGGGAAGACACCTGTGATATTCGAGAGAACGAAGTCGGCTGGCATCGCGCACAACTCCTATCTGATTGGCTCCGGCAGTGCTGCTGCGGTGGTTGACCCACGGCGCGACTGCCAGGTCTACGTGGACCTTGCTCAGCAGAGAGGTCTGAAGATCAGGCACATCTTCGAGACCCACCGCAACGAGGACTACGTGATCGGCTCCATTGAGCTGGCCCACATCACCGGAGCGGAAATCCACCACGGACCCGGACTGGACTGGAGGTACGGTAGCACCCTGAGGGACGGGCAGGAATTCAGGATAGGCAATCTCAGGCTGGCCGCCATCCACACGCCGGGCCATACTGACGAGAGCATGTCCTACGCGCTTACCGACCTGGCTACGGGAGAGGTCACGGTGATGGTCTTCACCGGGGACGCCCTGTTCGTGGGCGACGTGGGACGCACGGACCTCTATGGCGCAGAGCAGGCCCCGAGGCTGGCGGCGAGCCTGTATGACAGCGTCTTTAGTCGGCTTCTGCCGCTGGGCGACGGGGTCATCCTCTGCCCTGCTCACGGCGCGGGCTCGGTGTGCGGGCTCAGGATTGCCAGCCGGGACGAGAGCACCCTCGGGATAGAGCGAGCCCAGAACCCCGTGCTACAGCTGAAGGACCGGGACAAGTTCGTCAGGTACAAGGTCTCGGAGAAACCGGAGAAGCCGTACTACTTCCGCCAGATGGAAAGGCTCAATCTGGAAGGGCCGCCGCTACTGGGATGCCTGCCACTACCGTCTCCACTCACGCCGGCAGAGTTCAGAAATGCAATGGCAGAGGGAGCGATGGTGGTTGATACCAGCGAGCCGGCTGCTTTCGGTGGTGCTCATATCAAGAGCGCCTATAGTGTCTGGCTGGAGGGTCTACCTGTCTTCGGTGGATGGGTACTGTCGTACGACAGGCCTATCCTGCTGGTCCTGGAAGACCAGTCTCACCTTGAGAGAGCGGTGCGTTACCTGGTACGTGCCGGCTACGACAATATCATCGGCTACCTCCGCGACGGCACCGAGGGCTGGTACAATGCCGGGTTTCCCACGGAGAGCCTGCCGCTGCTTTCCGTGCACCAGCTCAAGAGCATGCTCGACCGCGGCCAAGACCTACTGGTGCTGGATACACGGGGGCAGGACGAGTGGGAATCGGGACACATCGCGGGTGCCCTTCACATCTACGTCGGACACATGGAGGAGAGGCTGGCAGAGATCCCCGCAGACAGGCCGATAGCCGTGATCTGTAACGTGGGGCATCGTGCCGGTCTTGGTGCCAGCATCCTGCTCCAGGCGGGCTATCCACGGGTCTACAATGTCCTCGGAAGTGTGCGGGCATGGGTGGCCGCCGGTTTTCCGGTTACCAGTGACTAGCTTCCTGCAACTGAAATACGTGGAAGGATTGCTCCAGGCGAGACCATTATTGGATAACCATTCCGAACCTGATTCGGAATCCAGGTGGGATGAGGGAAGTAGATTCCGGCTTGCGCCGGAATGGTGATTTGCGGAAGACCCATGGTTAGAACCACCGGAATTACTCAGCGAACTTCAAGGACAGGACACTAGCGTGACGGCCAGCCGTTCCGGTGGAGGTGATTATGGAAGCAGTGTTGACACTGATTGAACAGATCATTGCCGAGCATCACACCATCCTTCAGAGGCTGGAGGACCTGGAGGAAGTCGCCAATGACGCCGAAGCGCTCCGGGGTTTCGAGCAAGCCCAGGAGAGCTTTGTGCCCGGCAGGCTCAACGAGAGGCAGGGACTAGAAAGGCTGGAGAAACTGGTGAGCCTGGTCGATCAGGGGTTGCGGGCACACTTCGACCGTGAAGAGACGGCCCTGCTGGCCGCCTTCGAGGGACAAGGGAGCAGGGAGCTCGCCTCAGCCTTCCATTCACTGTTACTGGAGCACGCAGACCTGAAGAACCGTATTGCCCGGACCAGGGAGCAGGTTGCTCAGCTCACTGGCGGGCAGCTTTCCCGGCACAGTTGGGAGGCGACCGCAAACGACCTGCGCGCGCACGTAAGCCATACTCACAGGCTGCTACAGGCGCACGCCGAGGCTGAGCAGGAGCTGCTGATATCACTGCTTGCCGATTGTTGATTGGCTGGCGGGAGTGACCGCTGTCCTGCACGCCGCTATCCCTGCTTTACAGCCCGACCGACCACACCCCCGAGCTCCCGGCATCTGGCCAGGTCATCGGCTTTCGGCTGCCACTTGGCGCGAACGCCTTCAGCTACCACGGGGATCTTGCTCCGTGACAGGTGCTCTTCGATGATGCCCACGGACTCACCACTCCAGCCGTAGCACCCAAAGGCGGCGCCGATCTTGTTCTGGAACTTGAGTCCCTTGAGGTCCTCCAGTATCGGGGCAATGGTGGGTAGGACCCCCTGGTTGAAGGTCGGCGATCCCACCACCACCGCCTTTGCCTTGAAGACCTCGGTTATGACGTCATTTCTGTCCGCGGTGGGCATGTAGAAGGCCTTGTAGGGTATGCTCTCGGCGGCCAACCCATCTCCGATGACCTCGGCCATGCGCCGGGTGCCATCCCACATGGAGTCGTAGAGTATCACCGCTGTCTTCTCGGGTACCTGGGCTGCCCACTCCCGGTACTTTTCGACAATCTGCAAAGGCTCCTTTCTCCAGATGATGCCGTGGCTGGGGGCAATCATGCTGACCGGCAGGTTCAGGGCCAGCACTTCCTCTATCTTCCGCGATACCATGCTGCTGAAGGGGGTCAGTATGTTAGCGTAGTACTTCAACGCCTCCTCGAAGAGCTCCTGCTGGTTCACCTCGTCGTTGAAACGAAAGGCGTTGGCATAGTGCTGCCCGAAGGCATCGTTGGGCATGAGGATACTGTCACCGGTGAGGTAGGTGAACATGCTGTCCGGCCAGTGGAGCATGGGCGCCTCCACAAAGACAAGCTCTCGCTTGCCGATGCTGACCCTGTCTCCGGTCTGCACTGCCTGGAAATGCCAGGGCTGGTGGAAATGCCCCTCCACGCTCTCCTGGCCTCGCCTGGAGACGATAACGGTGGCATCAGGAGTGCGCCGCATGACCACAGGCAGAGCGCCGGAGTGGTCCACCTCAGCGTGGTTTGCCACCACTATGTCGATCTTCGCCGGGTCCACAATGTCACTGATGTTCTTGATAAGCTGCTCCTGGAAAGGCCCCCACACGGTGTCCACGAGCACCGTCTTCTCATCAGTAATGAGATAGGCGTTGTACGTAGAGCCGCGGTGGGTAGTCAGCTCGTAACCATGAAAATGCCTTAGTGCCCAGTCCACCACTCCCACCCAGTAGACCCCTTTCGCCAGTTCGGTAACCATGTCTTCTCCTTTCTCTTCTGCGTTCCTCCACGTGGCATCTTCTGCCGCTGGGCCAGCGTAGAAGCCGTCAGCCGAGCGGCGGGTGCCCCGCTCACTCCGGTCATGCACTTCTGGGCACGCGTCCAGCCTTACGGCCAGCCGCACTCCCGGCGTGCTGGTGCCTACTGTAGCAAGTTCCCGCTATCATCCGGGCAGCATGTAGACCCTTCGCTACGCTCAGGGTGACAATAACCGACTGTCATTCTAAGCCTCACCGA
>Ga0180434_10002938_pt1 | contig 22035 bp, 20 predicted proteins | sample SS_ome_7_FD_132453 | JGI IMG/M metagenome (GOLD analysis project Ga0180434, IMG submission 132453) | Hypersaline lake sediment archaeal communities from the Salton Sea, California, USA - SS_1_D_2 metaG | ecosystem: Environmental > Aquatic > Non-marine Saline and Alkaline > Hypersaline >...
AGCGGCATCGGCCGCCTCGTCAGCGAGAAAGGCGACTGGCTGCACGGTCAGCCGGCGGCCGGACTGGCTGCTGCTTTCTGCCTTCGGCTCAGCGGCTGGAGCAGCGTCAGCCGCTGGTTTCGATGGCTCGGCCGGCTTTGCTTCGGCATCGGAAGCAGTCGTCGGTTTCGCGGCGGGCTGCTTCGCAGCAGCAGCGTCGGCCGCTGGCGACTGCCCGTTGGCCGGCGTGGTATCGGCATCTGCCACCTGCTTGTCGACCGGCTGCTCGGCGGAAGCGGGCTTCGCCGCCGGTGGTGGTGCCGGAGCCCGGAAACGGGTTTCCTTGTTCTCCTCGTAATAAACCTTCACATCCTCGTCGGTGATCGTCTTGGCGGCCTCATCCTCAAACTTTTTGCGGTCGGCCTTTAGGGCCGCAAAGCGAATCCGAAAAGGCTCCTTGAACCCGGGGTCGGGGCTGCGGGAAACCGGCAGGTCGTTCTTATAGCGTTCGAAAAAGGCCCGCAGTTCCGCCTCCTTCGGCGGATCGACCGAAACGGCAAACTGCTCGACAGCCACCGGATAAGCCTCCACTGTCACCGCCTGCTCCAGCCGCTTGTAAAAATCCCATGACCAGCCCGGGGGATCGCCGGAAAAACCGGTCTGAAACAGCAGCAGCATGTTCCGGGCAGTCAGAGCGGTTCGCAGCGAATCAAACAGATCGGCCGCCGCAACCGGGGCCCGGCCATATCGCAGCCCAGCGATGATCTGGTCGAACTGATCCTGCCGCACCTTGTTGTCGGTCCAGGTCGCCAGAAATTCGTTGATGGCGGTGTTGCTCACCGTCAGGCCGATTTCCTCCGCCTGGCCGGCCAGTAGCAGCTCCCGAACAATCAGCTCTTCACCCTCTGGAAAAGCCGGCAGTTGTGAGGCGTCCCGGCCCCCAACGGCGGCCGCTTCCAGTAGAAACCGGTTGGTCAGCGTCCGCATTGCCACGGCTCGGTCAAGCTGCCCCTCGCGGAGTTCCCCCCCCTTCCACGAGACCACGACCGGGTCTGATGACGCCGGACCGCTGGTCATCTGCAGAAACGGCGGCAGCACAAAAAAGGCCAGCATGGCCAGGACTGCGACGGCCACAAGCATCGACCGCTGGTATTTTCTGAAAAAAGTGAAGGACCCGGCCATGAAACCGCCTGTTCGCACGTGCCCCGGGGGCAGAAACCACCGAGACTTGACAAGGAGAGAGAGGGGAGGGTAACGCTGGAGACCACCGGTCAGGCCGCAGATTGTAGCGCCACGCGTCAGGGCGCCAATCCCGATCTCCGTGGTGGCCGGAACCCGCACTCCCACGAATGGCTCCCAGCGATGGCCAAGAAAACCACTAGAAGAGCTCGTAGCACCGGCCGATCCACCACCCGATCAGCCCCCCGGGGCGACTACGATCTGGTCATTGTTGAAAGCCCTGCGAAGGCCAAAACGATCGAGAAATACCTCGGCCCAGGCTTCGTCGTGAAGGCTTCGGTCGGCCACATCCGCGACCTGCCCAGCCGGGCACCGAAAGGGACGAAGCAACTGGTACCGGGGGTCGATCTGGAGCACGACTTCGCCCCCACCTATGAGGTCGACTCGGCCAAAAAGAAGACTGTCACTGAACTCCGGCAGCTGGCCAAGGGAGCCCGCGACATCTGGTTCGCCACCGACCTCGACCGTGAGGGAGAGGCGATCGCCTGGCACCTCGCGGAGGAACTGAAGGTCAATCCCACCGAGGCCAAGCGGGTCACGTTCGACGCCATCACCAAGTCGGAGGTGAAGCGGGCCTTTGAGCACCCCCGGGCGATCAACATGCCCCGGGTCGAGGCCCAGCAGGCCCGCCGGATCGTTGATCGAATTGTCGGCTACCGGGTTTCGCCCATCCTCTGGCGAAAGGTCGCCTCGGGCCTGAGTGCCGGCCGGGTGCAGAGCGTGGCGGCCCGGCTGGTGGTCGAGCGAGAGCAGGAGATCAGGGCCTTCACCCCCGCTGAATCCTGGGAGATCCTGGGCAATCTCTGCTTCGATGTCACGGCCGCGGCAGCCCTGCACGCCGACTGGACCGATTTCATGGCCCGGCGGGACGAACGCGGCAAGCCACCGATCGTCCGCGACCGAATGACCTGGCTGGCCGATCATCGGAGTCTGTCGGCTGAACTGGTCGAGGTGGGCGGCAAGCCTTTGAAGATTGAGGCGGAAAAATCCTCCCCCGCCGATCTGGTCGATGCGGCCGCCGCTGCTGCCGAGGCGGCCGGTCTGATCGAGGTCGAGATCGATCGCCAGGAAAACCCCGACGGCAAGGGGCGGGCCTGCAACACCGTGCGGATCAGCGGCCGGCCCAACCCGGCGGCCCGCTATACCGTCGAGTCGATCGACGTCAGCCGAACCCGGTCGCGGCCCTACCCGCCCTTCATCACCAGCACGCTCCAGCAAGCGGCCAGCAGCCGACTGGGGATGTCGACCGACCGGACGATGCGGGTCGCCCAGCAACTCTACGAGGGCATCGACCTGCCGGGTGAGGGCCGGGTCGGCCTGATCACCTACATGCGAACCGACTCGACCAATCTTTCCAAGGAAGCAATCGGGATGGCCCGCCGCTACCTTGGGGAGCAGCTTGGCGAGGAGTACCTGCCCGAAAAGCCACGGTACTACGCCAGCACGAACCAAAGTGCCCAGGAGGCCCACGAGGCGATCCGTCCCACCGATCCCTTCCGTGACCCCGACTCGGTAGCGGCAGCCCTGACCGACGAGCAGCAGCGACTCTATCGGCTGATCTGGCAGTCGTTCCTCGGCTGCCAGGCAACCGATGCGGAGTGGGATTCCACCTCCGTACGGATGCGGCGAACCGACCATGACACCGGCGCCGTCTTCAAGGCCCACGGCAGAGTGCTCCGGTTTGACGGCTGCCTGCGGATCACCGGCGTTCCCAAGGGGGACGGCGACCAGGTGCTACCCGACTTTGACAAGGGCACCGAACTGGCCCCGTTTGTCATCGACCCGCGGCAGAAATTCCAGGCTCCGCCACCTCGGTACAGCGAAGCGACGCTGGTAAAGAAGCTTGAGGAGGAGGGCATTGGCAGGCCGTCGACCTATGCCAGCATTATCAATGTGATTGAGAACCGGGGCTACGTCGAGCAGCGGGAACGGCGTTTCTACGCCACGGCCCTCGGCGAGGCGGTGACCGAGTTCCTCGAGGAGGGCTTCGAGGACCAGTTCATTGAGGTTGGCTACACCCGAGAGATCGAACAGGAACTCGACCAGGTGGCCCAGGGCAGCAAGCCCTGGACAGAGATGCTCCATGAGTTCTACGGAGAACTCCTGCCGAAACTGGAGTTCGCCGATCAGCTGAAACACAAAAAGGCCGAGTCCTTTCCTTCGGAATATGCCTGCCCGAAGTGCAAGCGGCGGCTGGAATACCGGCTTGGCAAGACCGGCCGATTCCTCTCCTGCAGCGGCTACAACGAAAAAACACTCATTGAGCCCCCTGCCCCGAAGAAACCGGCCAAGGGCAAGAAGACCCGGGCCCGCAAGCCCCAGGAGGTGCCGGCCTGCACCTATGCCATGCCGGTCGACCGTGACGGCCGGCCGCTGCTGCCGGAACAGATCGACCTGCTCTCACCCGCTGGCATCCCGATGGTGAAGAAGACCGGCCGCTATGGCGACTTTTTGGTCGAGGACCGCCCCCCGCCCCCGAAGAAGACCGGCAGGAAGGCGGCTGCGGACAACGGTGAGGCTCCACCATTCATTCTCAATATCGACAAACAGGGGAAGCTCAAGTTTCCGGCTCCGCCGCCGATCGTCACCGACATCCCCTGCCCCAAGTGCGGCGACGTGATGAACCTGCGTGACGGCAAGCGGGGGCCGTGGCTCGGCTGCCGGGGATTTCCCAAGTGTCGCGGCCGGGCCGCCTTCACAAAACTGCCCGAAGCGGAGCAGCAGGAAATGAAACGGCAGTTGGCCGAGCACCTGAAGGGTCAGCAGCAACTGGTGCTCACCCGCCGGGATCAACAGACCCGGGTCGAGGACGGCACACCGGTGTCAGACCTGACCATCGAAGGGGGCGTGGCCGAACTGGCGAAGTTCGCCGGCTGACGCTGCGGGCGGCAGCCACAGCAGACCGTGGATAACGTCTGACGCCAGCCCGAGAACAGCGTTGCGTGGCCCCCGGCTTGCGGCTTTTGATCAGGCGCTGAGCGGAACGGAAATCCGGGAAGCCCGAGGCGCGAGCCGAGGGAATGCGTGCCTGGGTTCAAAAAACGTGGTTTCCCTCAGCTTGCGCTTCGGGCTTCAAAGCATGAGCTTTTTCTCACTGGTACTGGTGCAGCCGCGCCATCAAAACTTGCGGCAAGACGGAGAGTCATATGGTGCTCATTCGATTGCTGCGCAACTTGTGTGCCGAACAGGATTGCCATGGATGGCTTTTTCCACGGACAGTCAGGTCCAGGGCATGTCGCGATCGTAGGTGACCGGCAGCTCATCGACGGCAACCGCATGGGCGGTGGCATGGGTGCGGCAGTGCGAGATGCTCACCAGCACGCCGGCGATGCCCAGGCGTTCGGCCAGATCCTGGGTACCACCAGCCAGAGTCGCCGTCGGCCGGCCGCTGGCTCCGTTGAGCACCTCGATATCACGCCAGCTGATCCCCTGCCGCCAGCCGGTCCCGAGTGCTTTGAGGATCGCCTCCTTGGCAGCCCAGCGACCAGTGAAGTGCTGCATCGCCATGCGGCGGCTGCGGCAATACTCGATCTCCCGTGGTGTGTAGACCCGCTGGACGAACAGTTCGCCGTGCCGCTCGATCATCTGGCCGATCCGTAGACACTCGGTGATGTCGGTGCCGACGCCGAGAACATTCATTGACGTTGCGTCTCCCGCCCTCGGCTCAGCCCGCAGGCCGACCGGGCCCGGTCAAGGACCACGGCTGCCTTCCGGTGGGCCCGTTCCGCTCCCGCAGCCAGAATGGCGTCGATCCTTTCCGGGTCGGCCTCCAGCTCAGCCCGCCGCTGCCGGGCCTCTGCAAAAAAATCAGCGGCGGCCGCCACCAGGGCCTTCTTCACCTCGCCATAGCCGAACCCGCCCCGACGATACCGGTCGGCCATCGCGGCTGCGTCGGCGGAGGCCGCCAAGAGTGCATAGAGCTGGTAGAGATGGTCACCCTCCGGCTCCTTGGGCTCCTCCAGCGGCCGAGAGTCGGTGGTGATTCGCATGATCTTCTTCTTCTGCGCGCCGGGCTCCTCGAAGACCTCGATCGTGTTCTCGTAGCTCTTCGACATCTTCTGGCCGTCAGTACCGGGCACCTTCGCCCCCCCCTCGACCAGCCGCGGCTTGGGGAGCCGGAAGACCTCGCCATAGAGATGGTTGAAACCGCCGGCCAGATCGCGGCAGACCTCAATGTGCTGCACCTGATCCTCACCAACCGGCACGATGTCGGCGTCGTAGGCGAGAATGTCGGCTGCCATCAGCACCGGATAGGTGAAGAGCCCGGCATCGGCGGGGAGCCCACGGGTCTTTTTGTCCTTGTAGGCGTGACAACGCTCCAACAGGCCCATCGGGGTGACTGTCATCAACAGCCAGGTCAGCTCAGCAACCTCCGGCACATCCGACTGCACGAACAGCGTGGCCCGGTCGGGATCGAGTCCGAGGGCCAGCAGGTCGAGGGCTGCATCGCGGACGAGGCCCCGCAATCGGTCGGGATCGCGAACGGTCGTCAGGGCATGCAGATCGGCAATGAAATAGAAGGCGTCGCCCACATCCTGCAGTTCGATGTATTGCCGGATCGCCCCGAAGTAGTTACCCCAATGGAACCGGCCGGTCGGCTGAATTCCCGAGAGGACCCGCTGGCGGGTCGGAGCGGCGTTCTGATCGGCTGGTTCACTCATGCTGCAGTCTTCGTTCTCTCAAAAAGGAATCGGTTTCGAACTTAATGGGGAACCCCGGCATTCCGGATACCCGCCACTAAAACTTCTGAAGAATCCTGAAAAGGAACGTGGGTTTGTTCCCGCCTCGGCATCAGGCCGACGGGCTGGCCAGCGGAGGCTCCGGCAGTTGCAGGCTGCCGACCACCTCGGTCAGCGAGCTGGCCCCGAGTTCGGCGATCGCCTGCGGCAGTTCATCGAGCAGCCGGCCTGAAACCACCGGTTCGGCGAAACTTGCTGTGCCGATTTGGATAGCCGAGGCCCCGGTGACAAAAAACTCCATGCAGTCATCGATGGTCATGATGCCGCCGACGCCGATAATCGGAATCTCGACCGCCCGCCGCACCTGATGGACGCACCGCAGAGCGATCGGCTTAATGGCCGGTCCGCTGAGCCCGCCAATGACGTTACCGAGCAACGGCCGCCGCCGCCGCCAGTCAACCGCCATGCCCTGGCAGGTGTTGATGAGCGTGACGGCATCGGCCCCGCCGTCGGCTGCCGCCTGGGAAATGGCCGCGATGTCGCTGACATTCGGGGTCAGCTTGGCCAGCACCGGCGTGTCGGTCGCAGCCCGCACCCCGGCGACCACGGCCCGGCACATCTCGGGATCGGTCGCCAGATCGACCCCGTGACTGACGTTGGGGCAAGAAATGTTCAGCTCCAATGCTGCAATGCCTGGCTCGGCGGCCAGCCGGGCCGCCAGTGCAACGAAATCGGCCACGGAACCGCCGGCAATGCTCACGATGACCGGTGCGGCACACTTCCGCAGGAAGGGCAGCTTGTCGACCAGAAACTGGTCGATACCGTCGTTGTCGAGCCCGATCGAGTTGAGCAGACCTGCTGCTGTTTCGACGGTCCGCCACGGCCGGTTCCCGATTCGTGGGGCCAGAGTGATGGTCTTGGGGACGATGCCACCAAGCTTGTCCAGCGGCACGAACCCCTCCATTTCCCCCGCATAGCCGAATGTCCCGGAGGCGACCATGATCGGATTTGGCAGTCGCAGCCGGCCGAGCGTGATTGCAAGATCGACCGGAGCTGATTCCGCTGGGAGTGGTTCAGGCATCGCAGTGAGTGGGTAAACGGTGAGTCAAATTCGACGTTTTCAGTGTAACGCAGCCGGCCGGCCGCTCCGACGGCCCCAAATGTCCCGGCTGGCTGGGCTGTCCTGATTCTGACGATTGGCTCAAGCCTGCGGGTCGCGCAGCCGATACCACCCTTACAGGTATTTTCAGGATCGGCCGATTTCCCTGCCAGCAATCGTTGACACGCTTCGAGCCCCCCCTTATGGTTCCCGTCGCCCGTAACGACCGCCCGGTTTTCCCGGCACCCCAACTCCTACCGGGGCTCGGACGAGGGCCGTCGCTCTCCCGGCCGGAGCATCTGCGTCGTGACCAAGCAAGACATCATCCAGTCCGTCAGCGAACGGCTCGACCTGCCGAAGCCGCAGGCGGCGAAACTGGTTCAGGCGACCTTCGATGCGCTCACCGAGAGCCTGGTCAGAGAGGGCCGGGTGGAACTGCGGAATTTCGGTATTTTCCAGATCAAACAACGCCAGGCCCGGATCGGGCGGAATCCGAAGACTGGCGAACAGGTTCACGTTGCTCCCCGGAGCACCGTCACCTTCAAGCCTGGCAAGGAAATGGAACTGCGGGTCCGCCAACTCGACGAACCAGCCGCAGCACCTCTGCAATCTGCCAGGCCTGCCCAGTCACCCAGCGACGGCCCGACGTCCGCCTGAGTCCCGGTGGATGGCCGCCGGATGGGACTCGCCGAATTCGCCATCGCATCACCGCTGCCGGACCGCTACAAGATCCGGTTGAAGGGTGTCGGACCGGGCTGGTTTTCCCAGTTGTCGCCGAGCATCCGCCGGCCCGCCAATCCACCATGCTCATGTCAGGGAGAATGACGGCATGAATCGTCCACTCACCGGCAACGCCACCGGCGGCATCCGTCTGCGGCTGATCTGGCTCCTGCTTGTGGCCTGTCTGTTGCCGGCCACCACCGGCTGCCTGATCCCGATGTACTCCGGGGACCCGATCCGACGGGCCCAACAACTGATCTATACCTCGGAAGATCTCCGGGCCATCACGGACGAATGGGAACGCATCTGGTTTCTTGACCAGCCGTCGCACATGACGCCCTACCGCACCCACGGTGGCGTACTGTAGGCGTCGCGGGCCGACCCCACCGACCAACGGCTGCCTAAATCCGAATCTGGGCGGCCTGCTTGCGGATTGTCTCCAGTGGCACGAGGTTGCCCTTGTTGCAGCCGGGGCAGTGAGCCGCGGCCTCATCCCAGGCCTCGGGTGACTTCAGGTTCGAGTCCCAAAAGGGCCAGGTTTTGCACTGCCGCGGTCGCTGGTCATAGACGGTGCATTTACGGGTTGTCGCATCGAGCAACACGCAGTCACCCCCCGGACGTTCCGTCAGCGATCGCCGGATGCCGACGCGGCGGACGAATTGCTTTTCAAAGACTGCCGGCTCCATTTCCAGCCGGGCTGCCATGGCGTCGATTTCAGCCTGGTTGATCCAGACGTAGCCTTCCGCACCAGTGCAGCAGTCGCCGCACTGGGTGCATTGAAAACGCAAGCCGTCGGCATACCAAGCGTCATTCGGAATTCCTGCCATCTGCACCGGTCTCCGTGCGTGTCATCGTCGGAAGCCTTGATTCTAACCAATGATCGCCTCGACAGTGGTTACGACCGCCTCCAGGTCAACAGTGGTATTGAACGGGCCGAAGGCGACCCGCACCGTTCCGGCGGCTGCCGTGCCAAGAGCCTGATGGATGGCAGCGGCACAGTGAAAGCCCGCCCGTACCTGAACCCCGGCGAGCTGCTCAAGTAGGGCCGCCGTCTCGGCCGGCGAAAAGCCTTCGACAACGAAGCTCACAATTGGAGGCCGGCCGGCGGCTGCCGCGTCTTCCCCTCCAAACATCCGTACCCCTGGGATGGCCGCCAGCCGCTGGTGGCACTCCCGCGCCAACTGGCAGCAGCCCGCCAACAGGTCGCGGTGCGCTGGGGCTGCCCGCCATTCAGCTGCTGCCACCAGGGCCGCAGCAGCCGGCAGATCCGCCGTGCCCACTTCAAGCTGCTCCGGCAGACCGGTCGGCATGTCGAGCGACTCACTCGCCGATCCAGTGCCCCCCTGCAACAGCGGCTTGAGCACCAGCCCCTCCCGGACGAAGAGCCCGGCAATACCGTGCATCCCCAGCAGCCACTTGTGAGCGGGTGCCACCACGATGTCGGCGGTAACGCTGGCGAACGAACGCTGCCCCAGTGACTGCGAGGCATCGAGCAGAAAGATGCCGCCCCGCTCGCCGGTGATCGCCGCGACAGCGGCCGCGTCCTGGACCGTGCCAGTGACATTCGAGGCGTGCGACAGGCTGACCAACCGGGTGGCTGGCCGCCAGGCGTCGGCAATCGCCTGGGGGTCGACCCAGCCGCGGCCATCACAGGGCACCACTGTCAGCTCGATGCCTCCCTGCCGGGCCAGCTGATGCAGCGGCCGCAGGGTGGCATTGTGATCGGCGGCCGTGGCGATGGCATGGTCACCCGGCTGCAGCAGCCCATGGATGGCCTGATTCAGCCCAAGCGTCGCCGAGGCCGGCAGGGCGATCCGGTCGGCCGGCACATCGAGCAGGCGAGCGAACGCAGCCCGGGCCCGGCTGATGATCTGATCAGCCGCCACCGCCTCGCGGTAACCACCCCGACCGGCAGCCACGCCGTTCTCCCGCGCGGCCCGTTGCCAGGCCCGCCAGACGCACTCGGGCTTGGGCCAGCTGGTGGCGGCATTATCGAGGTATCGCCGCGGCGGTGTGATGGGAGCAGACTGTGTTGGCATGCTGGTGAACTGAATCTCGTCGGCGTCAGCCGCCGATCTGGTACATGGCTCGGGCCGGCCGCTCGAAGCCTGCGGTGCCAATCCCATGGGCAGCCCGCTTGGCCCGCACGCAGTCGGTCAGCAGCCGGGCCAGGTCGTCATCATCGCCCGTTCCCCGCAGGACGGCCCGGGCATCCCATTCGGTGGTCGAGAACAGGCAGTTACGAAACTGCCCGTCGGCGGTCAGCCGCAGCCGGTCGCAGCGTTCGCAGAAGGGCTGACTGACCGGACTGATGAAGCCGACCAGGCCGCCGCCATCGGCGTAGCGATAGTCGACCGCCGGCTGGCCGGGATCATGAACCGGCACCGGCTCCAGCGGTCCACAGGCTGACGCCACCATTTCCCGCACCTCGTCACCGGTCAGTACGCTGGCCTCGTCCCAGCTATCTTCGGCATCGAGCGGCATGAACTCGATAAACCGCAGGTGAAAGGCCTGTTCGCGACAGAAGCGGGCCAGCGGGACAATTTCAGCCTCGGTCAGCCCGCGGATCGAGACGGCATTGATCCGAATCTCCCGGAAGCCACAGCGGCGGGCGACCGCCAGGCCCGCCAGCACCCGCTCGAGCCCCGGACGGCGGGCAAGCTGCTCAAACCGGCCGGGGTCGAGGCTGTCGAGGCTGACATTCAGCCGGGCCAACCCCGCCCGGGCCAGCCGTTCGGCCTGATCGGCCAGCAGCAGGCCATTGGTGGTGAGGGCCACCTCGTCGAGGCCCGGCAACGCCACCAGCTGCTGCACCAGCCGATCGAGTTCAGCCCGGACCAAGGGCTCCCCGCCAGTCAGCCGCACCGTCCGAATACCAAGTCGGCTGGCCACCGCCACCGTCCGGCTGATCTCTTCATAGGTCAGCAATTCCTCCCGCGGCTTAAACGCCACGTCGAGGGGCATGCAGTAGCTGCACCGCAGATTGCAGCGGTCGGTTACGCTCACCCGCAGGTCGGTATGCCGCCGCCCGAAGGAGTCGACCAGTTTGATTCTGGAAATCGAGGTCGGGCGCGAATCAATGGACATGAAAAGCTGGGAAGCAGAGGACGTGGAAGTTTTTCACCACAAAGGCACGCAGGAGACGAAGCTGAGGAATGGTTTCGCGTTACAGAAATTTACCGCAGCCCTGACCACGGCTGGCCCTCACCATCGTAAAGCCTTTCCCAGGTAAGAACTTGGGGCCATCGAGCATGGCCCAAGAATTTCGGCCATTTTCCCTCACCGTCCCTTCGTGTCCCTAGCGGTTTGGTGGTGCCATCAAAACGACTACCGGCACCCCTCGCCTCCCGGTCGGCTGGCGGTCTCGGGGTGGACCCAGTTCAGGCCGGTGGGGCCCGCCTCCCGCTTCCAGATCGGCACCTGCCGTTTGAGTTCATCCAACAGCCATTCCGCAGCTGCAAGGGCCTCGCGGCGATGGGCCGCCGAGACCGCCACTGCCACACTGGTTTCACCGACGGCCACCCGGCCGAGCCGGTGGATGATGCCACAGCCAGCCAACCCAAACCGGGCGATCGCCTCGGCCCGCAGCCGCTCAAGCTCGCTGGAGGCCAGCGGCTCATAGGCCTCGTAGTCGAGCCAATTGGTGACGGTTGCACCCGTCGACTCGCGGGTGGTGCCGGTGAACAACAGGTTCGCACCCGCCGCGGAACTGCCGATCGCAGCCAGCAGGGCAGCAGCATCAATCGGTCCCTTGGTCAGTTCGACGGCGGGCATCACTAGCCTCCACTGACCGGGGGAATGATGGCGATCTCGCTATCCGGACCGACGGGGGTTTCGTCACCGGCATACTTGCCATCGACTGCCACCGCGCTGCGAACAAGCAGCGGCCCGATGCCAGGCACCGTCGCGGTGAGCGCGGATCGGACGCCGGCGACGGTGGCGGTCGCGGGCTTTAGCGTGAGCCGCCGCTGACCTACCTCGGCGGCCATGCCGGCGAACAACTGCACCTGCACCACCGCTGACCCGTTGGTGGGAGCTTCCATCTGACCATCGGGGGGTGTACTCATGACGGTCCTCGGTGTCTTCAGCCTTCGGCGGCCGGAACGGTGGCGACGCGGCCGGCCGCTGTGGCCGGCCGCAGGTTATCTCCGCTGAGCGCATCCTTGGGAACGAGCCCGGCGGCAATCGCCAATAGCACCACCGGGTGCAGCGTCTGCTTGCTGGTCGCCTGTTCCATCTGCAGACGGCAGGCGGAACACTCGGTCACCCCACCGGTCAGCGCCGGCTCCCGGACAGCCGTCAGCAGGGTTCGGCCGATTCGCAGGCTGGTGCGGTAGTGATCATGATCCAGACCAAAGGTGCCGGCCATCCCCGAACAGCCAGTCGGCCGGGTGTCGAGACTTAGATTGGGAATCAACCGCAGCAATCCGGCCGTTCGCTGGCCGCCACCGTGCTGCCGCAGATGGCAGGGTTGATGATAGAGCAGCCGCTGCGGCAGCGGCTCAAAGCCCCCCACCAGCCGCCCCTCCTGCTGAAGCTCCCAGAGATAATCGGTGGCATGGCGGGTCGCGGCAACGACACGGGGCAGTTCTTCGTCATCGAGCAGCAGCGGATAGTCGTGCTGGATTGCCGTCACCGCGGCCGGCTCGGTAGCGATGATCTCGTACCCAAGCCGTACCGCTTCGGTGAGCACCCGCAGGTTCCGGCGGGCGAGCCGGCGGGCCAGGTCGAGATCACCCACCGAGATGGCTGCGATGCCCGAGGCGACCTGCCGTGGATCGATGAAGACCCCAACCCCGCTGCGTTCGAGCAAGGCCACCAACGACCGCGCGACCAGTGGGTCATGCCGGCGGGCAAAGGTGTCGAGAAAAAAGAGCACCCGTGGTCCGGCTCGCCTTGACGGCCGCGTCAGCCCCCGGCGGGCGGCCCAGCGGAGAAAGGCGTTGCCAGTGAACCGGGGCAGCCTGCGGCCCTGGGCGATACCGAGCAGCCGCTCCAGCAACCAGCGGGCCTGCGGATTGGTCAGGGCCCAGTTCGACAGTGGCCGCAGCCGCCCTCCCAGGGCCGAGAGCCGGTCGACCCGGGCCAGTAGCCAGGGGGTCCAGCGAAGGCCCTCTGCCGCCACCACGGCGGCCTTCAGTTCCGTGACCAGAGCCGGAATGTCTACGCCGGCGGCGCAATCTACGCGGCATTGGTGACAGTTGAAGCAGGTGTCGGCGATCGCCCGGGCCGCCTCCATGCCGGCGGCCTGGGGATCGACCGCGCCCCCGAGCAGACCGGCGACCAGATTGGCCTTGGCCCGGGGCGACCACTCCTCACCCGGCGACTCGCGAAAACGCGGGCACATTCGGAGCGGTCCGGCATCGGCCCGGCAGGCCCCGCAGCCGTTGCAGGCATCGACCTCGGCGGCAAGTGCCTCCGGCGTCCAGTTCAACAGCGGCAGCCCCACGGACTCGGGAACGGTCTGTGGCGACTGCCGCCAGGCCGGCCGGGGCTCGGCGGCAGCCGGCACGATCTTGCCGGGGTTGAGCAGGCCGGCCGGATCAAATAGCCGCTTGATTTCGCGGCAGACCGAAACCTGCCCGGGAAAATGCTCTGCAAAAAACCGGGTGCGGGAAAGCCCGAGCCCCTGCTCTCCGCCAATGGTGCCATCAAGCCGCACAACTTCCGACACGAGATCAGCCGCCAGGGCCTCGAGCCGCTCCCGCTCACCGCTGCGGCGAGGGTCGGCGAAGGGGCGAACATGCAGCTGGCCATGCCCGGCATGGGCGTACAAAAGCGCTGTTGCGGAGTGCCGTTTGAGCACATCCTGATAGCGTTCAAGAAAAGCCGGTAGCTGCCCTGGTGGAATGACCACGTCCTCCATGAACTGCACCGGCCGCACCGTTCCCCGCACACCGTGCAGCGTCGAGACGACTGTCCGCGAGAGCTGCCAGAACAGCTCGACGTCGGCGGCCACCTCGGCCCGCCGCACATCGATGCAGTGAAACCGCGATCGCCGCATGAGCTCGACGCCGTCATCGAGTTGCCGCTGGCAGCCGGCCTGATCGTCTCCCGCAAACTCCACCAGCAGGCCAGCTTCGGCCAGCACCGGAATCAGTCGCTCGAAAGTCGGGCTGGCTGATCGTGAGAGGGCGAGGTGCCGCTTATCGAAGAGGTCACAGGCGGCCGGCACGAGTGGCTGTAACCGGAGGGCAGCGGCCGCAGCCCGCTCCAGGGAGTCAAAAAAGAACAGGCCGACCGCCGCGCCGGCCACGGTTGGCCGGGTCTTCAGCGTGACAGTTGTCACCACCGCAAGGCTGCCCGAACTGCCGGCGAGCAGCCGGGGCAGATCAATCAGCGTTGCGGCACCGTCCGAGATGGGCGGACAGACAACGCCATCGAGCCGGTAGCCACCATGGACGAGCCGTCCCGACGCCGCCCAACTGGCCAACTCATCCTGAGCTGCCCCGTGAACGGCGGCAATTCCTCGGGCCAACGTCGCCCGCCGGGCGGCATCGGCCGTCAGCCCCTCAGCATTCCCCCAATTTGTCACCGCCGTGGGCCGCAACTCGGTGACCGTCCCGTCGCTCAGCACGACCTCAGCCGATACGATGCGGTCGCGAACCGCGCCATACAGAGGGAATCGGCTGCCCGACGTGTTGCGGCCGATCATGCCACCAAGAGTGGTCACTGCGGCATTGGCGGGATCGGGCCCAAAGCAGCGGCCCACCGCAGCGAGGTGGGCCTCGAGTTGCCGGCAGGTGACTCCGGGCTGAACGCAGACCGTCTCATCTGCCGTGCGGATGATCCGGCGGAGGTGACGCGAACAGTCGAGGATCACGCCCGAGCCCAGCGCATCACCTGCCAGCCCCGTGCCGGCACCACGCGGGTGAACGGGCACACCGTTTCGCGAAGCCCACTCCAGCGTCGCCGCCACGTCCTCGACCGACCGGGGCCGAACCACCCCCAGAGGCGGCAACTGAAACAGGCTGGCATCGGTGGAATAGAGCGAGCGACCAGCGTCGTCAAAGATGACATCCCCGGCAACCACGCCGCGAAGATCCTCCGCCATCCGGGTCCGGTCAATTTCCAGTCGTCGTGCATCTGTTTCCATTACACCGTTCCCCCGCTGGCTCATGAGCCAGCCGATGCCGCCGGCCGACCCTGTCGGGCCGCCTGCTGGCGATGCTTTTCGTGGGTCTCGAGATTGAAGCCGCCAAAGCGGTCGGTAATTCCCGGACCGGTGTACCGGGCCCCGCAGCGGTAGCAGGTGAGGCATTCCGGCACGAGGAAATAGAGCACGACATCGATCGCCGCCGTGGCAAAAAGAATGCCGAACGTCAGAAACAGCTCGCGGTAGGCCCAGGCGACGCAACTCGCCGCAAAGCCGACGACAACGATGCCCACCCCAAGCCGCTGAGGAAAGTTCTTGCGGACGAACAGTTCCGTGCCGGGGCAGACAACGCAGCGGGTCAGTCGGGGCGGCTCCGAGGCCGTCGCCGGCAGAATTGACCCCTCCGGCAGGCTGATGATGCGGCGACAGTGTGGGCAGCAGAGACTGGGCTGCTGCTCGATCGCTGCTGCGAATGTTTGGCTGCCGCAATCGGGACAGGAATAGACGACGTTCATGGTGGCCTAGGGTTGAAGGACGGCGACGCCCGCGGTCATCGACGGGGTCGCCAGCAGTTGGGCAGTCAGTTCCCCAAGAATCACCGCCAGGCAGGCGACATAGAGAATACCGGTGGCGCTTTGGGTATTGGGGATGTCGAGTGTCTTGCGGCTCATCACCAGGAGGACTGGCAGGCCCACCAAACCCGCCAGCCAGCGAAGCCAGAGCAAAGCCAGGCTCGTCTGATCCAAAGGTTGGTTGAAAAAGCCTGCCGTGGTCTTTTTCGACCCGGACAACTCCGGAATGCGGCCAGGGGTTTCGGGGAGGCCGGCTGCCGCATCCTGAGTCGGTGGAATTTGGCGCCTGTCCGCGAAGCCGACGGTGCCGGCCGCGGCGATGGCCTGGCTGCACCGCGACAGCCACCCGGTTTCGACTCCACCGGCGGCTTCGAACTGCCAGCCGACTGCTGCCAGCGTGATGGCCAGCACGAGGCCCCAGGCCACCAGCGTCTGATCGATCGACCGGCGGAGAGCGTCGACTCGCATTCCCGGGGCGTTGAGATACCAGTGGCCCAGCAGCATGGCGTTGACAGTCAGGCCGATCAGGCAGCCCGACAGCAGCCGGGGAACACCGACCGCCGCTGCGGAATCCCCCACGTTGATTGTGGCCAGCCCCCCGCCGACGGTAGCCAGGACGCAGCAGAGCAGCCCGCCCCGGCGGCGATCGGCGTACATCAGGATGCTGCCCACCCAAGCGGTCAGGGCAGTCATCGCCATCAGCCAACCAACCAGCGTTAGGCCGACCGTCGAGGCGAGCAGGCCGGCAAAAGTGGCCAGCCCAAGTACCACCAGCAAATTCACCCGGAAAAATCCCCCCGGCACCAGCGTTGTCGAGGTCAGGCACAGCGCAACGGCCAGCCCTCCAGCAAACCGGCAGAGAAAGTCGATCAGCAGCGTCACTCGCCTCATCCTCCAGCTGCCCACCCAGCGGTCGCGGGCCCGGCCGCCTGGGGCCACCTGCCGGACAGTGGCGACTATTTCATCGCCGTTTCAACACCCGGACCTACCGTTTGCCGTAGATCAACGACATCACCTCAGCCCGACTCGAAACGTTTGAACGGAAGATGCCCTTCATGGCCGAGGTGACACAGAGGCTGCCCGGCTTCCGCACCCCGCGAATAGTCATGCAGGTGTGGGAGGCCTCGATCACCACCGCCACTCCTTTGGCACCCAGATCGTGCTCCAGCAGGCCGGCGATCTGCTCAGTCATCCGTTCCTGCACCTGCGGCCGGTGGGAGACCACCTCGACCACGCGGGCGAGTTTGCTCAGGCCCAGCACCCGGCCGTTGGGGATATAGCCGATGTGGGCCTGCCCCATGAATGGCAGCAGATGGTGCTCGCAGACGCTGTTGAAGGCGATGTCGCGGACGAGCACGAGTTCGTCGTACTTTTCCGTGAAGGCCTTGCCGAGATGACGCCGTGGGTCTTCGTGCAGGCCGCTGAACATTTCGGCATACATCCGCGCCACTCGGGCGGGGGTTTCGAGCAGTCCTTCCCGATCGGGATCCTCGCCGACAGCTGCCAGAATCTCCCTCACAGCCCGTTCGATGCGAGGCTGATCGACGGCGGAAGACCGTCCCCCCGCCAATGGGTCATCCGCCGCTGAAACACCGACACATAAAGATTCAGGAACGTTCATCCCCATAGTTTAGCACCTGGCAACGCCAGCCGCGGAAGGCACCCGCACCTGGCCCAGCAGCGAGCATGGTCGCAGGCGGGCGGGAAACTTCAGGAAGCCAGAAGCGGGAGCGACTGAATTGGCGGTAAGGTGGATGCCGTGGCAGCTCGTCCCGCCGGTCCGCCGGTCCGCCGGTCCGCCTGGCGGCTTCCAGACAAGCGGGCCGTGGATGGCAATGCCGTTCGGTCCGGACAATTATTTCACTTTGGCCGTGTTGAAGCCCCGTGGAATTCCCGGAAGCAAGTTTTGATGTTGCGCGTTTGCATCAATCGCCAGCTAAAACCCCCATTCTTCAAAGCCCGAAGCGCAAGCTGAGGGAAATCGCGTGGGTGATCCCCGAAACGCATTCCCTCGGCTCGCGCCTCGGGCTTCCTGGATTTCGGTTTCCCTCAGTGCAACATCAAAACTCGCGCCCCGGATTTCCCGGAACGTAGTTCTGCCCGACGCAACATCAAAAATGGCCTGGCACCACCCGACGCGACACCGAGCAGGAAGCGAGGACTGCGGTGGGCTGGAACCCTTGGCGTTCCTGCCCACCGCCACGCGGACGGGGGCCATGGATGGCCCCGTCCGCGTAAAACTAGTTCGGGCTGAACGCCGGCGGAAAGGGTCGCTCCCGACGGAGTTGATGCTGCTTCCCGAGGGCCTCCAGCAGCAGCTGCGTTCGCTGCAACACGTCACACTCGCCCAACAATTTCAGCTTCGTGTCGAGGTCGAGTTCGATTGTGTAGGCGACGATGTCGGTCAGCATTCCCAGGGTGATCTGGCTGCCAAGCAACTGGTCGAGCTGTTCGTACGAGGACGGGATTTTCGGCATCGCTCGTTTGAAGGCGGAGAGCAGCCGTTGCTGCAGGGCCGCCATTGCCGCCTCGGAAGCATCCGGCGGCAACGCATCCTCCACGAGGGCGGCTTCTGCCACGCGGAAAGGCTTCTCCGGTGGCAGTTCCCGCACGAGCCGCAACCGTCGCACACCCAAAAGCAGCACGTTGTAAGTCCCTTCCGGTGTCCGCTGGTGGGTGGCGATGCGACAGAGGCAGGCGGTCGACCGCAGAGCGGGCCGGCCCTGATAGTGAGCTTCCCAGCCCGGGGCGAGCACCCCGAGGGTGATGAGCCGGTCATCCTCCATCGCCTCTTCGAAGAGCGCCTGGTACCGCGGCTCAAAAATGTGCATTGCCTGCATGACATGCGGGAACATCACAAGATTCGGCAGCGGAAAGACCCGAGCCAATCCCGAGAAGTCATCGGGGCAAAAGGCGAGTGGTTCGTCAGTCATCGCGTCCATCCCTGCCGTCGAGTGCTGGCGGGTCGAGGTGGATTTCGGGCAGCAGTTCCGGGTCGAGTTCGATGGTGGGATAGTCCTCAGTGCTGGCCGCCACCTCCTTGAGGCAGTCATCGAATGCCCCCAGGAACCGGTCGATGTGCAGCCCCAGATGGTACGGGGCATAGGATTCGAGGTATCCATGCACGCTACCGTGCAGCTTTCGGGCTCCCCTGATGTTGCCATTTCCAAAATGGTAGAGGGCGACGGCCGCCTGGATCAGTCCCTGGTAGAACTTTCTCGATGGACCGCGATAATCGGTCCAGAGTTCCTCCCAGACCTCATGGCTTTCGTAGTAGTCGCATTCATTGAACTTCTCGATTCCTGACAGGTACAGCGGCTCGTACGTGGAGGGATCGGTCAGTTCTTCGTTCATTGCCCGGGCTCTCCCTGACTGTCGTTACAAGTTTCTCACGCCTGTATTCTAGCACCGACGCCACCTCGGCGGAGTCAGCCAGCGGCTGCAGCAGCATGACCACCCGCCACCGGCGAAAAACAGCGGCGGAAGCGGTGAGACCCTCCTCTTCCCGATGCCGGGTCATCCCGAGCCGGGAAACCCTCACCGCCCGCCGCCAACGGGCCACGGCAATTGCCGATCAACTCGCCGAACTCTATCCGACGGCCGACTGCTCGCTGCGGTTCGCCAATCCGTTTGAGCTGCTGATCGCCACGATCCTCTCGGCCCAGTGCACCGACAAGCGGGTCAACCTGGTCACCCCCGGCCTGTTTCAAAAATGGCCGACGCCGGCCAGGCTGGCAGCCGCCCGCCGCGACCAGATCGAGCAGGCCATCCAGACGACCGGCTTTTTCCGGGCCAAGGCCAAGAACATTCAGGGCTGCTGCCAGGGGCTGGTTGAGCGTTTTGGCGGCGAGGTTCCCCGGACGCTCGACGAGCTCGTCACCCTGCCTGGCGTGGGCCGCAAAACGGCTAATGTGGTGCTCGGCAGCGGCTTTGGTCAGGCCGAGGGAATCGTTGTCGACACCCATGTCGGCCGGCTCTCGCGGCGGCTGGGACTAACCCGTTCAACAGACGCGGTCCGGGCGGAACGCGACCTTGTCAAGGTGGTGCCCCGCGACCACTGGATCACCCTGAGCCATCGGCTAATCGAGCACGGTCGCGGCCCCTGCCCGGCCCGCAGCCCGCGGTGCGAGGGCTGCGGGCTGGCCGACCTCTGTCCTCGGGTGGGCCTGCCCCGGCCGCAACGGTCGTAGGGCCTACAGGACCATACGGGCGGGAGATGTGACGGCAGGCCGCCAAAAAATCGGCGACAGCCCTTCACGGAATCCTTACACTGCCCGGTGTGCCGCGGGGTGGCCTACCGGACGTCCCCGTGGTTCTGAGCGACGAGCCCCCCGCAGCCCGCAAGGAACCTGGCGATGATTCTCTCCGGCAATGAGATCAGGCAGCAGCTCGGCGGCAACATTCTGATCGACCCGTTCGACGAGTCCCGGCTCAACCCCAACAGCTACAACCTGTCGCTGCATGACGAACTGTTGGTCTACGAAGAGGTTGTGCTCGACATGCGGAAGAGCAACCGGGTGGCCCGGGTGCAGATTCCCGAGGATGGACTTGTCCTCACCCCCAATCAGCTCTACCTCGGCCGGACAGTCGAACGAACGGAAACCCACAACCTCGTCCCGATGATCGAGGGCCGCAGCTCGATCGGCCGGCTGGGCCTGTTCGTTCATGTCACAGCCGGGTTCGGTGACGTCGGCTTCTCGGGCTACTGGACGCTCGAGATGTTTGCGGTCCAGCCGGTCAAGATCTACCCGGGGGTGCCAATCTGCCAGATCTTTTTCCATCAGATCACCGGCGCTATCACCGAGTACGCCAGCGACAAATACCAGCACAACCGCGATATCCAGCCGAGCCTGATGTTCCGCGAGTTTGCCGACGGGGAGGTGGGCGACGGGCAGTTGGAACTGGCCTTTGCCGGCGGGCGGTCGATGCGTGAGAATTCGTGACGATGCGGCAGCCGCCCCGTCCGAGCGGCATGATTGCCCACAGTTTTCCCGCCGAGTGAATCTGCTGCGATGATCGAACGTTACCTCAGCTGGTCTGCAATCGGCTCGGCCGGGCTGTTCGCGATCCTGGGCATCCTCGCGGTGGCGACGTCATCCGCCGAGAACGCAGCCGCCAGCGGCTACTTGATGCTTGCTGCGATTGTGGTGCTCGCCATCTCGATTCTGCTGGCTGTGGGCATCCTGATTTATGCTGCGTTGCCAAAACCGCCGCCTGACTGAACGGCCTGGACAACTCACACCCAAACGGCCGCAGCCACCGATTCTTGGGAGGGGTGCTTGGAGAAGTGAGGTTCTCCCCGCACAATCGGGAAACCTGGCGGCAAGTCCGGTTTGCTGGCTGGCTTTCTTGCCCGTCTCCCGCTTCTTTTGAAAGGCTGTGCCTGTCGTGCTTCGCTCCCACACCTGCGGTGAACTCCGCCCCGATCATCTCGACCTGACCGTCACCCTCTGTGGCTGGGTGGACCGTGTCCGCGACCACAAGGGGGTGATCTTCATCGACCTACGGGACCGCTGGGGCCGCACCCAGGTCGTGATCGGCCCCGACGCCCCCGCCGAGGTGATGGCCCGCGCCCGGGCCTCCCGGTCGGAGTGGGTGCTGGCCGCCACCGGGCGGGTCGGCCGGCGGCCCGAGGGGACGACCAATCCCAAGTTGTCCACCGGTGAAATCGAGGTGGTCTGTGGCGAGTTGACCGTGCTCAATGAGGCGGTCACGCCGGTCTTCCAGCCGAGTGGCACCGACCTGCCCGGCGAGGACATTCGGCTGAAGAACCGCTGGCTCGACCTGCGGCGGACCGATATGCAGCGGAACCTGCTGCTCCGCAGCCGGATTGTGAAGATCATGCGGGACCACTGCGACGAACTCAGTTTTATCGACGTGGAAACGCCGATGCTCGGCCGCAGTACGCCAGAAGGCGCCCGCGACTACCTGGTGCCGAGCCGACTTGAGCACGGGGCCTTCTTCGCCCTGCCCCAGTCACCGCAGCTTTATAAACAGCTGCTGATGATCGCCGGCTTTGACCGCTATGTGCAGGTGGCCAAGTGTTTTCGTGACGAAGACCTACGGGCCGACCGGCAGCCGGAGTTCACCCAGCTCGACCTCGAGATGTCGTTCGTGGAAGCCGACGACGTGATGCAGGTGATCGAGACGCTGGTCGAAAAGACCGCCCGAGAGATTCTGGGGATCGAGGTCGTCCTGCCCCTGCCCCGGCTCACCTGGGACGAGTGCATGGAGCGGTTCGGCCATGACGCCCCCGACCTGCGTTTCGGGCTGGAGCTTGTCGATCTCGCAGCGGCAGTGGGCGGCAGTGAATTCCGGGTATTCAAAGGGGCCCTCGACGCCGGTGGCCGCGTCCGGGGCATCCGGGTGCCGGGCGTTGCCGAAAAGTTCTCCCGCAAAGATCTCGACAACCTCACCGCCATCGCGGTGGAAGCGGGGGCGAAGGGACTGGTCTGGCTGAAGCTCGATGCCGAGGGCAACTGGACCGGACCGGTCGCCAAGAACTTAGGCGAAGGCGTCGGTGAGCAGATCCGTGCAGCCCTGGCGGCCGAGCCGGGTGATCTGGCTTTGATTTCCGCCGACAGTTTTGATGTGACCTGCAAGGCCCTGCACACCCTCCGCAAGCATCTGGGCAAGACGCTGGGGCTGTAT
>Ga0180434_10002941_pt1 | contig 22029 bp, 42 predicted proteins | sample SS_ome_7_FD_132453 | JGI IMG/M metagenome (GOLD analysis project Ga0180434, IMG submission 132453) | Hypersaline lake sediment archaeal communities from the Salton Sea, California, USA - SS_1_D_2 metaG | ecosystem: Environmental > Aquatic > Non-marine Saline and Alkaline > Hypersaline >...
CATACCGTCCGCGTCCACTTCCCACTCGAACACACGCCCACGCTCCAAGTCCTCGTTGCCGGGGACATGCGCCGATGGCTGGCGGTCGCCCTTGAACCCCACGCCGTTGCGCCCGATGACGATATGCTGCTTGTGGCCGAACGGTCCCGTGTTGCTGCTGATTGCGTAGACGATGAATTCGACCTTCTCGCCCGCTGCATCCGAAAGTGCCTGCTTCGCCTCATCGCCGCCTTCGATGACAGACTGAATCTCGGCGCGGTACTCGCGAATCCAGACCTGGAACGCACGCTCGAAGTCGCTGTAGGTGTGCGACGCTGAACCCACGGGGGTCGCGCTGGCGACATAATCGAGCCACTCGCGAATCTGATTGGGGTCGCTGAACCATGTGTTGTAGAAACCACTACGGTCGTAGTGCGCGATGTGCATGAAACAGTTGCTCAGCTTCTTGTACACGAAGTCCGAGAAGTCGGCCCACTTGAAGCCATTGAGCATGAACCGCACAAGGTCATTGCCGAAACTGGCCTTGACCTCGGCAGAATCAAACTGCGTCGGAGTAAACTGGGCGGGTTCAAACGGTTGGGTGTTGTTGCTCATGGTCGATGGTCCTTCCTTGGAACGCTATGTGGGGATGGAAACGCGAATCTGAACCACATCGCGCTCGCGTCCAGAATACACGCCGTCGCAAGCCGTGTCCACGAATAGCCCGCCGTCTTCCTCGCCCTCGTCGATGGAGAGAAGGCCGATGGATTCGGGCTCGCCCTCGTCGTAGACAAAGACGGGCTTGCTCGCGTCGTGTTTCTGGAGTTCTGCGATCAGTTCTCCAACGGTCATTGTGTCGCTCATACCGCGTGTCCTAGAAACCGCGTCGTATGTGGAGTAGCACCCATCTTCTATGCAGCACCTTGCTCGACCCGGAACGAATCGGGGAGCAAGGGAAAGGAGGTTGTTCAGAAGGCGAGTTTCTTCAGCGCGCGAGTCGTCATAACCAACAGGGCGAGGGCGTCTGAATGGTCGCACGGAGGAGTCGTAAACGACATTTCTTCCTTCGTGTCGAATCGCTCGCGCATGAGCTGCCCGGTCCACCGATAGTTTCCCTCGTGGCGGAGGTCGGTAATCCGTCGAGCAAGTTCATCGAGTCTCTTGGTCGCAAACTGCGCCAAGACACGGATTGCCACGCCCACGGGCAACGGCTTGCCGTTATAAAGCAGGTTCATGTCCTTGAAGTCGTATTCGTAGTTCTCGTTGCCCAAGCGAACGGCCATGCCATCCTTGCTGGCGAAGCCGAGAAATTCCTCGATGGCTGCGATTTCGATCGTGTACTGTCCTGTGCTGGCTTCAATCATCTTTGTTTCCTTTCGTTGTTCTTCGGCGCAGAGAAACTATCGTATGTGGGCGCAAAAGAACGGCCCCCATGTTCGTGAGGGCCGCTCAACACTTTTCTTGTCTGATGCGCCGGGTTCATCCCCGGTCTTAGTGGGGTTCTTCCCCTCTTGTATTGTCCATTTCTCCGGGCTCCGTTTCGGCGTTGGTGGTTCTCATTCAGTGAATGACGCGCGGTGTGGTGGTCAGCGGAGCTTCATGCGAGTTTCCTCCGTGCTGCGGCGGGAGCCTTGACGATGTTCTCGACGGTGGCTACGCCAGGGGTTCCGTGAGGTCCGCCCATGTTCAGGGCAACGGTGAGGTTGTTGGGGTCGCGCTTGTGGTTGCAGATGACTGCCTTGCCGGTCTTTTCCTTCCACTCGACTCCGTTGCGACCAATCCCGTTGGGGACGCGGATGGTCACGCGGTCGCCGACTTCGATGCGTCGGATGAGGTTGGCTGCTTCTTCGTTGCTCATGGTCGTGTTCCTTTCAGTCCATGACCAAGTGCCCGAACCGTATGTGGGTCAGCAGTTGTCCCAGTAAAACTTGCTCGCCTCGTCGTTGGTCATCTTGAAGCCGTAGTAAACCACGCGCTCCGTCGTTGTCTCGATGATCTCGCCTTCCTTCGTATCGTAGACCCACGAATGCTGTCGCCAGACACCATCCTCGCTCAGACCGTAGCCGGTCATCAACTCGTAGCGGTCATGGTCTTGGTCCCAAATCGCTGCGCTGTTGCTGTGGCATTGGCACGCTTCGCCAGGCCACTTTTTGACGCGCATCATCTCAAAGAACTCGCCACGCTCCAAGAGCGGAACGATATCTTCCTCGATAGCGGGCATGACTGCGGCGACTCCGAGCGCACCGATGAGCTTCTGCTTGAGTTGTTCGATGCGGGGGTCAACCTTGCCACCAACTCGCTCATTGATACAGAAATCCGTATCAGCCGTGAAGCACCGCTCTCGCAGTCGCATCATCCATGCTTCGTCGGGTAGTTTTGTGGGGTCGAGCGTCGTTTGGAGTTGTGTCATGGTCCGTGTCGTGGTCCAATGTCGCTATGTGGGAGGATTGCACCCATCTTCTTCTCGCGAAAAACCCTCGCCGTCCAACGAAGGACGGACGGAGGGGAGCAACAGTCAGGCTGTTTTGGCGTAGGCTTCGCCGTTCCTCGTGGGGTAGTAACCCCATTCAGTGATAGGCAGGCCGTGGCGCGGATGGTCTTCGGGCAGCGGGATACCGTGCTTCTTGCAGAACTGCTCAACCGTATCGAGTCGCTTCTCGACGGGCGGGCCGCTCAACTGAACGGTGTACCACCGCTCGTCGAAGTGGTCGGGGTATCCATCTCGGAGGGCTTTGATTGCCGCGTCGGGGGTCGGGAAGGTGTGGACCTCCTCCGAACGGCTCGGACGCAGCATCCGTCCATCAGGCAGACAGGCGGCGAACTTGGCTTCGGTGTTTCTCATGGTCTGTGTGTCCTCGGCTGATGCCTATGTGGAGAGGCCAAGCAACGCCCGCTGGTCTGCGGGGATGTCGCTCTCAGGAACCACGCGGAAGTCAGAGGGGTTGACGCTGCCCTCGATGATCGGGTTGTCATTCCACGCATCAGCGACGAAGATGTAGCCCTCCATGCGGTCCATGAGGCCAAAGGTTTCGGCGTATTCGCGGAACTCGGCACGGTTTGCGTAGTTGTTCTGGAGGCGTGTGCGCCATCCAGTGATACCGCTCCGCATTTTTACGCCGTGGATGATTCCGTCGTCTGAAACATGGCTGTAACTCTTGTCGCTCATGCCATTCGGTGCCTGCTTTGTTGTCTATGTGGGAAAAGAAAAAGCCCCTTTCGGGGCGTAGTTCTTACTGGTTTGGTTTCTGGTTGCTCTTGGCTGTCATCACGAGTCGAATGGCTGTCGTAAACAGACACGCGCCCATGAGCCAACCAGGGAACACAACGGAAGGCGAGGCTTCTCCGCCCGTGAGTTGGTGGAAGGGAGCGAGCAGCGCACTGGCAACAAGGGAGAACGAATCGTTGATGAACCCTTGAACGCCCACGCTCTGAAAGAATGTCGTGATAGCGAAAATGGCTGCCGTGAAGATGGGAAGACAAACGGCGCAGATGACTCCAGCATACAGGGCTCTGAAACGATGCTTCTCGAACTTGAAGAAGATGAAGACTGCGATGATGACTGACAGTACGCTTGCAAGCATGATGACCTCCTTAGTTGTGGTTGAGGCCATTCCAACTTGCGTTGGATGCGTTCGTTCCGTTGCCGAAGCGTGAGGAACCAGAGTCGTTGACGCGGCGGGCGACCTCAGCATCGCTGCCATCAGCAGCGAGGGACATATCTTGTCCCATGCCTGAAATCAGACTGCCAAAGCCGCTGAAAACATCGCCGGCCCCTCGTGCGGTGTTGCTCAACGAGCATCCACCCAAGAGGACAACAGAGAGACAAGCGAGCAGACTCGCACGAACCTTCGATTTATTACGGCACATTGTAAAGCCTTCTGCGCAAAACTTCGCGCTTTCTCGGCTCCGCCGAAGTTAGTGTTGATGCCCGCATCCTTCGAGCAGTGAATGGCTGCCTACTTTGGCTGCCTTGACTACTCTCGGTATCTTACCTAGATTGTATGTGGCAACAGGTAATCGAAAGCGGACCTACTAGCACTCATCTTTTATAGGACGACGCTCCCGTGAGGAGCCGTGAGTGCCCGCTTTAAGCTTCGATGGTGTCGAGACTTGCGGCGTCCACGAGAGCGATGTATCGTTGTCCGAGAATCTGATTGTGCTTGACGATGACGAGCGCGAGACCGTCCTTCTCCCATTCGACGATCTCGAAGTAAAGACGGTCGTTGTCAACGGGAAGCATGTTCTCGCGAATCTTCTGCAACACGCCCTCTTGGACTCCACCACAACGGAAGTGCCCGTTGAGACGAGTTCGGAAGGCCCACACGCTGTTGCTGATCTGGCAGCGGTCCACGCGGCTGCGGCTTGTGCCAGGGTCACGATAGGACTCGCCACAGAACGAGCCGAGAACTTGCTCCTCGATGTCCTTGCCGAGACTCGTAAAGATGTCGCCGATGCTCGCTGCGTCAGGCAAAAGGAAGTCGCGCTTATGAAGCTCGGCAAAGTTGTCGAGAGCCTCTCGACGTGCTGATTCGCTGATGGTTGTGCTGCTCATGGTCTTCGTGTCTTTCTTGCTGATGTATGTGCTTACCACGCCCGCTCGTACGCGCGGATGAACTTGTTGAGAGCGTTGCGAAGCTCGCGGTAGCGAGTCAGGTGGTAGACTCGATTCTGCTCATCATCCCACAGAGACTTTTTCTGCGCGGGCTTGAGTTCTTCTTCGATGAGTTGGTCACGACACTCAACGGCGACCCCGTACAGTGGGTTCTCGCAGAGTTCGCACCACCCTTCAAGGTCGCCGACGACACAGGCTTCAAACCACAGCGCGACATTCACAACGCCGTTGGTGTTGTAGCCGCCGTGGTTCTGCTTCATCTCCTTGCGGAAGACCTTGGCGAGCGCGTCGAAGGCATTGCTGGCTGCGCCAGCCGCCATGTCCGAGCCTCCGAGTGTGATGTCCATGTATCCCATGTCTTCTGTCCTTTGGCAGAGTGCCTATGTGGTCAGAACGGAGCCGCCTCTAGAACTTCCTCGGGGCTCATGCGCTCCCACTGATAACCCGTGCGACGGCGTTGCGGCTGTTTCGTCGGGCGGCGGGTCGTCTTGCGGTCGAGCCGCTGCGGAAAGAAGTCGGGAAGCTCATCTCCCTCGTTCCATTCGACGGTTACGCCAGCCTCAACGATGGGGCTGACCTCGAACTCGATGCGGGTCGCTCGTCCTCCACAGAGTTCATGCATGAGCCACACGCCCGCGCCAGCCAACTGCTCGCACGATGCCAGCCATCGGCCCGTACCGAACTTGTCTTGGAGGGCGGGCACGACTTTGAAGTTGTCGCACACAAAGCCCTGGTCATCGAGACGATTGACCGTGATGCGGCACGAGAAGTCGAACTCTCGCTGACCCTCGCGGCCACACTGATTGGTGAAGGTCAGATTCGGAACAGAAAATCGACCTCGACGGCGGATAGTTATTTTGACTGCCATTGTTGTTGCTCCTTTGCTCGAACAACAGCATCAAACAACTATACTATGTGGGTCACGGCTGGTAGAAAACAGGCGGTCCAAGACGGTCATCGAAGACCTCGCTCCACAGAACGCGGGCTCCCTGCGCTCCTTCCTGAGCCGCTGCACGAGCAAGCCGCTGCGCCAGTTCACGACGACGCTCGGGCGGCAAGTCCTCGGGGATCTCGATACAGATGGCGGTCGAGTTGGGTGACGGCTTGAAACCGGAATCAAACATTTTGCTGCTCCTTTAGTCTAACACGCTGACGCTCACTTGTATGTGGCTCAACTAGCACGCAACAGTCATGGCGTGAGTCATGCACCCATCTTTTGTTCGGTGGTGTGCAGACTATAAATAATATGGGCCAATTATAAATCAATAAGCCCTTGTGCCAACTAGACTTACGGATATTCGGTATCGCGTAAGTATAAGTTAAGCACTTTCATGTCCTGTTAGGCATTGTGCGTTCAGGCTTTTAGAAGACTTCCAAAGTAGCGAGCAAAACACGGAAGATCGCGCCAGTCGTCCTCTCCCTCGGGACACTCGCTATCGTAGAAGCGGCCCTCAATCTTCGCGCAAGCATGAAGTCCCGCGATGTCCTCGGCGCGGTCTTCATCGGCTTCAAGGTCTTCGCCCCAAAGCACCATGGCATCATCTGTCTCACGGTCTGCGCCCGTCCAAATCTGTATCAGTTCCATCGCAAAGGCATCGCAATCGCCGCAGTTGATCTGGAAGGCATCTGCGCTCCAGTTCTTCTCGTAGAGCCCCACGAGAGCTTCCACACACTCGGCGAGGGTTGAGGGGCGGTCAAGTTGCAGCGCTGCAACTCCGTCACGATGGCGGGCGATGCGCTCTCGATGGTTGATTTCGGCGGTTGAGAAGTTCATCGACCAGCGCACACGGGGCCGATGCCAGACTCGATGCTCTCGGGCGTGGTCAACTTGCGATTGCAGCGCAAGCATCGTCCTTCCTTGAGGATTTCATACTGCGCGGAAAATGTGCTGTCGTCGCCGTGCAGAGCGAGGTCGAACAGCAGCGCGGTGATTGCTCGCGTGGGGCGGCTGTCGCTGTATCGCTGAGTCATGCGGATACCGTTTTCTTCGAGCCATCCAACCATCGTATAACTGCGCGTGTTATCGGGACCAGTCAGCAGAGACACGGTGCGCCGTCCGCTGTTCTGATTCTTGAAGTGATTAGCGGGCAGCGTGTCATCAGGCAGCACGGTCTTGATGTCGAGCGTGCGGTGGTCGCCTGTTTGTCGGTTCTTGATGGTGTAGGTTCCGTTGTGGATTTCCGAGCGGACAGGCTCGAAGCGGAGCGAGGGACGAGTCTCGTCCTCGGCTTGCGCAGCTTCGGTACGGTTCGCGTCGCGCTCCATCTCATCCTCGATGCGGAACTCGGCCAACTGGCGAACCTCGTCGATGCGGTCACGGAGGTTCTTGCGCCAGTTCTGCGTGCGCTTCGTGACCATCGACTTGACGAGTCCGCGTCCGCCGTCCATGAAAGCGAAAGTACGGATGGCATCGCTGCCAGAGGGACGCGAGGTATCGCCATCGTAGCGAAGACTGGTGTTGACGCGGAGCGTGTAGCCGAACGCCAGCGAGTAGTCGAAGACGAGTTCATCGCCTGAGCGGTTCGGAGTCCACTCGCGGTCATGCTCGCGGAAGAACTGCTCGATTTCGGTTCGTGAGATGGGCGTGTATTGTGGGGGCATGTTGCTTGTCCTTTCAACTCACGACCACAGCCACGACCTGTATGTGGTTAGAGAACGACATCCACCGTGTCATCAGTAACCATCTCGAATGGATGATTCTTGACAAGCCAATCGGGGAAGTCAGAGTCACAGTCAGGCTCGCTTGACTGAAACTCAGTCCACGCATGATTGATCAGGGCTCGCGCCGCGCTTTCGTGTAACGTGGAGTTGTAGGTTGTGACCATGCCGAGAACGACAGGTTCATGGTCATCGTATTCTTTGATGAGTCGAATCTTCATGGTCATCGGTCGCTGATGTCGATCGTATGTGCTTGAGTTGCACCCATCTTTTCTGTGCGAGAAAGGGCGGCGTGCCCAGGGTTTGCTTTTTGTTGTCCGCCTTATCTGGGATTTGCGATGACTGACAAGGCCATCCTTCAACGCGCCGCCGCCCTCAAACTGCCAGACCCTCCCATTGAATCGCGTATGCCGGGTCCATTTCCTGCTGCTCAATCTTCCCATCCTTGTCGGGAATGATGACTCGCAAGACTTCGTGGTCGTCCGCCTCGATTGCTCGCTGAAAACTCAGCGGCATCTGGAAAGGCCCCTGAAAGGTGGTGCCTGCTTCAATCTTCGTACCGATTTTGATGAGGTCGGCGAGGATACGAAAGATACCCATTGCGTCCTTCGGATTGAGAGGGAGAACGATTTGCAGGTCCATATGGTCGTAGTTCGTCAGTCCGTGCGTGTGGTAGTTGACGCGGGTCGGCGAATCTGGGTCGCCCTCCATGTCATGCTCTCCGCACGCGCCACACTGGCACGATGGACCGACCATGTGGGCAATCCAACCGTGTTTCTCCATCTGCTCCGCTTCCCATGCGTCGTATTTGTCTAGTTGCTCTTGATTCATCGTTCCTCCGGGAACATTACGGTGAAGCCGCCGGTCTCGTTGCCGCCAAGCCACAGCGTCTTGCGTGTGACATTGCCAGCCATCCAATCAGCGAACTCGGTGGTGAACAAGGGCAGACCGCCCTCTGACTGCTTGATGACTTCGTTCTTGTGCGCCTGAACGAACGCGAGAACATCGCTCATCATATTGTGGAGTGCCTGCGCGGGCGTGCGGCCCTCGCCAGCGTTGTCCTCGACGGCTGCCATGACGCCCTGCGTCACACACCACTTACCGGGGCTGATAGCCTCGAAGTGGACGAGTACGCCATCGTCGATAGCGTTCTCGGTCGTGTAACTGGAGATGACGGGGAAATCTGCGAATGGGTCGTTGTTGCTCATGCTTCAAGAACTCCGCAAATAATCGTATGTGGTGAAGAAATGGCTCTTACTATAAATGCACGCATCCTAACATGAACCCTACTGTGTAGCATGAGTTGCACCCATCTTTTATGCGAGCATAAAAAGACACCGCCCCACCGGATAATAGGACGGTGCCCGTTCCCCAAACGGAACTGTGTGAAATGGGTCAATCTTCGTTATCGAACTCAACGCCAGGAGCGGGAGCCGTGATTTCGACATCCTCCACCCCGATGTTGACAGGTGAGCCGTTGCCGCCCTTGATACTGATGCGTCCGACCTTCAGCGTCAGCATGTCGCTGCTGCGCTGCATGTCGCCAGAGACGCCCTTCAGAAGTCCGCCGATCAAGTCGCCGAGCGGAGGCAGGTTTTGCTTGCTTCCTTCAGGTCCGCCCGTGAGCTTGCCCATGAGGTCAGCGATTCCCATGCCTTCGCCCTTGTCGCCCTCGTTCTTCTTCTCGCCAAATCCGAAACCATCCACCGAACCATCTCGCCCGACCTTGATGGTGGCGATGGCTGTGATTGGTTCGGTCTTCAGAAGCTCGCGCATGATCTTCGGCGCGCCAGGCGGCAGAGCTTCTTCCATCTTGTCCATGTCGGGTGGGTCGGGGACATCTTTGCCCATCGTGCGCAGCATCTTGTAGACGATGTTGTCGTCATCCTTCGGGTCGAACTTCACGCCCGCCTCGATGGTGTCGATGTCATCATCATTGGGTGCGAAGGTATCGAAGATGTCTGCTGGCTTTGCGCCGCCTGCAAGCATCTCAAACAGTTTTTGCGAGTCAGCGAGGTCGAGTTCTTTGTGGCTCATAGTATCTCCGTTTGGGTTGTCCTCATTCTAGCACCCATCTTTTTCACTTGTAAGATGCAAAGGGCCGCCCGACGAATCGGGCGACCCTTCGGCTAGGAGGTTCAGTCCGCGACCGGCGGGCGGTAGCGGGCGGGGATGGTCGAGAGGTCGATATCGGGCATATCGCTCAGAGCCGCCGCCATGACGCGCGTCACGGCCTCGGGCTCGGTTCGGGCGACATTGACGGTCACGGCCTTGCGAACGCCGTCACGCTTGAGCCCTCGGATGCTCTCAATCTTGAGCGTGCGGGGCTTGATTTCCTCGTCCTCGCTCAAGCCTTGCTTCGCGCTCGGCTTGTATGTGGGCATCCACGCGGAGAGGGAAGCGTAGTCGATTTCGTCGCCAGCACGGGCGAGGAATTCGCCGGTGGGGAGGTTGTCATCCCCAATAGCAGGGATATCCTCGGCGGCGATGTAGGTGGTCTTGCCCTTGTTGAGTTCGCGCCCGTAGAAGTAGAGTTGTTCGGTATCGGGATGGCGAACGAACGCGGTGGGCTTGCCGTCAGCGTCCATGACGCGCTCGTGCCATGACTCGCCCACTTCGAATTCGGTATCGCCCTCGAAGGCTTCGGACTTCGCACGCGCCCGCTCAACAGCCGCGCCGTAGTCGTAGCAGGGCTGATAGGTCGAGTTGCGAACACTCAGGACACGACCATGAAACGGATTCAACCGCTTCTCGGCAGCCTTGCGCTTGCCGTTGGTCTTGTTCATGCGGGTCTCGGTTGCGCTCGTCACGCTCAGGAAGCGTGCGCCTTGAATCCGAGAGAGTTCAATCATCAGTTGAGTCGTGTCCATTGTTGGCCTCCCAGCCGTAAGGGGTTGTCGTTGCTACAGACCTCGGAGCCTCGATTGTATCGTATGTGGAAAGATGATAGCAACCACTAACATCGTATGCGACCTGTCGAGTTAGCACCCATCTTTTGTAAGAGCTAAACCCTTGCCCGCGCCAGAGGCAGCGGGACGAAGGGGAGCAACGATTAGGGAAGTTGTGAGGGCCGGAACCCCTCGATGTTCGCCATTGCTGTCCAAATGCGGAGAGCAAAGCCAGAGGGCATGTTCGTGCAAACCGTGTGGACCATCGCCATTGCCACCGTGTCAGCAAAGATGGGATAGGCGGGGATGTAAAGGGTCGTGCCCATCACGAAGAGACGAGGTAACTCGCGGTCGGGCTCAGCGTCGAAGAGAAAGTCGTTGACGGCATCAGCGAGATTCATGGCAGATTCTTGCCACTCTTCTTTGTTGAACTCGACCTTGACCGTTTCGATTGTTGGCGGCTCTTTCACAGGTTGCTCCTTTTTGTTCCAAGGCCATTTCATACCTGTTGGTCGTCCGCGTCTTCTGTATGTGGTTCGTCTTCTTCGCGCGCCTCGAAATCGGCAAACCCCTCGGTCTCTTCGATTTGAGGTCCAATGTCGAAATCATCAAACTGGCTCATGCAGGCACTCCTAGTCTTGATGCCAACTGCTCCCACAGCGGCTTCAACTTGGAATCGCGCGCATGTCCTATGTGCTTTCCACCCTCGAACCCTTGGAAAGGCCACGAAATCGGGTTTCCATCCGAATCAGTGTAAAAGTTCAGCCGCTCGCCCACTTCGAGGTCACGACTCGCCAGCCGATGAGCAGCAACGAACATCTCGCCAGTTCCATCGAACAGAATGACCGAACGGTGCTTGTCATCAGCGTCCTCGCCAAGAACAGCAACGAACAAAGGTGCCTGCAACAAATCGGCTTCCATGCTTGCTCCCATCAGAGTTGACGCCAGCCAGTTCGGGCGCACATCCATGTCTCGGTAGGTCGGTCGGGGTGACGAACAACGAGTACGTCGCCGACGCTCATCGAAGTGTGGTGAAGGCCCTTGCTCAGAATCAACTCACGAGCCTCTCCGTTCGGGCTCCAGAAATCTCCTTGGAGCGCGCCGAAAAGAGTCTGCCAGTCAGCCCGATACTCGACCTCGCCAAGGAGAGCGTGGGTCGGTCCCACTTGCTCGTCGAACGGCTCAAAAGGCTGACCGTCCTCGAAGCGAGGGTTGATGGAGTACCAAACCTGGATGCAAGGACCGTCGAAGTTGAGTCGTCCTCCGAGAAGTTCCTGCGTCTCAGGGCGGACTGCGGGGTTGCGTGATGCGTCGCTCAGATGTTCGTATGGTTTGCTCATACGGTACGGTGCCTGCATTCAGTGCTATGTGGTTACTCTTCGTCGAGTTCTTCCTCGTTCACGAGAGTCGTATCGTAAGTCCAATCGCCCGAGCGAATGGCTCCGATTTGGTCGAGGTCGAGACTGATGACGTTCGGCATCAGAGCCACGATGTCCTCGGCTCCGCCATGCGAAAGCAGATCGCCGATGTTGAGGTCGTTGCCCGCATACTCGTAGCAAGCTCGACCGTCCTCGGTCGTTTTGACCCACTCGGTCACGGCACGACGAAGCTCCGCGAGGAACGTGTTCTCGTCGCACAGCGCCTCGTCGGTCACTTCGATGTTGATGATGGCGAAGCGTGGGTCTTCGTAGCGAGGGGCCACGAAACGGGCTTTGAACGTCTTGGTGTCGGTCTTCATGCCCTACGTCTGCCAGTCCCTCGCCGTATGTGGCTTACCGAGATTCGGCAGGTGGTCTTTGCCCTTCTCGGGCATGTTGATGAGACCGCCCATGACGGGCTCGATCTTGGGCCTGTCGCCTTCCATAGGCAGGAAGAGTCCGGCTGGCGGCACGAACATCCCGTCCGATTGGTCGCACCAATCTCCGCCCTCAACAAGGTCGCCAACCACCGTGCGATTGGGATGCTCGCCTGCAACTTCCGTCATGCGCGTGAAAGAATAGACCTGTCCGTCGAAGCAACAGGTGCCTGCGGCGATGATGACATCCTTGCCGAGGTTCAGGTCACTCAGTTGCCTGCCTTCGGCCAACGCCTTCTCAAGCGTCGCTTTCTGCGCCAGCCCTTCGGCGACGCACGCTGTCGCTTCCGACAACTGCACGACGGCTGTGATGTCAGGCCGTCCCTTCATGATCGTGGGGATGAACGCTGCGATCATCTCCTTGATGGGGAAGAGTTCGGGGACTGGCGAGAACGTCAGGCTCGGCCCCTCTCGTGTGAGGAAGAGGAACTTCATCGGAACGCTCTCGCCGTCCTCGATGGTCTTGATGCCTGCGGCGTGGGCTTCGAGTACGGCGTTGCGAACGTCATCGGCGGTGCGAATCGAGCAGCTTGTCTCGGAAAGTGTGATGACGCCTTCAAGAAGATTGGGGTTCATGGGTGAAGTATACCCAATCAGTGCTATTCACCCGTAGAGGTCCATCAGCAACGAGTAGGCCGCGTGGACTCGCTCGAACGCCTTCTGTGTGCCGCCGTGGTCGGGGTGAACCTTCATCACGAGCTTGCGGTAGCTCTGCTTGACAACGCCCGCAACGATGGTCGTCTCGGTGATTTCGAGGATGGCGATTGCCTCTTGCTCTCGGGTCTGCGCCGTCTTGGTCGAACCAAGAACTTCCTCGTACTCGTCACGGCCCATGCGGTCTTCGTAGGCAGCCTTCCAATCAGCAGGAGTGCCCGCGCGGTCAGGCGTGCCGTAACGACCTGCATTGTAGCCGGTTGGATTGTCCCAGATACTCATGATCAGCCTCCCGCCGGAAGTGCGCGACCGTTGTTCTGTGCGCGACGGCCTTGGTTGGGGGTCGGAAGCGACTGCGCACCGAACTTGCGGCCTTGTAGACCAGCAGCGGTAAGATGCTTGCACTGTCCATGTCGGATACATCCGGGGCACGAGCAGGTCCAATACATTGCGCCAGGAGCAGCGTCGAAGCTGATCTTGTAGTTCGCGGTTCCCGCGCTGTTGGGGATGGCGAAACCGTAAAGATAGCGTTCGCCTGTCCGCGCCGGTGCGGTGGTTTTTCGAGATGTTCGTCGAAGATTGCTCATGCTTTCTGTGGCTCGTCCACGATGCTATGTGGGAACTCGACTCCGCCCATTTCGAGGCAGCAGAGCGTGTTCACGAAGTCTTCGGCGAGCTTGCGGGCGTCAGGGTGGTGGAGGCAGTAATCCTTCATCCGCGCACGATTGACGTTCTCGCGGTCGTTACCCCACGCTTCCTTTCTGCGCTTGTTGAAGGGGTGCCCGTATCCTTCCCAGTTTGCAGCGACAAACTTGGCGCACTGCTCGCTGAACATATCGAGCATCGTGTCCGTGTCGCCCTCGCCCATTCCGTCATCAATGGTCTGCGCCGTCAGACAGGCGATAGACCAGATGGTCTGCTGAACGATGCCGCTCTCGTAGTCGCTCAGCTTGGTCGCGGGAAAGACCATCTGCTGTCGTTCCGAGATGTCGTACATGTCGGGGAAATGGTCTGTGAGCTTCGAGATGCAGCACGAGAGCAAAAGCTCGATGGCATCAGTAAGCTGTGAGCGCGTCATCTTCATGCGGCCTCCAATCCACGGTGGCTATTGCAAGGGTCGTCGATGTAGTCGCGGCAGTCATCCTTCGTTCCGCAGTAGATCCAGGTGTTGTCAGGGAACGTCACCTTCCACCAAGTCGTGCGGTAGAGGGGAAGACGCGAGCCAGGCGTGTAATCACGGTGGCCGAAGTAGCGGATGTCGCCAGTTTCGGGCGTGATTGTGCATCCACGGTATGTCCAAGGCTGTCGTTTCATGCGGTACGGTGCCTGTGCGCAGTGCTATGTGGTTACGAACTGCTTGCGGTTGTCGTGGAGCCATTCGAGCCCAGGTCAAAAATGACAGCCAAGATCATTCCGATAAGCCACATTCCCGTAAACTCGCCACCATTGTAAACATGACCCAGGCCAAACATGATCGTTGTCCACGGCATGAAGAGGAAGCCAAGGATGGGCCACAGTTTCGTTTCCCAAGGCCGCGCTTCAGCAAAGAAATTGACCAGCCACAAAACGAACAGCAGAATTCGAGGCGAAAACAGAAGAGCGGAAATGAGGATACAGCCCATGATGAAATCTCCTTATGGGGATATTCTAGCACTCGTCTCACTCACTTACTGTCCGTGATGTCAACGCTCGTGCAGTTGGCGATGTCAGTGTCCACACACGAGAGCGTCGCATCAATCGTATCCATGTCCTCGATGATTTCGGGCTCGCCGTCATCCACCAGGTCCCAGTCGTCTCCGCCCGTCTCGCCGTTGGCAGCGGCACGGATGGCGGCGTCAACATCTCCGCCCTCGTCAACGCGGACGATGACTTCCTTCTCGCACATGACAGGGATGTTGATGGTTCCCTTGACGGTCGCGTAAACCTTGCGGTCTGCCATTACTCGTCCTCCCATTCTGAAACGCGGACATCGCGGCTCTTGATCAGAATCTCCATGCCATCGAGCTTGAAGATGAGAGAGCCTGAGTCGTTGTCGCCATCATATGTGGCATCCTCCACGCCGAAAGCGGTCTGCGACAACGCTTGAGCAAGAACAGAGAGAGCCTTGAGCTTGAGGTCTTCCTTGCTCTCTTCCGCCTCACGCTTGCGGTCGAACTCTTTGTGGCGCTCCCACCAATCGGCGAGGGCACGCGCGCTCTTGTTCCGTCCATCCCACAGATACTCGTCGGCCAACTTCTCATCGGCTTCGAGTTCCTTGCAGGTCGCACACAGCAATGCGGTCCACTCGTCAAGCTTCTGCGGATTACCATAGTAGTCCGTCGAGGCTTCCTTGATGCCTGATGGGATGTCCTTGCCCATGATAGGAAGAACGTAGAGAAGGTGATTGGCAACCGCCCGCGACTCAATCTCGCGTGGGTTGGCTGCCATATGGTCACTCTGGCATGGCATATAGCGTGTCTCCTAACTGATGTAATCGCAGAGGAAATGGAACTGTTCAATGGGTGTCATGTCGAACCCATTCGTATGTGGGACAGGTCCACACTCCGGATAAAAGGCCCAGCAACCGTCATCAGTCGCGCCTTCTCTCCACTGTTCGTCGATTTCGAGCGTGATTCGCTCTTCGCTTGCTTCGATGACTTTGCCCTCAGCGCCCACCGGCATGTTCATGCCTGCGTCGCCCCAATCGGAGCGGACAAAGCGGACTCGCTGACCAACGTTCGGAATGGGAAGTATTGTGTTCATACGGCAAGACTAAGCATCGCCTGCGTATGTGGCAAGCGGCTTTTTGCCCGTTCGGGTTTCTTTTCTGGTTCCGACGCCGATTCAGGTTCGTGAGGGTTATGCGAGGCCGAAAGCTTCTCCCGCAGCGCTGACGCCGAAGATGGCTCCGGGGCCGTTGCCCTCTTGGTCTCGTGACGGATACAGTTTGGTTCCGTCGTCGAGAACGATGACTGTGGCGGGATAGTCCCAGCCCTCGACATCTTGCTCGTCGGGGGTCATGGGGCGGACGGTTTCGATTGTTCTGCCTTGGATATTACTCATGCCTCATCATCGGAGCCCTCTTCCGTATGTGGGAAAATCTTCTCCCAGACAAATCTCTGCTTCCCTTCGAGATGTTCGCCGAGTTTGGCGAGAAAGGGACGGATTTCGTCGTATTTGGTGGGGTTCTCGATACGTATGGGCTCGAAGTCGAGGAGTAGCTGCATCAGAAGCTCGAAGGTGCTTGCACCCATCTTCTCTGCAAGCTCAATTTTCTCTATCCGCGCAGAAATGTCCACCCCCTCGGGAAGGGTGGACTCCAAGTGCCTGAGATGTTCTACCAGTTCCATCTAGGTCTTATCGACCTCAGATGACCTCGACCTTAGCCACGGCGCGGTAGTTGCAATCATCAACCTCGCCGAAGTCAAACTCTTCGCCGTCGCTGATGCTCTCGAAACTCGGTTCAAGACATCCCGCCTCACAACCGTCGATGAAGAGAACGATATCGAGATACGGAGTCGAGCGGTCGAACTGCTCGTCCGTGTCATCCGTGTTGCACAGCTTGATGTCAACCTCGACGCCTCCGCCGAAGTCCGCCGTCTTCTTGTCGATGACCTCGGGATGTTCGTCCATGCGACCCTTGTGCTGAAGAGCATGGTTCCAGAACTCGATGTCGTCGCTCGTGAACTGAGCGTTTGCGGTCACGGTCTTCATACTTTCTCCCATGTGGCTCGGATAAGGCGGCTTCCCTCTTCAACGCCACACTGACGGAGTATGTGGAGAACTTGGGCCGACAGACCTTGGTTGTTGACCTCGGAATCCTCTCGTGAACCGATATCGTGTACCAGTTCATCCATGTCCGATTCAGTGATACCCTTTGTCTCAAGCTCCCCAATCAGTGAATGGGTCGCGCGAAGTTCGTCCGCAGCAGCAATCGCTTGAGCAACAAGCTGCTCGATGCTGATCTGAACTTGGTCTTCTCCGACTCGAACATGCAGCCCTTGGCCTGTGGATGTAACCATGATCTTACGACCATCATCGTTCTCGCCATCAGCGATGCAGACGCCCATGAAGAGCTTGTTCTCGGGAAGTAGCTCGAAGTCAATGTCTCGTGTCACGCTCTTCATGCGTACTTCTCCTTGTAGTCCGCTTCGGTCTCGATCTCGCGGATGTCAAACGTCTCATCGACGTAGACGGCTGTGCCCTCGGGAACATCAATCTCGCACGCCATGTCGCGGGCGTCCTGCTCAGTCGAGTCAGGGTCGAGCTTGATGCGAGTCTCGAAGTCGCAAGACCATCTGATGACCCACATCTTGCCAGCGCCCATGTTGCCGACCTCTCGGCGGTGGTCCTCGTAGGGTCCGTTGCTGTCCCTCTTGGCGTAGAGATTACGCTGCTCCATCAACTCACGGAGCTTGGCGATGGGCTCGCTCTCGACGACCGTAAGTTCATCTGAACAGCCGGTGTTATCCTCACTGTCCAGAAGGGAGGTAATGATTTTTTGGAGTTCGATGTTCATGGTCTTCGTTTTTCTCCGCGAAACGTATGTGGGTCAAAGCTCTTCGGGGTCATCGACGAAGGGTGCCTGATGCACGCCAGGGACATCTTCTCTTGCCTCTTCTTGCGTCATGACCTCGCGGTCTGTCGTGTAGCCGAAAGGGAAGCTCAGCTTGCTGTCAGCCAGAACCCAGAGATGGAACTGGTTCGCGCCATCCACCACCCGGTCTCGCGAGGGGTAAAGCTCGACAGCCTCGTGCTTGGGGCCGATGAGTTTGTTCTTGATGATCTGCTTGTGACGCCAGCAGATGCGGTTGGAACGGTCCACTCGCGAGATGCTGATGTGGATGACCTTGCAGGGGAAGCCGGGCGCGGGCTGTGCTTCGTAGACGGTCGCCACGTAGAGGTTGTTGATGTAGCGACGGCTCTTCGTAACGAGACTGTCGTCTGCGAGCTTGAACTCGGTCATCGGAGGGTCGCCTTCGCGAGGCTCGAACTCAGAGGACAGAGCGGCTCGGGCTTCCACAAGGAGACGGTCAGCCGTCTCGGAGTTGCCTCGTTCTCGCTGTTCGCCAGACCTGATGGCCAGCTTGATGGCCTTGGGGTCTTGGCCGTAGTTCACGACGTTCGGGGTGTTGCTCATGCTCTTCAGCACGAGACCTCGAACGTATGTGGGTCAGGTCGCGAGTGCCTGAGCCGTCTCGTTGCCCATCGAGCGCTGAAGCTCGGCCAACGTCTGCTCGAACTCAGACTGAGCCAACACGAGCATTTCGCGAGCGTCTTGGACATCCTTCTTCGTGCGGAGAAGACGATTGATGAGGTCTTCGTCCTTGGTCGTCTTGGTCGTGACTCCAGCCGTCTTGGTCGGAGCGGCTGGCGCGGCTTCAGCCTTGGGCTGTTCCACTGTGGCCTCTTCCTTGGGCTTGGGATTCTTCTGAGCGAAGAGCGTCGCCAAAAGCTCTTCAGCCTCTTCGTAAGGAATCTGATCAACATTCTCACGCTTGCAGATGTTGGCCCATCGCTCTTGGTTGAGGACACGAGTCATGCCCTGACTGGCGCGAGGGGCCGACTGATAGAGCTTGGCGTGTATAAGATGCTGAGTCCATCCCTTTATAGTTCCGCACCACACCAAGTTATTTTTGCGGTCATAGTTGACGTAATACACAGCGTCTTCCTCTTGATCTTGGTTCTTACCAATGATCTTGTCTAGTTCGTTGATGTTTTTGCAACCGCGCAGAAGATTTCCCTTACGCCACGGAAAGATGTCGCGCAAAGGTATTAGTTCTGAGCCTTTGTGGAACGCTAGCTTTACTTGGCCCTTATCCCCGACCAGTGCTAGTAATGTACCTGAATGGAAATGTCCATTACCGTCACGCTGAGAGCGTGTTCGCACAGCGGTTAGCCCTGCCTCTATGAGACGTAGAGCCTGGTCTTTGGTTACGCCGACGCGACTTCCAGCCATGTCAGATTGTATCCTTGTGGGACATGAAAAGCAACGCCGCCCGTTGTCGGGGCGGCGCTGCGGTTGAGGGGGAGATCAGGAGTTGGCCTTCTGCCACGCCGTCCACGACTTGACCTTGCCGTTCTGTGCGGCGAGGAAGGCATCGACGGTGGCGACCTGCTGCTCGTGGGTCATCGCGTCGGTGTCCACGCCATCGGGGGAGTGGCCGAGGTCGATCGCGATGTCGAGGAACTTGTTGAACTGCGCGGTGTGACGGGTCACGGTCACGGCGTTCCCGGCGTGAGCGATGCTCAGGTCGAGAGCCTCCTGCGCGCCCTCCGTGCCCTCGCTGATGTGGGTCGCGAGAGCCGTGTTGATGCAGCCCGCCATCGAGAGGAGGACGGTCGGCGAGAGGCCGTAGAGCGGCGAGACCGCGCGGAGGCCACCGTTGATGGTGTAGCCACGGGCGCTCGGACCCTCGGTCTCGTTGGCTTCGAGTTCGGCGACGTACGCGCCGAGGGCCTCGACCGAGTTGATCTCGGGAACGACGGCGCGGGACGATTCGGTGGTTTCGTTTTCGGGAGTGGTGTTCTGCTCATCAGCCATTTGGGGTTCTCCGTAAGAGAGTTCTCGGAACAAGAATCAACTGCCACACGATCTCGCGTTGAAATCGTATGTGGAAGATAGGATGATACCGCGCTCGTGTTTCACCCGCAAGAGGTCTGAGATGTAGATGCGACAGGTAAGGTGCCTGTGTCGTTAAACAAAGACAGCCCCACGGTTTTACCCGCAGGGCTATCTGTTCAATGGTTCTTGTCAATGTTTCCACTGACCTGCTTCTTGAACGCATCGGTTTGGACTGCCGAGGCTAAGTCCTCTCCACCATCCCAAGTGTTGCTTTCGCTTCCCTGGAGGCTCGTGAGCATCTTTTCTTCGCCGAAACGAGGACAGGTTACTCATGTTGCCTTGGAGGTTTACCCCATCGTCACCGATGAGTTCAGTCTCCAGATGTCGGTTTGTCTCTCCGTTGCCTTCGAGACTCTCCATCTACTCGACTAGGTACTCCCCTTACGGGTTGCCCTTGGTCTAAATCCTACTGAGCTTTTTACGTCTCAGCAGAATATAAGCGAATGTCAAGGAACCAAGACGGGGCGTTCCAAGCCATTTACCTATCTGCTGTTGGAATAGGGCATTCCGCTTGCCATCCTTCAGCAGTCGAGCTTTCCTTTCAGTCCGCTCTAAACCACTCGACCTGCGTGAACAGGTCGAATAGTTACCGTCCATTTCTCTGCTCATCGCTGAGTAGAGCGTGGGTTCGGTCACATGCTTGGGACTTTCTCAAGCCCTTCTGCTCTAGGCGAGTTTCCCTTTCGGTTCCTCGCTCGCTCAAGAATCAGGTCAAGACCTAAGAGTTGAGCGTCTTGAGTTACATGCCCGCCTTCCGGTTGGCATTTGGCTCAGCCTAGCGCTTTTGACCCTTTCTGCAAGCAGGGTTGGGTCGCAGCATATGTCGGAAAGTATGGGCCTCGCAGCTTGGCTTTCCTAATCATCTTCATCCCATTTCTGGTTTGAAGATGATGAATCTTGGCATTGTCTTGCGACTTTAGCTTTGATTCAACTTTGAGTTTGCCGCGTTTCCTTGGCTTGCTCTCAGTTGCGTGCCGTGTTTCCTTGGCTCGTGGGGGAAGTATAACCGCCACCCTTCCGACCGTCAACCGCTTGGGGTTGTTTTTGGCCCACTTTTTTCTCCGCCGTTCGTAAACCCTTGACAATCCTCGCTCTGCGCGGACAAAGAATCTTCCGCCAATTTAAGCAGGTATTGTGTTTCATCAACTTGCGCGCTAAAACGGCTATTGATTTGGTCGCTGGACAGCGCATTGAGTAGCAGGGACAGGATGCTCTTGAACTCCGTCTCCCTACAAACCTGTACCTGCTCAGACAGAAACGCATCTCCGCCACGGGTGCCTGCCTCGACATCCCGCCTCGAACCACACACAGCCCACACGCGGACGCCGTTGAAGACAGAGCGGTAAAGCATCAGCCGTCCCACCCGGACGACATGGGCTTCAGCCGGTTCAGGCTTGGTCGAATGAGATGCGAGATGAGGTACTTCAGCCATGTCACGTCGCACGTCAGAAGGATTCACACCAATCATCTCGGAGATGGCGACGAGACGAAGAAAGGCGGTGTCGATCAATCGCAGCGTGTCGTCAGAGTCGGAGGCTTCGTTCTTCTCCCACAGCGTTGTTGCCTCAACCTTTGCACCCATCATCTCTGCTGAAGGGAGAACACGACGCACTTCGTCGATCAGCTTCTCTGCCTTCTCGTCGATCGTGTCGCCGCTAAAGGGCGCGTCAAAGGCGACTTCGATTGTGAGCTTGAGCTTGGGTCTGTTCATAGGTCGTTGCGGTTCTGCTTCCACTTACGACGTTCAGCCTTGGGCGAGGGCTTGCCTCCGAATGACTTGGCGCGGGGACGGCCATGCTCGCGTTCGCGTTCAAGACGCTGTTCGCGGGCTACCTTCTTCATCAGCCGGATGTCCCGTTCCCTCGACATGGATTCCCTGTTCCTCGGCGAACGCCGTCATTCCTTCTTCAGCTTCATCTCCGACCCTGCACGCATGCGCAAGCGCTCGGAACCTCTTCTTGCTCGGAAAAATACGCCCATACCACGGGGTCGCAGCTTCCTTCAGAGCAACATCGAGCGCGTCAATCAGTTCTCGCTCACGTTCCACACGGGCTTCCGCGTGTTCGTGAACCGTTGATGCTGCCTTTTCGATGAGCAGGCGTGCCTCGGGGGACCACCGTTCATCGACCGCGCTACGAATGTCGTCTGCGTTCATACCTAATAGTATCGGCAGGATCTTCGTATGTGGACAGAAAAAAGCCACGCCCATTACAGGCGTGGCCTTGAGTTCAAGGAATCGAGTGCCCGTTACGCCTTGGCCTTCGCCTTGGTCTTGGCGGCGGGAACGAGCGACGCGCCGTCTTCGAGACCGATGTCCTTGGCGATGTCGTCGAGGATGGCCTGGCTCTCGTCGGCCTTGATCTGCCCCGGACGTTCGCGGAGGAACTTGCCGATGTCGGCGAGGAACTTCTTGGCCTCGGCGGGCGTCGCCAGCGAGTCCTCGAAGATGGCCTCGGCGTCTTTGTTGCCGGCGAGGGCAGCACGCTGAGCGAGAACCTCGCCACACTGCGCCATCAGCTTGACGAGGGCGCGGTTGCTCTTGGTCAGAGCCGCGTCAGGGTGGACGACGCCGTTGGAGTTGATGTGCTGGCGACCGTAGCCCTTGTTGGCCTCGAAGCGCTTCGCGACGGTGCTGAAGAACTCCTTGACGTGCGCGACGATGGTCTCGACGTTGCCCGCCTCGGGGTTGTTCTTGGTCGAGTTCTTGTTGTTGCCCTCGCGACCCTCGCTCCACACGGGGATGATGGCCGAGCGGGTGGTGGACCGCACGCGACGCGAA
>Ga0180434_10002942_pt1 | contig 22029 bp, 12 predicted proteins | sample SS_ome_7_FD_132453 | JGI IMG/M metagenome (GOLD analysis project Ga0180434, IMG submission 132453) | Hypersaline lake sediment archaeal communities from the Salton Sea, California, USA - SS_1_D_2 metaG | ecosystem: Environmental > Aquatic > Non-marine Saline and Alkaline > Hypersaline >...
CAGAAACAACGTATACCGCAACAGCCTATGTTAAGACACAGGATATTTCAGCGGGAACCACTGGTGCCCAGCTTTATCCATACGGTAGTGGTGTCCAGGCTTATGGTTCTTGGCCCTGTGTCACCGGTACGAATGATTGGACACTTCTAAAAAGCACGTTTAGAACGACGGACGATGCCGAACCTATAGTGAGGATTAACTTCAGGATTAAGGACTGTACTGGCACGGCGTGGTTCGACAAGATTGAAGTCAAGAAGGGTATTTCGGTTGAACGTAAGGTTTTTGCCCGAAACTACACAGACGCCCTTGTTCTTGCTCGCCCGCGGGAGCTTGCGTATCCGACTTTGGTGCTTAACGGTGGGTTTGAAGATTTGTTGAATGATTGGGACACTGATGGAGGTGATGCAGCGTTCGACATCGAGGTCGATAGTGACGGCGTAGACGTATATAGTGGAGACTATAGCATCTATTTGAAGCAAGAACAAAGCCAGGATATGAACCATATCCAGCAGCAGGTAATCGTTCTCGAACCTGGTACAACGTACAGCCTGTCAGGTTGGATCAAGGTGTCAGAGGTTGCCGGACAAGGTAGCTCGGGAGCAACGCTTTACGCTTCGGGCACCGGAATCGACTGGTCTTCGGATCAAATGTACATCACCGGGACGAATGGTTATCAATTTGTGTTTTATACCTTCAGGATGAAGGACACACTATCACCTGGAGAGGAGCAGGTCCCCATTAAGTTCGCCATCGAGAACGCAACGGGAGAAGCATGGTTTGATGATACCAGGCTGTCTGAGGAGTATTGTGATACCCAGACGTTTAGTTTAGGCGGCACGTACTACCCCTTGTCGGCTGATGGGACAATCGGATCTGGGGTAACGTCCATTACTCTTAGGGAGGCTGAAGCCGCAATTCTTATGACGTCTAGCCCGTAGTCCAATTGGTTTCGCAAGGACCATAAAGACAGGCGGATGTTTCGATAATCCCATCGGGAGACATCGAGGCATCCGCCTGTTGCACGTTATGCAATGAGATATATGGAGTCGAAACGGGGATCGCGCCAAGGAAGCCTGCGAAAGGGGGATGCGGATGCGTGATTAGCTGAAACCTTTCAATGAGACCCTGTGGAATGCGCCCACGCAGGAGAGCTTAGCCAGCACCTGGAAGCGAGTCTTGCGTTGTGTTGGGGTAACCCGCACGGCGAAGCGTAGACAGCGAGCCTGGAAGCCATGTGATTGAGCTTCGAAAGTCGCGCATCGCAGAAGCCTTCGTCGTTCCCTGAACGGGGGCCGTGCCGGCGTGATGCTATGGCGAGTCGCGTTCGGTTCTGCCGGAGTCGAAGAGCATGTGCAAACAGGTCATGGGGGTCTCGCGGGAACTTGGGAGATCCTGACGGCGCCACGGTTTTCAACCGGCGTTCACAACGGCACGAAACGGCGTAAGGCGTGGCCGAGCGGTTGGGGAATTTTACGCACTGACAAGATTGTTGGGCTGGGTCTTTTTACGCAACTGGTTGGAATTCCGATAAACGTATCGGTGCATGGGATATTTTGTAAGGTGTTATTATATAGTAGTTTACGGCCCTTTGGGGGGCTGCTTTGGTTTATCGGTTCATCTTTGGCATAACAGATGCAAAGAGAGTACTCAGCGGGCTGATGAAAGCCCACGACAAACATTGGCTCCGGGACGATCTGATGTTTGGGTGCACTGGGGAGATGGACCTCTACGGCGGGTCGTCCCGGGAATTGTAATGCTGTTGTTTTGGCAGTAGGGCTGCGAAGTTGGGGAGACTTCGCAGCCCTTTTTGCATGCATGATGGCCGGGCTTGACTTGCGGCGAGTCGGATTTTTTGTGAGGTGGTCTTGGTTAATGCGAAAAACGTGTCTGATGGGCGATTTGGAATTGTAAGTTCCTTTATAGCAGTGTCTTAGTGAATTATTGTGTGCTGGTTGAGGTGGTTTTGGTTTTGTGCGGTTGAGGCTGATTTCGTCTGAGGGGCGATCGTAGTACTGATAGTGCGGTTTATTGGGGTTCGTACGCGTGAGATCGACCGGTTTGGAAGCGGGCCTTCTCGTGCTCGGGCTTGCCTGGCGGGGGGGGAGTCGGTCCATATTTTGAGGTCGTGATTGCGGCCTTTTCAGATTTTAAGTCGGTTTTGTTGACCAAGAGACAGTTGTTGTGGGCGATTGGGGTCACGATTGCGCTTGCGCGGTGTGGCCTTCATCTGACTGATTTGCCTTTCAGTGGTCTGGGTGGCTTTTAATTTTAGATACTTTTTGTCGCCGTAAGAAGGGTGTTTCGTTTTTGAACGTGGCTTTCTGGGGGTATTGTCAGTACAGAAAGACTGCTGTGAATGCTGAGCCTTGTTTTCAGTGCTGATAATGCATGGGAAGCATGGTATGGATTCTGAATTGCGACTAACAGTGTCAAAAGTTCGGCTTAGCTGCCGATGATGTGGCTTACCTAGGCTGCGGCGCGGTCGGTCGATTCGGGTATAAGACGCGGACAATGTATGCATCGAGGGAGCCTGGTGGATCGGCCGGAGTTGCAGTGCGAAGCGTGTTGATCTCAGTGCGTGTGGAACCGGCGGGTGGAGGCCCCCGATTTGATCCTCTCTATGCTGCGAGATCACGACCATGGAGGGTCGTTGAATGGCGTGGCGACTCTGGCGAATAGCTTCCCTACGAGCGAGCAATACCCGTTCCCCCAGATGCGACCCCAGCGCGGTCTGTGGGTATGACAGGTTGTTGATGGTGGTTTTGACGGCTTTGAGTTTCATCTGATGGCGACGTTTACCTACAAAGCCAAGACGACGACGGGTCAGACAGTAAGTGGTGTTCTGACCGCGGAGAACCAGCAGTCGGCGCTGCGTTCGCTGGGGGATCGGGCTCTGTTTCCGATTTCGGTAACGGAGGGAGGTCAAGCCGGCAAGGCGGCGATTACGGGTCGGCACAAGAAAGTCAAGCTCAAGGTTTTGTCCACATTCTACAGTCAGTTGGCGGACTTGTTACGAGCCGGTGTTCCTGTTTTGCGTGCGATCGATGTTCTTTCCCGGCAAAGCTCACATCCACTTTTGGCGGAAATTCTGAAAGAGGTCCACAGCGACGTGTCGGGCGGCGAGTCGTTGGCCGACAGCATGCTCAAGCATCCGAACGCCTTCAATGAATTGACGATCGCGATGGTTCGTGCGGGCGAGCAAGGTGGCTTTCTTGAAGATGTCCTCGCCCGGATTTCGGTGTTCACGGAACGGCAAGATGAATTACGGAACAAGTTGCTTGGGTCGATGATCTATCCTTGTATTTTGTTGTTTGCCGGGACGGTGGTGGTGGTGTTCTTGATGGCGTTTGTCGTCCCGAAGATTCGCATGTTCCTGGAACGGGTTGACAAGCCTTGGGTCACAACTGCGTTGTTTGTGGTTGCTGATTTTGTGCGTATGCACGGCTTGTATTTGTTGGGCGGAGTCGTCCTGGGGATCGTCTTTCTGATTCCTTTGTTGCGGAGTGAGCAGGGTAAGCTTGCGATGGATCGGTGGAAGTTGCGCATGCCGGTGGTGGGGAATATTGTGACCATGGTGGCGATTTGCCGATTCTGTCGCATTTTGGGAACGATGCTGCACAACGGTGTTCCCATTTTACAGGCGTTGAAGATCGCCAAGGATTCAGCGGGCAATCGGATTTTGGCGGATCAAATCGATCGGGCTGCGGAGAACGTTCAAAAGGGTGACTCTTTATCGACACCCTTGGGCGCGAGCGGCCTGTTTCCGGCTGATATTATCGATATGATTGCGGTAGCTGAGGAGAGCAATAATCTCGAGGCGGTGCTCGTCCAGATCGCCGATTCGAATGAAGCCAGAACGGCACGGCAAATTGACCTGGGTGTGAGGCTTTTGGAGCCGATGATGTTGCTCTTTATGGCGGTCATCGTGTTGGTGATCGCGGTTGCGTTGCTGGTTCCGATTTTGCGGATGAGTACGGCAGCGCATTGATATATTGCGGGAATGTATTGCGGGTGCACGTCTGGTATGTGTCGTGCCTGGCAATCGGTGGGTTCACAAGACAGGTGGTAAGTCGGTCAAGAATGGCCGTGGTCGTGTAAGGAGTATGGCACATGAAGAAACGGATGAGTGTTCAGAGTCGGCGGCGTGGCGGTTTTACGTTGCTCGAGGTGTTGCTTGTGGTCGGCATCATTGCGCTTTTGGCGGCGTTTGTCGTACCTTCGTTTTTTAGCACGCAGCGCGGCGCGGAGATTGATATCACGAGTACGATGGTTTCCGACGGCGGCTCCATCGCACAGCAGCTTGAGTTGTATCGTATGCACGTGGGGACGTATCCCGAGGAGTTGTCCGGCCTAACGGAGAAGCCGGATGACGACGAGAAGGCTGAGAAGTGGCGTGGTCCCTATATCAACGATCCGAAGAAGCTCAAGGATGCCTGGGGTCATGATTTGAAGTACAAGTACCCCGGTGAAGTTCGGGAGAACGGTTACGACCTGTGGAGCATGGGTCCGGACGGCGAAGATGGAAACGACGACGACGTAACGCCGTGGGAAAAAGATTGATCGACGATTGGCTTGCGCGTGCCGTTGTTTTGTCCGGCGGCTTCGCGAAGTCGGATGGCGGTGGTCCTGGTTGCGTGTTTCGACGAGTCGTTGGCGTAGCTAGGCATGCAAGGCGGGTTGGATGCGATTCAGCCCGCCTTGGCTGACGAAAGGTAACCATGCGTCAGCGAGCGTTCACACTGTTCGAAGTCTTGTTGGTGATCCTGTTGTTGGGGTTGTTGGTGGCGTTCACCTATCCGGATCTGTCCGGCATGATGAATGCCCGGTCGTTGCATGAGTCGGCGGATCGGCTTCGCACGCTCATCATGATGGCGCACGCTCAGGCGATGCAGGACGGGATCAAGTATCGGGTTCAGTTTCCCGGGACGCCGGACCCGCTGGATATTCATGCGAAGAAAGAGATCGATGTTCCCGGCGTGACGCAGCAACCTGAGGTGAAGCGGCAGGGGGCACCCCTGGAGAATCCCAACCTTTTCGAGGGGTTTTCGGCGTCGTGGAAAGATCAGCAGATTCTAAGGCCTGGGACGCGATGTGTGGCGGTCTTTGCCGGTCAGCCTAATTTTGACATTTCGTCGCACAGTCCTATCGCCGGTCCGTCGGTGACCGAGGGAACGACGACTTTCGTCCCTCTTACGTTTAACGTTGATGGGACAAGTGAGTGGGTGACATTTGTCTTGACGGACTTGCCGTTTGACGTTGACGTCCAGTCGGATCATGTCTCGCGCATTTTCAATGTGATCGTTGATGGGCGGACAGGCGAGACATGGGTTCAACGCGCGTTACGTGTGGATGAAGTGGAATTGCTGCGTGAATATGGTGCTTCGCCTATTTTTCACGTGGACTTCACCAGTGCGCAGGAGATTACGGAAGCCAACATCTTGCATGTGCAGATGGGGCAGGGTGGTCGTGTGTCGGGTGGTGCGCGGCGCCGAAGTACGAGTTCACAGCAATGAACGTGTTATTGCGACAGTTTGGCAAGCCACGGTGCAAAGCGTGTTCCTGTGTACGCGGGGCGATGTTGCTGGAAGTGGTCGTGTCGCTCGGTTTGCTGGTGTTTGGCTTGGCGATGGTGGGGGCCCAGATCCGGTCGTCCTTGGAAGTCGCCTATAACGATGACATTCAAACACGCGCGATTCTTCTGGCGGATACGAAGATATCGGAGTTGACGGCCGGCGGGGTCGAAATCGAATCGTATGACGACGAGTACAAGGGATACTTCGGTATTGCCTATCCTGGTTACACGTGGCGGATAACGATTGAGCCGACCGAGACGGACGACTTTTATATGGCCACGCTGGAGATTGGTTACAACGCCGGATTGGTGGATCAGCAAATTGATTTGCCGGAAATGGAATTGGATTTCGAGGATGTCGGGACGAAGATTGTGCGCACGGTGTACCGGCTCTTTCCTTCGCCGGCGGTGATGGATCTCGAGCGTGATTTCGGTGTGTCGCAGGAGGTGATCGACGAGATTGCGGGTGAGCTTCCGATTCCGGGCATCGATCTGAATAACCTTGATCCACGGATGTTGGCGAATTTGCCTTCGGAGATATTGGAAGAGCTGTTGCCCATGTTGGATGTGTTCTTGAAGAGCGGAGGCGATGTGTCGTCATTGAAGAATCTGCTGAGCGAATTCGATCTTGACGCGCTGTCAGGTGCATCCGGCGCGAGCGATGCGAGCGACGGAGATGAGAGCAAGGATGGAGAGGCCGAAGAGGCGGAAGATGAAGAAAGGTCGGGTCGTTTTCGGTCTGGTTCTCGTCGCTGACGGCGGCGTGTGTCGAGGGGAGCGATGGTAGGCGTGTGTGCGGGCTGGAGCCGTGTGATTGTTCGTTGAGGCCATCATGTACAAGCGATCTTGGGATAAGCGAACTCATTGTATGTGCAGGGGAGGCCTGACACTCTTGGAAGTCGTTTTGTCGCTTGGGCTGATGTTTTTGTTGCTTGGCGGCGTTTTTTTCTTTTATGCGTCTGGTTTACGCGCGCGGGAGGAAGGGGGCCGACTCACGCGTGAGGTCAACCGGATGCGGGCTGAGTTGCTCCGTATGGCTGAGGATATTCGCCACGCGGTCAATCTTGTTCCTGGTGATGGTGAGGGATTCAGCGGTACGGAGGATTCCATCACGATTGTGCGCTTGGCGATGCCTGATATGGCCCAGGCGTTTCAACGACTCGATCCGGAAACGGAGGAGTTACCCCCGGCCCAGACGGACATTGCGCGACTCAAGTACATGTTGGTTTGGAGTGATGATCTGGAGGACGATGAAGGGGTTCGGCTTTGCTACGGCTTGTGGCGTTCGCAGCAGAAGGCATTCGATCCGAATCCGAAGTTTGTGATCGAGACCGAGACGGAAGCCGGCGAGGAGAGTACGGAGGGGCCTTCTTCAGAAAAGCAGCGTGTCTTTGGTGAGTTGATCGCGCCGGAGATCAAGTATTTGAAGTTTGAGTATTTCGATGGGGCCGAGTGGCGTGACCGCTGGTCCGTGGCGGTGCCTGACCAAGAGGGGCAAGAAGGCAGTGAAGGCGAAGCGTCCGAAAGTGATGAGAATGCGAGCGATGAGAGTGATGCTGAGGGGGATGATGAGAGTGATGCTGAGGGTGCCGAAGGGACCGGCGCGGCGTCAGACGGTAATGAGAACCGTTCCGATGAATATGTTTTGCCTCAGGCGGTGAAGATCACGATTGGGAAGGTTCGCGTGAAACCGGAGGAAGATGAGTTTGATATTTCGCAGCTCAAAGAGACCGAGGAGCGTCGTGATCGGGAGCTGCATCATTCCGATCGGTTGACGATGATTGTTTATTTGCCTCACGCGGACCAGACCTTGCTCAGTTCGCGGAAGTTTGGCATGAAGGAAAAGCTTGGTCGTGATGAGGAAGGGCTCTAGTGATGCGACCGACTTCGAGAACGCCTACTGACATGATGGCAAGCGCGACGACGGCTCGGCGGGGTATGCTGCTGGTTGTCGTGCTGGCGATCATTTCGGTGTTATCGCTTCTCGGGGCGAGTTTTACGTTTCAGATGAACGCGGATTTTGCCGGGGTCAAAGCGCTGGGTGATTTGCAGCAGGCGAGGTTGGCTTGCGAGTCCGGTATGGATCGCGTGGTATTGCTGCTGCGTAAGTTCCGGACGGACATCGATGAATGGTACAACAACCCGGACATCTTCAGGCGGCAATTGGTATGGGCACCGGACAAGGAAGGGGGCTCGACGAGCCTGGTGGATCAAGAAAAGATTGAGGGTCAGCCGGCTTGGCGTTTCAGTGTTGTGACTTTCAAGCGGGGCAGGGAGGGTGAAGATGCAGAGATGCGCTACGGGATTACGGATGAAGCGAGCAAAATCAATTTGAATGTGGCCCAGCGGGGACAGTTATTGAAACTGTTCGAGCAGTTCAAGACGGAGCATGTGGTGCCGCAGGAACTTGCTGACGCACTCATCGATTGGCGTGATACCGACAATGAGCCCAACAGCGGCACCGGTGCGGAGAGCAGCTACTATATGCGTATGAATCCTCGGTATCGGGCGAAGAACCGGGGTTTGCAGACGGTTGAAGAGTTATTGATGGTCCGTGGTTTTGACGGGCAGTTACTGTATGGCGAAGACTACAATCGCAACGGTTATCTGGATGACAATGAAAAGGATGGTACGGAAGGATCGTGCCCGCCGGATAATGGTGACTCCATTTTGGACGAGGGTTTGTTGTCGTTCGTGACGGTCTACTCATGGGACTGGAATAGCGCGAATGATAACAAGCAACGTATCAATATTAACAAGACGAAATTCGGTGAGCCGGATGACCTGCCGGAGTATCTTGTCGAGGAGCTTCGGCCGGAGGTGATGGAGTATATTGCTGAAGCTCAGCAGCGCGGGTACACGTTTCGTTCCGTGGGTGAGTTGTATGGCTTGGAAGTCTGGGAAGACGGGACTTCGAATTACAGCGAGGCATGGAAGGAATACACGAACGAGTTGGTCATGGCTGACGGTTTGCGGTCGGTTGATGAGGAGGGTGAAGCGTCCTCAAGTGAGATGGTTGATGATGGCAGCGAAGACGGTTCCGATACGGATGATCGCAGCACGGATGACGATGCGGACGAGGATATTGATGCGGATGGGGACGACGAAGAGGATTCGCGTTCCGATGACGAGAAGAAGTCCGACGACCGTCGGCGAAGGGAACTGAACGAGCGTGATGCGTCGGAGCGAGATGACTCGCGTCGGGGACGTGACCGAGAGCGGGATCGTGATCGAGGCCGTGATCGAAGCGGTGATGACGAGGAAGAAGTTGCTGATAATTCGGAGGGCTCAGCCGTAAGTGAGGCCGAAGAGGGCGCCAGCAGTGAAGCTGAAGGCGGGGCTGCGAGTCCGAAGACGAAAGGTACGCCGATCATCAGTCCGGTGTCCGGCGAGGATATGGAAGTCATCATGGATCGGTTGACCGTTTCTTCGCAGCCGGCTTTTGTGGGGTTGATCAATATCAACACCGCATCGAGGGTTGTGCTACGGACAATCGTCGGTCTGAGTGAGGATGAGGTTGAGTCTATTGTCACGCGACGTCAGCAGCTTTCCGGTCCGGAGAAAGCGACAACGGCGTGGTTAGTGACCAGCGGCGCACTGTCACCGTCGACGTTTGCGGTGGTGTCGAATCATCTGACCGCGCGTTCGATTCAGTTTTCGATCGATGTGGTTGGTTTTGCGGATCATGTTGGTGCCGCCAAGCGTTTTCAGGCCCTTGTGGAGATACGTGGCGAGTTGTCGCAGATGTTGTATTGCCGGGATGTTACGGGATTAGGCATCGGGTATCCCGTTTGGGATGACGAGAGGAGTGAGGGCTTTGGTTTTTCCAATAGGTGAACGTACCACGTTGTGTATCGACTGGGACGACCGTTCGCTCCGCGTCGTGGAGGCGAGTTTCTCGCGATCGGGTGTACGCCTTCGCCGTGCGATTGATGTGCCTTTGGATTCCGGCGTGAATGTGAGGAACGCGGCGTCGCTTGGTGATTTTTTGCGGAAAACGCTGGCGCAACACCGTATCCGCGCTCGCAAGGCGATTGTCGATGTGCCTCGCCAGGATGCCGTTTTGAACGCGTTCACCCTTCCGAGAGGGAGTCGAGACGATTTGGCGGCGATGGTCCACGTGCAGATTGGCAAGGAGTTGCCTTTCAGTAAGGACGAGGCAGTGATCGACTTTGCCGTCGTTCCGGGGGCTGAAGGGGCGACGATGGTTGACCTGTGGGTCGCGGCGGTTCGGAGGAAGGTCATCGATCACTACCAGCAGGTGATGACGGCCGCCGGGCTGAAACTCGAGCGGATCGGTTTGCGTCCCTACGCCAATACAATGTCGTTGGATCTCGATCTAAGAGCCACCGGTCGGACCCTGATGGTCGACGTGGGGCCATCAATGACGGAGATCAACGTTATTCGGGATGGATACTTGGTGTACTCGCGTGCTGCATCTGTGTCGATTTCTGCGGAGGGATTGATGGGGTCGCGTCTCGAGAAGCCTGCAGGGTCGGCCCCGGGCCCGAGCGACCGTACGATTCCTTTTGTGGACGATTCGATTCGTCGCCCCAGCTCGATGGAGTTATTGCTCATCGAAGTCAGTCGTACGATTCAGGCTTACCATGCCACGGACGTGGGGGCGACGATTGACCGGATCGTGCTTGCAGGCATGCTGGGCACGGGGGAGCAGGTGGTCGAAGCCTTCGCGGATCGTTTTGGCTTTCCCACTCAGTTGTACGAGGCGCCGTCGGCGTTGAAATGGGCGTCCGTCGGGAAGGAGACTGCGACAGCGTTCAGTGCGGTGTTGGGATTGGCTTTGAGTAACGAAGCCGAAGCGATGCTGCACTTCGACTTTCTGCATCCGAAGGAACCGGAGGCGGAACATCGCCAACGTGTGCGCCGGCGGCCGATGGTCGTAGCCGTTGTGGCGTTATTTGTCGCTGCAGGGGGTGTTGCTGCTTACCAACCGATTCGAAGTCGAAACATCGAGATTGTGAAGATCAAGGCTGCTATCAGTACTGAAAAGGAGGGCGAGAAGGAGCGCGGGAAGTTCTTGAAACAACTCGCCGACCTGGAAGCGTATAGGGGGGGGCATGTGGTGTGGCTCGACTCCATAAAAATGTTGGCGGACATATTTCCCTCAAATCAGAAGTGCTACATCACCGAAGTGGAATTTAAGAACACAGGGCGAATTCCGGTGGAGGTCGCGGCAGTCAATGAGTTGGTGGCTACCGAGGTGGTGACTGCCGTTACGTCCGTTTTGGACGAGCAAGGGAAACGGGTTTTCGACGCCACCTCCGGTAACAAGACCGGTGTGAGCAAAGATCCCAAGTACCCGGTAAGCGACGAAGTCTTGCTGGAAATCAGGTCACTGCTTTCCAAGCGTTCGACCGGGAGAGGAAAGTGACGAGCGCATTCATGACTGATCCGAATCATCACAGGCTGGTGAACAGCGCGAGGCTTACGGAGGGGGTGTGCGTATGAATCCCCGCGAGAAGGTCTTGCTCGGATTAGTAGGAGCAGCATTGCTCCTTTTCATGGGAAAAGCGGTGCGCGATGGCTATCTAGGGAAATTGAAGCGTCTCGATAACCAGATCAAAAGCTCCAAGAAGGACCTGTCGGCGATTGAGCGCGAGAAGGAGGAAGTGAAGGTGGGTCTGTCGATCTGGGGCGAGGCGGGGCGGCAGACGTTGTCGATGGATCTCAAAGAAGCACGGACCTTGCTTCGTAACGAGTTGTATCAACTGACCGATCGCGTGGGCATGCCCAAAGCGGATGTGCGATTGCAGGAGCCTCGTTTTTTCGGCAAGAAGAACGGTTTGCGCGTGTTGCCTTGTTCCGTGCAGGGCGAGGCGGAACTCGAGACGATTATCAGGTTCCTGTTCGAGCTGTCGCGTCAGCCTTACCTGGTGCGCTGCAAACGACTGAAGCTCGAACGGCCTAGGCCCAAGCAGCGAAGTCAACAGTCGAAGAAAGAGGATCGTATCGTCGTCGAGGTCGATACGCGTTTGCTGATGAAGGCGGAACTCGACACGCTTATTTTGCCGAAGGCTCGGCTCTGGGGGCAACCGATCCCGTTGAATACCGCCGATTTGGAATCCGAGGAGCGTGAGCCAACCGCTCAAGCCCAGTTGGCCAAGTTGGACGACTATGCGAGTATTCTTGCAAAGAAGCTGTTCCAGCCGTATGTCCCACCTGCCCCCGCGAAGGTGTCGGCACTGACGCCCGGAAACGGGGTGAAAGATCTGTCGCACCAAGGTTTGATTTTGGAGTGGAAAGCCGCTGATCGGGCGCGGAAATACAAGATTTTTTTCGGGGATCGTAGTCCCGGCCAGCCTCAGCCCAACGAGCAGGCGAATACACGTTTTCGGCCGACAAAGTTGGTTGCCGGGAAGAAGTACTATTGGCGAATCGACAGCATTGGTGAAGGAGGCATTACGGCGGGTGATGTGTGGTCGTTTACCACCAAAGCTCCGCCGCCGCCCCCTCCGGCTCCGAAGCGTGTGTCGAAGCCCAAGCCCAAACGGCCGCCTCCGCCGCCGAAACCTGCGGGACCGCCGCCTTGTAAGCCAACAGACGGGTATTGGGTCATTGGACGCGTGTTGAGTTCGCCTCGGGTTACGCAGATTGTGCTGGAGAACCCTCGGAACGCGAACGCTCCAGACGAGCGGAAAGAACTAGGCGATGATCTTTATTGTGGAACGCTGATCCTGATTCATCCGAAAGGCGCGGTAAGTGATCAGGACGGCGAACGGCGATTTCACCCGATTGGTGCGGCACTGAAAGACTGTCAACCTCTCACGGAAGAGGAGTTTCCGCTGGTATTCCACGAACTGGCGAAACTGGAAGAGATGGCAGCGGGTATAAGTAAAAGGCCAGGGTGAGCCCTCCGCGAGGGTAAGAGATGCAGTCCGACGGTGCGGTTGAGACGATTAGCCGCCGACGTCGGGGGATGTGCTCAATGGTGACGTGTTGCGAAGTGCGATGGTGTGTCAGGTTTGGGCGATGCTCGTCTGGGTCTGCTGCCATGGGTGCTTCGCGGTACTGATAAAGGTGTTTTGGATGCCCAAAGACGACAAATTTCCGGTTGAAGGCACAAAGAGTCACCGAGATCGGCAGCGATTGCTTTCAATCTTTCCTGGCGCGTTGGTTGTGTATGACGCGGTGGAGGTAACGGACCGATGGCGATGAAACGGTCAAGAACGATCCGACCGACGAGTAGGTGCGGAAGTGCGATACTGACGGTAGCCATGGGATTGCTGGGTTTCAGTATCGTCTCTGCGGTCGGGGCGGAGAAGAAGGGTATCGATGAACTCCGGAAAGAGTTTGATTCTGATTGGGCTAAAGCGAATTCATCAAGATCATCTCAGCCCGGTCCCGCGCTGGTAGGTGAAGAAGTTGTGGGCGGAGAAGCGACGGTCGCGAGCCGTCGGCCGACAACGGCGCCGAGTCGTCCTGGCGTGAGTGCGCGCCGCCGCCTTTTGAGGCGGGAGCCGAGATCAGCCGGTCGAAACGCAACGGAGCAGGTGGCGAGGAGGCCGGCCGTTGCAGCACCGGCGACAACGCAGCCTGCGGAGATGCAGCTTGATGCCGATCAGTTGCAGACGGTGACTGATGACGATCTTGCTGCTCTTAAGGCAAGGTTCCGAAGGCGGGATAGTCAGGTAGCGAGCAAGCCGGCGGCGAGTGATTCAGATGAGTCAGCGAAAGCAGTGCTGGAGCAGATAAGGCGACGGAGGCCGAGGCGGCGTGTTCCCTTGATCGAGTCGTCACCTACTCCTTCCGCGCAGCCGGCTGAAAAAGTTGATGAAGCCGCCAAAGTTGAGTCTAAACGACCCGGTCGTTCTGCGGTGGACGATGCGCGTTCCGACAAGAAACCTGACAGCGCAGCCGCCGAGAAGCCTGTTGGTGCCAAACCTGATGATGCGAAGAAGGTTGATACCAAACCCGCTACGAAGAAGGGTGCTGAGCCTGCCACGGATAAGTCCAAGGTTATTCCTGTTGATCCGAAGACCCAGATGCCCGACTTGAAACGGGAGGGTTGGTGGAAGCTTTTGCCTGAAGAGCGTGAGTATTTCTTTGCCTGGAAGGATACGCCTTTGAAGAAGGCGTGCGAAGACCTGGAAGAGATGACCGGTCTGAGCATGATTGGTTTTCGTCCCGAGGACAGTAAGGATTTGGATCAGAAAATCACTTTTCAGAGTGATCGACTGATGTCCTATGACGATGCACTGACGACATTCAATAAGATTATTTTTGAGTCGAATTACTGGGTGGCTCGCCGTGAGGGTTATCTTGTCATTCGGCGTTTGACGGAGTGGTATCGGTACGTTCCTCCATCACGAATGTATAGTTCGCTGGAGGCGTATCGGGCGGCCAAGCTTCCCCTGTGGGAGATTGCGTCGGTGGTTTACCAGCCTAAGGAAGCGTCACCGTCATTACTGGCGTCTCGGGCAATGGATATTGTGCCGGACAATAGCTGTCGTGCCACGGTGTTACCTAATACGAACCTGATCGAGCTGAAAGGTTTTGTCTTCTATATCGAGCATCAATTGTCGTTCATTGCTCAGCAGGACGTGATCGCCCAGGACGGACGGGAATGGGTTGCGTATCCGCTGAAGTATGCGACGCTTGATAGTGCTGCTCAGCAACTGTATGCGTTTTTGCCAGACACCGGAGGGGAGATCCCTGCGGCACCGAGCCCGCGAGCACCGGTAAGCCGTCGCGGCCGGCAGCGCCAAGTGCCGACGCCGGCCGCTCCGACATCGGTGGGCGAATCGCCGGCTGACATCGTCGATATCCAGCAAGACGTGCGTGGGAATCGACTCTTGGTCAAGGCGACCAAGGCCAAACATGAGCTTATTGAGGAGTTTCTGGCGAAGTGGATTGATATTCCGATGGAGCTCAGTGCGCAGACGGAAATCGTTCACCTCCGATACGCTGATCCGACCACGGTTATTGAGTTCGTTCGTCCGCTGCTGGGTCACCAACAAATCATTCAACCGCCGACGCCGAAGGCGTCGAAAAATCAGCCCGCTCCCGCGCCCCCGCCCCCTCGAGTGATCAATGTTGAAACGACAGCAAAAATGGTACCCATCCCCAGTTCGCGAAGCATCTTCGTCAAGGCGAGTCCGGACGAGATTGCTCAGATCAAGCAATACATCGAACTGTTAGATGTTGAGCAGGAAGAGGCGAAGTTTCAGTTTGTTCAATTGAAACACGCGAATGCGGGTGAGATGGCCCAGTTTTTGACCGAGGTGATCACATCCGAACATAGCCCACGCAGGTCGGTTCGGCGGCGAACTCCGTCCTCGGACACGCTGGAAGCGACGGTATTCAAGGCGATTGCGGCTCCTGGCAATGCGAAGGGTTTGATTCTCAGTGGTTCCGTTGGTGACCTCGCCGCAGCGAAGGAACTGATTGAGGATTTGGATGTGGATCCGGAAAGTGGTGCGGAAGAGCACCTTGTTCGGTTGAAAAACGCGATGCCTTCTACGGTGGCGCAGACGTTATCCAGTCTGTATCCGCAAGGCGGAGGGACCAGCGGCGGTAGTAGTTATGGTTACAGCAGATACAGCAGATACAGCAGATACAGTCGGTACAGCAGTCCGAGCAGCTCTGGCTCGAGCAGTACCGGCTTGCCTCGCTTTATTTCCGACGACAGCTCGCAACTACTGATTGTCATTTGTCGAAACGAAGAGTGGTCGGAAATCGAGCGGCTGATTAACGAGTTGGACACGAGCTCAACCGCCAATCAGACGACTAAGTCGCATCAGCCGAAGTATGCGAGCGCGAGTTCGCTTTCCGCCATTCTTACCCAGTCATTCAATCCGGGAGCAGGATCGCGCTACTACGGCGGGCCATCTACTCCCGGGGCGCCTTCTTTTCAGTCCGATCCGCAGACCAACATTCTTCTTGTGACGGCAACCCAAGAAGGGCATAAGAAAGTCGAAGAGCTGATTGCGACGTTGGATCAACCCGGCGCGACGGAGATGGCAGGATTCAAGGCAATTGAGCTCAAGCATGCAGATCCTCAGTATGTCGTGGAGAAGCTTGAACAACTGTTCCAGTCGTCAGGCGGCGGTGGGGGGTACTCCTCGCGTCGGTCTTATGGCGGTTATGGAGGGTACGGACGTTACGGTAGCAACGTCGGCGAAAGTGCGCCGAAACCGCCCGTGACGATTGTAGCAGAGCCGGTAGGCCATCGCGTTTTGGTGTCAGCGTCTGAAGAAGATTTTGAGAAGGCCAAGGCTTTTGCTTTGGACATTGATGAGCAATATGGCGCCAAGGACTTCATTCGCAAGACGTTTGTACTTAAGAACGCCAACCCGCAAGAAACGCAGATGACGATTCAGATGATGTTCACATCGGATAGCGGTGGTTCGTCGCGAGGGCGTTACGGCTCTTCCTATGGTTACAGTCCGTCCTCGACGGTGGGGACGGATGTGAAAATCGCGACAACGACCACAGGTCTGATTGTTCATGCGCCGCGGGCGAAGATGGAAGAGATTGAGGCGCTGATCGCGGATTTGGATGCTGACACTGCTGGTGAAAAAGAAATCCGGATGTATACGATTGAGAACCCAGGTCGCCAAGGCACGGCCGGCATCGCCCGTACGCTTCAAGAGCTCTTCAGTGAAGCGCCCGCCGCGAGGTACGGGCGCTATGGTAGCTACGGAGGCCGAGGTAGCGGTTCGCAGATCAAGTTTTTCGGCGACAATGACAGTGACGCACTCTTTGTGTCAGCCCCCAAGGAGAAGATGCCGGAGATCGACGCCAAGGTCAAGGAGTATCTGGCATCCCGCGGATCGACCGATCTGTCCATGCAGATTCGGCAGTTTGAAGTCAAGCGTGCCGAGGCGCAGGATGTGGTCGATATGGTCGAGCCTTTCGTGCAGGCCAAATATGCTGAATTACAGCAGGAGAGCGGTAGTCGATCGTCTTATGGTGCCGCCGGCCCACAAATCATTGCCCACAACACCTCCAACAGGATCATTGTTTCGGCGCCGGATGTGATGATGCCGATCGTGAAGGAGCTTATTGAGGAGTTTGATCAGCCTTCTGTTCCCTCCTTAACGCGGATTGTATCGCTCAAGACGGCCCAGGCGGAAGAACTCGTTCCGATTATTGAGGCCCAGATGCTTCGGACACGGGGTTCCTCGGCGAGGAGTTATCGATCGCGGAGTTATCGCTATTCTCCATCTTACTATGGCGGGTCGGCGGGATCGAGCGATGGCGATGAGCTTCAGATTACCGCGGTGGAGTCGAGTAATTCAATCATTCTTCGCGGGCCGGAAGACAAGGTGGCTGAGGCGGAAGGACTTATCAAGGTTCTTGACGAGCAGGCCCAATCGGAGCAACTCGTGATCAAGGTCTTTCAGGTCAAGTATACGGACCTGTTTGATCTGGCTAGCATGATTGAGGAGATGGTGCCGAGCGAGCCCTCGGGCCGACGACGTTACGGCGCGCGAGAAGTGCCCGTGATGGTGAAGACGGACTACGCTAGTAATCAGCTGATTGTTTCTGCGCCACCTGAGAAGCTGCCTATCATCGAGCAAATCGTTGTGCAAATGGAGGGTATCGGTGCGGCCAAGGCGGCCGTTGTCGATGAAGACAGCGGTTCTGCCGGCAAGGTTATTGCCAAAGACAAGGATAGCGTGACGAAGGTGTATGATGTCAAGGGTTCAGCCAAGCAGGTGGCGGAATATCTTGATAAGACCTTGATTGCCTTGTTGGGCTACGATGCGCCTTACGTCAAGTCCTTCCCCTATGCCAATCGCATCGTTGTTCAAGGTGAGCCGCAACAGTTCAAGACGGTCGAGGAGTGGCTCGCACAGATTGAGAAAGACCCCCCCAAGCCGAAGATGATGCTTATGCTCCGTCGGACGAAGGATCCTGCGCGGATCCTATCACAGCTGCAACGTTCGGCCCCCGATAGCGTTCGAAGTACGCTTAGCATCAAACCCATCCCGAAACTCCCTGGCAAGAAGGATCCCATGTCGCTCATCAAGGAGGTTCATTACGATGATCCGATCGCGCCGTCGGCGAAGAAACCAGGTGCTTCGGCTTCGCCGTTCGTGCCGCCGAATGTGTTGTGTGAACTTACGGAGCAACTATCCGGTTTGAGTTGGGCCAATGAGGTTACTGGTGTGGCAGCGACGCGACCTGCCGAGACGGTAGCCGATGATGCCGGGGCTGTTGCTGAGCCCACCGCCCAAGAAGAGCGGGAGTATAAGCTGAGCCAGCTTTACGATGCCGCGGGTGAAGCGCGAACCACTGAGCAAACACAGATTCGGTATGACGAAGAAGAGGGGATCATTTTTGTCGTTGGGCAGGAATCGCAGATTGCTGAAATCCAAGAGCTGATCGATCTGATTATTGAGGAATACGAGAAGATCGAAGAAGTTCCCAAGGTGGAGCGTAAGGTGATTCCGGTCCGGCACGTTGATGTTAGCGTGGCGGCGGCGATTTTGGAGCAGATGTTCAACACGACCAAGGCTCGCCCCGGCGCCAAGGCGCCGAAAAAAGCGGATGCGGCAAAACAGAAAGATAAGACGGCCGGCAAGAAGGGGAGTGCGGAGGATGAGGAGTCCGCAGCCGCCAAGCGGCGCCGTGAAGAGGAAGAGACGCAACGTCAGCAGAAAGAGGCAGCTGCTGCGGGGGAGCTTGGCGGTGACGTGATTCGTGTGGTCCCTGATCCTCGTACGCAAACATTGATTGTTGCGGCAGCTCCGGAGACGTTTCCGGCGGTTGTCGAATTGCTGTTGAAAATTGATCGGCCGGGTGATCGCTCGCCCGTGGATATCAAGGTCTTTCAGCTCACACGACTGAATGCGTTCGAGGTCGAGCAGGCGATCAAGGCCATCTTGAAGATCGGCGATCGCAAGAGCGGTTTGGCGTCTAAGTTGGGTCAAGTGGGTCGCGATCGATCCTCCGGCCGACAGGCACGCGTCATCGAGGAATTGCAGGCCCAGATGCTCGAGCTGCAAGCGAGCGCGGTGCAGGGACAAGAAGGTGAAGGGACGCTCAAGATCAATCCGGCCAAGGAAATTACGATTACTTCCAATGCGGCCACGAATTCGATCATCGTTTCGGCGCCCGAGGAAGGAATGCGGCTTGTTGAAGAGTTGATCAACAAGCTGGAGGATCAGGAGATACCGATCAAGATCGAGACGGTGGAGCTGAAAAACGGCGATGCGACGAACGTGGCGGCGGAGTTGGAAAAAGTGTTTCAGGCGTCACAGCGTTCGGGCCGGGGCGAGAGTGGCGAAGGTGTGACGCCTTCGCGCATGGGGGATGTCACGGTAACGGCATTTGCCAGGACCAACACGCTTGTCATTCGTGCCCTCGCGCCGGACATGGAAAAGATTATGCCGATCATCGCGACGCTTGACGAACCTGAGCCGCTTGATCGCGAGCTGAAGCTTTATCCGCTGCAGTATGCCAGTTCGGCAGAGGTCCAGAAGACACTGGCGGCGATGTTCACGGAGGAGAAGGCCGGTGGCGAATCACGTACGATTCGGATCACCTCCGACGATGACACGAATACGGTTTTTGTTCGTGCGCCCCTAGCGAAGCAGGCGATCATCGGCGCCCAAATCCAGGATCTCGACAAGCGTGTGGGTGAGCAGAGCGCCCCCAAGCAAATTCAGTTGAAATTTGCGACCGCATCCACGGTGGCTGAGCAGCTCATGGACGTGTTTGCATCCAAGGGCCGAAGCGGTCAAGGGGGAGGTGGGCGCATCAATGTTGTGGGTGCCGACAACAGTAACACGCTTTTTGTGACTGCGCCTGACGAGCTTTTTGAGGACATTCAGCGAATCGCCCAACAGATGGACGCACCGTCCCAGCAAGACATTCAAGTCATCGAGCTGAAGCATGCCGTAGCCAAGGACACGCTGAAACAATTCAAGGAGTTGATGGCCCAGGCTTTGACGCAGACGAAGGGGAAAGGGTTGAGCGACGTTTTTGCGGCGACGGCTGACGAGCGGACGAACTCGTTGGTAGTAGTGGGGACGCCAACGATCTTTTTGGTTGTGGAGAAAGTCTTGGCTCAACTGGACGTGGAAGTCGACAAGAAGCCTTCCAACCTTCCCCAGCAGAAACTGATTCGGCTCGAATATGCCCAGGCCGAGGAGTTGGCTGCGGTCCTGACGGCTACCTATAAAAACAGCACGCGTTCGCGTTCCGATGAAGCGGGGATTGTGATTACGGCCGATCCCAACGGGAAGGCGCTTGTCGTTTCTGCGACCGAGAAGGATTTTGAAGGGATTGTCGAACTCGTCAAGGAACTGGACACGCCGGCGAGCGAGGAGTTCGAAGAAATCCGGTTTATTTCGCTGTCGTTCTTGGATGCGGAAGAGACCGTAACGATTATGAGTGAGGTGTTACGCAAGCCGGGCAGTAAGAGCGGCGGGTCAGGCACGCCCGAGTTAGTCGGTGACATCCGGTTGCAGGCTTCCCCGACCTTGAATGCTCTTGTAGCAAGTGGATCGAAAGAAGATATCGATTATCTGCAGAAGTTGGTTCAAAGTATGGACCAGGATGTCAAGGATGCCGGCAACGCGCCGCGCATGATCGAGCTCAAGAATGCTTCGGCGCCGATGTTGGCGACGACCTTGACGAAGATGTTTACCGAGCCGGCCCAGCAGAGTCAGGGACGCAAGAATGCGGATGCGGTGCCGCTTATCCTTGCGGACGAGGGGACGAACAAGCTGGTGGTTCGGGCTCGGCCTAATGATTACAAGTTGATCGAAGAGATCGCGATCAAGTTGGATACGGAAGATAGTGGGATGATGCCGATCGACATCATTCCGGTGCGACGTGGCATTGATATTCAGCAACTGGCGAGCGAAATCGAGCGAACCATCAACCAGGGCGAACAATTCCGAGCCAAACAACAGAAAGGTTACATCCCGCGCCAGGTCGCGATTGGTATCGAAGAGCGTCTTCCTGCGTTGATGATTTCCGGTTCGCCGGATATGTTTGCATCGGTAAGAAAACTCGTCGAAAAGCTTGAAAGCTTCGGCCCCACCGATAGGGGTCGTCGGGCATTGGTTATTCCGATTCGCAACGTACCGCCCGAGGAAATGAAGAAAATGGTCGAGCAGTTGATCGAACAGAGAAAGACCGGTAGCCGGCGTCGGTGATGACGCGCCATGATGTGCGTGGCATTGGCAAGCGTTGTACCGGCCAAGCGCAATGGCGCGGATCGCAACCTGCGGCGCGGTGTATGAAAGGAAGGGCATCTTGGATCGTCACGGAAGACGTCATCCGAGTGGAAGAAGTCCGAGCGGAAGAAGCTTCGGGGGTGAAGCTGTGAAGGTCGTTTCGATGACTGGGTGGCGGCATTTCTGCCAGTCAGTACATCGTTCTGTATGCAGGAGCAACCTGATGTTGGCCTACGTAATCATTCTCGTAACCGTCATGGGTGCAGCAGCACCGTCGACGACACAACCGAGTGCTGCGAAACCAAGGGTCGCCAATCCTCGTTTTCGAGTCGCAGCACCGACGACGCGCCCAACGACGAAGGCAGAAACGCAGCGTCCTGCTCGCCGCTTTACCGTTGCGAAGGAGCAAGCTGCTCAAAGGAAGCGTCCTGTTTCCGCAACACGCCCAGCAGGTAAGCCTGCAATTCCTCCCGCTGCCATGAAGCCTGGTGTTGCAGCCACGTTGTCCGGGCTCGGCGAGTTGTCCGGTGATCGGGTTGAAGTAGAGGCTTTGTCGGACGGTAATCTGGTCATTTATGCGAACGAACAAGACTTAGCGATTCTCGAATCGTTGGTTACGTTTGTGGATAGCCAGGCGCCGCCGATGACGTTTAGGCTGTTCCAGTTGAAAGCGGGTCAAGCGAATGATTTGGGCAAGAAAATTCAGGAATTCTGGGACAAAGCCAAGGCGCCAGCGAAGGGTGCGATTCGTCCCGAGGATCGACTGACCGTGATTCCGGAAGAACGCAGCAACACGTTGATGGTGGCGGCGAGTGAAGCGAACATGGAGGAGATCGCTGCGATTATCGACTCGCTGGACAAGCCGACGTTGAGCGATACGGTGATTCCGCGTCCGTTCCGGTTGAAGCACATCAAGGCGGTGGAGGCTGAGCAGGTTCTGAAGGATATGTTGGATGCTCTGCAGAAGCGTCGCAAGACAACCACCGATTTGTTTGACATTAAATCCCTGGCACGCACGAATACCCTCTTGATTACCGCGCCTGAAGAAGATCTCAAGCAGATTGAACAGATCATTGCGTTGATTGATGTCGAGCCGATGGAAGAGACAGGCGGTATCTCCAAGATGGCGTTTGTTCAGTTGGAACGCGCCGTTGCCGACGATCTGGCGGCGTCGCTGAATGAGATGCTCAAGGGTGAGACTGATATCGCCAAGGCGATGGAGGAGCAGGTTCGCCGATTGCAGGTTGTCGAGATGGCCAGTGGTCGTGAGCTCAAGCCGGTGGATCTTGAGAAGCCGATCAA
>Ga0180434_10002947_pt1 | contig 22017 bp, 19 predicted proteins | sample SS_ome_7_FD_132453 | JGI IMG/M metagenome (GOLD analysis project Ga0180434, IMG submission 132453) | Hypersaline lake sediment archaeal communities from the Salton Sea, California, USA - SS_1_D_2 metaG | ecosystem: Environmental > Aquatic > Non-marine Saline and Alkaline > Hypersaline >...
ATCGAGACCAAGCGGGTTGTGAATACGGCCCCGCTCGCTTGGTTTCGATACGCTCCGGCACAAAAAACGTGTGCCTCCGCTACTCAACCAGCGCTCGCTCCAGTGCTTGGTGATATAGCTGAATGCTTACAACTGCGGCACTCTCCGGCAACTTGCAGTTCTGCCAGACGATACCGCTTCCTCTTCTTGAGCCTTGACCCCGCGTTGCCACCCTGGATGGCTTAAGGGCCATCTATCACACGCTTTGGCCACAGAAGGTGGTAATAGAAACCGTTCATGCAGGGATGCGCCACAGGCTGATAGTTCTGGCCGATGGCCTCCAGCACGGGCGGCGGATAGAATTGGGCGCGAAAGATGACCAGTCCAAATTCCTGCCGGTTGATGCGTTCGACGATCTCTGTGGTGTCGAGCAAGCCGTTGTTGTAGAGATTGAGCAGTTGAGTTGGATTGGTTACCGCGGGTTCGCCGACCAGCAGGCTGAACATCGCCTCCTCGCTAAAGACGGGGCCGTCGGCGGTGCGGACGTAGCGCAGGATCTCCTCGCCCGTTGCATAATCATCCTCCGTGAGCAAGTGTCCCAGTTGGGTGTATCCCATCGCGTCGTGGTACTGGAACGTGGCGCAATCGCCCTCGATCAACGCATCATCCACGCCAAGGGCCCGGGCCAGCGGGCCAAAGAGCGGACCGGAGGTAGGCAAGTGGAGCATACGCGGGGCCTGCAGTAGATAGAGCAGCGGGATGAGCACTGTCAGGAGCGGACGTATTGCATATTGCGTATTGCGTCCCCCAATCTCTCGCCCAAAGGGCGCCCAGTCGCTATTCCGCAGACGACCCAACGCCAGGCCAGAGGTGAGACAGGCAGCGGCGACAGCGGTGTTAAAGTAGCCGAATCCCGCGCCCCATTTGCCGCTCAACGCGCCAACCCCCAGCGCGAAAAAGAACCACAGAGAATAAGCCGAGAGCCGATCCCAGAACAACTCGTAAACCAGGTATCCCACCGCCAGCAGGACAAAGAGGGCATGCAGTCGGAACCATTGTCCGAAGAGAAAGATGGTCTGGCGATAATCGAACTCGTTGACGTTCGCCTGGATGATATTGATCCACCACTGTCCGTCCGTCGCGACGTTCAGCAGCCCAAAGATGGCTCCGGCGACGACGGCCAGAGCTGCACCGGCGAGGATGGCTTTCTTGACATCGCGCAAAAAGACGTAAAAAAGCCCGGCCACGACCGTGAACACCGCCGTCTGCTTGGTGTACCCGGCACAGAGAAGCATCAGCAACCCCAGGATCAGGTTACGCCGGCCGTGCTTGGGATGCTCAAACTCGGCGATGAAGGCGACCGCCAGCGTCTCGAACATCACCATCGTCATGTGCATGCGGCAAAGCGGCCCGATCTGGTAGACATAATTGGAGGCGAGAAAGCCCAATCCAGAGATGATTGGGATGAGCCAGCCGTCTCTTCGACTTTGTTCAGCATGGGCAATTTTGCGACGCACGACGACAGCGATAGCGACGCTGGTGATGATCGTGGCGACAAAGGAGAGCAACCTGCCGGCGATCAGCCGCGCCCCAAAGACAGGCAACAGCGGAACGATGAGCAAGTGAAAAAGCGGCGGGTAGTTGGAGGCGTAAAAGGGATAAGTGGCGTTGTCTCGATAGGGCCACTCTCCCTGGCTGTAAAGAACGGCGTCGTATAACTCAAAACCCTCTCCCTGGTCATAGTCGAAAGGCCAGTGGAAAAGCTCCACCGCGTAGGCGACGTATACGATCAGATAACCGATATAGGCCAGGACAGCAAGAACAGCCAGAAGAATGCCGAGGCTTTTGAGAACGCGGGACAGTGTTGGGTTCATAATGGTTGCATGGTCAGGCTGGACGGTCGCCCAGACGAACCAGGATAGAGCCTACGACGATAGCTACAACCCCCGCGCCGATTCCAATGCGCTGCAAGGGGCCAAATCCGCTCCACTGGCCAGCCCCGGCCAAGTCCACCCCGATGGTACCGAGAATGACGAGCAGACCGAATGCGACGGCGGCGATTCCGAGTTGGCGCTTGGTGATCATAAACGTGTACTCTCCTGCAGAGAATCACTCGAACTCGAACCGATTATAGCATAGTGGGGTAGGGATGCAACCCTGGAGCGAGAATTACGTATTGAAAAGTAGAAAAATGGACAGGAGGCAAGATGCAAGAAGCAAGGAATATCGAATCAGAAAAATGGACAGGAGTTGAACCAGAGGATGGCGAGGTCATGACGGCGCCCACAGACGAATGGACGGCGGCGGCGCTGGCCCACGCGAGCGTCCTCCTGACCTTGATTCTGGGATCTGCCGGAGGAGTTGGCGCGCTGTTTGGGCCTGTTGTGCCCCTGGCGATCTATTTGGGGTACCGGGAGCGATCTCGCTTTGTCGCCTTTCACGCGCTGCAATCCCTCGTCTACCAGGTGGCCGGCGTGTTGCTCTACGTCGCTTTCGCGGCGTTCATGGGTTCCTGGGTCGCGTTGGCGTGGACGATCAGCGGTTTACTTTCGGTGGTGCTGATTGGCCTGCTGCTTATGCCGTTTGCGCTGCTGGCTACGCTGCTGATGGCATTTTTGCTGGCCGGGGCACCCTTCGCCTGGCTCGGCTACGGGCTGTACGCCGCATATCAGGTCTATCAGGGACGCAATTTCCACTACTGGCTGATCGGTGAATGGTTGGAACAGGAGGTAAAATTGTGATGATGCGCGAGCAAGATCCCTTTGTGGCGCTGCTGCTGGAGGTCGTGGGTGGGTTCTTTGGTTTCCTGGGGATCGGCTGGATCTATGCCGGCCGGCCGGTGATGGGTATCCTCTTGTTGATCGGCTACTGGCTGCTGGATTGGATCATCGGCCTGACGCTGACGATGGTCACGCTGGGCGCGTGGTGCTGCATCTGGCCGGCGCAGAACTTGCTTTTCGGCGCGCTTTCGGGATACCTGGCCTATCGCTTCCTGGAGCAGCGTCCGTAGCCCCAGACATTGCTACTCAAGATCCTCACGACAGGGGAAAAGCCCCGCCTTTGTGGCGGGGCTTTGCTTTGAGACGCCCGGTGCCTACCCGATCAAACTTGGCGTGCATCTACACCTGTGCTATAATCCCTCCTGCACTCGTAAAACGGAGGGGAATTCTTGCGTCGTAGAAGTGGATGTATCGCCTGGCTTGTTATTGCTGCTGCCATCGTCGCGCTCTTTCTTACCTGGCAATACTTTGACTATCGCTCGGCCAGCCGCACGCTGCCTGATGGAATAGTGATGGCCGACCTGTCGGTGGCGGGGATGACGCGCGAGGAAGCGCTCAACGTCTTGGAAGTGTCATTTGCCACACCCATCGAAGTGATGTATCAAGAGCAGCAGTTGTTCCTGTCTCCTGACAACGTCGAACTGCGCTATTACGCCGAGGAGACAGCCGCCAATCTGGACGCTGCGTTGATCGAATACAGGGGGTTGAACGGCTTTATCGCCCATGTTCTACGTCGTCAACCAGATGTAATGCACGTCCCCGTCGTAGTCAGCTACTCTGAAGAGCGACTCGATAGTTTCTTGGAGCGCGTCGCCAGCCAGTACGATCACCCCCCGCAGGCCGCGGTGCCCCTCCCCGCCAACCGGACCTTTCGTCCCGCTCAACCGGGCAGCGAGCTGGATACCGAGGCATCGCGTACCCGGCTCGCCGACGCGCTCGTCTCGGCGGCTGACCGGCGGGTCGAGTTAGTCGTACAGACGGAGGAAGCGCCGCCGACAGACATAGCTCTGTTGGAGCAATTACTTCAATCTCTGCTGGAAGATCACCAAGGTCTGATACCAGGTATTTTTATCAAGGGTTTGCAACGCGGGGAAGAACTGGAGATCAATGCCGAGGTCGCCTATGCAGGCTTGAGCGTGCTCAAGATCGCCGTCCTTGGAGAGACGTATCGGGTGCTCGATCAGCCTCCAGACGTCGAGATGACGGCTTTACTCAGCGAGACGATGACGCAAAGCGACAACGTCGCCGCCAACCTGTTGCTGCGCGACGTCATTGGGGATGGGGACGGGTACCAGGGCGTGGAACGCCTCACTGCCTCGATGAATCGTTTGGGACTCGTCAACACCTTTATGGCAGCGCCCTACGATGCCGAGGAACCGGCATCCATCATCGTCACTCCGGCCAACTCTCGCACCGATATCACCACCGAACCTGACGTCTCTATCCAGACCACGCCGTTGGACGTAGGGTTATTGTTGGAGATGGTCTATCAGTGCAGCCACGGCGGCGGCGCATTGATGGTCGCTTATCCCGGCGCTTTTACCGCTGGCGAGTGTAGCCAGATGCTCGAGTGGATGAGCAGTAATCGCATTGACAGCCTGATCGAGGCCGGGGTTCCGGTAGAGACCCGGGTGGCGCACAAAGAAGGATTGACCAGCGACACACACGCCGATGCCGGGATCGTGTTCAGCCCTGGCAGCGATTTTGTGCTGACCGTCTTTCTCTATCGGCCTCAATGGTTGGAATGGGAGGAAAGCGCGCCCTTGATCGCTGACATTGCGAATGCGACTTACAACTATTTCAACCTGGCGCAGTAGAAATGCTCTGTACATTGCATATTTACTCATTTGGCTCTATAATGGGGTCACGCCGGAACACAAATCGCGAGAAAAACTGCGAGTAACGTATGAAGCCTCTCGAGAACCGCAAGACAAATACGGCGCCTCCTCCTAATGGGCTACATCTAAAAGGCAATGATAGTCCTTCTCAATCACCCGATGAAGGCCGTCATCTCCCTGATGGGTATCTGCTCCAGGATCGTTATCGCATTCTGGGCAAGCTGACTGTTGGCGGCATGAGCGTCGTCTACAAAGCCCAAGACCTGCGTTTCTCCAAGGTCACCCGCGTTTGTGTGATCAAGGAAATGGTCAACACCGCCAGTGATCCTCAAGTACGGGCCATGATTGTACGGAGCTTTGAACGGGAAGCGAACATCCTCGCCACGCTCAGCCACCCGGCTATCGTCCAGGTCTATGATTTTTTCACAGAAGGTGCACGCAGTTATCTCGTCCTCGAGTACGTAGATGGCGAGAACCTGGAAGCGATATTGGCCGAGACGGACGATTTCTTCCCGGAGGAGCGGGTGGTCAGTTGGGCCATCCAGGTCTGTGACGTACTGAATTATCTCCATCACCAGGAACCACAGCCGATTATCTTTCGCGACATCAAGCCCCCCAACATCATGCTGGATAAGCACAATCATATCCGGTTGATCGATTTCGGCATCGCCAAGATGTTCCAAAGCGGACAGAAGGGGACGATGATCGGCACCGAGGGATATTCGCCGCCAGAGCAGTATCGGGGCATTGCCGACCCTCGTGTGGACGTCTACGCCCTGGGTGCGACGATGCACCATTTGCTCAGCAAGCAAGATCCACGATTAGAGCCGCCGTTCTCCTTCCACGAGCGACCGGTCAGCGCAGTGAATCCCAACGTCTCCAACGAACTGATAGAGGTCACCAATCGAGCGCTGGAATACGATCGCGATAAACGGTATAGTTCAATCGAAGAGATGAAGCAGGCGTTGATCGGTCTTCGCTCAGCCCGCGGCGCGCGCGACACAACCCCCTTCGAAACCCCTAACGTTGCCAATGCCGAGGGAGTTGGTCCTACCAGCGTATTGTGGCGCTTTGCTTGCGAGGATGGCGTGGGATCGTCGCCAACGGTGCAGGGCGGCGTCGTCTACATCGGCGCCTACGATCACAATATCTATGCCATCAACGCTGAAAGCGGGAAACTCGTCTGGAAGTATGCCACAGAGGGAGGAGTCGCTTCGTCCCCTTGTGTGTACGAAGGGCGCGTGTTTGTCGGCTCTGCCGATCACCGGCTCTACGCTATCAATGCAGATAGCGGGCGGATCTCGTGGATCTGCCCCACAAAGGGCCGGATATGGTCGTCGCCTCGAGTTGCATTCGGGCACGTTCTCGTTGGCTCCGACGACCGAAATCTTTACGCGGTCAACACGGACAGCGGCCGCGTGGCCTGGACGTTCCCAACGGAGGGAGAAACGCGCTCATCGCCGGCCGTTGACAACGACGCCATCTACGTGGGCTGTGAGGAAGGTATCGTTTACGCCGTAGAGACCAGTGGCCAGTTGCGCTGGCACTTTCGCGCCCGGCGAGGTGTGACTTCCTCGCCTGCCCTGACCGAGGAATTGGTCTATGTAGGTTGCCAGGACAAACAAGTCTATGGATTGGACATTCGTTCGGGCTGGCTGGCTTGGCGCTATCGCACCGAGGGACCTGTCGTCTCGTCGCCAGCGGTCAGCGAGGGACGTGTCTTGATCGGCTCGACAGACAACAACCTCTATGCCCTGGATGCTGCAGATGGTCGTCTCATCTGGCGCTACACTACTGGAGATCAAGTGACTTCATCGCCGGCTGTGTTCGAGGGGAAAGTGTACTTTGGCTCGGTAGATGGCGAAGTATACAGCCTGGATGCTCGAACGGGCAATCTGCGGTGGCGCCTCAAGACCGGCGGGCCGGTGACATCATCTCCTGCCGTGGGGAACGGTGTGGTCTATATTGGATCCGCCGATGGTTACGTGTACGCGCTTTCTGCTTGAGGTATGCCGGCAGCCGGGGAGAGATTATGCAATTTTTACGCAAACTTTTGGGATGTGAGAAGGGATCTACTTCTGACTCACTTTCTGTACCCTCACCTCCCACCCGGTATAAATTTAAATTGGGCTGGGCTACCGATGTAGGTGCAGTGCGCAGTCACAATGAGGATACTGTGCTGGTCATTGCGGCCGCCCACGACGGCGACGACGCACGGCCGGTGTTTGGACTTTTCATCCTGGCGGACGGTATGGGAGGGCACCGTGCGGGTGAGGTGGCAAGCTCGCTGGCAGCGCGCGTCGCCGCTCATCACGTTATGCGTCGCTCTTATCTGGCGGCCCTCACCAGCCAGGAGCGCGACGCAAATCAACCTGCTCTGACCGAGATACTCGTGGACGCAGTACAGGCAGCCAACAGCGCCGTAGCCGACCAGGTTCCCGGCGGGGGAACGACGCTCACATGTGCGTTGGTGCTTGGCTTGCAAATCTACATCGCTCACGTGGGCGACAGCCGGGCTTATCTCATTACCACGGAGGGATTGAAGCAGGTCACTCACGACCACTCGCTGGTAGATCGCCTGATCGAGACAGGGCAACTCACCTCGGATGAAGCGACTACCCATCCGCATAAAAACGTGCTCTATCGAGCCGTTGGCCAGAGCAACGAGCTAGAAGTGGACATCCACGTGCGGACAATCGCCTATGGAGATCGTCTGCTGCTCTGTAGCGATGGACTGTGGGACATGGTAAGCGAAGCCAAAATACTCGACGTTGTCAGGAATGCCTCCTCCCCCCAGGCAGCGTGTGACGCTCTGATCGTCGCCGCCAACCAGGCTGGAGGACGTGATAACATCACTGCGCTCCTGTTCGAGTCCCCTTTGGGTTAGCCGCTTCCTTGCGCATTGTGAACAAAACAACATGGAATACAGACAGTGAACGGAGGATAAGTAATGGCATATACTGTATTGGTCCACATACAGAATGAGGAATCTATACTGGGGGAGATAGAACGCATGCCTGAACCTACCGACCAGATATTGGCTGTCAGCAATCCTCGGTATCGTGATGGCCGCAACGTCACCTATCTCCAGCCCGACATTGATCTGGTGCTCTATCCCTGGGCACACCTACACTGTGTGGAGCTTATGTACAGCGACACGGATGAGGAAGTTATCAGCTTCATCCGCGAGTGACGCACACAGGAATCGCTTGGCATGTCTGATAAGGGCGGACTTGTCTTGGTCGTAGACGATGAACCTCGTATGACCCGGTTCATACGGATGAACCTGGAATTGGAGGGGTATCGAGTGATAGAGGCCCACGACGGCCTCGAGGCGCTCGACAAAGCGCGCACAGCCCTGCCGGATCTGATTCTACTCGACGTGATGATGCCCGAATTGGATGGCTTTGAGACGTTGCGCACACTGCGCCAGGTCTCGAACGTCCCCGTGATCATGCTGACGGTTCGGGATGAAGAAGGGGACAAGGTGCGCGGGCTGGAACTGGGAGCGGACGATTATGTGACCAAGCCCTTTGGCACGCGAGAGCTTGTCAGCCGGGTGAAGGCCGTGCTGCGCCGCACGCAGGGCCTGGCGGCACCCGGCGAGCGCGTTCTCCACATTGACGATCGGCTGAGCGTTGATTTCGACAGGCGCGATATCATCGTCGACGGCGAGCGCATCCAGTTGCGCCCCACCGAGTTTCGCCTGCTTTATCATCTGATAGAGAACGCGGGTTGGGTGGTGCCCCGCGAAACCTTGTTGGCCAAGGTCTGGGGATACGAATACCGCGATGAAGTCCAGTACCTGCGCCCTTACATCAGCTACCTGCGGAAAAAGATCGAGCCGGATCCCTCAAACCCTCGCTACATTTTCACCGAATTGGGAGTGGGGTATCGGTTTGTAGATTTCCGCAAAGAGCAAGACCCTGATTCAGAGGAGACATGATATTCGAAACGATTACCCTGGTCCTACAAAGGACGAGATGATCCAGCCGTTTAACTGCTCTGTCCTCACCGAGGCCCAATGCGCCTTTCTAGCGCCCCTAGCAGCCGCAAGGCGCTAAATGTCAGCACAGTCCCCGCCAGTGCAATCTGCCACAATCCAAACCCACACGCTGTCCCGACCGCCGATGTCGCCCAGATAGCGGCGGCGGTGGTCAGTCCCTGCACCGCGCCCCGGGTCACCAGAATCGTGCCCGCTCCCAGAAAGCCGATACCCTGAGCAATGCCGGCGACGATGCGTAGAGGATCCGCCGGCGTTGCACTCGGCGTCATTTCGATCACGGTCAAGGAGACCAAGGCGAAAAGCGCCGATCCCGTGCTGACCAGGATCAAGGTGCGCAACCCTGCTGGTTTGTCCCACCGCTCGCGTTCCCAGCCGATCAACCCGCCCAACAGGAAAGCCAGCGCCAGCCGTCCCGAGATCATCCAAAAGTCCATCACATTACCTCTCGTCACACATAGAATGTGAATCGACCATCAGGGAATTTTGCAGACGGTGATTATTCCGATATGTCTATCCTTGCCACGTCCACTGCTTTAGGCCCCTTTTGACTCTGCTCGACGCGGTAAGTTACCGGTGTGCCATCGGGGAAGTGCGGCTTTTCACCCGCCACAACGCCATCGCGGTGAAAAAAGATGTCGTCGCCACTGCGCTGGGTGATAAAGCCATACTTTTTCTCCGCGTCGTACCACTTGACGACTCCCTGGCGCTGTCCAGGCTCCAGATCGATGGCTGTTTGGCACTCCGGGCACTGGGATGGCTTTGCTTCGAATCCTAACTCGGTTAGCCGTCGTTGTTCTTCGACGGTGAAAATGAACTGTTTTCCACACTTTTCACACGTGGCCCAGGTATCACGGTAGGACATTGAAAAACCTCCTTCATAGTATAGGTGTTATGAATTATACCAGGCGCATTTGAAATCGCAAAGCAGACGATCTCCGTGCCAACAAGGCCGCGGCGATGATCACACTTGGCGCACCACCACCCGATAGGCGGCGAGTGTCTCCTGCGCGGCGCGCTCCCAGGAGAATCGAGCAGCCTGGGCCAGCGCACGGCGATTCATTTCGGCGCGAAACTCCTCATCAATCGCCAGTTGAATCAATGCGCCTGCCATACCCTCGGCGTCGTCCGGCGGCAACAGTACCCCGGCATTGCCCACGACCTCGGGGACGGAAGCGACATCGCTGCCCACGACCGGCGTACCACAAGCCAGCGCCTCCAGCGGCGGCAGGCCAAAACCCTCGTAGCGGCTGGGGAAGATGAATGCCACCGCGCCCCGATAGAGGGCAGGTTTATCGGTCTCATCCACAGGGCTGACAAAATGTACGAAGCTTTCGTCTACTCCCTGCTCCCGGGCCAACCGGCGCGGGTCGGGCGCAAAGGCAGTATCTCGTTCTGGCAATCGTCCGGCGATGACCAACGGGCACTCCTTGCCAATGGCTGGTCCGGCCCAACGGTACGTAGCGAGTACAGTGGAGACGTTCTTGCGCACGTCAAAGCCACCCAGGTAAAGCACGTAGCGATCGGACAGGCCGTGGCGCGCGCGGATCGCCGCGTCTTCAGGCTCTGGTTCGGGATAGTAGCGGGCATCCGTCGCCAGCGGGATCGCCCGCACGCGCTCTGGGGGAAGATGCAGGTGTGTCAGAATGTCTCGCCGCGAAGCCTCCGAGTCGGTAAGCGCCAGCGCGGCATTCTGCGCGGTCGCGCTCACCAGCGCGGTGTAGAACCGCACCAGTGGCCCGCCCCGGTACTCGCGCAGCAGCAGCGGGATCAGGTCGTGGATGGTGACGACGGTGGGGATGGAAGGATGGAGAGGCGGCGCCCAGTACGGCACGTGGGCCACGTCGGCGCTGAGGCGGCGGCAGGCGCGAGGGAAAGTGACTTGCTCAAACCAAACTTTGCCCAGATTGCCTGCTCCAGGTTGGGTGATGCGTGAAACGTGAGGCGCGAAACGTGAGCACTGGAACCCCTGGCCCTGCGGCGCGACCAGCAATAGTTCCAAGTCTGGCTCAACCGCAGCCAGATGCTCCACCAGCCGCCGCGTGTATTGTCCGCTGCCCGCGGTGAGATCATCCCAGAACCAGGCGTTGATGGCGACACGCATCAGTCTTCGCACCCAGGGCAGAATATCGTGATCATAATCGCATTGTACCACGCCCGGTGGGTTTAGGCCATTGCCTACGGAGACTGGCGCAGCACTACTGGCAAATAGAGGTATCTTCCGTTGACAATAATCGCAGCCGAGATGCTCCTGCCGCTCTCCACACCTGCCGTGAAAGTCAACCAAGCAGTGTTGACGATGGGCTGCGACAATGACAACGGTTCCGTGCCGCTGATGCCTGGCTTGACCTGGAAGCGAACCACCTGTACCGTGTCGGTGGGCAGCGTTCCCACCCAGATGATCGCGCGAGTCGTGGAGCTGTAGAGCGCCGTCGGCGTGAGAGCGCTGGTGATGCTATCACTGATGTAGGAGACGCTGGCCGGCAGTGGATCCCACAGGCGAGCGGTCTGGCCGGAACCAGAAAAGGTTAGCGTGTAAGTCAGGGTATCGTTGTTGCGCAAGCCATCTCTGGGCGTGGCTTGTTTGTCCAGGAAGAGGGGATCTGGCATCACGGTGGTGCTCGCTGTGGCCAAGATGCTTCTGTCACTCTCTGCACCTGCTATAACGGTTAGTTGGGCAGCGTTCGTGATGAAGAGCGGTGCCGAAAGCATCCCTGTGTTGGTGATGTGCAACTTGGCCTGGAAGCGAATCATCTGCACCGTGTCGGTCGGAAGCGTCCCCTCCCAGATGATAGTCCTGGTGGTAGGACTGTAGACTGCTTGTGGTGTGAGATTGCTGATGATACTATCGGTGATGTAGTAAACGTTGGTCGGCAAAGGGTCCCATAAGCGGACAGTCTGGCCGGAACCGGAGAAAGTCAAGGTGTAGGTCAAGGTGCCGTTGTTTTGCACCTTGTCGCTGGGTACAACTTGTTTCTCCAGCACGATGTGAGGATAGCGCAGCCGGGCGTACTTCAGATCATTGTTACTCCCATCGTAGTAGCTGACGTGGGGGTAGCCTGATCCATCCAGTGCCAGCGAGGTGTACTCACCCACCCATCCCTCGCTGTCCACCGTCTCGATCTGCCAACCCGACCCGTCGTGCCAGGCGTACTTCAGGTCGCCGCTGAGCCCGCCGTAGTTGTGGTAACTGATGTGGGGGCGGCTTGATCCATCCAGTGCCAGCGAGGTGTACTTTCCCACTACCCATCCCCCGCTGTCTACTGTCTCGATCTGCCAGGCCACCCCGTCGTGCCAGGCGTACTTCAGATCATAGTTGGGCCAAGCGTCGTAGTAGCTGATGTGGGGGCGCCCTGATCCATCCAGCGCCAGCGAGGTATGCTTGGCCACATATCCCTCACTATCCACCGTCTCGATCTGCCAGCTCGATCCGTCGTGCCAGGCGTACTTCAGGTCCTTGGGCCAGTCGTCGCGGTAGCTGATGTGGGGCCGGTCTGACCCATCCAGCGCCAACGAGGTGTGCTCGCCCACACCTCCCTCACTATCCACCGTCTCGATCTGCCAGCCCGCTCCGTCGCGCCAGGCGTACTTCAGGTCACTAGACCAGTCGTCGTGGTAGCTGATGTGGGGCCGGCCTGACCCATCCAGCGCCAGCGAGGTGTGCTTACCCACATCTCCTGCACTGTCCACCGTTTCGATCTGCCAGGCCACCCCGTCGTGCCAGGCGTACTTGAGGTTGCCGTTGGTTGGGGCGTAGTAGCTTATGTGGGGACGTCCCAACCCATCCAGCGCCAGCGATGTATACTCGCCCACCCATCCCTCACTATCCACCGTCTCGATCTGCCAGCTCGATCCGTCGTGCCAGGCGTACTTGAGGTCGCCGTTGAGCCTGTCGTAGTAGCTGATGTGGGGCCGGCCTGACCCATCCAGGGCCAGTGAGGTGTATTCGCCCACCCATCCCTCGCTGTCCACCGTCTCGATCTGCCAGCTCGATCCGTCGTGCCAGGCGTACTTCAGGTCGTCGTTTCTCCAGTCGTAGTAGCTGATGTGAGGCCGGCCTGACCGATCCAGGGCGAGCGAGGAGAACCCTCTCACCGCTCCCGCACCGTCCACCGTCTCGATCTGCCAGCCCGCTCCGTCGTGCCAGGCGTACTTCAGGTCGTTGTTTCTCCAGTCGTAGTAGCTGATGTGAGGCCGGCCTGACCGATCCAGGGCGAGCGAGAAGAACTCTCCCACCGCTCCCTCACTGTCCACCGTTTCGATCTGCCAGGCCACCCCGTCGTGCCAGGCGTACTTCAGGTCGTCGTTTCTCCAGTCGTAGTAGCTGATGTGGGGCCGGCCTGACCCATCCAGGGCGAGCGAGGAGAACCTTCCCACCGCTCCCTCACTGTCCACCGTCTCGATCTGCCAGGCCACCCCATCGTGCCAAGCGTACTTCAGGTCGTCGTTGCTCCTGTCGTGGTAGCTGATGTGGGGGTGGCCTGATCCATCCAGCGCCAGTGTGGTATACAGAATCACATTTCCCCCACTGTCCACCGTCTCGATCTGCCAGCCCGCTCCGTCGTGCCAGGCGTACTTCAGGTCATCGTTTCTCCAGTCGTAGTAGCTGATGTGGGGCCGGCCTGACCCATCCAGAGCGAGCGAGGAGAACCCTCCCACCCATCCCGCACCGTCCACCGTCTCGATCTGCCAGTCCACCCCGTCGTGCCAGGCGTACTTGAGGTCGCCCTTGGTCCCGTCATAGTAGCTGATGTGGGGGCGATCCAATTCGTCCAGCACCAGCGAAGCGTACTCGCCCACCCCTGAAGCTTCGTCCACCGTTTCATAGTGCCATTGCATCCCGTCGTGCCAGGTGTAGTACAAATGATCACCGCCGTAGGCAATGTGTGGGTGGTTCTCATCGTCCAGTTGCAGGCTGCGGTCGGTCATCTCATCGATCTGTTTGGGACAATCTACGCACTCGACGTGCCAATCGCTGGCAGAGGATTGTACCGCTGAGGGCGCTGAAGAGACGCTGAAAACGCTGAGAGATGGTGGTTCAGTGGGTTCAGCGCCATTCAGCATGTTCAGCGGTTCGACCGTGTGGGCAATCGGCGCAACACCCAAAAGCAGAGCAAGCGCCGCCAGCAGGCTCAAACTCAACAAGTAAGCGAGTTTCATTGGGTCCCCTCCTATCATACTCCATACTCTTACACCAGCGTATCAATCCCATTCACGGCCCAGGCGTCGGCAAGGGACTGCACGGCGTCGGCAGCGGGCTGGTGTGCGCGCCTCCTCGAGTATACCACATAAAGTCCCAGGTCTCGCTGATGGGACTCACGATCGGCCCTTTCCACTGCCCGTTGGGATACTCGCCCGTGCGCCGCCGCACCGACACGCTCCAGGTAAGCCGGCGCGATTCCGGCGCCAGCAAGTACAAATAGTCAGGCGCCTCCCAGAACGTGGTCTTGACCCAGCCCTCCTCTACACCTTTGGGATGGGGGATACTGACCACATAGTATTCGTCGTCTGCCAGGCAGCAAGACCCGCTCCAGCGGAAGGTGATTCGCCTCGGGCCGACGAACACGGACTCGTCTCGTGGTTCCACGAGCGCTGGCGCCGCGTGAGCAGACGCTATACGCGATTCGGTGGACGGTCGGCGGGGAAGCGACGCTTTGCTGACGGGCGTTGGCGTGGGAGATGCTACGACCGTCGCGGTAGCTGTCGGTGTGGCGCTCGGTGCGCTGGTCGGCGAGAGTGTGGGCGTCGCTTCGATTACGGGCGTTTGTGTAGGTGTCGCTGTCACGATGGCTACCACCGCCGGCTCCAACACGACGTCTCCGCTGCTCACCACGTCCGCCACAACGCCCATCTGCATGGTGCTGACATAGTACCCAGTCGCCTGCACGCTGACGAGGTAGGCGCCCGCCGGGAGATCGACGATCTCGTACTTGCCGTCCGAGCCAGTCGCCACCGTAAAGACGCCGACCTGACCAGCGACGGTCACCTGCGCCCCTTGCACCGGCGCTCCGGTACTTGCATCAGAGATGCTGCCTTCCAGACTCCCGTCTGGCGTCGCCGTCGGAACAGGCGGCGCGACGCACCCACTCATCACCAACGAGACAGCTAGCAGTATGCCTGCGTACATCATCTTTCTTAAAGCGCACATGATCGAACTCCTTTTGTCATCGGTTTCGGGACTGAGTTCATCATACCACCGGATGGCAGACAACGGTGGAAGTGGTGACATCTCTCGATTCGATCCGGGGAACGCGCAAAAAAGATTTGTTAACAGTTTACACGCAACTGGGGGATTCATGGTATACTGGGGGCAATCACAGGCTCAGGCCTTTCTACTGGCGCAGATGCGCCAGCCGGTTCGTCCGCAGGGACGGTTCAGGGGAAGCGCCAAAGTTGCCTGGAGAACAGAGCAACCGGACGCGGTGATGGGTTCCGGTCCGGCGGTGGCGAGTGGGCGTCCAAGGCTCGCAAAAGACGCGCGATGCGCAGACTACCATCTTGGAGAAGCGGCCGGGCGCCCGGCCGCTTCTCGCTATCATGTTCGAGAGCCAGCGGTAGGCTCAGTGACGGTATCGGGGTGCGTCCGTCGCTCAAAGCGCAACCGGCAAGCGCCAGGGTGGCCTACGTCGCCCAGGGTGATGCAGTCACCGTCGCATAGTACTTGACCTCGATCGGACACCACTGGTTCTCGGTTGACGAACGTGCCATGGGTACTACCATCGTCGTATAGCCAGATCGCGTCTCCCACCACGCGCAGCCTCGCGTGACGACGCGAAGTGCGGCTAAAGCGTCGCGGCACAACCAGGGTGTTATCTCGCGAGCGACCGATGCTCGCCTCCTCAACCACAGGGAACGCATACGTCCTGTGACCCGCCTCATCCAGCAGCCACAGGTGTCCGCAATTTAGAGCAAAGGGCAACAGCGCTTCGATATCGGTCCAGGGTTGGCAATGCAGTGCCTCGGTCGCCAAGCGACGCAACTCTTGTGGGCGCAGATCTATCTGGGGTGAGAAACGGGAGAACAAGAACTCGGCCACCTCGTTCAGCCCGACGACGCCCAGCCAGGCCCGCGATTCGGGCGGCACGACGATGTCCGAGTCAGAGTGCATCAGAGGTGAGAAGACGAGAGCCCCACTCACGTGGCCCCACTGGCCAGCCATCTCGTGCACCCGGCTTCCGATGAGAAAACGGCGGCGATTGCGGTCGAGGTATTTCATCAATGTCTCGCGCGTGGCGACGACCTGCTGGTACGGGTTGTTGTGGCTCCCGCCGCGAATCCTGTCGCCGCTGGACATCACGTGCCACGATCCACGAGCGCGCCCATAGACGGGATCGGCGCACGACTTGAGTTCGATCAAGACAATCGCGTGGGGTGCGAGTACCAGCGCGTCGGCCTGGGCACGCCAGAAGCGCACGTTGGCCGCCAACAGGTAGAATCTATCGGACGCGGCAAAGGCGCGCTGCATCAGTTGAGCCAATCTCAGAATCGCCTCTTCTTCGTGCGCATATTGCGGTTGACCCTGGATGAAATACTCGACCGTCACGATAACCTCCTCACCTACGGCGCAGGCGTAGGAAGCGGGCTGATAAAAGATCCTGGTAGCGGGCTGGTGGAAGGGGATGGACCAAAAGGACTGTAGTAAAACGTCCATGCATCCGAACGAGCCGCCACACCCTGCGTTTCGCCGCGCTGGACGATAGCCACCGACCAACGCCACTCGCCCACGGCATCTCGGGCGTCTCCCGGCAGATCGGTTGTCCATTGAGTGCTATCCAGTATCGGGCTGGTATATTCATTGCCCTCATGGCACAGGCTCACGCGAAAACCGTAGTTCGAATCAGGCAGTTCCCCTCCCCACCGGAACGTCAGACGAGACGCTTTAGTCGTCCAGGCCCCGGGCGGGCTGATCAGCCAGGGAGCCGAAATCTCGGCCACAGGTGTCCGTGTGATCTGTGAGGGCACAGTGACAGTCATAACAGGCGTAGAAGTCGCGACGACTGTCGGTGTTTGGGTCGGAGTGGGCGTCGGGGTGGGCGATACAGTTGTTGAGATAGAAGAAACTGTTGCTGTCATCGTTGCAGTCGGCGCAAGGGCGCTTTGTTCCCGCAATGAGTGGACGGACAACAACAAACCGACAATCAGCGCCAGCAGGATGATGATCCCACCGATCCACCACAACCATACAGGCCGCGATCGGTCGAGAGCGTGGCGCAAGGCCGCTTCGAACTCGGCGGCACACTGGTAGCGATCGGCAGGCTCAGGCTCCAGGGCGCGCATCACGACTTTGTCCAACTTCTTGGGTACGTCGGGAGCTAACTGGCACACAGGCACCCGCTCTCGCTTGAACGACTTGCCGGTCAATGCTTCGTAGAGCACCAATCCCAACGCATACAGATCGGAACGCTCGTCGAGATAGCCGTACTCTTTCTCCTGCTCGGGCGACATGTAGGCCGGCGTGCCTGGATGGTGACTGTCGGAGTGGGTGCGCTGGCTCATCTGCCGGATCTGAGCCACGCCAAAGTCGGTCAGCTTGGCGTGCCCCTCCTCGGTCAATAAGATGTTGCTGGGCTTGATGTCGCGGTGAACGACGTCCTGTTCCCACGCGGCGGCGATGGCCTGGCACATCTCCACGCCGATCTGAACCACGCGCTCCGGCGACAAACGGCCCTGCTCCTGAATCAGAGCACGCAGCGTGCCGCCTTTGACAAACTCCTCGACCAAGTATTCGTCTCCGTCTTGCTGCACCAGGTCGTAGACTCCGACGATGTGAGGATGCTGAAACTGGCCCTGCACGCGACGTTCTAACCTGAATCGCTCCAGGTATTCGGCGTACTGGGCTGGGTCACTGGCTTTACGCTCGCTCGACAGCTCCTTGATCGCCGCCCACCGCCCCAGCCCACCATCCCAGGCCAGGTAGACCTTGCCGAACCCGCCCTCGCCAACGACAGAGTGGATCTCGTAGCGCCCCACGTGCTCTCCAGCTTGTAGCATGGGTATCTTACCTCCGCAGTCGGGCTTCTAGCCAGGCTTCTACGTGCACGCCGGGCAGCGGGCGCGTGCACCGAACGACGAGCGTGAGCGGCGCGGTCGGATCGGGCCATTCATCGGGATGGAGCGAGTGGCGCACCTCGGCGTCGCCAACCCTGATCGTTCGCGCAAAGAGCACGCTTTCGTCCGAACGCAACTCCAATCGCACGGCAAGATCGTCAGAGAGATCGGCGTCGAGATGCCACGGCCATTCCGCTCGGCTCACCATGCGAACCGCCAACACACATCCCGCAGCCTGGTCGAGATCAAGCGCCAGGGGACATGAAGATGTCGCCTCTTCCAGGTACAGAACACCCTTTGGCCCTCGGATCTCGGAGACGCGCCGCTTTAACTCGTACTGGAAGGCCTTCCACGTATTGAGCCAGCGCTTTGAGCCTGGCGGACGGTTGCGGCGCCGGTACACCTTCGCCTTGAGCAATGGGTAATCGTCGCCGCGGACGTAGGCCAGATCGCGAAATATGTCCGAAAAGTGCGCCTCCATCCGATAATGTCCCATTTCCAACAGTTCTAACGCGCGTTCGGCCCGGTTGGGGTCAATAGCGGCAGCCTCGCCAAACAATGGACTCTCGCGTGGGTCTGGCGCATCGAAGGATGGACCTTCAGTTGGCGCTGGCCGGTTGAAGGTATTCCAATCTATGCGGAAGCCATCTCCTTCTGGCACCAAAAGACCCAAACGCATCAGCAATCGCAATGCCTTACCTACGTCGGCCGAGTTGAGCGGCGTCACTGATTGAGCCTTGCCGCCGGGAAAACGACGTTTGCACTTGGCGGCGATGTATTTCGGATCCAGGCCATAGACTTGTTGCCGTGGTTGTTGCAGATAGAGGTTCAACACGCGCTTGGGAATAGCTGGTGTGACCACATGATGCCAGCCATTGCGCACGTACCCCAGCGGTTTCCAGATGACGCCTTTCTTCAACTGGTCAAAGCCGGGAACTCGCAGGACAAACCGGCGTCCGCTGACCCACGAGACGTCCTCGACCAACTCGCCCCGCTCGACCGCCTGCTGGCGCAATCGGCCGATCATCTGTCGAGAAATTCCCACCTGCTCGACCAGCTCTTTCGTCGAAGTGTCAAAGCTCCCCCCAGCCTCGTGAGCGCAAAAATAGACGACGTCCCAAAAGTTGATCTCGGCTGCCGTGCCGTACAGGAAGCGAATGGGAATGGCGTAGCAGCCCGCCGCATAAAATGGCAGGGCGCTATGTTGACCCCGCCCTCTCTGCTTTCCCGTCGTGCTTGTGCTCATCATTTGTTCTTGATGACAGTGCGTGGTTCGCTTCCCCTACGGCGAATGGCGCAGCACCACCGGCAAATAGACGCGCCAACCGTTGACGATGACCGTTGCCGAGACGCTCCTGCCGCTCTCTGTACCTGCCGTAACGGTCAGCCAGGCGGTGTTGACGATGGATTGCGACAACGACAGCGGTTCCGTGCCGCTGATACCCGGCGTGACCCGGAAACGAACCTCCTGCACCGTGTCGGTAGGCAGCGTCCCTTCCCAGAGAACCGCCCCAACGCTAGGACTGTAGACTGCCGCCGGTGTGAGAGTGCTGGTGATGCTGTCGGTGATGTAGTAGACGCTGGCGGCCAGTGGATCCCACAAGCGAACGGTCTGACCAGAGCCGGAGATGGTCAGGGTGTAAGTCAAGGTGTCGTCGTTGTGCAGGCCGTCTTTGGGCGTGGCTTGCTTATCCAAAAGGAGAGGGTGCATCAACTGAGCATACCTCAGGTCGCCTTCGATGTAGTCGTAGTAGCAGATGTGGGGTCGGTCTGACCCATCCAGCACCAGAGAGGCGCCTATGTCCATACTCTCCACATTATCCACCGTCTCAATGCGCCACGTCGTGCCGTCGCGCCAAGCATACTTCAAGTGGGCGCCGTCAAGGTAGCTGATACGAGGTCGCCCCGAACTGTCCAGCGCCAGCAATGTAGCAGAGCCACTTCCCCCACCACCACGTAGGCTGCGAATACTCACGTGAGCCACCGTCTCGATGTGCCAGACTGCCCCATCGCGCCAGGCGTATTTAAGATCGTCGTTGGTAATGTCATAGTAGCTGATGTGAGGCCGACCGGACCCGTCCAGTTCCAGGGAGGTGTACGTGCCCACGTTATCCACGCCATCCACCGTCTCAATGTACCAACCTGTTCCATCGCGCCGGGCATATTTCAGGTTCCCGTTGGTGCTGTCGTAATAGCTGATGTGAGGCCAGCCCGCCCCATCTAACGCCAGCGAGGTGAAATCGCCCACCCACCCTTCACTGTCCACAGTTTCAATCTGCCAGTCTGCCCCATCGTGCCAGGCGTATTTCAGATCCCGATGCGGGGCGTAGGCATAGTAGCTGACGTGGGGGCGGCCCGATTCATCTAGCGCCAAAGAGGTATATGCACCCACCCATCCCTCGCTATCCACGGTCTCGACGCGCCAGGCTGCGCCATCGTACCGGGCATACTTCAAATCGCCGTTACCGTTGTCATAGTAGCTGACGTGGGGCCGATCGGACTCGTCCAGCGCCAACGAAGTGTACATACCCACGTACCCACCGCTGTCCACCGTTTCGAGTTGCCAGGCCATCCCGTCGTGCTGGGCGTATATGAGATCGCTGCGGGCATAATCAAAATAGCTCACTCGGGGCCTGCTCGACCCGTCCAGCGCCAGCGAGGGGTATCCACCCACATCTCCGGCATCGTCCACCGTTTCAATCTGCCAGACCATCTCATCGCGCCAGGCGTACTTGAGACTCCAGTAATCCCAATCGTAAGCGTTCAGGGGGTAGGCGCTGTCGGGAGCAGAGACGGTGCAGGTTTGTCCCAATTGGCAGCGTCGCAGGCTTCAGTGAGATAGTCCAGCACATTGCGCTGCTGTTGCTTGAGGGTGGCAACAACCGTCATGATCCGTTCAGCAAAACGGCTACCCGCTTCGCTCTGGGTTCCGAAACACATCTTGCGCCAGAGCACACCGTGGCGAACCTGTCGTTCGGCCAGGTTGTTGGTAGGTTCTACATCTTCGATGTGTACGAAGGTCCACAGAGCCTCCTCTCGTTTGAGGATATCGCGGCAAGTGCCTGCGGTTTTGCTGTGAGAGCAAGCGGTTCCTTGTCGAAGCAGGTCACCTACTTTCCGCTGGACGGGTTTCATGCGCTCTTGGAAGGTAGCACGAGTCATGGTTCCATCGCGCACTCGATGCCACCATGTGAACATCCGGTTACTTTGAGCCAGGATGGCTTCGCCGATGAGCTGGGATTCTCCTCCCCGCTCGACGAAGGCTTGCAAGTCGCGCAGGAGGTGAGACCAGCAGAGTTGACGCAGGGAGACAGGCAACCAATTGTAGGCTGACCAGCGATCCGAGTTGAGAATGCCTCGGAAGGTCTCGCCGAGCATTTCTCGGGCCACTTTCCCGCCTCGGCTGCATCGAATGAGGAACACCGTCACCAGGGACGTGGCCGCTACCCATAGCCAGGCTTTCTGATTCGCCTCGCGCCAACCGGTTTCGTCCATATGGACTACCGCTTGCTCTTTAACATACTCACGAGCTTCCTCCACAGGCTCGCTGATGGCGCCACTGGAGCGTCGTTCCAGCGTACAGATGGAACCTGTGCTGATGTCAGCCTGGAAGAAATCGTCCATTACCTCTGCCGCATCTCGTTTGCTCAAACGATAGCGACCCGTCAACAGAGATACCATCGCTTGCAGACGAGGGCCAAAGGCGCCTTGGGGAACTCCAGCGGGCGCCTCGGCGCAGGTGTCGACGCCACACGCTGGACAAGACAAGCTGTGCAGACGGTACTCGATCACTTCGGCCACCACAGGGGGAATCTCCGTGACTTGGTGTCGGTATGGTTCTGGGTCTTGGCCTTCCAAGGTATGCCCACACTGACGACAGATCTCCGGTTTGACGTCATGACTCTCTTTAACTTGCTCTATCGGCACCAGCTTGCGCGTTGTGCCCCGGTGACCGGGTTGTGCTCCACGCTTGCGCTTGCTCTGGGATTGATTGCCCGGCTTGGGAGGAACATCAGGTCCGTCACTGGAGGGGGGCTTTGAGGAGTTGCGCGAGTTGCGGTTAACTCGCTCGCGTAGGTTAGATAGTTCTGTCTCTAGCCTCTGCACGCGAGCGATCAGTTCCAGCACAAATTCCTGGACTGCTGGTGGAGTCTGGGCCCACTCCGCCTCGGAAAAGGGCATCTGTTCTAGCTGTGTTTCCTGAACCATATCGCTATTACTGTATCATACTCACATTTGAATATCGTTAGCGTAACGGTTGCGCAATCAGAAGGCAGATGTTTCAAGAGGCTCCAAATTTGAACAGATGCAAAGCCAACTGAACAGCCACCAAGCCGGACAGACAAATGACAGTTCCAGCAAATGGTCC
>Ga0180434_10002948_pt1 | contig 22007 bp, 26 predicted proteins | sample SS_ome_7_FD_132453 | JGI IMG/M metagenome (GOLD analysis project Ga0180434, IMG submission 132453) | Hypersaline lake sediment archaeal communities from the Salton Sea, California, USA - SS_1_D_2 metaG | ecosystem: Environmental > Aquatic > Non-marine Saline and Alkaline > Hypersaline >...
GTTGGTCTGTGCGATTACTTCCCAGATCAGACACGCGGTCGCGAATTGGGATGAGGAGATCAAGGAAACAGATGACGATTTCGAGAGCTCGGGTCTGAAGGGGTCTTCCCTGATCAGGATCGGCAAACTGGCCACAGTGGAAGAGGGAATGCTTGAGGGCGTCCTGGGCGAGATCTTCTCCAAGCGCCTCGCGGCGATCTTGTTGAAGATGACCGACTACCTCGAACACCAAGCTGCAGAGCGAAGCCGCACGTCGTGAGTGGCAGGTGGATGAAGCGGGGCTAGGTTCTGAGTTCTAGGTCCAAGGTGCTAGGTTCAGCGACGCGAGGACGATGAGCCATGGGGATCGAACGATTTGAAGACATCGAGGCGTGGAAGGCCGGGCGCGTTCTAGCTCAGCAGGTCTACGATGCTACAAGCCAGGGGGAGTTCGCTCGTGACTACGGCCTTCGGGACCAGATCCAGCGCGCAGCTGTGTCAATCATGGCCAATGTGGCCCGCCCCGTGGAATAGGGAAGATGCACTACGTATATGTGCTGAAGAGCCAGAAAGATGGGAACATGTACGTAGGATACACTGCCGACTTGCGGGAGAGGCTCGCGCTTCACAACGCTGGAAAGGTGAAGTCGACGAAGGCACGAAGGCCATTCCAGTTGGTCTACTACGAGGCCTGTCTCGGCCAGCAGGATGCGCTGAGGAGGGAGAAGTACTTGAAGACTGCGTACGGGAAGCGCTATCTCAAGAACAGGTTGCGGAAAGAGCTTCATGAGCGCGGCTAGTATTCCATGGGGCAAGGGGTTCGACAGCCAGAGCAACCGCGCGTTCATCCAGTTCCTTGGATATGCGCTTCGCTCGGCGACCGAAGTCCAATCCCACTTGTATGTAGCTTGTGACCGAGGGTATGTCGATCGGAGCGTGTTCGACGATCTGTATGCAAGCGCGGTCACCGTCAAGAATCTCATTCACGGCTTCCTACGATACTTGCGAAATGTCAAGGATGGGGAGTCAAGCGCGGGACATCAGACGTAGAACTTGGAACCTAGAACGCTGAACTACGAGCGAAGGAGGCAATGAAATGCAGCGACGGCAGCGAGTGAAGGCGCTGTGGGTTACGCTCATTGGTGCAGTGGTAGTATCTGCAATCGTAGTTTCTCTTCTGGTGGTTGCAGGATCGGAGGAAGTTGGCTTCACAGCGACGCTTTTCGCAGACGTCGTCCGGTTCGAGGCGGACGGCGCGGCGAGCCTGCGGGTGACGATCTACGACCTGTCGGAGAACGAGCTGTGGAGCTCGGGACAGGTCATGGGCGACTTCGTCGACTGGGACCGAACGAACAGACGCGGTGAGCGGCTGGCGAACGGGTATTACTTGTACCTCGCGCAAGGCTGGGACGCATCCGACCGGCTGGTGTTGAACAAGGCGGGGAAGGTTGTGCTGCTGCCTGGGGATCAAGTGGAGCTGAAGACAGCGCCCGTTACGGGCACGGGAGGTGGGACATCCTACGACGGCCCGGTTATCTCCACGATGACCCAGACGATCAACGACGACTTGGTGGTTAACGGAAAGATCACGACGCAGGAGTCGGGGAGCAACACCAATACCGTCGATGTAAAGGCGGGGAACTCAGGCGGGAACCGGGCTGGATTCACTTTCTATGGGTACAATGCGGCTAACTCCGGTGACTACGCAAGGTTTTTCATGAGGACAGATTTTGTAGATGCTATTTTCACCTGCTATGATGCGAGTGCGAGCACTTTTCACGAAGCCTTCCTGTACAAGTATTTGCAGGATCGGTTTGACTTCAAGGGCAACCAGGTCGACAACATCGATGGTCTGGGCGTTGGCACGACGAATGTGACCGATGCGCTAACTGTCCAATGCGGTGCTGGTAACGCGATTGCTGTCTACCCGGATGGCGCGCGCACGGCAGGCGCTGCGGTATTTCGCGTCGAGGCAGACGGTGACGTCTATGCCGATGGAACCGTCTACTCGGCGTCGACGGCGGTCGGTTCGGCAGATGTGGCTGAGCGGATCAACGTCAGTGAATGGGTCGAAGCGGGTGATGTCGTGGAGATCGATCCGGAGCACGTGGGATTCTTCCGCAAAGCATCCGGTCCGTACAGCCAGCGGGTCGCCGGGATCGTCTCCACATCACCCGGGGTCATCCTGGGAAACCATGTCGATCCGGCCTCCGACGAATGGGACGACAACCGCCCGGTTCTCGCGATCGCCGGGCGCGTTCCGGTGAAAGCCTCGACGGAGAACGGCCTGATCGCCGTCGGCGATCTCCTCGTGAGTTCCTCGGTCCCAGGCGTTGCGATGAAAGGAGATCCGACGGCTTCCATTGGCGCAGTGGTCGGAAAGGCGATGGAGCGGCTGGATACTGGAGATGGGGTCATCATGGCCCAGGTGACGCTGAGATAGTGTAATGCGGCGCATTCAGCTGTGAGGCGCTTTTCCGCGGAGCGTAGTGGCGAGAAGGGCTGGACGACCTTCAGTCCTGCCCAATCTGTTGAGGCGATTCTTCATCGAACCGCGTCCCGGCCCCCAGGCAGGTTCCCATTGCCCTTAGGTCAGACCTGTGATTGGTGGGGCATAGACTGCATTGTTGCTGGTCTATAGCTTCGCAGTACTATCTCCGAGATCTCGCAAAGGAGAAGCGCGGCATGCGATGCCCATTGGATCCACGCGAAGAAGCCCTTCGTCAGCCGATGATTGAGAAGAGCTTGAGCCCGCCTGTCTTCATTGTGGGATGTCCGCGAAGCGGAACGACGCTACTGCGCATCATGCTGGATTCGCATCCCCGGATCTCCTGCGGTCCCGAAGCTCACTTCGTTGCAGATATGGAACGGATTACAGGGAGGCGCTGGTACCAACTTGAGCCGTTCGACAGGCGTACTGGATCGAACGAATCGCGCGGTTCTTCGACTCGTTTCAGATGGAGTATGCAATGAAGCGAGGCAAGCCGCGATGGGCGGACAAGACCCCCCGGTACACGCTGCATATGGCCTTCATTGTCAAGCTGTTTCCGGACTGCAAGTTCGTATGCATAACGCGCCACCCGTACGACGTCGTCCTGTCTTACAGACGGCGGCTGGGTTACAAGAGGGCCATTGGTTCGGTTCTTGAGTGGAGGAGATACGCGGAGACGGTGGAGCGGTCCGCTCAGACCCTGGCTCGAGACAGATACGTGCGAATGACCTATGAGGATCTAGTAACGGAACCCGGAAACACGATTTGAGAAGTCCTTTGCGTTCCTCGATGAACAGTGGGAACCGGCTGTATTGGAGTTCGGCGACCATCCTCACGATGACAGGAGGCCGGAATACACGGTGGGACAAGGCGGTTGTGTCGATCGTTCGAGAATGGGGAGGGGCGGAAGACAGCTCGACCCGCTTCTTCGCCTACTTGTGCGGGCTGTGTGCGGTCGGACAATGCGCAAGGGCGGATACTGAAGAGGCTGTCCAACCCTCTGGATCGGAAGCGCCGCGTCGCACGACAGATTTGGCGGATGCGAGCGGCCTCTGGCGGCATTCGTGCGAATCGGGCGTGGAGTGCGTGCTGGGGCGTGTGCCCTGTGGGCGCTGCTTCTTTGGCATGGAAGGTGGCAGAAGGTTTGAGTCCGGCCACAACGATGTCGGACGAACGACAGGGGGTGTACGCAGGGGATACGCCTGCAACGACTGGACGTTGGATGAGGAGACCCTTCTGAGTTGCCCGATGCGCACAACGTGGTTTGTTATCGCAGTGACAACTGCTTGAAGGCGGTATAGACTCTTGAAGCAACCGAATCAACCAGTGCAGCGCATGACGCGGCAAATCGCAAAGGGCGGAGTCATCGCGCTTGTGGGCCAGTTGGGAGCCAAGGTCATCCATCTCCTGCTTCAGATTCTTCTAACGCGTGTTCTGGGGGCGGGCGGATACGGTCTGTATACCCTCGGTCTCAGCACAATGCAGACGGTGCAGACCTTCTCTCTTTGTGGTCTTCAGAACGGCGTTACCCGATTTGGAGCGGCCTTTCGTGCCGAGGGGGATACCAGACGACTAAACGAGACGATCAATGTCGCACTGACAATCTCGTTCCTCGTGAGCGCAGCTACCGGCATCCTGCTGTTCTTCCTCTCGGATTCGATCGCGGCCGCCGTTTTCGCCAAGCTGGATCTTGCACTGCCGCTCAGGCTGTTCGCTGTTTCTCTCCCCTTCTACGCATTTGTCGTTGTTGTGTCCCATACCGTCCGTGTCTTCCGGCGGATGGAGTTTGATGTCGTACTGCGGCAGGTCTTCCATCCGCTCGCGACACTTCTGCTGGCGGGGCTGGGTTTCCTGCTCGGCTTTCGCTTGATGGGTGTCGTGTTCGCGTTCCTGATCTCTTCTGTTGTGGCATTTGGGATAGGGCTGTACCTACTCACGAGGGCGTTCCCTGGGTTCCGTTTTCGACTGGCGTTTTCTGCAGGCCCTCCTGGGCTTCTGCCCTATTCCCTGACTGTCTTGCTCTCCGGGGTTCTGTACCTTTTGGTTGGGCGGGCGGATCGCATCATGCTCGGGATCTTCAGGCCAGCTGAGGCTGTTGGAGTGTACGGAGCTTCAGCGGCCATGGCTGTTCAAGCAACGATCTTCCTGACCGCGTTCAGCGCGATCTTCTCTCCGGTCATGGCGGAGTTGTTTCGTCGGGGAAGCGCTGTCGAGCTGGGCAAGCTTCTGAAGGCGACGACACGATGGATCGTCACACTCACACTTCCGGTTGTGCTTGTCCTGACGATCTTCGCCCGGCCGATCATGGGGCTCTTCGGTCTCGGTTTCAGAGAGGATTACCTGGTTCTGATTGTCCTCGCCGTTTCGTATTCCGTGAACGCAGCTACGGGGTTGGTCGGGGTAGTGCTGATCATGTCAGGACGGGAGAGGCTCGAGCTCCTCAACAACCTGGCCTTGGGCGGACTGAACGTGGCGCTCAATCTCCTGATGATCCCGAAGTATGGTGTGTTAGGTGCTGCGGTTGCCACCGGCGCGTCGATCGTCTTGGTCAACCTGACGAAGCTCATCGAGGTCTACGCTCTCTATCGGGTACACTCGTACACGCTTTCGTACTGGAAGCCGGTCGTCGCTGCTGGATGTTCTGTCGGCGTATGGAAGATGCTCAGCTGTACCGGCTGTCTTGAGGGCAGGAGGTGGCTGATTGGTGTCGTGGCAGTCGGCGTGACCTACTTGGCCGTATTGGCGATGGTTGGGCTCGACGCGGAAGATAAGGAGATCCTGGCTGCGTCTTGGGCCCGTCTCCGCCGTTCTCCGAGCAGGAGGAAGTAGGACAAATGGGCAGCTACGAAGATACATCTGCCAGCGCTTGGCCTGACTTCTTCATTGTCGGGGCGCCCAGGGCGGGAACGACGTCGCTGTGGAAGTACATTGGCCAGCATCCAGACGTCTGGATGTCCGCAGTGAAGGAACCCCATTACTTCGCCTCGACCGGGAGATGGCGCATCACATCAAAGCGGAAATACCTGCAGCTGTTCAGCAACGGAGTGGGGTTCGGTGCAGTCGGAGAGGCGAGCACGACATACCTGCGCGATGAGGGGGCTCCGTGGAGGATTCGGCAGCAGGTTCCACATGCTCGGATCATCGTCTCGCTGAGGGATCCCCTCGAGAGAACGTACTCCAGCTTTCTGATGCGTGTAAGGGATGGTGCGGAGCAGTTAGGGTATTATGATGCGCTCCAGAGGAGCCCATTCTCTGAGGCGTATATCGGGGCAAGCCTGTATTCGCAGAGCATCAAGAGGTACTTCGACGCATTCGGCCGCGGCCGGGTGCATGTCCTGATGTTTGAGGACCTCATCCATGATCCAGAGGAGGAGGTGCGAAAGATCTTCGCGTTCCTCGGTGTGGACACAAGACCCGCGGAGTCGATAGAGTTCACCACACACAATCCGGGGTACATCCCGCGAGGGAAAGGGGCTTCAGCGATCATCCGGCTGCGGAGGCGACTTCCTGTTCGTTCGCTTCGATTCTTGCCAGCGCCGGTCAAGCGAGTGCTGCGGTATCGGGTCCTAGGAAGTCTGGACGTACCCCCACCGGATCCGCGCGCGAAGGAGTTGCTCATTCGCATCTTCGGGCCAGATCTGGCGGCTTTGGAGGCACTCCTTGGTCGTTCACTGCCTCAGCTAAGGAAAGGATGGTAGTGTCAGTGGACGAGGTATGGCCCAACTTCTTCATCGTCGGCGCGCCGAAGGCGGGAACGACGTCGCTGTATGAGTACCTCAAACGCCATCCAGAGATCTCGATGCCGGCTAAAGACACCTACTTCTTCTGTCAAGGGGGAGGGCACTCGGCGATCAAAGACAGAGCGGAGTATCTAGCGCTCTTCTCTGGTAGTGATGGCTACTCGGCGATTGGCGAGGCGACAGCCAACTACCTTGGGGACGAAGCTGCGCCAGAAGCGATTCATCGCGAATCGCCAGATGCTCGAATCATCATCTCGCTTCGAGATCCGATCGAGCGGGCCTTTTCCCACTACCTGATGTTCATCCGCGAGGGGCGCGAGTCGCGGTCGTTTCTGAAAGCAGTGCAGTCGAGCCCACTGGCCGAGGAATACGTCGAGTTCAGCCTATACTGCGAGGCGACCAAGCGATACCTAGACACGTTTGGAGGGCAAAACTCCCTGATCCTCATGTTCGAAGATCTTGTCCGCGATCCCCGTGAGACCACGGAGCGAGTTGTGCGGTTCCTGGGCCTGCCGACCGAGCCTCTTCGCGACCTCGGCTACCCCGTCCACAATCCCGGACTCACTCCGCGGAGTCGCACGAGCGCTGCAGTACTGAGGGTGCGTCGGAGGATGCCCATTCATTCGATTCCAGTTGTCCCGAGAAGCTGGAGACGGTTCATCCGCTTCAGAATCCTGAACAAGCCAGGCAAGCCGGATATCGATCGGGCTGCGGTGGACTTCCTTCGGGGCGTGTTCGAGTCCGACGTGCGGGATCTGGAGCGCCTGCTCGAAAAGCCGCTGCCCACACTGAGAAAAGGCTGGTGAGGAGATGTGTGCTTGTGGACTACTGCGACAGAGATGGTCCTCACCTAAAGGCTGGGCATCGCTACCGAGGGGCACTCGGGATTCCGACGAATGAGCAAGGCTCCGAGCGCGGGCGTGGGACAACCAGAAGACGGTCCCATGCTGGTACGTGATCTGATTTCCATGGGAGGTAGGTGAGAGGAGCCGTGAAGGGCTTGATCCTTGTGGGGGGCCTGGGCACGCGCCTAGGAGCGGAAGCGAGGGGCAGGCCCAAGGCGCTGATGAAGGTCGCCGGGAGGCCGTTTCTTGAGTACTTGATCCTGCAGTTGAGGAAGGCTGGGGTTTTGGATGTGGTGCTGTGCACGGGGTACCTTGGGGATCAGATCGAGCAGCACTTCAGGCGAGGCTCCGCCTGGGGTGTACACATCTCATACTCCCGTGATCCGTATCCGCTGGGTACTGGGGGGGCCATCAGGCGCGCGGCAGACGCGGAAGCGGAACGGTTCCTGGTCATGAATGGAGATTCGTTTCTCGGTATCGATCTGAACGCTCTAATCAACTACCATTGCAGCATTGGAGCGATGGCGACCATGGGGCTCGTGGAGGTCGTAAACGGCACGTCGTACGGCTCCGTGCAGATCGATGCGAACGGTGCGGTGAAGCGCTTCGAGGAGAAGGGTGAAGTCCGTGGGACGACAGTGGTCAACGGCGGGGTGTATGTCTTCGAGGGAGAAGTCATCAAGATAATGCCAGGGGGCGCCTTCTCCTTGGAGTCCGAGTTTCTGCCAAGACTAGTAAGGGAAGGTCGGCTGTTCGGGATGGTGACGCAGGGATTCTTCGTTGACATCGGGACTCCGACGAGTCTCTCGAAACTGGCTGAATGCCCGCGTCCGCTGCTGGACGCTGTGGAGTAGAGGTGGGCGTGGGAAAGGAGACTGAGCTGTCCATACGCGCCAAAGCACCACTGCGTGTGAGCTTCGCGGGTGGAGGAACGGACGTTCCGCCGTATCCAGAAAGGGAAGGTGGCTGCGTTCTTAATGCGACGATCACGAGCTACGCGTACGGTACTCTCCAGCCGAGAAAAGACGAGCAGATCCGCATTGTATCTCTCGACTATGGCGTGGCGGTGGACTACGACCGCAGCGAGATTCCTATCTATGATGGGAATCTGGATCTCGCCAAGGCAGCTATCAGCCGACTTGGGATGGTGAAGGTCCGGGGCTTTGATCTGCTGCTGCATAGCGAAGCGCCCCCCGGCTCGGGGCTCGGAGCATCATCTGCGGTCGCTGTCGTCTTGGTTGGACTACTGAAGGAATACGGCGAGCTGTCTCTCACTCCCTATGAGATCGCCGACCTCGCGTACCGGGTAGAACGTGAGGAGCTACAGATTGCAGGAGGCTTGCAGGACCAGTATGCTGCAGCATTCGGTGGATTCAACTTCATCGAGTTCCTGGGGGACCGAGTGGTTGTAAACCCCCTGAGGGTGAGGCAGGACATCATCAATGAGTTGGAGTACAGCTTGTTGCTCTGTTATACGGGCAAGACTCGACTGTCGGCCCGAATCATTGATGACCAAGTGAGTCGGTACAAGACCCACGAGAGTGAGACGGTAGAGGGGATGCGGCGATTGAAGGAGATCGCTGTGGAGATGAAGAACGCGCTCTTGCTCGGGGAGCTGTCCGCGTTTGGGGAGCTTCTCGATCAGGCATGGCGTAACAAGAAAAAGCTGTCAACGAGGATCACGAGTCCGTTCATTGAACAGATGTACGAACAGGCGAGACGCGATGGCGCTCTTGGAGGCAAGATCACGGGGGCGGGAGGAGGAGGATATCTACTGTTGTATTGCCGTCCAGAACAAAAGCACGCCGTCGCACAGCGACTGAAGAAAATGGGGGGAACAGTTAGCGACGTCAGCTTCTCGCAGTTCGGCCTCCAGACATGGAGGGGCGTGAGCACCAGTGCCTGATGGGAAGTTCGGATCACAGAAGACAGGTGAGAGAATGAGCACTCTGGAGCTGGTGAGACAGCGGCTTGAAGAGATGACGGCGATACACCTTCGGCTACAGAACGATGATGTAGCTGCAGCGATCGGCGAGGTCGCGAAAGCGATGCTCCGTAGCTACCGCCAAGGCCGGAAAGCCATCGTCTTCGGCAACGGCGGGAGTGCTGCCGATGCGCAGCACATAGTTGCGGAGTTGCTGGGGAAGTTCTGCCTCGATCGTCCCCCGCTGCCCGCTGTTGCTCTCACTGTGAATACCTCTTCGCTGACGGCGATCGCCAATGACTTCGGCTACGCCGATGTCTTCCGTCGTCAGCTGGAAGCAATCGGGGAAGCGAATGATGTTGCCATTGGTCTCTCGACGAGCGGGAACTCAGAGAATGTTCTTTGCGCACTCCAGACCGCGAGGGACCGGCATTTGGTGACTGTGGCGCTGACTGGACAGGATGGGGGGCGGATGAAGGATGTTGCTCGCTACTGCCTGCGTGTTCCCAGCGATTCAACGCCGAGGATTCAGGAGATGCATATCGCGATAGGGCATCTCCTTTGCGAGATTGTGGAGCGAGGGTTGTTCGGTGAAGCGGGTTCGACGACGTAGCGCTGTCTTCCTGGATCGTGACGGCGTGATCAACCAGAAGCTTGCTGACGGTGAATACGTCACGTCATGGGAGGAATTCCACTTCCTTCCCGGCGCACAGTCGGCGATTCGGTGTCTGAACGAACTGGGATTCCTCGTTATCGTTGTCTCTAATCAGCGGGGGATCGCAAGAGGCGTACTCACGGAGAGAGTTCTTCAAGAGATCCACGAGAAGATGAAGCGAGAACTTGAACGTGCTGGCGCGAGGATTGACGGTCTCTTCTATTGCCCGCATGACGACGCAGACCAATGCGCGTGCCGGAAGCCCCAGCCAGGGATGCTCCTCGACGCTGCTCAGTCGTTGGATATCGAATTGAGTTCATCTTGGATGATAGGAGACGCACGAAGTGACATCGAAGCTGGAAGGAACGCGGGGTGTAGGACGATTCTGATTGGCCAGACACACGGGAAGACTTCGAACGGGGGCGGCAGGCCGGACCTACGCTTCGGAAGCCTTGCTGAGGCAGTCAAACATCTCAAGCGACTCAAATCCAGGGGGCCGGAGAGCCGGACCGACACAACCTGCGGGCAGCCCGATGCTTAGAAAGCCATCGTACCGTGCCGGAGGCGTCGGGGTATGAAGGCACACGGGGCTGGCATGACAGAAATGCCGCCGTTCTCGCAGCTGGGAGACCGGCAGATCGCGATCGGTACACCGACCGCGGGTATCCGTACAGGTTCGCTTGCGGAGCGGGTGCTTTTCTGGGTTCTGGTCCTGTCGTTCGCCGTGCCGCTCCAGATGCGCCTACCCTTGGGCGAGTTCCTGCTTCCGATCTACTTCTTCGACGTGCCACTTCTCGCCTTGGCCGTCGTCTGGCTTCTGCAGATCGTGATGAGGGACGTTCCCCCTCGTTGGCAGGGCCTTGACGCAGTCTTGATGGTGTTCTTCCTCTGGCTCATGGTGACCTCACTTGCCGGCTTCGATCCGCATACGAGCATCGCTGGTGCGCTGTTGTGGCTGCGGGTTTTGCTCGTGTTCTTCTATTTCCGCAATCGTGTGGGGCGGGCGATCGCGCAGGCGAGTTTCCTGCGTATCATGTCGATCTTGTTGGCTGTCGAGGTTGTGGTTGCCGTAGCGCAGATCGCGACCCAGAGCACGATCGGCGCACTGAACCAGTACTTCGGCATTGCGTGGGTCCGCGATTCGAGACAGTGGATCGCTGGCACGACGTGGGTGACACGAGTGCAGGGGACGTTCGGAAACGCGAAGCTCTTCAGCACATGGCTTGTGATGGTCCTTCCCTTCCAGCTCGCGCGGGCGCTCACCGTGCGACGTCGGGCCCTTCGCATCGGGCACATCGCCCTTCTAGGCAGCGGACTCCTTGTGCTTGTCCTGAGTCTCTCCCGCGCCGATATCGGAGCCGCAGTTGTAGCGGGTACGGTCTTCCTTGTCTTGGTGGCTCCGCGGGAGCGACGGCGCACGGTGGCGCTTGTCTGTATCGGGGCGGCGATCGGAGCGGCGGCTCTGTTGTGGACGGGCGTGCCGATTGGCGAGGCGCTTGCAAAGCGGGTGTCCTCGAGTTCGCTCCTTGACCCCAAGCGAGTTGCCTATATCCAGTCGGCGCTCGCGATCGCTGCTCGCCACCCGATGCTCGGGGTGGGGTACGACAACTTCACGCTGGGGATGGATCTCGCGAGTTTCCCATTTCCGGTGATGCCCGGGGTGGGGGTTCATTGCATCCCGCTCCTTCTGCTTGCCGAGGCAGGACTCCCCGCTGCCCTGCTCTTGGTTGGCTGGATCGGCGGCGTGATGGCCCGGATCCAGCGAGGCGCTTGCCGTCTTCCCCGGGGAAGACGCACCGTTATCGTAGCGGCGCTCGCTTCGGTGACCGCGGCGTCCCTGTCAGCGCTGTTCGACGTATCGTTCCTACATCAGAACGCATTGATCACGTTCTCCGCGGTCGCGGGGGCAGGCTTAGCCATGCGGGACCGGGCGGCGGGCGCAGCCGTCTCACCTCCAGCAATCGGGGAGCGTCGCTCACCGCGAAGCGACCGGAGGTGGTGTTGATGAGCTCGTTCAACGGTACTCCGACGCCCTCGGCGCCGATGCGGGTGTGCATGTACACCCCGGCTTCCTTTGGCGGGCACGCGCGCTACACGCACGAGCTGATGACCGCCTTGGCGCGCGCCGCAGCTACGCACGGCGCTACGGTCGAGTTGGTGACAAGCGCCGATCTTCAGGAGGAGTTCCGGCGCGGCGGCTATCCGATACACGATGTCCTCCCCCCCTTTGGCACCCCGGTCACGGGCCGACACCGTTGGTTTCGGTGGGCGATTTCGCGGGCAGCCGTGGCGCGCCGTAGGTCCAGGGTCCTCAGGAAGTGGTTTGCCAAGGCTGCTGGTGTGACGCACATCCACTTCCAGGCGTACGCGCCGTGGCGGGCGGGCCGCGACTTCCAGCGGTTCCGCCGCTGCGGGCTGAGGCTCGTCTACACCGTGCACAACGTCCGCCCCCACAAGTATCCCATGGGGATACCTCGGTGGCTGTTCGACTATTGGAACCGGCGGGGGTGGAGCCTTTGCGATGGATTGATCGTGCACACCGAGGGGCTGCGAAAGGAGCTGGCGGGCTTCTTGGGGGAGTCCGCTCCTTCGATCTTCGTCGTCCCTCACGGTGTGTGGACGTCCGCGTCCGAGGAGAATCGGATCATGCAGAGACCTGAAGGGCGTTCACGAAACCGGCTGCTCTTCTTCGGGGCGATCCGCGCCAACAAGGGGCTGGACGTCCTCCTGCGCGCGCTCGAATGGCTCCCCGATGTGACGTTGACCGTGGCAGGCCGGCCCGAGGACGCTCAGTACTGGCAGCGGGTCAAAGCGCAGCTGGCCGAGGCTCGGCCCGCACAAGTGGAGATCCTCGATCAGTTCGTGGAGGCCGATGAGCTGGGCTCCCTGTTCGCGCGTAGCGATGCCCTGGTTCTCCCGTATACTGAGTTCGCAGCGCAGAGTGGCGTCCTTTGCGATGCATTGGCGCATGGGCTTCCTGTGGTCGCAAGTGATACTGGAGGACTGGGGGAAAGCGTGCGCACTTGGGGGATTGGGGAAGTGGTCCCCCCGGGCGATCCCGCTGCGCTTGCCGATGGGATCCGACGTCTCTTGGCCCCACGGCGTTATTGGACTGCGGTCGCTGCTGTGTACAGGTCAAGCGAAGAGCTGTCGTGGGAGCGAAGCGCCCAACTGACCCTGGAGGTGTACCGGGCCGTGTGGTGAGCAAGCCCCCCGTCTTTTGCCGCTTGGGGAAACGGCTTGGGCAGGAATCGAATAGCAGGTGGACCGCTGGTGAAGCGTGGCTGCAGAGAAGCAGCCTGCGGAGGCAATTGTGTTTGTGAGGATTCCATACTACTGCTATTGCGTAGGGCATTGGTTCCACAAGTGGGGCGTGCCTTTCCTGCCCGCGTTGTGCACGGCGTTCAACCGGATCGTCTTCGCAGCCTGGATCCCCAGCTCGGCCGAGATCGGACGCTCCACATTCGGAAGGCGGGGCTTGGTGTGGTCATCCATCGCGACGCGACGATCGGCGACGGTTGCCTCATCGGCAGTGGGGTAACGATCGGTGGGCGGTCGATGAAGACGACCGGAGAGGTTCCTCAGATCGGCGACAATGTGCGGATCGGCAGCGGCGCGAAGATCCTTGGAGGCGTCAGGATCGGGAACAACGTTCTGATCGGAGCGAACGCCGTGGTTACGGAGGACATCCCGGACAACTGCATCGCGGTCGGGATCCCGGCGACAATTGTCCGAAGAGACATCGATATCGACGAATATAGAGACTGGTGATGACGCTTGATCGTCCGTCGACGAGCACCGTGCTGAGCGCAAGGGGCTAGATAGAAGCCGACCTTCCGTCCGGCAGACGGCATGGGATACTCCCTGTCGAATGGTGAAGCGGCAGTATCAGGAGGGGGTGCGTGGCATCGTGGACAAGGAACCTCAGGTAGCGCGCGTCGGAAGCGCCGATAGCGATCGAAGGGGGTTGCGCATTCTGATGGTGGGGCCGCTTCCGCCTCCGCAGGGTGGGGCTAGAGTCCTATTCCAGGAGTTTGTCCAAGAGCTGAAGAGCGAGAGACTTGCGGATGTTGAGGTAGTCAGGACCTGGAATCCGAAAAGCTGCCTCCCTAGGCGGGTCATCGCAGCTGCAGTAGCCGCGTGGAAGATTCTACGCACTGCAGGTTCCTGTGATGTAGTTGCCTTCTGGGGTTCGGACCATGGGACGGTGTTGTTCTCGCCGGTGCTGAGGATGCTTGCTTCGATCACCAGAACGCCGTGGATCATCCGGCTGTTCGGCGGCAGCTTCGATCTCGCCTGTGAGCGTGCTGGCCCCATTCAGCGCGCTTGGATCCGAAAGATGCTCTCTTCCGCCACGCTGGTAATGCTGGAGACGCGGTATCTGGTGCGGTACTGCCAAGAAAGGTTTCCGAGCGCTCGTGTGGCCTGGCACAGCAACGGTCGCCAGGAGGGCATGGCTGTCGGGGCGAGGCAGGGGCCGTGTAGGCGGTTTGTCTACCTTGGCAAAGTGAAGAAGACGAAGGGCGTATTGGATTTGGCAGCTGCGGCCGAACGGTTTCCCGAAGGCGAAGTGGCTGTTGATGTCTACGGTCCATTTGACGAAGGCCTGTCGGCTTTATCCTTCGATGCCTATCGGAACACACGGTACCGTGGAATCCTTGCGTCCCATGAGATCCGCGACACGCTCCTGAACTACGATGCCCTGGTCTTGCCCACGTTCTATGAGGGCGAGGGGTACCCCGGTGTGATCATCGAAGCGTACGCGGCGGGCCTTCCGGTGATCGCTACCGACTGGCGTGCAATTCCGGAGATCGTCAGCGAGGATTGTGGGATACTCGTCCCGGCCCGGGACGTGGACGCTCTGTTCGGGGCAATGAAGTCGCTGGTTGACGACGTGCCTCGCTACCGCAGTCTGAGCGAGAAAGCGCTACGGAGAAACGAGGAATTCAGTCTGACCAGGTGGGCACGTGAGTTCGTCATGCTGTGCGGGAAGGCGGTCGAGACGAGATGAAGGTTGCTCCTGGCACAAGGATCGCCGAGGCGATGAATTGGCTTTGCTATGTCTATCGACGAGAGGCGTGGGCGTTCGACTGCTCGCGCCTGTTTCGGTCGTACGATGATGTAGAGATCGATCGACCGATCTTCCTCCTGGGGACTCAGGGTGGAGGACTCACGCTCGTATCTCGCATGCTGAGGCGGAATCCGACTGTGATCTCTGTGACGGGGAACCACACGTACTGGGCCGGTGCGGACGAGATGCAGAACGTTCTCGGCCCGATACTGCCCCCGCAACTCACAGGCATCAAGAACAAGATTCCTCCACATCCCGACTTCCCTCCGCCCCGAGGATGGCTCTATGCAATCGACGCATTACTGCCTCTGTATCGACTGACCGAGAAAGACGCAGACGCAGACCTGAAGTCGAGATTCCTGCGGCTGCTGCGTTGGCTGATCGCTCACCATCAGGTACCTGGAGTGGGCACCAGGTTCACAGACAAGAGCCAGCTCTACACCATCAAGGTTGCGTTTCTGAACAAGCTACTTGAGGGGACGGACCCCAGGTTTCTCCTGATAACGAGGAATCCCTACGCTCTCTGCTACCGATCGGCAAATGGAGGAGCACGAAGCTGCCGACGACTCGCGGAACGGTTCTCTCTTGATGAGAGGGTTCGACTCGCTGCCGAGCACTGGGACAACTCGATGCGATGCGCTCTGGAAGATGGTGAGAAGGTTAACTCGTTTCACGTGCTGCGATTCGAAAGCTTGCTGGAGAGGCCCGAGCAACAGCTCAAGGAGACTTGCCGGTTCTTGGACCTTGAGTTTGACAGGAGGATGATCCCGAATGAGACGGATGTGGTCCCGCTAGGGTCAAGATTCCGGAACCGGTGGTATCCACTCAGGCCGTCGGTGAACGATCGCTACCTGAGAGAGATTGGCGGTGAGCACGTACGAATCATCGCCGCACGGTGCGGGGAACTGGCTCGCCGCCTTGGCTACGCGCCGCCTGAGCAGGTACCGGATGGATGACGAGCTGAAGCTTCAGGTTACAGCGGTGGTGAAGAACCTTCAGGTTCACTCGGAGACCAAGGATGGGGTCCTGTGGGCCTCCAGGAAACTCCGCCTGTACGTCAGTCGGGATGATGGGAAAACGTGGTGTTCCCGGGGAACCCTTGGACGGCCAGGAGCGAAAGCCGTTGGGAAGATCTCTCTGGTTAACCGATTGCTGCGCCTTGGGATCCACCAGATCGTGCCAGCAGGAGACCACGGGCTTGTAGCGATTGCCGACCGTGCAATCTACTTCTCACGTGATGATGGTGCTTCCTTTCAATGCACGCATCGCCTTCGGCACGGACGACGTCCGCTTCGGCAAGGAGTGTCAGTCACCCCTGATGGAGGCATGTTCTACGGCGAGTACTGGGCGAACCGAGAGAGGGAAGCGGTAAGAATCTACAGAAGTCCGGACGGAGGGGTGACCTGGGGGACGGCATTTGAGTTTGGGGCGGGCGAGATACGTCATATCCATGCGGTGCAGTACGATCGGTTCACGGGGGCTATGTGGGTCGCCACCGGCGACTCTGATCTCGAATCGCGCATCGGATTCTCGGTGGATGGGGGGAGGACGTTCCATTTCATCGGTGGGGGTAGCCAGATTTGGAGGGCTGTCAGTCTAGCCTTCACGGAGGACAGTGTGATCTGGGGAACAGACAATCCTGATGGTCTGAATCACATCATGCGATGGAAGAGATCCGATGGTTGCCTCGACTGGATTGAGCCTGTCTTGGGGCCTGTCTATTACTCCCGCCAACTTGGTTCGTACATACTCTTCTCCACTGCTTGCGAGACGAGAAAGGACGAAGACGACGCGTTTGCCCGTGTATACTGTGTCAAAGACCAGCTGGGGGTGCATGAATGGAAGGCTTTCCGTAAGGACCGGTGGCATCCCACGTTGTTTGGATACGGGGTCATTGAGTTCTCGACGGCTAGTGATGATTCGGGGTGCTGCTGGATGACTGCGAAGGGGGTGAAGGGGGGGATGCTGAGCCTCCGAGTGGCCTTGACCGACGATCAGATCGATCTGTGAATCTGCGTAGCGACGAGACGATGCATACCCACTTGCCACGACGGCCGCCAGATTCCATGATTGTGGGTGTTGGGCGATCTGGCACAACCCTACTCATGGCAATGCTCAACGCACATCCCGATCTTGTTGTCGTACCGGAGACGCATTTCTTCCGCAGGTTCGTCGTCCGAAACCGCCTGCTGACGCACCAGCAAGCCATCCAGTTGCTGGGTGAAGACACACTGTTCCGGCGGGTGAACCTGGAGCCGCGATTGATTGTCAACCCGATCGACAGCGTGAAGGGTCGCGTAGATTGGACGGCGGCCTACGAAAGGATGCTTGCGGAATACGCCCGTGGCCATGGCGGGCGCCGCATCGTGGACAAGGATCCCAGAGCGGTTGAGTGTCTTCACGTTCTTCATCGGACATACCCCACTCTGAAGATCCTGCACATGATCCGGGACCCTCGTGACGTCTTTCTCTCGAGAAAACGCGCCAAGTGGTCAGAAGGACGGAATTGGCTGACACAAGCCATGACATACAGGGTGCAGTTTGCTATCGGTCGCCTATGCGGACGGCAACTGCGGAAGGATCTGTACAAGGAGGTCTTCTACGAGGAACTGCTTACGCATCCGGAAGGCACAATGCGCGAGGTCTCACAGTTCCTAGGGATTCCATACTGCCCGGACATGCTGGGATTTTCTGAAAAGGCGAAGCAGATCGTCGCAAGTGACGAGGTGGACTGGAAGAGAAACGTCATGGGACCGCTGCTCTCAAACAACTTCGAGAAATGGAGGCAAGACCTCGACCGCAGGGAGATTGTCCGAATCGAGAGCGTGTGCCGAAGCGCCTTTGGCAAGGGCCTCTACGAGAGAAGCGCACTCCGACTGAGGTTCGGGGAAGCCGTGGAATCAGGACTGCTGCGAGTGATTGCTGCATCTGCAAGCTTCGTCTACCTGTTCTACAAGCTGGGAATGGAGAAGCTGACTTGGCCGTGGCGCGTGGCGATGCCTGCACTCGCCGAGATCTTCCATGTCGCTGTTTCTCGTACAATGAGGCTTCTCTGACCAGCGGTTCGATGCCGCAAGAGGGCAGAAAGAGTGTGTGCGATAACGATAGCCATCGGTGGGGTGCGGGCTTCACGGGCGGATGGTGCGGGCCATGGCTGTTTGGTTGGGCTTCAGGGATCTGGCCAGCTGTGGCAGGCTGGAGCAGAAGGGATGGGCAAGCCCAGGCTGCTTCTCGAACAGCCGAGTTCCGTGATGCGGAACATGGCCAATAGGAGATCGGCCGAGGGATTTGGGGGGCATCTCTGGTGACTGCAAGGTTGTCGATCCTGTTGGTTTCGGCCTACTTCCCCCCCGATACCGGTTCAGCTGCGCATCTGTTCTACGAATTGGGCTCAGCTCTCGTACGCAAAGGGCACTCTGTCACGGTCGTTACCGCCAAGCCGGCCTATCACGCACAGGGCGACTTGTCGAGGTACCGTTGCCGCTTGCATGTAGATGAAGTATGTGAAGGCATGCGAATTCGCCGAATCGCGTTGCCCTCTCTCCCGAGAAGAATACCGTTGGCGCGAGGTGTTTGGCAGCTCTCAGCGGGACTGCTCCTGGGCATTGGCGCGCTGTCCATCAAGCGGCCAGACGTTTGTCTCATCTACTCGCCTCCACTGACGCTCACACGAGCGGGTACTCTGCTCAAGTGGTTACGAGAAGTGCCCTTCGTCCTGAACGTTCAGGACCTCTTTCCCCAATCTGTCATCGATCTCGGGCTGTTGAAGAATCGCTTCCTCATTCACCTATTCGAACGGATGGAGAAGCGCTACTACGCACGAGCGGATATGATTACAGTGCATTCTGAAGGGAACCAAGATCATCTGCTAAAGAAGGGTGCACCGAGAACTGCGGTCACGGTTGTCCCAAACTGGGTGGACTTGGAATTCGTGAAGCCAAGACCCAGTCAGAATGAGCTCCGCTCAGCTCAAGGATTGAACGACAAGTTCGTGATCTCATTTGGGGGCATCATGGGGTATTCGCAGGATCTGGATACCGTTCTGGAAGCGGCCAGTATGCTCCAATCCTACGAAGATGTGCACTTTTTGCTCGTCGGAGAAGGCGTTGAGAAACCACGGCTTATGCGACGGAGCATGGAGCTGGGTCTGCGCAACGTGACATTCTTACCTATGATGCCGCGAGAAGAATACGCGAAGCTCCTAAGCGCATCAGACGCTACCTTGGCAACGCTGCGGGCGGAGGTCCGGACGCCGGTTGTCCCATCCAAGATCCTGTCGTCCATGGCCGCGGGAAGGCCCGTTATCCTGGCAATGGATCTCGCCGGCGATGCCCCGAGACTGGTGACGGAAGAGGCAAGATGTGGTCTAGCTGTCGCTCCAGGGGATGCTTCAGGCCTGGCACGCGCGGTGCTTGAACTGCGCAACGACTCAGCCCTGAGAAGGCTCCTCGGCACTCGCGGCAGGCAGTATGTCGAGAAGGAGCTTTCGCTGGAGAAGGCCGCGGAGCGATATGAGCAGATGTTCCGCGAAGTTATCGGAAGAAAGGAGACTCCTGTTGACTGACTACGAGGCGTTCTATGCAGGCAAGACTATCCTGGTGACCGGCGGAGCCGGGGCGATCGGCTGCAACCTATGTAGCACACTGATTGAACACGGAGCGAGCGTGATTGTTCTCGATGATCTCTCATCTGGAAACGCATGGGCGCTACCTCCAAGCGCGAACCTCCTATTCGTCGAGGGAAGCATTCTAGATGAAGTGAAGCTGAAACGTGTGTATTTCGAAAGACCCGATATCATCTTTCATCTTGCTGCATTCTTCGCGAACCAGAATTCGGTGGATCACCCAGAAAACGATCTAATGGTCAACGGCATGGGCACGCTTCGGCTATTAGAGTACTCAGCGCTACATGGCGTCGAACGCTTCGTCTACGCTTCATCAGGATGCGCGATCTACGGTGGGGGGATGCCGCTTCCACTAAGAGAGGACTTCATCACGATGGATCTGAGTACGCCGTACCAGGTTACAAAGATGCTCGGTGAGCTCTACTGCAATTTCTTCCACCATCATTACGAAGTCCCGGTTGTCAAACCTCGCTTCTTCAATTCCTACGGCCCTGGTGAGTGTCCTGGGCAGTACCGCAATGTCATCCCGAACTTCATTTTCTGGGCTCTGAAGGGCCTTGAGCTCCCGATTACGGGGACTGGCGAGGAGACAAGAGACTTCACTTACGTTGGGGATCTCGTTGACGGCCTTCTCCGTGCAGGATACTTCGAATCCGCGCTTGGCTTGGCCTTCAATCTGTCAGGAGGACGTGAGATCAGCATTGGCAGGCTTGCCGAGATGATCAATAGTGAGGTGGGGAATGGGGCTGGGATACGGTTTGCGAAAGCCCGCAAATGGGACACGAAGAAGCGACTCCTAGCCTCGATCGACCTTGCTCGGCAGGCGATTGGCTATTCGCCAAGAACAGCGTTTGAGGACGGACTGAAGGCAACTGTGCAGTGGTTCAAGGCCAACTGGGAGCGGATCCAGACCTCAGCTGAGTTTGGACCTGGAGCATCCTCTGCGGTGCGCGACATGGCAGGAGGTTAAGCGATGCGAGTCCTCTGTGTGTTTGGGACGCGTCCTGAGGCGATCAAGATGGCGCCGGTGATCTGGGCGCTGGCCCGCTGCGCTGCGGACGTCTCTGTTCGCATTTGTGTGAGTGCCCAGCATCGACAGATGCTAGATCAGATGCTAGCGTTGTTCAAAATACACCCGGACATTGACCTTGACCTCATGGAGCCCGAGCAGACGCTTGCACACCTGACTTCTCAGCTGATCGAGAGGATGACCACTGTTCTCGAAGAAGAGAGACCCGACTGGGTACTTGTTCAAGGGGACACGACGACAGCCATGACTACCGCGTTGGCCTCCTTCTATCAGCGAGTCGCTGTAGGGCATATTGAAGCAGGGCTGCGGACGAATGATCCGTACAATCCGTTCCCGGAGGAGATCAACCGACGAATCGTGAGCAAGCTTGCCTCACTCCATTTCGCGCCTACCGAGAGAGCGCGGCAGTCCCTACTCGCGGAGGACATCCGGGAGCAGAACGTGTTTCTCACGGGTAACACGATCGTTGACGCTCTCCGCTCCGTCCTAGCCGCTCCACCCTCCAAAGCTGCGAGCCAGCTCTTGGTCAGGTTCGAGGATTGGACCAGCCGGCGAGCGGGCAAGTGTCTTCACAACCAGAGAATAGTCCTTGTGACCGCACATCGTCGAGAGAGCTTCGGAGAGCGGTTCGACTCCATGTGTCGCGGAATTCGGAGGCTTGCAGATGAGAATCCGGGTATTCTGATTGTCTACCCCGTGCATCTGAATCCAGAGGTTCAGAGGCCCGTCAATAGGCTCCTTGGCAGCCATCCGCGGATTCACCTCTTGGAGCCACTTGCGTATGAGCCGTTCATTCGACTGATGAATCTATCCTATCTTGTCCTAACGGATTCCGGAGGGATCCAGGAAGAAGCATCGGTGCTTGGCAAACCGGTCCTGGTTCTGCGCCGAGTGACTGAGCGGAAGGAGATCATCGACGCTGGAATCGGAAGGCTTGTTGGGACTGATGGCAACGCAATTGCTGAGGAGGGGGGACGGCTGCTCAGGGACCCTGATCTCCATAGGGCTATGGAGGGAGCCAAGGACCTGTATGGAGATGGTCATGCGGCCGAACGCATTGTAGATACCCTCCTGAATCACGGGCAAAGCACGAAGAAACGGGACAGCTGCTAGGGCGTCTTGGCCGCATCGTAGGTCTTCTTCACCTTGGTACGGGTTCTCGTCTTCTCAACAAGCTTCATCGATAGCTGGAAGCGCGTGTGAAGACGGAAGCGTGGCGGCAGTGGTACAACAACCGGCGACCTCACAGCTCGCTGGGATTCCGAATGCCCATCCAATTTCGTGACGGTGTTCGAGTTTCCGTGCGGGAGGGGGGGCCGCCCTTCGACGCATCATCGCCGACGGGAGATCGAGAAATAGCGACGAGCTAACAAGCAAGCCGATTTCTACTTACAGGTGGTACAGACTTAGGGGGCACGCCAGTGTCTCCTCGTTCCCGGCATCGTTCCGGGACGATGAACACTGTAGCCTCAGCTGCCGTTGTACAGTTTGCGGACACAACGAGAGAATGAGAAGACAGTCATGATCTGGATTCGAGTGACATCGAGCGTGCGAAAGGGTTGTGCCTACGCGGCGGGTCGCCCGACGGCCGGGATCGCCAGGTAACGCGGTGGGAGCTTGAGATCGAGCGAGTCGAACAGCTCCTTGA